>Ga0160495_100342_pt1 | contig 28635 bp, 27 predicted proteins | sample DID4MG_4_FD_108251 | JGI IMG/M metagenome (GOLD analysis project Ga0160495, IMG submission 108251) | Enriched soil microbial communities from UW Madison campus, WI, USA - DID2933_E24_FP4 MG | ecosystem: Environmental > Terrestrial > Soil > Unclassified | place: USA: Madison, Wisconsin | collected... | reverse complement strand
GTTATGTTTGCGCATGGGAATGTTTTTGGTGTGGTAACTTAAAACTAACCCAAAAGGTGGCTTAGGCCACCTTTTTTATTACTCTGTTTTAAACTTTTTCCGGACAACAATGATTATCTAATTTTCAAATTCACCTCCTAATCGCCACTATTTTCGGATATTTGCAGTTAAATGTTACCGCAGTGAACAGTTGGTTACTAAATAGTGTTTACTACAAATAATGTACATGGAAAGAAAAACTGATTTTTTGGTTATTGGCTCTGGTATTGCAGGGCTAACGTATGCACTTAAAGTGGCACAATATTACCCCGATAAACAGGTACTGGTTATTACAAAAGCCAATGCCGATGAAACCAATACCAAGTATGCACAAGGTGGCGTAGCCGTAGTAAACGATTTAGAGAATGACAGTTTTGAAAAACATATAGAAGACACCTTAATTGCCGGCGACGGATTGTGTAATAGAAAGGTAGTAGAGATTGTGGTAAAAGAAGGTCCCGACCGTGTACAGGAATTAATTGATTGGGGTGCCCGTTTTGATAAAGAAAAAGATGGCGATTACAAATTAGGTAAAGAAGGCGGCCACTCTGAATTTAGAATTATACACCATAAAGATATTACCGGCTGGGAAATGGAACGGGCTTTATTGGAAGCAGTACAGGCACAAACCAATATAGAAATTGTAAACCATTGTTTTGTTATTGATATTATTACCCAACATCATTTAGGTTACTTGGTAACAAAATCAACACCGGATATTACCGCTTACGGTGTGTATGTTTTAAACCTGGTTACCAACCGTATTGAAACAATTTTATCGCACCATACATTACTGGCTACAGGTGGCAACGGACAAGCATACCGCACCACCACCAACCCAGCAATTGCCACCGGCGATGGTGTGGCCATGGTGTACCGTGCAAAAGGTAAAATTGAAAACATGGAGTTTATTCAATTTCACCCTACGGCTTTATACGAAGCCGGTTTACGTGGACAAGCTTTTTTAATTACCGAAGCCGTACGTGGCGATGGTGGCATATTGCGCAACAAAGATGGTGAAGCCTTTATGGAACGTTACGACGAACGTAAAGACTTAGCACCGAGGGACATTGTTGCCCGTGCTATTGACAGCGAAATGAAACGTACCGGTACCGAACATGTATGGCTAGATTGCCGCCATTTTGATACGGCAAAATTTGTTGACCATTTCCCTAATATTTACGAAAAATGTAAAAGCATGGGTATTGATATTGCCCATCAGATGATACCCGTTGCACCCGCAGCACATTACAGTTGTGGTGGTATTAAGGTAGATGAATGGGGACATAGTTCTATACAAAATCTTTCTGCATGTGGCGAGTGTACCAGTACGGGTTTACATGGCGCCAATCGTTTAGCCAGTAACTCGTTATTAGAAGCTATGGTATTTGCCCATCGTTGTTATGTAGATGTTATTGGCAAATCGGCCATAAAAGAAACGGATATATGGCCCGGCGATGCTGTACCGGCATGGGATGCAAAAGGCACCAGCGATCCCAAGGAAATGATTTTAATTACACAAAGCCTGAAAGAGTTACAACAGGTAATGAGTGATTATGTTGGTATTGTACGTAACGATATTCGTTTAAAACGTGCCATGAAAAGGCTGGATTTGTTATGGGAAGAAACCGAACAGTTATACCAAAGCAGTTCCGTATCGCCACAAATATTAGAGTTGCGTAATTTAATTAGTGTAGGCTACCTGATTGTAAAAGGTGCCACATTTAGAAAAGAAAGCAGGGGCTTACATTTTAACACCGACTACCCTGAAAAACATGAGTTGGTACAGAATATAGTTTTATAGGTGTTTGATTTTAATTTTTTGAGTACATGTATTATTTCTATTACGGTTTATTTTGGTTTGTTTCTATTTTACCATTACGTGTTTTGTACATTATTGCGGATGGCTTTTTTTTACTGGGCTATCATGTAATTGGTTATAGAAAAGATGTGATTTTTAAAAACCTGAATATTGCTTTTCCCGAAAAAACTGATGCGGAAAAAAGCCGTATTGCTAAACAGTTTTATAAAAACCTGATTGATTATTTTATTGAGACAATCAAATTAACCTCTGCATCGGATAAGTTTATTTTACGCCACATGCAAGGCAACTGGGAAGTAGTAAATGCATTTAAACATACGGGCAGAAGTGTGCAAGTACATTTAGGGCATAATTTTAATTGGGAGTGGGCTAATGTGGGTGCGGCCGAAAATTTTGATTTTAAATTTTTAGGTGTGTACATGCCTATAAAAAATAAAGCTTTAGATAAACTGTTTCGTAAAATACGTTCTCGCTCAGGCACCATTTTATTAAGTGCCCATGATATGAAAAGAGATTTTTTACCTTACCGTAACGATCAGTATTTATTAGGGCTGGTTGCTGACCAAAACCCCTGGCCTGCGAGTAAAGGATTATGGTTTGATTTTTTTGGCCGCAGAACGCCTTTTACGGCAAGTCCGGCTAAAAATGCAATAGCCAATAATACCATTGTGTTTTTTGCTTTTATACATAAAATTAAAAGAGGGTATTACCGGGTTGAGTTTGAACTAGCCGAAGAAAATCCGGCAAATACCAATGAAGTTGAGTTGACCAGAAAATTTGCCCGCTACATTGAGAAAGTAGTACGCAAATATCCCGATATGTGGCTTTGGAGCCACCGCCGTTGGAAACACGATTGGAAAGATGAGTATGCCGATAAATATTATGGTAAATAAACTAAAACGGGGTTGACAATGTCAACCCCGTTTTTCTATTCAGCGTAAATCTATTAATTCAAAACACTGGCTTCCTTCACAATTTGTGCTTTGGGTTGGTCTTTAATAATTCCCCAACCGCCAACTACATTACGCAGGTTGTGTATGCCCTGGCGTTTTAGTAATGAGGATGCAATTACACTTCTGTAACCGCCGGCACAATGTACATACAAGTTATCGGTCTCTTTAATATTAGCAATTAAAGCAGTATCCTTTAACTCAGCCAAAGGAAGGTTTACGGCATCTTTCAAATGGCCTTCTACAAACTCACTTGGTTTTCTTACATCTACTACCACTAAGTTTTCATCAAAAGGAATATCCATCATCAGTTCGTCAGGCTCAATATCAATTATCATTTCAATGGTTTCGCCTGCTTGTTGCCAGGCTTCAAACCCGCCTTTTAAATAACCTTTTACTTTATCAAAGCCTACACGTGCCAGGCGCACAATTGTTTCTTTTTCCTGGCCGGGTGCTGTAACCAATAGCATATCCTCATCAAACGGTAATAAACTACCGGCCCACTCCGCAAAGCGGCCCTCTAAACCCACAAAAATGCTACCGGGTACAAAACCTTCGGTAAATACATTTGCACGGCGGGTATCTAAAATAACGGCTCCGTCTTCTGCTAACTTTTTAAAGTCGGCAACGGATAATTCCGTCATGCCTTGCTCAATAACTGTATCAATATTTTCGTAACCTTCTTTGTTAATTTTTGCATTTACCGGGAAATAATCCGGTGGTGGCGGAATACCGTCTGTTACTACTTTTACAAACTCTTCTTTTGTTGCCGCCTTAAGGGCATAATTGCTCTGTTTTTCGGTACCAATAGTGCTGGAAGTATTGGGGCCAAGATTTTTACCACAAGCACTACCCGGGCCGTGTGCAGGATAAACAATAACATCGTCGGCCAATGGCACAATTTTGTTTTGTAAACTATCATACATTAAACCGGCTAAATCGGAGGTTGTAACAGTGCCTTGTTGCGCCAAATCAGGACGGCCAACATCACCTACAAAAAGTGTATCGCCGGTAAATACACAATGGTCATTACCTTGCTCATCTTTTAATAAATAACAAGACGATTCCATGGTATGCCCTGGTGTGTGTAATACTTGTATTTGTAAATTGCCTAAGGCAAATATTTCATTATCCTTTGCTGCATGAAACTCAAAACCGGCTTCGGTATTAGGACCATAAATAATTTTTGCGCCGGTTGCTTTAGCCAAATCAATATGGCCACTTACAAAATCGGCGTGAAAATGTGTTTCAAAAATATATTTGATGGTTGCGTTGCGCTCATTGGCCAATTGCAGGTAATCATCAATATCACGTAAGGGGTCAATAATAGCTGCCTGACCTTCGCTTTCTATATAATAGGCGGCCTCGCTTAGGCAACTGGTGTATAGTTGTTTTATAAACATTATGCTTAACTTTTTAAGTTATGTATGCTAACCGATTACAAATATACAACAGGATTGCCCGTAAATTACGTCAAAACTCATCCCTTAGCCTGATTGTTAACAATGGCTTACAAATGGTTAATTACCTTGCCGGTTATTGCTTGTATTTATTGGCTAACAAATACTTACTACATGTGTATTCATCCATCTATCACATTTATTCACTATCAACCTGTAATATTGGCTATATAAAGCCTACTCCTTTATATGCGGAGTACGCCATATTGCTCAATAGAATTAATGCACTCCGATTAAAATACGGAGTACTGCACTTTGGCCAATAGAATTGATGCAGTACAAGTCCCGACTAATGTGTAACGTCGGGATGCCGATGATTAATCGGCAAGTGACACAAGGGACGATGCTAGTAGCAATGCTGCCGACCTAATAAAAATAAACCACTGCTTTATTTTGCTATTGTAACGGTTAAGCTACTTTAACAAAATTTCGATAGCTTGGTTTAATTCCTGCATACGATCTTTATTAACAGCATAGTGAATGTACTTACCATCGCGGTTGGTAACCACAAAACCGGCTTTGCGTAATACGGCCAGGTGCTGCGATGCTACGGACTGCTCCAACCTTAACTTAACGTAAATGTCGGTTACGGTAATGTTGGCAGTTTCGTCGATAAGTTTTAAGATTTGCTGGCGTAGTTTGTGGTTAATAGCCCTGTAAACAAGGGCAGCTTTTTTAACACTAAGTAGGTCTACTTCAATTGGTGCTTTTTCATCCTGTACAGGATTAAATGTTAGCAAATAGTTGCTCATGGTATTTTTCATTCAGTTTAAATGGTAAAAGAATTAGATTTAGGTTGGTTAGCCAGAATTTGGACCTCAAATATCGATTAATTCTTCGATATATTATAAAATTCTTTTATATAAAAAGGCTCAACGTACGCCAACTCGCTGAACGAGAAATTTAAAAACATACGGTTAGCCAGATTACAAATATCGTAAACTACGTAATTATTTTCCAAAAAAACTGCATTAGTATTTTTTATTATCTTTTTTACCTTTTCATTACTGTTACCGGCAAATACAATTTGATGTTTTTTTAACAAATCTTCAAAGCTATTATCGTTTATAATTTTAGCAGTTGGGGCCACAATTACCTCCCCTGCTTTATTGTAAATAGCCATAAACACTTCCATGCGACGGGCATCTACCATAGCACAAACTAAATCGGTGGTTTCTGGTTGTGCTGCTGCGGCAATTAACTCCAGCGTATTAATAGCAATTAACGGAATTTGTAACGCATAACACAAACCTTTTGCCGTAGCCAAACCAATACGCAAACCGGTGTACGACCCCGGCCCAGCCACCACGGCTATAGCTTTTAACTGCGCCAGTGTATAATTATTTTCCTGTAACAAGGTTTGTATCGCAGTATGTATCCACCCTGCCTGGTCACGCATTTCCAGGTTTTCTTTAACGGCTATTAACGCATCGTTATTGGCTAAACTTATGCTGGCTTTGCCTAAAGCAGTATCAATATGTAGTATTAAATTACTCATGCATTTATTTCTTGTGCCAGTAACGGTGCTACCATATACCGTTGCTGCTGTTGCGATAATAATTGTAATAAAGTAGCTACTTGTTGCACACCTATTTTGCTTGCCCACTCAAAAGGGCCATAGGGATAATTGGTGCCCATTTTCATGGCAGTATCTATTTCATCTTTTGTACTTAACCCTTCCTGTAAACTTAAATACGCTTCGTTAATAATGGTAGCCATTACACGTGCACTTATAAAACCAATTACATCGGGTGTAAATAAAAGTTTTTTATTAAACACTGCAAACACTTGTTGCAGTAATGTTCGATTAGCCATTGAAGCCGATGCCTCTACCACATTACGCTGTAAAAAAGTAGGCCATGCATTTACACGCACAAAATTAGCCGGTAATTGTTGCAATGTTTCCAATGGTGCATGTACTACTACCATATCTGCCTGTAAAACTTCCAATGCTTTAACAGCAGCTTCGCTGTAAGTAAACAACAAATCAATTACCACATTGGTTGGTGGTTGTACATCGTTTACACTAGCAACAAATTGTACATTGGGCAACGCTTGGTTAACCTGTTGTAACAATTCGTTTTTTAAAGCAGTGTTGGTAATTACGGTAATTAACATGCCCTTTTTTTTGCAAAGAAAACGCATAAAGGTATATTCGCCTGAAAGAAATTACTATTATGTTAAAACAGATTATTAATACACCGGACGCACCGGCACCAATAGGCCCTTACAATCAGGCAATTTTAGTAGATAATACTTTATACATTTCGGGACAAATTTGCATTGACCCCATTGGCGGAAGTTTAAACAATGCCGATTTACAAGCAGAAACCCATCAGTGTATGAAAAACCTGAAAGCAATACTTACCGCAGCCGGTATGGATTTTAGTAACGTAATTAAGAGCACTATTTTTATTACAGACATGCACCGCTTTGCCGAAATTAACGAAGTGTATGGCAGCTACTTTACAGCCGATTTTCCGGCCCGTGAAACCGTTCAGGTTGCTGCGTTGCCCAAGTTTGTAAATGTAGAAATAAGTATGTTGGCGGTGAAGTAAAGTGTAAGGGTTGGGCTGTAAGGTAGAAGGTTAGGGAATAATTTTGTTACCAACTGTAGTAACACAGATGATCGTCCCTTGTGTCACTCACTGCATCGTTCCGTTCGCTGTTCATCATCGTGTTGCTTTTTGCATTTTTAATTTTTACTTTTTAATTCATCCTTTGTCTTTTATACAACGCATACTACGCCGCATATTATTTAAACCAATAAGCTGGGCCAGTAAGCGCTTTTCATCAAAGCCTGATAAAGAAAGAATTTTTAAATCGCTGGATGCATTACACGAAGCCATCATAAGTGGTAATGAAAAAAAAGGATTAGTAATCCCCTTTAATGCAACCAGCGACCGGTTTATAATATTTTCCGACCAACACAAAGGGGCCCGCAATGGAGCAGATGATTTTGCACCGGCCGAAAAAAATTATTTAGATGCATTGGCTTATTACCAACAGGAAGATTACTTCTTCATCAATCTGGGTGATAGTGAAGAACTCTGGGAAAACACACTAGGACAGGTAAAGAAACACAATGCCGCTACTTTTACCGCCGAGAAAGCATTTATACAAAAAGACAAACACATAAAAATTTTTGGCAACCACGATTTGTTGTGGGCCAATGATCCGTTGGCAGGCTATTATTTAAAAAACCTTTTTGGTCAAAAAGTACCTATTCACGAAGGGGTAATACTTACCACCATTGTAAACGAAACACCTTTACAAATTTTATGTACCCACGGCCACCAAGGCGATTTACAAAGCGATGGCAACTGGTTTAGTAAATTTTTTGTATCACGTATTTGGGCTCCTTTACAAAGTTATTTAAGTATTAACCCAAACTCACCTGCCTTTTACGACGAAGTAAAAAGTTTACACAACAGCATTATGTACCAGTGGAGTGCATTGCATAAAGATATTATGCTGATTACCGGTCACACGCATCAACCCGTATTTGCATCACTCACACATTTAGAACGTTTGTACAAACAATTGCAATACGCCAGTAAAAATAACCAAGCCGATAAAGTGTCCGAACTTGAGGATGAAATAAAAAGAAGAGAACGGGAATACAAAACACTTTCGGTTGATTACCTAACCATGAAACCCGGTTATTTTAACAGTGGTTGCTGTTGTTACAGCGATGGCGATATAACCGGTTTAGAAATAAGCAATGGTTGGTTGCGGTTGGTAAAATGGAAAAAAGAAAACGGCATTACACTGCGTATAATATTAGAGGAAATGTCGCTTACACAACTTGCCGAAGAAAACAAACAACCCCTTAGTAATACAAACTAAAATGGGAAGCTGTAATAGCTCCCCATTTATCTTATTCGAGTCGTAGGAAAAAACTTATGCTTGCTTTACAAATTGTAATTCAGCCTGAATTTTTACATCTTCACTTACCATTACGCCACCTGTTTCCAAAGCTGCATTCCAGGTTAAACCAAAATCTTTTCTGTTTATTTTACCGGTTAACGAAAAACCTGCTTTTTCATTACCCCAGGGATCTTTATTTACACCCTCTAATGTTACGTCTAAAGAAATAGTTTTAGTTACATCACGTATAGTTAACTCGCCGGTAATTTTTTCGTCAGCAGCATTAAAAGAAGCTGCACTAAAATTGATTGTAGGATATTTTTCTACTTCAAAAAAATCAGCACTTTTAAGGTGGGTATCTCTTTGTTCGTTATTGGTAGAGATGGCGCTTAAATCTGCAGAAAAATTAACTTTAGCTGCTGAAAATTTATCATCATCTGATTCCACATCACCACTGATGGCCGGAAATGTACCAGTTACATTAGTGATCATCAAGTGTTTAACTTTAAACTGTAATTCGCTGTGTGTTGGGTCTAATACCCATTTAGTAGTTGCCATAAAATTATTTTTTGCTGTTTGTTGTTTTATTATTTTAACAGAGCAAAAATACTATGACAAACATAGAGCCAACAATGACCTATCGCAAGAAATACACTTGATGTAGGTCAATGAATAAAAATTGGGAATATAAAGCTGGTATTAAGCAAATAAAGCTTCGGCAACCGGTACCGTTTCCGGTTTACCTACATCAACCCATTTATCACCGCTATGGTCAAAACCCGCTATCAGGTGGCCTTTAGCTAATGACAAGTATGCATCCACCAACGAAAATTTACCTTGCAAACGCAGGTAGTTAAAAAACTCGTAGTTAAAAATACTAATGCCACTAAAAGCTTTGTTGCTGCCACCAATAGTTGGTATGGACATACGTTCATCACCAGTTTGTAAATTACGCCAACCGGTTAAACGGTTATACTCGTCAAACACAAAACAACGGCTTGTTTTTCTATCGCTTACGGCCAGGCTTATTAATGATTGATTTTGCTGATGAAAATTATAAAAGGCCGTTATGTCCAATGTGGTAAGAATATCTACATTAATGGTTAAAAAACTTTCACCCGGTATTAAATAATGTTTTGCTTTTAATAATCCGCCACCGGTTTCCAATACAACATCTTGTTCATCACTTATAATCACCTCACTACCCCATCCATTATTTTGTTGTAAAGCCTCTATTATCTGCGGTGCAAAATGATGCACATTTACAATTACACGTTTAATGCCAAACCCTTGTAAATATTCAATATTACGTTGCAGCAAACTCTTCCCGTTTATTACTGCTAATGCTTTAGGGTTGTTATCCGTCCACGGTTTAAAACGAGTACCTAAACCGGCGCAAAATATCATGGCTGTTTGTAGCATGTGAAGTAAAAATTAAAAAGTAAAAATTAAAAAAGCAGTTTATAAAAGTCCTCGTTATGCTTTATATTATTCAATCACCTCAAATTTTGGCCACTATTTAAGCCCCTCCTTCGGAGGGGTTGGGGAGGCTATTTATCCAATTCTTCTCATCCTGAATCATATGCGATAACTCCACTTTTACTTTAAACTTATTCCGTAAATGTCGGGCCATGGCATCGGCAGCGTATACGCTACGGTGTTGGCCTCCGGTACAACCAAACGATACCATCAGGCTGTCAAATCCACGTTGAATATATTGCTCCACCGTCATGTCCACAATATCAAACACACTGTTTAAAAACTCCGGCATTTTTGTTTGTTGCTCCAGGTAATCCATCACCTCTTTATCACGACCGGTTTTTGTTTTCATACTTTCCACTCGTCCGGGATTTAAAATACCACGGCAGTCAAACATAAAACCACCACCGTTTTCTGTACTGTCTTGTGGCAATTGTTTTTTAAACGAGAAACTGCAAATTTTTATAACCAATGGTGTAGATTCATCTGCCTGCGTTGGTGTAAACTGTGCAATCACTTCATCTGCCACACATAAATCCAATACCTTTTTAAACTCCGGCACGGCTATGCCCAGGTTTTGGTTTTCAGAAAAATCACGCAGGTTTTTTAGCGCTTGCGGAATACTGGTTAAAAACTGAGCCTTACGTTCAAACAAACCACGGAAACCATACGCACCCAACACTTGTAACAAACGTATTAACACATAACCGTTGTACTGATTTTGAAAAAGATTTCTATCCAACGGTTCGCCAATTAACTCTTCAAAACTAGTCATGTAATCTTCCAACAAATTGTGTTTCCATTCTGTTGGTAAATTAGCACGGGCCTGCCACAACATAGATGCTACATCATATTGCGGTGCACCTTTCATACCACCCTGATAATCTATAAAATGTACACTATCATCTTCGCTAACCATTATGTTCCGGCTTTGAAAATCGCGGAACATAAAGTATTTATATTCTGTACGGGTTAGGTAACCACTCAGTGCTTCAAAATCATCAATTAGTTTTTGCTTATCGTATGGTTTACGCAAAGCATCTAAAAAATAATATTTAAAATAAAGTAAGTCGGCCATAATAGCCTGCTTACCAAACTCACTGTTGGTTAAACTTTTTTTATAGTCAAGTCCTTTATCGCCTTTTACTTGCAGTGTAGCCAACTCACTTAAACTCTTTTTAAATAAGCCGTACACATTATCGCAAAAACCTTCTTTCTCCAAACGATTTAATAAAGACACATCACCAAAATCTTCCTGCAAATAATAAGCACCATCATCGCTGAAAGCAAATATTTTAGGTACCGATAAATTTTTATCGTTAAAGTGATTGGTAAAATAGCGAAACGTATCGTTCTCTTTTAAATTAGCACCATAGGTACCAATATAAGTTTTATCCTTTCCATGTATTCTAAAATAGCGGCGTTCGCTACCCGATTGTGGTAACACATCTACCGATACAGGCTCCTCATTTTTCCATGAGTAATACAGTTGCTTAATGGCATCTAACATTTCTTGCATCCGGCAAATATATTTCATATCTGCTATCTTATAAAACAAGCGGCTATAACATTTTTTATTGTCCCGGCTTAAGCATAAATGGCATCGTTCCTTGCGTCGCACTCTTGTACTGCAGAATATATATCAGCCTACCTATTCGCTACCAACGAAATATGCCACAAATACAAAGAGTTAAAACCCTTTGTAAACATGCTTTTACAAAGGGAAGAAAACCTGCAAATTGCTCATTAGCGAACAGAACGCTGAAGAGTGCGACGCAAGAGCAGCCCAATCAAGGGAGGGACGATGATAACAAAAAAATTTATAGTTTAATATTTACACTAACACTCATTAGTTTTTAGTTAAATTTGCCAACTAAACAACTTATACATTGCTCATGTCAAAAATAAGAATTGTAACTGCCGCTTCGCTGTTTGACGGACATGATGCCGCCATTAACATTATGCGCCGCATTATGCAAAGCAAAGGGGCCGAAATTATACACCTGGGCCACAACCGTAGTGTGCATGAAATTGTGGAATGCGCTATTGAAGAAGATGCACATGGCATTGCTATTACCAGTTACCAGGGCGGGCATGTTGAGTTTTTTAAATACATGAAAGACCTGCTGAATGAAAATGGTTGCGGACATATAAAAATTTTTGGTGGTGGTGGTGGTACTATTCTGCCACAGGAAATTGACGAGTTACACCACTATGGCATTCATAAAATTTATAGTCCGGACGATGGCCGCAAACTTGGATTAGAAGGCATGATACAGGAAGTAATTGATGCCTGTGCTCCCGGTGAAAATAAAGAAGGTGCAAAAAATAATTTTTGGCAGGCACCCAAAAACTGGGAAAGTAAACAACCCTTACAAGAGGTAAAAGATATAAGAAAAATTGCCCGTGCCATTACCTTATGCGAATTAGGAATGGAAGTGCCGGAAAATTTTATTGCAGATGAATCAACCGGTGCAGTAGTACTTGGTTTTACGGGTACAGGTGGCGCCGGTAAATCATCGGTAACGGATGAGTTTGTACGCCGATACTTAAACAACTTTACCAATAAAACGGTTGCGGTTATTTCGGTAGATCCATCGAAGAAAAAAACAGGCGGTGCTTTATTGGGCGATAGGATAAGAATGAACGCCATATCTCACACAAGAGCCTACATGCGTAGTATGGCCACCCGTGATGATAACACGGCACTTAGCGGCTATGTACAGGAAGCTATTGATATATGCAAAAAAGCGGGTTACGATTTAGTAATTCTTGAAAGTGCTGGTGTAGGACAAAGTGATGCATCTATTTTAGATTATTGCGACGTGAGTATGTATGTAATGACGCCGGAGTATGGTGCTGCATCGCAGTTAGAAAAAATAAATATGCTTGATTATGCCGATGTAATATGTATTAACAAATTTGACAAAGCAGGTGCATTGGATGCGTATAACGATGTATGTAAACAATACAAACGCAACCACCAATTATTTGCAGCTAAAAACGAAGATGTACCGGTAGTTGGTACCATTGCATCGCAATTTAATGATGCCGGTATAACTAAACTGTTTACTAAACTATTGCAGGTAATACAAGAAAAAACCGGCAAAACATTTGGAGAAGTAAGTGCATCTACTGATGGTGAAGCAACCACCAAAAGCCTGGTAATACCTGCAAAAAGAGTACGTTACTTATCAGAAATAACCGATGCTATACGTGGCTATAACAAATGGGCAAACGACCAAAGTGATATTGCCACCAAGCTATACCAGTTGAACGGCACTATTGAAATGCTGGATAAAAGTTAGATTGAAAATTACTTAACTAGTGAAAGGAAAAATAAATTTTTACAACTTAAAATCTTAAGCCCCTCCTTTGGAGGGGTTGGGGAGGCCTAACATTATGCCCTTACAAGCATTAAAAAATAAACAACAGGAATTAGAAGCAAAACTGGAACCCGCTGTAAAAAAGTTATTGGATCAGTGGAAGGATTTGCAGGATAAATACGGCAAAGATGTTTTTGAATATACGGTTAGAGATAAAGTAATTAAACAGGATTTAATTACCACATCATTAAGCGGTACAAAAATTAAAAAAGTAGTATTGCCGCGTTATAAAGACTGGGGCGATATTTTACAATGGATGTTACAGGAAAATGTTCCGGGTGAGTTTCCTTACACATCCGGTGTGTTTGAATTAAAACGCCAGGGCGAAGATCCAACAAGGATGTTTGCCGGCGAAGGCGGACCTGAACGTACCAATAAACGTTTTCACTATGTAAGTAACGAGCAACCTGCCAAACGTTTATCCACTGCGTTTGACAGTGTTACTTTATATGGCGAGGATCCAGGTCATCGTCCGGATATATATGGTAAAATTGGTAATAGCGGGGTGAGCATTGCCACAGTTGATGATGCAAAAAAATTATACAGTGGTTTTGATTTGTGCGATCCGAAAACCTCAGTGTCCATGACCATTAATGGACCGGCACCCATGTTATTGGCTTTTTTTATGAACGCAGCTATTGACCAGCAATGTGAAAAATGGATAAAAGAAAATGGTAAGGAAAGTTTGCTGCAACAAGCTTTTGAAAAAAAATATGCTCGCTTACCCAAACCAACTTATTACAACCCGGCATCGCCAGAACGATTACCCGAAGGCAATAGCGGCCTAGGCCTTGCTATGCTTGGCTTAAGTGGCGATGAAGTATTACCACAAGATGTTTATGCACAAATAAAAGCCCATGCATTATCGCAAGTGCGTGGCACGGTACAGGCCGATATTTTAAAAGAAGATCAGGCACAGAATACCTGCATCTTCTCCACCGAGTTTGCCTTAAAATTAATGGGTGATGTACAGGAATATTTTATTGAACAAAAGGTTCGCAACTTTTATAGTGTAAGTATCAGTGGTTATCATATTGCCGAAGCAGGTGCCAATCCAATTACACAGTTGGCACTTACCTTAGCCAATGGCTTTACCTATGTTGAGTATTATTTACACCGTGGTATGCATATTGATGATTTTGCGCCTAACTTATCATTTTTCTTTAGCAATGGTATGGACCCTGAATACAGTGTTATAGGCCGTGTTGCCAGACGCATTTGGGCCAAGGCTATGAAATATAAATACAATGGTAACGACAGGTCGCAGAAACTGAAATACCATATTCAAACCAGTGGTAGAAGTTTACACGCACAGGAAATTGACTTTAACGATATACGCACCACGCTACAGGCGCTGTATGCCATATACGACAACTGTAACTCCTTACATACAAACGCATACGACGAAGCCATTACCACACCCACCGAAGAAAGTGTACGCCGTGCAATGGCCATACAATTAATTATTAACCGTGAGTTTGGTGCGGCTAAAACAGAAAACTTTATGCAAGGCAGTTTTGCTATGGAAGAACTAACTGACCTGGTGGAAGAAGCGGTGTTGACAGAATTTGATCGTATAAACGAACGTGGCGGTGTGCTTGGTGCCATGGAACGTATGTACCAACGCAATAAAATACAGGAAGAAAGTTTGCATTACGAAATGCAAAAACATACCGGCGAATATCCCATTGTTGGTGTAAATACCTTTCTGAATAAAAAAGGCAGCCCAACCGTTATACCCACCGAAGTAATACGCAGTACCAGAGAAGAACGTGAACAACAAATACAAAACCTGCAAGCATTCTGGAAACGTAATGAAGCTCAATCTGCACAGGCATTACAAACCTTGAGAGAAGTAGCTATAAATAATGGAAACCTGTTTACCGAATTAATGGAAACGGTGAAATATTGTTCGTTGGGGCAAATTACACATGCGTTGTACGAAGTAGGTGGCCAGTATAGAAGAAATATGTAAAAGTGTCTTTGCTGATTTGATGATGACAGATATAAGTAAGTGTTTTTATTTTTATTTTACCAGCTGTTAAGCCCTGATTGATCGTCCCTTGCGACGCTCCGTTCTGCTGCATTAATTCTATTGGGCATTATGTTTCTAACCCCGAGCTTAGCAAGGTGCGTTTGATTCGGGGCAGCATCCCGAATTTATTTCGGGAATTCCGTTCGCTCATCATCATCGTGTTATGCGACGTTCGCTTAGCTATGCGAAACTTTTAGTTTCGCATTATTATGCTATCGCTTTTAGCGATTAATTAAAGCTTTTTCATAGTAAAGTAAATGGGTAAAACCATTAATAATATTATTGCAATGTCATAGCCCACGGTTTAAACCGTGGGCTATGATTCTATAAGAGGTATAGCAATGGTTTTAACCATTTATAGTTGATGTTGATGCCCTTAGTGCATGTACCCCAAAAGATGATTTTCCCAACAACAACTATCAACGTTTAACACATTTTCTTATATTAGCTAAAACAAGAACCCCACCATGCGCAAAACTAACACCCTGTACCTGCTTATATTTATGGTTGTAACCATAACGGCTACCAGTTGCTCCACTTCAAAACGGGTTGATAAAGGCATAAAAAAATATTATGCTAATACTATTCCTGAAAAAATAAAAGGAAACGATTATATCAGTTTTAATGTAGAAAACACTTTACCCGCTAATGTAATTTCCGAAACAAAAAAGACAAAAAACAAACTACTACCTGCATTGTTTTATTGGAAATGGCGAACAGAAAATACTTCTATTATTAACAATATGATGCCTATACAATATTTCACCAGTAGTTTTATTGCGGCAGCTAATAGCAAAAAAATTAAAGACAAGTTAAATGGAGGCACACTGACAATAACCGTAAAAGAAAATCCTTCCAACTTTGTTTATGTAGATGATGGCTGGATGGTGTTTGCTTTATTAGCTTATTTTGGTAAAGAAAGTATTACCATTGAACCCAGTAACACAAAGTTCTCTGTTAATTATTCCATAAGTTATCCATCCGGAGAAACAAAAACAGGCCTAATCAGTACCAACAATATCAATCGTGAAAAAGCACCACGTTATTTTCAAAATGTAAAAGGATTTACCCGGGAATATTTAGCCAGTTGCGACAATAATATAAAAGCGATGGCTAAGGATTTAGTGAATGATTTGGTTGTTCAGTTAGTTGAATAAATTTTGTATCATATATTCAACCAACGCTTAATTAAAGCATCATCTCCGGTAAGAGAAATAAGCCATTTGGTTTGGGATTTTATTAAAGCGGTTGATTGATCAACCGCTTCTTTTATTACACCAATATTATTACCGTAGTAAGAATGCATAAAATAAGCTGACCGCCCATCATGTATTATAAAGCCGGTATGAAAATCTAAACCAATTATATATACTCCTTTTTTAAGTTGCTGCATGGCAGTAGCAAATTGAGCAAAGTTTAAATTGTTATATGATTCTATCTGTTGGGCAGGACAGATGCTTTTCATCATTTGCGAAGATGGCATTTGCGCCAATCTTGATCTACTGATATTCAGGCCCATATGTGTAAGTAAAGTTGTTACAAAGTACCCGCAGGCTATGTTTCCTTCTTTCGGTATTTGCGTTATTCCGTTAAAGCCCCATGTTGTACCATGCCAATAATCAAACAAACCTGTACCTAAAGTTTCAACCCAATAATTGGCGATTGAATCCTTTGCAAAAGCCTTATCAGGTAAAGCTTTATAAAAGTCCGCCATTTTAATTCTATTACTATCTAATAGTTTTTTATACTCAGTATAAGGGATCTGGAGTTTAATAATATCAGGACTATCCGTAGCACTAGACACCGTCTTGTAATGACCATCTTTACATGATGAAATAATTATAGCCAATAAGAGTATGGGCACAAAAAAGCCTCTGTTCATAACTTACAAGATGAACAGAGGCTATATTTCCATAAAGGTTTTTAAAAATTCATAGCTGCTTCATCCAATAACCATAAAGTCGGATTTTTAGGTTTTACGCCTTGCACCGGATAAACCTCTTTCGCCTTTTTACCAAACACCGTTTTTAAGATGGGGGCTTTGTTAGCGCCGGCAACTAAAAACACTACCTGTTTAGCTTTATTAATTAATGTATAACTAAAGCTAATGCGCCACACCTGTTTACTTTCTACCCATACTTCTTTTATCAGGCGTTTTTTCTCTTGTAATAAATCAGTTCCGGGGAATAAAGAAGCAGTGTGCCCATCATCGCCCATGCCCAACATTAACCAATCAAAAGCGGGAGCTTTACCGCCAAAAAAAGTTTTTAAGGTAGCTTCATATTTTGCAGCACAGTCTTTGGCAGCACCTTTAACCGGCGTAGCAAAAATATTTTTTTTAGGTACGGGTACCTTGCTCAGCAAACTATCAAAAGCCATTTTGTAATTACTTTCGTTATCGGTAAGTGGTACAAAACGTTCATCGCTCCAAAAAAAGAAAACCTTTTTCCAATCCACCGATTTACTAAATGCCGGCATAGCCAGTATTTCTAAAAAAGTTTTAGGAGTACTGCCGCCTGATAATGCTACAACAAATCTTCCGTTTTTAGCAATAGCTTCTGTGGCTGCCAATACAAAATAATAGGCTGCAGATTCGCTCAGTTTTGCCGCATCGGGCCAGATGATTTTATTTGCCATTTTAGTATTCAGTTTTATTCTTATTACTATCCCTGTTATATTAAATCTTTTATCGTTATACGTTATGTCACCCTGAGCTTGACGAAGGGTTATGTAACACAACAAAAAGTCTCACCGGGTTTCGTCAGGCTGTTAATGACAAGTTTTAAATTCATTGAAAATGAATGTCACTCTGAGCTTGACGAAGGGCTACGCAGAAGACTAAAAACTCTCACCGGGTTTCGTCAGGCTCAACCTGACAGTGTTCTTGTCTTTTAAAGAAAAACAACCTCCCTTTTATTTGTGCCGAAGGAAAACAGAAATATTTTCATTAACCTAACATCAACTATTTTTTTGCTTTCTTTTTTACCGGTGCTTGTTTTTCTTCCGGTAATAACACCCAATCAAAGCCATCATTTTTAATTAAATCATCGGCAGCTTTTGGGCCCCAGGTTCCTGCTGTATAGTTAGGGAATTTATCTTTTGTATTTGCCCATTCATCTATTACCGGCATTACTACTTTCCAGGCTTGTTCCACCTGATCGGCACGCATAAACAATGCTGCATCACCTTCCAGTACATCTAACAAAAGTGTTTCGTATGCTTCAGGTACTGCAATATCATAGTTTTCGTGGTAAGTAAAATCCATTTCCACGGGCTTGATTTTCATTTCAACACCCGGCTCTTTTGCCTGAAATATTAACGTGGTTTCCATTTCAGGTTGAATGCTGATGATAAGCTGGTTAGGCCTGCGATCTTGTAATGCATTTGGCTTAAACACACATAAAGGCACTTGCTTAAACTGTATAACAATTACTGAAGCTGCTTTTTGAAGGCTTTTACCGGTACGTAAATAAAAAGGAACTCCCTGCCAACGCCAGTTATCAATATACAGTTTTAAAGCTGCATAGGTTTCTACGTCTGATTTAGGATTTACATTCTTTTCTTTACGGTAAGCTTGCTGTGCTTTATCTTTTACTTTACCATCGCCGTACTGCCCACGTATGGCATTGGTTTCAATGGTGTTTTTATTAAACGGACGTACCGCTTTTAATACATCTACTTTTTTATTGCGTATTTCTTCGGCATCGGTTGTTACAGGAGGTTCCATAGCTGTAACACATAATAACTGGAACAGGTGATTTTGTATCATGTCCCTTAATGCACCGGCAGTTTCGTAATAATTACCACGGCTACCTACACCAATATTTTCTGCTACTGTTATTTGAACGCTTTCAATGTAGTTGTGGTTCCAGATAGATTCGAAAACAATATTGGCAAAACGAAATGCCATTAAGTTTTGTACTGTCTCCTTACCAAGGTAATGGTCAATACGGTAAATCTGTTTTTCTTTAAACTTATTAAGCAATAGTTTATTTAAATCTTTAGCACTTTGTAAGTCGCTGCCAAAAGGTTTTTCTACTACAATACGATCCATTGATACATCGGATGCCAAATCGTACTTAGCCAACCCGATTGAAATATCATCAATAAACTTAGGAGATACGGAATAGTAAAACAAACGTACTCCGCGGCTACGCCATTTTTTGTCGTTGGCATTTAGCGTATCGCCTAAACGACGGAATGTATCATCGGCTGTAAAGTCGCCTTCAAAATAATGTAAGTTTTCGGCAAAGGCTTTCCACTCTTTTGGTTTGGCTTTACCACTGCGTGAAAAAGTATTAATGCCTTCGAGCATAAAACTCTCGTACCATTTTTCGGTTTGCTTTTCGTAATGCACACCGTAGATGGCAAAGTTTTTTGGCAGAAACCCGCCAATATATAAATTATAAAATGCGGGGATAAGCTTACGCCATGCCAGATCGCCCTTACCACCAAAGATGACAATGTTTGCCGGCGGTGGATTTTTTATTCTGCTCATATATTATACAAATTAAAAAGTCAAAATTAAAAAGTGAAAACAACCATTTTATATTGAGTCACTTTATGTAAACGATATTGTTCATCCGTGTTACTGCTGTTGAACGGGTAGTCTTTAATTCATTTCCACTGGAAATAAATTAAATCCCAATCCTGTCGGATTGCAAGGGACGATCCATCAGGGAACTGCAGTTGGTAACAAAATAATTACCTACAAATAATTATTGGCCATCCCAATCGGTATGAAACACGCCGGATTTATCGATGCGTTCATAGGTATGTGCGCCAAAGAAATCACGCTGTGCTTGTATTAAATTAGCTGCAAGGTTTTCGCTGGTATAGGCATCGAAATAATGTAATGCCGATGCCAGGCCTGCTACCGGTATATCGTTTTCCAATGCAATGGCCAACACCTGTTTAGTATCGTTACGCAATGAGGCGAACATAGATTGGAATACTGGTGACGAAATAATATTTACCAGTTCAGGATTATCAACATATGCCTTACGCAAATCGCCCAACATGGCTGAACGAATGATACAACCGCCTTTCCAGATTTTTACCACATCGGGTAAGGCAATATTATAGTTGTATGTGTTAGATGCTACTTTAAGTAAATGCAGTCCTTGCGCATAGGATATTAAAAAGCCAAAGTGTAAAGCGCTTTTACATAAAGTGGTTATTAATTCTTTATCAATAACGGTAGCATCGGCAGTGCGATTGTATAATTTGCTGTTGCTTACACGCTGATTTTTTAATGCAGATAGGTAACGCATGGTTACCGAAATATCGATAGTAGGAATAGGAACGTTTAAGTCCATAGCGTTTTGACTGGTCCACATACCGGTGCCTTTTTGTTTGGCTTTATCCAGTATCATATCAATAAGGTCGTTTCCTGTCTCCGTATCTTTTTTTGTGAAAACGGCGGCTGTTATTTCTACTAAGAAGGATTGCAGTTCGGCTTTGTTCCATTTATCGAAAGCCTGGTGTAATTCGTTATTGTTTAACTCACCGGCTTTTTTAAGTACGGCATATGTTTCACTAATTAACTGCATCATGGCGTACTCAATACCATTGTGCACCATTTTGGTATAGTGACCTGCGGCTTTGTTACCCATATAAGCCACACATGGACCTTCGTCGCTTTTTGCGGCAATGGCTTCCAGTATTTCTTTTACCAACTCGTAACTTTCTTCGTTACCACCGGGCATCATGCTGGGGCCACGGCGGGCACCTTCTTCGCCACCACTTACACCCATACCAATGAAGTGTACACCGGAGTTTTGCAGGGTATCGTAACGTCTGTCGGTATCGGTAAAATGTGTGTTACCGCCATCTATGATGATATCGCCTTTTTCTACAAAAGGTAATAGTTCGTTTAGTACATCATCTACAATTTTACCGGCCGGCACCAATAACATGATAATTCTTGGTGTGGCAAGATTGCTTAAAAACTCAGGTATGCTTTCGGCTGCAGTAACTTTAGTTCCGTTGGCTTCGGCAAGTAACCGTTTCTGTTGGTCAACGTTAGGATCGTACCCACAAACTTCGTAACCATGATCGGCTACGTTTAATAATAAATTACGGCCCATGGTGCCCAAACCTATCATACCAAAGTGTGCTGCCATTTTATATTTTTTTGCGAAGTTAGGTATATATGAATAACATGTTTTAGGGAGAATAAGTTGTGCAAAAACTATTCAACAAAAAAAAGCCCCGTTTGCTGAGAAACGAGACTTAATATACCAACAATAAAGAAAACTGCTTTTACTGATCGGCTACCACAAACGTAATTGGCTGTTTACGGTAGGCTTTTACGGCACGGCCATTTTGGTTAGCGGGCTTCCATTTAGTGGCTTTGCGTAACACCCTAATGGCTTCCTGCTCCATACCAAAGCCATGGGCAGTTAAGGGCTTCATATCGCTTACATTACCTTCCCTGTCTACAATAAACTGAATATAAACCGTATAACGGCCTGGTGCGGCGTTGTTATCAACCGGAACTTCGGGTACCAGGTTTCTTCTCAAGAATTTTTCCCACTCTCTAGGGCCGCCAATATATTCAGCTTCTACTTCAATAGGGCCGCTCCAGGGTTCGTCCGTTGTAACTTTTTCTTCAATAATCTGAATTTTGTTAATGGACGGTGGTGGTATAGAAATGTCATCAAGTCCTTTTACACCATCACGGTCCAGGTCATCTATTTTTATACCATCCAAATCGTCCTGCGCCGGTGGATCTTTTATTACCAAATCATCATTGGTTACAACCGGTTCAAGAAAAGCAATGGTTTGAATTTGTGGAGGTTCTATTGGTTTTTCAATAACCGGTGGTGGTGGTTCTACCTGTTTTACCACCACTTCCTCCTGTATTTCCTGTATTACAATACCATCGTTATTACTCACTACAATATTATCGTCTGTAGTAGGTTTGGCCATTAAGGTTGTACCCATTATTAATACAATTGTTGCACCGGTAATACATAATGCTTTAATAATGCGTTTATCATAACTGCGCCTCAACTCGTAAGCACCATATACTTTATTTCTTTTTTCAAATAAAATATCCAGAAAGTCTGATTTTAAAATTTTGTTAGGTTCCATAATTATAGTTTTTGGTTAATAAATGAGTGTGAATATTGTTTGCCATTTTTATAATTGTACAAGCTGTAATTCTTCTTTATTAATATTAGCTATTGAGTAATGTAAAACACGGTTAATGGTCATTTCGTCTAACATATTTACCACCTGTTTGTAATTAGCAGCACTGGTTGGTTTAATAAGTACAAAAAAGTTTTGTTGCCTGCAATCATTCACGTTTGCACCTTTTATCTTTTTAGTTTCCTCACATTCGGCATTGGTTACATACTTTGCTTCTACTTCACGCTTTTTGTTAATAATAATTTGCCTGATACCGGAAATAGTTGTTGTTTGTATTACAGTTTGCTTGCCTTTAAACTTACCTTGGTAATAATGTAAGGCATCATTTTTATCTACAAGTACTGTAAGTGCGCCTGATTCCTTTAAGTTAGTTGGAGGGCCGTCTTTAGGCATGGCCAGGTCCATTGTTACCGGTTCATTCATCGTAGCGGTAAATATGAAAAAGGTAATGAGTAAAAAAGCCAGATCAACCATGGGTGTCATATCTACTCTTGTTGGTAACATCTTTCTGCCTTTTACTCCTCTTGGTTTTGGGCTACCAGTAGCTTCGTTGCTGTTTAATTGTGCCATAGTTTTAGTTTTTAACCATGCATAATTTTTCCTGCTGCCCGGTTTTAAAAACCAAACATTAATTATTATACATGAAAGATGATGAAGTAATTAAACTATCGGGTGTTGTATTACAACGTATATGTATTGACTATAAAAGGAAGCTTCTTAATTATAAGATGAACATTGAAATATATTTCCATAATATATTTAAGAAAAAATGAGGGTTTAGTTTTATTTATTTTGGGGGCTATCAACTGTAGTAACACTATTCACCGGTAGTTCGCTGCCCGCCTTCAATGTACGCTTCGCGGCCATTTACGTCTAAGCAGCGCAGCCTTTCAACAGTAGTAATACTCATCATCATCGTGTTATGCGTAGCAGTTTTTTTTAGTAATACATTTATACACACGCATTCACACTTTTGCTTTTTTAATTTGGCTAAAGCCTTTTCATATCTATCCTAACCCTCCAGCTAAAGCTGGAGGCTATTAACAACAGAATAGTCTATTGTTGAGACTCGTAATGATATTAGGTTAAGGAATTCGTCATGCCGATGATAGGAGGCATCTCCTGCATTGCTAAGGTAAATTTATATTGGGAAGACGTCTTTTTCATCGAGTTTAAGGCATAAATTAATGAGACTCTGATTTAAAGAAATAATAATTAGCTAATAGCTTAATACCGATGTGTTAATTAAACGACCGTAGCATAACACGATGTTGATTAGCGATATGCAGTACAAGAGTGCGACGCAACCAAACGCCCCTTTAGGGGATGGGGGCATCAGGGAACCGAAGCTGGTAACATAAATTTTTTACTTGTGTATTTATTGATTTATGCACACAAAAAAGCCCCGATATAAAACCGGGGCTTTGGAAAATATTATTTTAAATATTATTCGTTTTCAACTACGAAGGTAATTGGTTGTTTACGGTATGCTTTTACTGCACGACCGTTCTGGTTAGCCGGAGTCCATTTAGTTGCTTTTTTCAACACACGGATAGCTTCCTGCTCCATACCAAAACCATGAGAAGTAATAGGTTTCAAATCACTTACGTTACCATCTCTGTCCACTACGAACTGGATGTAAACAGTGTATCTACCACCTGGTGCACCGTTATCAACCGGTACATTTGCGTCAAGGTTTCTTCTTAAGAAGTTTTCCCATGCTTTAGGACCGCCAGGGAAAGCAGCTTCAACTTCTACCTTTTCGTAAATTTCAGGTTCTACTACTTTTTTCTCTTCAATGATTTCTTTGCCTTGGTCAATTACCGGAGGTACTGAGATGTTTAAGTCTTTGATACCTTCTTGGTTAACCACGTCAATTTTCACCTCTTTTAAATCTTCTTGGGCCGGAGGAGGCGTTTTAACCTCTTCATCTTTTACTACCTCTGGAGGAGTAAAGGCCTTCATTTCAATTTTTGGAGGATCCACTTTTGGTGGTGGCGGCGGAGGCGGCTCAATAGGCTTTTCTTCCTCCTGCTTGATGTTTTGAATGGTAATCTCTTCTTTTACCTGTATAGTAGACTCGTCAGGACCAGCCGCATTTGCTAATATTGAACCCACAAAGGCCAACAAAGCAACAGACCCGGTAATAATAAGAGCCAGCCAAACACGCTTATTGTACGTTCTACGTAATTGGTACGCACCGTATTCTTTGTTCCGGTTTTCAAAAACCAGATCCAAAAGATCGGATGATAAAATTTTATTGGCGTCCATTATAAATTTTGTTTAATAATATGATTACATAACAGAGAACTTTCCATAAAGCTTCTCAAACTATTTTATGCCATTAGCTGCTTCGGTAACTTTTACCATGTCATTTTCAGTATCAGCAATTTTCACTAATGCATAACGCTCTACTCTGTTAATGGTCATTTCATCTAAAATGTCCACAACATTTTTGTAACTCGCTTCGTCATTAGGTTTAATAATCACAAAAAAGTCTTTCTGACGACAATCTGAAATAGGTTTATTGTCAGCTTGCTTTTTTTGCTCACATTCTAAATCCTGAACATAATTAGCTTCTACTTCACGCTTCTTCTTAATGATAACATCACGAATACCTTTGTGCGTAGTTTGTTTGAACTTTTCTGAAGCAGTTTCCTGCTCAAGTTGTCCTTCATAATAATAAACCTGATCGCCTTTACCTAAAAGTACAGTTAATGAACCTGACTCTTTGGTTTTGGTTTTTTGGTCTTTATTATCGGTGTCTTTAGGCATATTTAAGTCCAACGTTGTTGGCGTATTCATTGTTGCCGTAAAGATGAAGAACGTAATCAACAAAAAGGCTAAGTCCACCATCGGGGTCATGTCAACCCTGGTATTTTGCTTTTTGGCTTTTTTAACGCCGGGGCCTTTTTTGTGGCCACCACCGCCATCGCCGGAATCTAAGCTTGCCATTTTATAACGTTTTTATCTGTTAAACAATTTGTACAGAAAAAGTACTTACTTTTTCCCTTGTAATTTTTCAATTTCCTTGCGGTAAACAGCTATTTCGCTTGTACCAGGTGCCTCTTCAGGCATGGTAACCAGATTGTACTTAAATATTTCATTTCTTTTTAAAGCATCAATAACTGCTTTAAAAGTAGGATAATGAGAATCATTGTCCCCTTTGATCATAAATACAAGCTTTTCACCGGCAAATACACGCTGAGCTGCTCCAACCCAATAAACAAGTTCATTTGTGGCAGAATCCAATACTGGAATACCGTCCTGAGCAATCTCTTTTTGTTTATCCGGAGGTATAGCTAAGAAACTTTTTAGTTTATTAAACGGCATACCTACCATTGGGCTGTTGCGAAAATTTTGTTTGTCTTTATCATCCAAATTTAATTCTCTAACCGTACTTACATCATTGGCAACTGCATCAGCTTTTGTTGCGTCCGATTTAGGAATTACAGAAAAATAAACCTTATTGTCTTTATCTATGCTTATTAACACAGCATTATCATCCGGTAATTTATCCGCATTCACCGAGTTTGGTGTTGTAATAGGCACCGGCTCGGGAGTTTTAAACTTAGTAGCCATGATAAAAAAAGAGAGAATCAGGAAACCGATATCCACAAACGGCGTCATGTCCGTATCGGTGCTCTTTTTTGGTAATGATACTCTAGGCATTTTATAATATGTTTTCTAATTAAGATGAAAAAGCTTGCTCATTCCATAAACAAATAAAATTATTTGTATAAAGAAGCAAAACTTTGTGTTAAAGTAAATCCAGACTCGTCAATACCATAAGTAATGCTGTCAATTCTGGTAGTTAACATATTATAAATGATAAGTGCGATAGCTGAAGTACCAATACCTAAGGCTGTGTTATAAAGGGCCTCAGAGATACCAACCGCTAATTTTGCAGGGTCACCACCACCTTCAGCACCAAGAGCAGAGAATGAGTTAATCATACCTATTACCGTACCTAATAAGGCAACAAGTGTACCGGCAGATACGATGGTAGATAAGAATACCAGATTTTTTTGCAACATTGGTAATTCTAAAGCTGTAGCTTCTTCTACTTCTTTTTGAATGGCAATTACTTTTTGGTCAGTATCCATACCAGTTTCAGTAATCATTTCTTTGTAACGACGTAAACCTGCTTTCATTACATTAGCAACAGATCCTCTTTGTTTGTCACACTCAGCTAAAGCTGCATCTACATTTTTGTTAGCTAAGTGATATTGTACTTTACGTACAAAGTCAGAAATTGAACCTTTACCTAAAGCTTTACCAATAGTTAAAAAACGCTCAATTGTAAATACAAATACAGTTAACAACATACCAATAAGGATAGGTACAATGATACCACCTTCGTAAATACGGTGAAATGCGCCTTTAGGCTCCAAGTGATGAGGCCAAAAACCGCCAGAAGTATCGGGCTGAGCAAAACCGGATTCAGCGCCAATAACAAAACGCCAAATACAATAACCAGCAACAATACACGAAATAGGTGCAATCCATGAAATAATATTACTGCTTTTTTTAGCCTGTACAGATGTTGTAGCCTTTGCAGTTGCAGTAGGTTTAGTCTCCGCCATGATCTTAATTTTTTAGTGTTTTAATTTTAATTAAAAAAAATTTAAATGAGCCTTAATTTACTTACAATGCTAATAAAAAAGTTAATACAATAAACTTCTTGCCAGCACTATTTCTTTATAAGGGGTTCAAGTTAAGGAATTTTTGAAAAGCAACAACTTTGTTGTCAATAATTTGATAAGAATTTCATTTAGGTCAATTGGTTACAATTATGCTACTCATAGCGCAATGCTTCTATGGGATTGAGTTTCCCCGCTTTTAATGCCGGGTAAAGTCCTGCTAAAATTCCTACCAATGTACATATTAAAATTCCATAAATAACCCACAACCAAGGCACTACAAAGCCGGTATTTAGCACAATGGAAAAAATATTGCCCACCAAAACGCCTAAAATTATTCCGAAAAAAGCCCCGAAACAGCTAATAATAACCGACTCCAACAAAAATTGACGCCTGATCATCTTGCTTTTTCCACCAATGGCTTTTACCAAGCCCACCTCTTTTGTTCTTTCCGATACTGATACCAGCATAATATTCATCAAACTAATAGCAGCACCTATCAACGTTATTAAACCAATTACCGTAGCCGATATAGTTAAAAAGCCCAGGCTGTTCATTGCCTTCTCTACAATGCTATCACTCCTATCCATAGCAAAATTGCTTTCCTCCGTGGTATTCAGCTTTCTAATGGCCCTAAAAGCCCCTTCTGCTTCACCCATGGCCGTATTTAATTCCGGAATACTGTTTACCATCACCGCTACTGCATACGAGTTACCCGACGGAAAATTCCGTTCCACATTCTGGTAGCTTGTTATAATCATATTATCCCTGCTAAAGCCAAACGATGAACCCCTGCCTTCTAAAACCCCCAATACACGATAAGGTATATTATTAATACGCACCTGCTGGTTTACCGCTGCCTGTACATTATCCCCCAGTAATCGTTTGGCTACGTCATAACCCAGTATACAAATATTCTGTCCGCTGGATGCGTCAGTCCTATTCATATTCCGCCCTGCTAATAATTTAAATCCATTTAATAACAGGTAGTTTTCATCAGCACCATAAGCCATTACATTAGGCCCCGTTTTTTTACTGGCAAAAGATACTATATTATTACGGCCACCAAATATGGACAAACTTACATAAGCCGGATATTCAAATTTTCTTACAAAAGCTTCTGCTTCTTCTTTCGTAATACGTTTACCCAGGTTCGATTTCTTTTCTTTCTTAGCTCCTTTTTTCGATACCGTTACATCATCGCCACCCCCACCGCCAATACGAATATTACGTTCCTTATAACGAATACTAAAAGCATTGGCTCCCATGGTAGAAAAGCTTTCCGAAAACTTCTGGTTCATGGCTTGAATGGCGGTAATAATACCTACCAACGCCATAATACCAAAAGCAATAATAGCAACAGTAATACCCGTTCGCAGCTTGTTACCTGCAACTGTTTTAAATGCCAGCGAAAAAATACTTCTAAACTGCATAATAAATTTTCCGTTAATCGATCGCTCTATTTTTTTTGGGTTATCAGCTACAGTAATACTAATCATCGTCCCTTGCGTCGCACTCTTCAACTGTAACAATTCTATTGGGCATTATGCTCGTTTCCTACAAATAGCAAAAAGCCTCATTTCCAAATTTCCAAATCATCAAATTTTCAAATTGCTCTCTCAGTAATTCTATTGGGCATTATGCTCGTTTCCTACAAATAGCAAAAAGCCCCATTTCCAAATTTCCAAATCATCAAATTTTCAAATTGCTCTCTCAGTAATTCTATTGGGCAATGTGCAAGTTTCCTACAAATAGCAAAAGCCCTCATTTCCAAATTTCCAAATCATCAAATTTTC
>Ga0160495_100341_pt1 | contig 28794 bp, 21 predicted proteins | sample DID4MG_4_FD_108251 | JGI IMG/M metagenome (GOLD analysis project Ga0160495, IMG submission 108251) | Enriched soil microbial communities from UW Madison campus, WI, USA - DID2933_E24_FP4 MG | ecosystem: Environmental > Terrestrial > Soil > Unclassified | place: USA: Madison, Wisconsin | collected... | reverse complement strand
TGGCCAATCACCCGCTGACCTTGCTGACCCTGGGCATGTACGGTGAAGTGCTGCCCAACCAGAACGGCGCGCCGGTGCGCATCATCGTGCCCTGGAAGTATGGGTTCAAGTCGGCCAAGTCCATCGTCAAGATCCGCTTCGTCAAGGACGAGCCCAAGACCGCCTGGAACCTGTATGCGCCGCAGGAGTACGGTTTCTATTCCAACGTCAATCCCAGCGTCGATCATCCGCGCTGGTCACAGGCCACCGAGCGCCGCATCGGCGAGGACGGTTTCTTCGCACCCAAGCGCAAGACGCTGATGTTCAATGGCTATAACGAGGTCGCTGGTCTGTACACCGGCATGGACCTGCGCAAGTTCTTCTGACCCGGACCGCCCATGCAACTCGCTCCCGCCGCACTTCGCAACCTCAAGCCACGCGCCGTCACGGTCTTGTGGTGGCTGTTTCTGGCGCTGGCCTGCGTGCCGCTGCTGCGGCTGGTGGTGCTGGGGTGGACCGGCGGGCTGGGCGCCAACCCACTGGAATTCATCACCCACAGCACCGGCGACTGGACGCTCTACCTGTTCTGCCTCACCCTGGCCGTCACGCCGCTGCGCAAGCTCACCGGCCTGAACTGGCTGGTGCGCATGCGCCGCATGCTGGGGCTCATGGCCTTCTTCTATCTTTGTCTGCACTTCACTACCTTCGTCTGGTTCGATCATTTCTTCGACCTGGGCGAGATCTGGAAAGACATCCTCAAGCGACCCTTCATCACCGTCGGCGTGATTGCCTTGCTGCTGTCCATTCCGCTGGCGCTCACCAGCACCAATGGCATGGTGCGCCGGCTGGGCGGCAAGCGCTGGCAAGCCCTGCATCGCCTGATCTACCTGATCGTGCCGCTGGGCGTGTTGCATTACTGGTGGGACAAGGCGGGCAAGAACCTGATCGCCCAGCCCTTGCTGTTTGCCGTGCTGGTGGGCCTCATGCTGGCGTTGCGCCTGGTGTGGCGCAAGGGCAGGGCGGCGGCGCGTCCATCCTGATCTTGATTCATCCGTTCATCCTGACCGTCCTGGAGCCTTCCATGTCCCCGTTCAAACCTGCCGCCCTGGCGCTTTGCCTGGCCCTGTCTTCCTTTGCCACCGCTCATGCCGCCGAACGCGCCGTGGCCGTGCCTGCGCCGGTGGGCAAGGCGCTGCTGGCCGCCAGCGCGCCGACCGAAACGCTGGTGCTGGCAGGCGGATGCTTCTGGGGGGTGCAGGGCGTGTTCCAGCATACCCAGGGCGTGCTCAAGGCGGTCTCCGGCTATGCCGGCGGCAAGGCCGATACCGCCACCTATTCCATGGTCAGTTCGGGCAGCACTGGGCATGCCGAAGCGGTGCAGGTGACCTACGATCCGCGCAAGGTCTCGTTTGGCCAACTCCTGCAGATCTACTTCTCGGTGGCGCATGACCCCACCCAGCTCAATCGCCAGGGGCCGGACCAGGGCACCCAGTACCGCTCGGCCATCTTCACCGCCAATGAACAGCAGACGCAAGCCGCCCAGGCCTACATCGCCCAGCTCAATGCCGCCAAGGTCTATGGCGCGCCCATCGTGACCCAGATCACGCCGCTGCAGGGTTTCTACGCCGCCGAAGACTATCACCAGGACTACGCTACCCTGCATCCCAACCAGCCCTACATCGCCTATAACGACCTGCCCAAGATCAGCAACCTGCAAAAGATGTATCCGGCGCTCTACCGCGCCGATCCGGTGCTGGTCTTGAAGCGCTAGGCAGCATCGCCAGGCGCAGGCAAGGGCAGGGATGAGACAATAGCGCCTGTCTGCATCCGTCCTTGTCCCATGAATCCCACCGATACGCTCAAGCTGGCCCTGTCCCACTTCGACCTGGAGAACTACGCCCAGGCCGAGTCCCTGCTGTTCGCCCTGCTGGAGGCCCATCCCCGCCATAAGGACGCCCTGCACCTGCTGGGCAGTGTGGCGGCGGCCCAGGGCCGTTTTGCCGAGGCCGCCGTGGTGTGGCAGCAGGTCCTGCGGCTGCTGGCACCGGATAGCGAAGAAGCGCTGGTCTTGCGTTATCGCCTGGGACGCGCCTTCTACGAGGAGGGGCGCGTCGAGGATGCCTTCCTGCTCTATCGCGAGCTCATCGAGTCGGGCTGGGAGCTGCCCGAACTGTTCGTCGCTGCTGCCGCTGCGCTGCAGGCCATGTCCCCCTCGGGCAAGAACGATACCCAGGCGCTGGCGCTGCTGGAGGAGGCGCTGCAACGCGAGCCTGGCCAGGCCGACACCTGGCACCGCAAGGCCGTGCTGCATGAGCGCGCGCGCCAATGGGACGCCGCCCGCCAGTGCATCCACCAGGCCTTGCGTCTGGATGATCAGCGCCCCCAGTACTGGCTGGCGGCGGGCCTGGTGGAACATGCGCAAGGACAATTCGAGCAAGCGCTACGCTATTACGACCAGGCCCTCATCCTCGAGCCCGAACTGGTAGATGCGCATGTCAGTCGCGGCACCACCCTGGCCCGCCTGCGCGAGCACGAGGAAGCCATCGACAGCTATCGCCGCGCCCTGCGCATCGATGACAAGGACCCTGACGCCCATCTCAACCTGGCCCTCTCGCTGCTGGCGCTGGGCCGGCTGGAACAGGCCTGGCCCCTCTATGAATGGCGCTGGGAAGGGCGCGCAGCCGATCCCTATCGGCATGCCACGATCCCGGCCTGGAATGGCGGCAGCTCCTTGTCGGGCAAGCGCATCCTGCTATGGGCCGAACAGGGGCAGGGCGATACCATCCAGTTCAGTCGCTATGTCGCCCTCATTCTGCAAGCGGGTGCGCAAGTTGTCCTGGAAGTGCCGGCCAGCCTGCTGGCCTTGATGCGCAGCCTGGCAGTGCCGGCCGCATTGACGCTGGTGGCCACCGGCGAGCCCTTGCCAGAGGTAGATTTTCAGCTGCCCCTGATGAGCCTGCCGCTGGTCTGCAATACCCGGGCCGATGACATTGCTGCGGTGGTGCCATATCTCTTCGCTGATCCCGATCGCCGCGTCTTGTGGGATGCGCACCTGGCCGCGCTGGCGCCGCGCAGTCCCGCACGGATGCGCATCGGCCTGATCTGTTCCGGCAATGCCGGCAATGTCAATGATGCTCGCCGCTCCATCGAACTGTCGCGCTTCGCCCCTCTGGCCCTGGCACGTCCACAGTTGGACTTCTTCGTCATCCAGCCCGACCTGCGCCAGGCCGACCGTCAATGGTGTGAGCAACAAGCGGGCTGGCACTGGGTAGGGGCAGTGATCAATGACTTCGCCGATACCGCTGCCGCGCTGGCGGGCATGGACCTCGTCATCAGCGTCGATACCGCCGCCGCGCACCTGGCCGGGGCCATGGCTTGTCCGGTGTGGATCGCGCTGCCTCACGCGCCCGACTGGCGCTGGTTCCTCAATGCCGCCGACTCGCCCTGGTATCCCACGGCCCGCCTGTTCCGCCAGCAGCAACCCGATGGCTGGGACGATGTGATCCTGACCCTGCGCGCCGCGCTCGCGGTGCATAGCGCTCCCCCCGGCTGATCTGTTTATGCGGAAAGAACGACGCGTGGGCAGCCTGACTGCACCACGCGTTTTTTATATAAAACTCGAAAAAATTCTATATCGCAGCGCGGTTTCCGCACCAAGAGACAATTCGCCTACCTTGCCGATTCAACGATCATCAAGCCCACAAATTCTTGTACCGCCCCTTCCTCTTTTTTGCTGTGTGCGCTTGAGCCTGCACGCGCAGTGACCGCCCCGGTCACGCTTGCCGGCCATTGTCGCCATGTTGCCGTCTCCTCAGGGAGGATGGCCTCGCCGTGCCACGGCAAAAGCGGACAAGATCAACAGGGAGTGATCGAAAATGAAATCCAACGCAATTCAGCAGGAGCCGGCATCGCGCGACAGCGCTTGCGGCGCAGGCAGCATCTCACGCAAGGCCTTGTCTGGCCTGGCGCTTTGCCTCACGTTGGCGCTGACCGGTGAGAACGCTGCGGCGGTCACGTTGGGCGAGCTGGTCAAGCAGGCCGCCTTCAACAACCCTGCCGCATTGTCCCGGCAACGCGCCGTGGAGTCGGCAGGTGAAAGCGTGTCGTCGGCACGCTGGCAGTTCTTCCCCAACCCCTCGATCTCGGTCGAACGCGCCAGCAGCAGGAGTTCCCGTGACGTTTCCTATGGTGGCGACTCCAGCGTGATGACCCTGCGCCTGCAACAGACCCTGTGGGCGGGGGGGCGCCTGACGGCGCAACTGGAACAGGCCGAACACAACCAGCTCTCGGCCGAAGAGGCCTTGCGCGAGCAACGCTTGCGCCTGGCCGAGCAGGTGATTTCGCAATACAGCATGTGGGTGCGTTCGGATCTGTCGGCCAGCGCCAACCAGAAGAACCTGCAAGAGCTGGAGAAATTCCTCGAGCAGAGCGTGCGCCGCGAGAAGGAGGGTGCCGCTGCCCGGGTGGACGTAACGCTGGTGCGCGGACGTCGAGACCAGGCGCTGACTGACCTGTTGGGCGCCAAGGCCAGCCGTGCCTCGTCCCGCTTGCAGCTGGAGCAACTGGTGGGTATGCCGCTAACCGATGATGATTTGCGCGCCGATGTCGCCAGGATGGAAGTGAGCGACGATCTGCCTGCCCTGACTGAAAGCACCCTCGGCAGCAGTCCGATCATCAAGCGCCTGCGCGCCGATGCCCAGGTGCAGGAGTCGTCCATCAAGATCCGCCAGGCCTCCTACTGGCCCGAGGTCTACGCCCGGCTGGAGCATCAGCGCGGCAACTACAGCGTGTCCAACCAGCCCAGCAACAACCGCGCCTTCGTCGGCATGCAGATGCAACTGGGCGCGGGCCTCTCGCTGGGATCCGAAGTGGCGGCTGCGCGTAGCCGCTACGAATCGGCTCTGCTGGCCGTGGACGCAGCGCGGCTGGAACTGGTCTCCCAGGTCGGCAGCATCTATACCGAGTATCAGCAAGCCCTGGCGCGCTCCCGCAACCTGGAAGAGGTGGCGCTGTCTGCCGACGAGGTGCTGGCGTCCTATACCCGCCAATACCTCTCAGGAAGACGCTCCTGGCTGGATGTGATGAACGCGGTGCGTGAAGTGGTGCAGGCCGACCTGCAGCGTGCCGATGTCACTGCCATGATCATCGCCAACGGTCACAAGCTGCGATTGTGGGCCCATGGCATCGACGAGGTGCGCTAGCATCCTCTGGCGTAGCCCTGGCTGCGTCTTCTGCCGACGGCAATGCTTGCTCATTGCCGTACGCGCATCGTCTTCGCCGACGCATGCCAGCCTCAAGGCTGGCATGTCTATTTTTGGATTCAAAATATTAACTTGGAATCACAAAATGTCTGCACTAAGGAACAATTCAAATCAATATGGAACACGGATAAAGTGATTGTGCATCCTCGATTTCGCTGTCGAGGAACGCTGTCACCGACGACGACTCCCCCTGTCTGTCAACCCGGTGGCGAATTCCCCTGGCCCCTCTCTTTCGAAAGAAATTGAGGGGCTTTTTTTGTCAAAAAAATAGGCGTGGCGTGGGATCTTATGTGAAAAAAATTAGCGTTGAAATTATTTATAAACGATCTTGAATAACTGCGAAGAATGAGTTTTGGTATTTGTTTTTATTGGGCTAATAATCCGTTTATATAAGGGATTTTAGATTTTTTTTGACGTGACTTTTCTAATAAAAGAAGGTCTTTCCGAAATGCCCAAGAGGACAATTAAATAAAAAAAAATTTTAAAAGATCATAGCGCTACCAACGATTGGCGATGACGACTTTTTCCGGAATTTTGTCTCTCGATTTCTTCTCGCTATTTGCAATCCCTTGTCGGGACTGGATGAAGAAATATACAAGCCGACAAGCGCCAGCGAATCGTTCAGGGGTTCGGTTTCTCTGGTTTTTCGCTTTCCGTGTCGATCAGATGCCTGTCCTGGTGCTACGAGGTCCGAGGTCGGGCGAGGTTCCCCATCAGGAAGATCGACCAGCCTATTTGATTCACGATATCCATAAAACGCCATGAGAACTAAAACTCCAGCTTGCCGGTGCTTATCCCAGCCTGTCCATCACGACGGACCAGGCCGTCAGCAGCCCCATCTCTGCAGCCGCCCGGGCAGTGTCCCGATGCCTCGGGAGGGACAATGAGCGATATCAACACCAGCCTGTCCTGGGCCCTGACCATGGCGGCGCGTCGCCAGGGCATCGTCATCGATACGCAGCGCTTGGGCACTGCCATTGCCACCGCCGCAGGCAAGGGCGGCGCACCTGACATTGCCAGGCTGTGCCGGGCGCTGAACATGTCGCGTCCGCGTCATCTGGCCAAGCCCGAACGGCCCAGCCTCCCGTTGCTTTGCCAGGTCAAGGAGCAAGGCTGGGGACTGCTGGTGGACCAGCGGCCGGACGGGCGCTGGGACTTTCTCTGCCACACCGGGCAAAGCGTGGTGGGCGATGCCGAGACCGGTACCTTCAAGGGTGTCACCCAGACCCTGCTGCAATTCACCGCCAGCGCCGCCACGCAAGACCAGATACTCACCACGTCGCTGGCCGACGGCGTCTATACCAATATCTCGGTGACCCAGACCTCGGCTTCCGGCAATGCCAGCCAGGCGCGTCTGCTGGCCAACGATACAGCGCCTGGCCGCCTCGAACTGTCCACTGTCGCGCCGGGCGTGGCGAGGCAGATGGTCTTCGATGTCGACCAGGATGTGCTGACCGAGGCGTCCCTTGCTGACGGTACATCGGGCAATGCACCGCGCGACTTCATCACGCTGATCCGTACTCCCAAGTTCAATTTTCAGGGTGGCAATGACGGTGAGGTGGCTGTGCTGTTCCGCGACACTAACGGCAATAACATCGTCGATGCCGGCGAGAAGGTATTGGGCCGCCAGATCATCGGTGTGACCAATGCCACCAACTACCGCCTTCAGTCCGGCACTAGCGGGAATGCCCTGAACGGTCACTACGTCGAGGTCGCCCCCGAAAACGCGTTGCGCAACGGTGCCTACACCGATATCAAGCTGGCCTTGCAGAGCCAGTACGGGACTTATGGCATGGCCGTGGTGATGGCGCAGGGTGCAGCCAGTGGGCCGGGGATGGGCGGTATCTATGTGGTCAATAACACCACGGTTCCCGACATCGGCGGGGTTACCACCACTGCGACCGCTGACCAGAGCAGCGCCGCCAACATGAGCTTTACCGTCACTGGCGGTCAGCCTGGCAAACGCATCGTCATCATCACGGCAGACCGCTTGGATAGCAACGGCGTCATTACTGCGGCAATGCAAGAGATCGGCAGGGGCGTGCCGGATAGCAATGGCGTGCTCACGCTGCCGGTCAGCCAGTTCAATGGCAACTATGGCAATTTCAAGGCGACTCAGGATTATGCTGGGAAGACCAGTAATGTCATTGTTAATACGTTGACCAGCAGCGGGCTCCAAGTGCTGGGTAACATCCTCTGGGACCATCAGCCCATCTCGGTCACGGCCTCGACCTCATCCGCTTTTGCAGCCAATACCCGACCCGGTACGGTTGTCATGGTGAAGTTCGACTTCAGCAAAGTACCTGGCGACTTCACGAAGGACGATATCGCTGTGACCGGCGGTGCTTTGTCTGAATTCAACGCTGTGGGCGGTTCTGGCGGCAAGCAGTTTTCTGCCGTCTTCACACCGACGGACGCTACGGTCACCCGCGCCACGTTCCAGGTGAAGGATGGCTCCTACATCGAGCTGAACGCCCAGTCCGGTGCGGCCAGCAACAAGCTGGAGCTCGTCTTCAACAGGGCCGGCGTAGTGACCTTGTCGGGAGCCACCGGGGCCGGTAACGCGCCGCAGGTGGGCGACACCCTCACGGCCAATGTCAGTGACCCCGATGGCCTCAGGAGCGCTGCACCCATTACCTATATCTGGAAGGCCGATGGCGCGATCATCAACGGCGCGACTGGGGCCAGCTACAGGCTCGCTGACGCGCAAAGGGATAGACATGATCACGTCGACCGGAAAGACTGCGGACGGGGCCAGCGTTTCCATCGAAGGCAGCTTCAGCCTGGGCGGCAACGCCGAGAAGGGCGCTCAGGTGGTGGTGCGGCGTAGCGATGGCCAGCTCATGGGGACGGTGCAGGCTTCCAGCATCAACGGCAACTGGTCTCTGGAGATCAAGGGAGGCTTGCAGATCAGTGGGCTGCAGCGCGCCGATGGCAGTACCAGTGACGCCAATGGCATGTATCGCTTGCTGTCGGCCAGCGAACAGGCTGCCTTGCAAAAATCCTTCAGCACCGATCTCTTCGCTGGCGACCAGACCCAACTGGACCTGTCGCGTCCGGTCTATGGCAAGGCCGGCGGTGCTCAGGCCTGGTTTGTGTTTGCTTCCGTCGATAGCGGTTACGTGATCGCTCAGCAAGGCAACAGCAACGAATGGTTCCGCGAATGGGGCGTAGCGGCCCCGCGCAGCCAGCAACCGGAAGATGTGAGCAACTGGGGGCTGGAATCGATGCCCTTCCTTCAGGTGCAGCGCGAGTCGCAGCAGAATGGCGCTGCCAGCAGCGGCGAGGGCATGCAGTCGGGCGTGGTGGTGATCAATGCCGATGGCACCCGCACCCGCAACTGGAGCTACTGGGTCGAGCAGACCGACCTGGCCGGCAATCTCAGTGCGCGCGCCACATTCAACGTGCTGGTCGAGACGGCCACGCCGCCGATGCTGGATCTGAACGCCCTTGTGGCACGCACCCAGTCCGTCGCGCTGCGTCAGTCCAGTACCAGTGAACTGCGTTCGGGCATCGCTTTCGTGACCGACGTGACACCGCCGTTCAAGAGCAGTGCCACAGCCATCAAGGTCGCCTTCGGCGGCGCTGACCTGCGCCTGGCCGATGACCGGCTCTTGCTCGATGCTCTGGTTGCCCTGGATCAGGACCTGGCACCGGTCAGGAGCAAGACTGTGGGCGGCGTCAGCGACGTCAGCTATGTCTACACCACGGCCACCCGCACGCTGGTGTTGACCAAGACCCTGGGCGGGACTTTCACCGGGCAGGAAGTGGAAGCCATTGTCGAAAACATCAAGCTGCAGAACGTGACGCCCAGCCCCGGCCGCCGCAGCATCGACATCAGCCTGATCGATGCCGGCAAGCTGACAAGCGCGGTGGTGCAGGCCACGCTGGCGGTGAGCAGCGACAACCTGCTGGTCGATCTCGATCCTGGCACGGCGGGCTTGCAGCTGGCATCGATGCAAGCCGTCACCGATGCCACCACGCTGGCTTCAGGCGTGGCCTTCGACGCCAGCGTGGGCGCGCCTTCGGCGGCCACCGTGCGCGCCGTGCGGATCAGTCTGGGTGGCGCTGGACTCGATCCCAAGGCCGACAAGCTGTTGCTGGATGCGCCGCTGGACCTGAGCGCCTCGCTGGCCGGCGTGGATGGTCGCACGGTGGGCGGCGTTGTCGGTGTGAGCTATGCCTATGACGCTGGCACGCGCACGCTGGAAATCCGCAAGACCGATGGCAGCAGCATCAGCGGCAGCCGGGTGCAGTCGCTGGTGCAGTCCGTCAAGCTGGGCGGCGCAGCGTTGGGCGACGGCGTGCGTACGGCCGGTTTCGCCCTGCTCAGCAGCACCGGCGAGACCGGCGGCACATCGACGGCCACCCTCATGGTCGATACCCGTGCTCCGTTGCTGGACCTGGATATGAGCCAGGCCGGCGTCCAGAGCAGTGCTGCCAGGTTCATCAACGTCGCGCGCGCCACCGCAGGAGAAAGCCTGTTCCCAAAGCAGATCGCGGTGCTTTCGGGTAATGACATCGCCAGCATCAGGCTGACCATGAGCGGCGCGGCGCTGGATGTGGCGCGCGACAAGCTGGTGCTGGACCTGCCGCTGGATCTCAACAGCAGCGCTGCCACCATCGGCAATCGCTTGGTGGGCGGCGTGGCCGGCCTGAGTTATGGCTATGACGGCGTCAGTCGGACTTTGTCCATCAGCAAGACTGGCGGCATGACCATGACCAGCGACGAGGTCAGCAACATCCTCAAGGCGATCCAGTTCAGGAACGCTGCCCCGCAGGCTGGCGACCGGGTCGCCAGCGTGACCTTGACCGACCAGGCCGGCAACAGCGGCACGGCCAGCATCAAGCTGAGTGTCGACGCCACCGCGCCGGCTTCGCTGGCGGCGGTGCTGGCCGCAGGCAACCAGCTCAGCTACAAGATGCTGTCGCTGCCGGACGTGCTGGGTGCAAGCAACAAGCACAACCTGAGCAATGGCGAAAGCGTGGACCTGAGCAGCCTGCTGCCAGGTAGCGGCAACGCGGCAGACCTGCTGTCCTCGCTCAAGGGCATCTATGCGGAATGGGGCGGCGTGGGCATTACCGGCAATGCCAATACTACCTACCCGCACGACATGAGCACCATCGGCTTCTCCAGTGCGCCAGCGCTCAACAGCAACTTCAGCCTGATCCACCAGGGCGCCAACTTTGTGAAGGGAGCGAACTATTTCTTCAGCGTTCGAGACCCCAAGACATTGGTCTTCAATGCGCTGAGCGGCTTCGCGAAGGCCAATGCCGATGTCTTCGCGTTCACTGGCGGCACCAACGAGATGGACTACGACATCGGTAACCTGCGCTTCCTGTTTCAGGTGCCCACCGCCAACGCCAATGCGCAGCCGACCGTTCAGGTCAGCTTCGACGGCACCCGCGCAGCAGCAGGCGATGTCATTCGCCTCATGGAAGGCGACCAGGTCCTGGCCAGCCGCACCGTGGGCGATGCCGACCTCGGCCGCGCCAACGTCACGCTCAGCCTGAGCCCGGCCAGTAGCCTGGGCGCGGGGCAGCACACTCTGAGCAGCAGGTATATCGACCTGGCAGGCAATACGGTGAGCGGCAATGACCTCGTGATCAATGTACCGGGCGGGGCGACGGCGCCAGCGCTGGGCAATCTGAAGGTGTCTGGCCAAGGCCAGGCACCCCAGGCGCTCAATGATTCCGCTACGCGCTACGCGGTCGTTTCGGAGGCGGGCGGCGACTCGACCGGTTTGGCCGGCGTGCCGCAGAACCTCAGTTTCACCGGCACGGTAGGCACGGCAGGCTCGGGGCATACCTATCTGGTCACGGCCAGCATGGGCGGCAAGCTGCTGGCGTTCAACCAGTTCGCAGCGGGCGATTTCAGGCTGGATACGCCGGCCAACGTGCTCGCGCCGGGGCTCTACAAGGACCTGAGCATCGTCGCCACTGACCTCACTGAGGGGCCTTCCAATGGACAGAGCACCACCATTGGCGGCCAGACCGTGGGCTGGTACTGGGTCCCGCAGAACCTGCCCGGTCTGGTCGCAGGGGCGGGCGATGAGGTAATCCCGCTGGGGGCCACCAGCAATGGCCTCAACACCCTGGTGCAGACCGGGTTGGGCAAGGACACCCTGGTGGTGGGGGCCTTCGGCGTCAACGATGCGTCGCGGCTGTTGGCCAGCGTGTCCGATTTCACCCTCGGCATGGACAAGGTGAGTGTGGCAGGCCAGACCGTGACGGCGGCCAACCTGGATCGCTTCGTGACGGCCTCGGCGGCACCTGGCGGCGGCACCAGGCTGTCCATCGACCTGGACGGTGCGGGGCCGGGCGCGCTGTCCTATACGCTGGTGTTGCAGAACCTGCCGTATGCACAGAACAACACCCATACGATCTTCGGCATATGAGCGGGCAGCAGTAAGCACTTTGGCAGCAAGCGCCGGCCTTTGGGTCGGCGCTTCGAAGTTCACAGGACGGGGCCAGCAGGGCACCCATCCGGTATTTTTCTAAACAAATGAAGGAGAAGAAAATGGCAGTAGTCGATTCCGACGAACAAAATTTCTGGCCAGGCTATGTGGATTCCATGGTCAACATGGTCATGTACCTGCTCTTGCTGATCGCCATCCTGGCGATGGCGGTGATGTATTTCTCGATGCGCGCGCGCGACGAGGCCGTCGATTCCAAGGCTACCGAAAAGCTGGCTTTGGGCAAGCCGCATCCCAAGGCCTATCCCGGGCCCAATGAGGTCAGGCCGGATATCGCCGCCGAGGAGGAACTGCATGCCCTGATCGAACGCCTGCGGCAGAGCATGAACGAGAGCGAGATCCGCTACAAGGCGGACGTCGCTGAACTGAAGGAGAAGCTGCGCGAGAGCGAGCTGCGCTTCAAGGCCTCGGGCCTGTCCAAGACCGAGAAGCCCAACCAGAAGGAGCGCGGCAATAACCTCAAGTCCACCCCCGAGGCCGACCTGGCCAAGGAAGGCGCAGCCGAGCGCGTGGTCGATGCCAGTGGCACGGCCGGATCGCTGCCGCGCGGACTGGAGGCACTGGCCCTGCGCCCGAGCGTGCTGATCGTGCGCTTCCGTCCCGGCACGGTGGACCTTGGCGGCATCGAGGCCAAGCGCATGACCGAGACTTTCGTGAGCCATTTCGACTGGAACGCCAATCGCGAACAGAACTTCACCATCAGCTCCACGGCGGTGGAAGGCCTGTCCGAATCCAATCGCATGGCCTTCTATCGGGTCGTCGCCGTACGTAATCACCTGCTTGCGCTGGGCGTGCCGGCCTCGCGCATCCGCCAGCGTATCGATCCGGTGCAGGCAGCCAGCCAGAGCGGCGTGGAAGGCCTGGAAATCCGCATCCAGAAATCGGAGTAAGGACGCATCATGTCTCAGGAAGCCCAGACCGCCGAGGAAGCCTTGTCGGGCAAGACCACCTATACGCTGGACATTGCCCAGGCCGGCACCGCGCTGCGCAAGATCCCGATCGAATCGATCAAGGATGTGCGCAGTCTCGGCATCGACCTGTTGTTGGTGCTCGACGGCGGTGGACACATCCTCTTGCGCGAAGGGGCGCTGGAGGCGCTGGTGCATCCCCAGCGCCGCCTGCAGTTCAGCGATGGTGTGCTGACATTGCAGCAGATATTCACGCAGAGCGAGCGTTTCGATTTCTTCAACAACGATTCCTCCCTGCCCGATGTGCTCGGCGGCGATGCCCAGCACCTGGCCGCGCTGGCGGCTTCCCCGGAAGCCAGCGCCATGGCCTCCTACCCTTTTGGAGTCTGATATGGGAAAACGCATCGCCAAATCCGATCCGAGCGGCATGAGCATTTCCAAGGACGCCATCGGCGAACGTCTCAAGAGCGTGCGCCTCTTGGCAGGGATGAACCAGCGCGACTTCGCCGCGCGCCTGAAGACCTCAGGCGCTTACATCAGCTGCGTGGAACTGGGACATAGCATGCCAGGTGGTCGTTTCCTGCGCAGTCTGCATCACGAGTTCGATGTCAACGTCAACTGGTTGCTGACCGGGCAGCAACCCAGTCTGCCGCCGCGTTACGGCCTCCACGTGCGGTCTCTGGTCAGCGACTATGGCGGGGCATCGCAGGCCGGCAGGTCGCTGATCCTGGCGGTGGCGTCCTATCTGGTAGGGCAGGGCGCATGACGGGAACGGATGCGATGGCGCTGCCAGCGCCATCGTCAGGGAAACAGGCGCCGCAGAGCCGCCGGGTTCAAGGAGAGAACATGTTCAGCGAGGAAATCGGCGGCCGCATCAAGGAGGTGCGGCTGGCCAACGGGTTGAGCCAGCGCGAGCTGGGTCAGCGACTTGATACCTCCACCGGTCACGTCAGCTGGCTGGAAGCCGGCAAGGCCATGCCAGGCGGGGAACTGTTGTTGCAGCTGCACCGTGAATTATCGGTGGACCTGAACTGGCTGCTCACGGGGGAGGAGGGCGAACCTGGCGTGATGGAAACGGATGAGGAGGTGCGCCAACTGGTGGATCACTATTGCCGCGTCGATCTGCAGGGGAGGGAGATCCTCCGCGGCCTGGCCAGCTATGTCGGACGCGAGAAGAAGTCCTCCACCGGCTAGGGCCTGTTCCCATTCAATCTGCATCTCGCAGATTGAATTTGAACAGGCCCTAGGCTGTTGTCGCGGCCGCTGTGCGTTCCCTCGCCTGGAGGTCGCGGTGCAGCCGCCATACCAGCACCGACGCCAGCAGGGTAGTGCCGACGATGACGAAGCCGACGATATCGAAATGCTCCAGCCGCCCATCTGGCGTCAGCGTGACGATATGGCCGGCAATGACCGAGGCCACCCCGCCGGAGAGCTGCTGGATGGACGCACTGATGGCATTGAAGGAACCGCGCTGGGTAGTGGCCGGCACCGACGACACCAGTGCCTGGAAGGGAATCATGCGCGAGAAGATGCCCAGGAACAGCACCGCATTGATCGCCACGATCATGGGCACGGTCACCCGTCCCAGGTGGGTGTAGATCAGCACCATGATGATCGAGAGCACCGCTCCGAAGAGGAACACGGGCAGCTTGCCCAGCCTGTCAGCGGCGCGTCCGATGAGCGGGCCGAAGGCGATGGTGCACAGCCCGGTGATGAGGTAGACCGTCGGCAGGTGCTGCATGTCGATGCCCAGGTTGCCCACCAGGTAGGCACTGCTGAAGGGCATGAGCATGAAGCCGCCCGTCATCAGCAGGGCAGTCGTGGCGAAGGCGGTCAGGTAGCGCGGTTCGGTGAGGGTGTGATACAGGTGCATCCAGGCGCTATGCTCCTGCTTGAGCGTGAGATGGCCATCCACCGGCTGCATCCGCCACAGCACCACCAGTCCGCCGGCCAGACCCAGCGCGGCCATGGCCAGGAAGGGAACGTGCCAGTTCCAGCGGTTCGACAGGTACAGGCCGATCGGTATGCCCAGCACCTGGCTGGCGGCAAACGAGGTCTGGATCACCCCCATGACGCGCCCGCGCAGTTGCGGCGCGAACAGGTCGGTGGCGATGGCCAGGGTGATGGAACCGATCACCCCACCGAAGAGTCCGGTGACGATGCGCGCCATCAGCAGGCTCTCGAAACTCTGCGCCAGGCCGCACCATACCGTCCCCAGCACGAAGCCGCTGTAGAAGAACAGCAACAGGCGCTTGCGATCGAAACGATCGGCAAAGCCCGCCGTCAGCAAGCCCGAGGCCCCGGCGCTGAAGGCATAGGCCGACACCACCAGTCCGAACTGCTGCGGCGTGATCCGCATGGCTGGCATGATCAGCGCACCCAGCGGTGACATCAGCATGAAATCGAGAATGACCGCAAATTGCAGGAAGGCGAGCAGGCCGGTGACGGTCTTCTGGTAGCGGGTAAAGCCCTGGGCGGGCTGGGAGAGGCTGGGCGTGACAGGGTGACTCAAAAGAACTCCTTGGCGTGTGGCGGGGTTGGCTGCTTGCTCGCAGCCACGCGCCTGGCATGGCGCTATTGCTGGCTGACGGCTGAAGCGGGCCAATATTGTGCCGCCCTCAGGGCTCAGTCGCAGCAAGCTGGCACAGTGCGTAGGGGCAAGTGTGCAAGATTAGGCGCAAGCCGCACACAAGGCAAGCCATGCAGGCGAACTGCGCAGAGACAGTCAGGCCCAGAGGACCTGGGCCGCTGCGCTGTCGAGGCCCTCCGCCTCCCACGGTCAAGGTCTTATTGCTTGAGCAGGCTGCACTTGGAATCCGCTACGCTGGTGAAGGCTTGTTCACCTGGGATGGTTTCCAGCAACTTCAGGTAATCCCAGGGCTTCTTCGACTCGGCCGGCGACTTCACCTGGTACAGATACATGTCGTGGATGTTGCGTCCATCGGCGCGGATGTAGCCCTTGTTGTAGAAGTCATCGATACGGGTCTTCTTCAACTGGGCCATGACCTTGGTGGAATCATCGGTGCCAATCGCTTCCACCGCCTTCAGGTAAGTCATCGTGGCCGAATAGGCGGCGGCCTGGTGCGTGCTGGGCATCTTCTTCATCTTCTGGAAGAAGCGCTCGGCGAACTTGCGCGAGGGCTCGTCCTTGTCCCAGTACCAGCTGTCGGTCATCATCAGTCCCTCGGCATTGGCCAGGCCCAGCGCGTGGATGTCATTGATGACCATCAGCAGGCCCACCAGCTTCATGGTCTTGGTCACGCCGAATTCCTTGGCGGCCTTGATGGAATTGACCGTGTCTTCGCCTGCGTTGGCCAGGCCCAGGATCTGCGCCTTGGAGGCCTGCGCCTGCAGCAGGAAGGAGGACAGATCCGAGGATTGCGGCGGATGCTTGATCGAGCCCACCACCGTGCCGCCACTGGCCTTGACCACGGCGCTGGTGTCATTGGCCAGCGAATGGCCGAACGCATAGTCGGCCACCAGGAAGAACCAGGACTTGCCGCCCTGCTTGATCACCGCACTGGCCGTGCCCTTGGCCAGGGCCACGGTGTCATATTCGTAATGCACGGTGTAGGGCGTGCATTCCTCATTGGTCAGGCGCGCCGTGCCAGCGCCGATGTTGATGTAGACCCGCTTCTTCTCGGCCATCACCTTGTTCATCGACAGTGCAGTGGCCGAATTGACGCCGCCGATCAGCATGTCCAGGCCGCGTTCGTCAGCCCATTCGCGGGCGCGGGTGGCGGCGATGTCGGCCTTGTTCTGGTGGTCCGCCGAGATCACCTCGATGGGCTTGCCCAGCACCTTGCCGCCATAGTCGGCCACGGCCATGCGGATGGCCTCCAATCCGCCCAGGCCGTCGGTATCGGCGTAGGGGCCGGACATGTCGGTGATGAAGCCAATGCGCACGGCATCCTGGGATACCTGGGCGGCTGCCGGGCCGGCCAGGACGCTGGCCACGGTGCAGGCGCCGGCCAGCAGGCGCAGCTTGGTCGATAGGGTCATGTCTTGTCTCCTTGTCGTTATTGGTCGCCTCAGGACGGCGCGTGGTCAATCCAGGGAAATGTCCCGTACATCAGGCCTGGCGGCGTTCGGCCAGCAGCTGGCGCGCATGGTCCACGCGCACGTCATGGCGCGCCACCATCTGCTGCACCAGCCAGTCCATCTCGCTGGCATCGGCGCCAGCGGCCAGGGCAATGTTGCGGGCATGCAGGGCCATATGCCCGCGCTGTATGCCCTCGGTCGCCAGGGCGCGCAGGGCCGCCATGTTTTGCGCCAGGCCCACGGCGACGGCTACCTCGGCCAGCTCCTGGGCGCTGTGCACTGCCAGGATCTTCAAGGCGGCCCGCGCCGCCGGATGGGTTTTGGTGGCACCGCCCACCAGGCCCACCGGCATGGGGATTTCCAGCGTGCCGACCAGGTCGCCGTCAGCGGCGATCTCCCACTGGGTCAGGGAGGTGTAGCGCCCGTGACGGCAGGCATAGGCATGCGCGCCAGCCTCCACGGCGCGCCAGTCGTTGCCGGTGGCGACGATGACCGGGTCGATGCCGTTCATGATGCCCTTGTTATGGGTGGCGGCGCGATAGGGATCGACGGCGGCCAGTTCATAAGCGTCCACGATGCCGTGGATGACTTCTTCACCGCTGTACTGGGTGGTGCCCAGCACCTCGGCCGAGACCTTCACGCGGGCGCGCGCCAGCCGCAGGTCGGCCAGGTTGGAGAGGATGCGCAGGCGCACCTTGCCGCCGGTGATCTGCTCGATATGCCCAGCCACCGCCTCGGCCATGGTATTGACGGTATTGGCGCCCATGGCGTCGCGCACATCCACGATCAGATGGGTCACCACCATGGCGCCGCGTCGGGTCTCGGGAAAGACCTGTACCTCGATGTCGCGGCAGCCACCCCCCAGTTGCTGGAGCAACTGATCGCGGCGGTTGGCGATATCGATGATGGCCTGGCGTTGCTTGAGGATGGTCAGGCGCGCGCCGTGCGGGTCGCTGATGCCGATCAGTTGGATCTGGGCGCGCATCAGCGGCAGGCTGCTGGAGGTCTGGAAGCCGCCGCAGGCGCGCACCAGCTTGGCCATGTAGGAGGCGGCGGCGACTACCGAAGGTTCTTCCACCGCCATCGGCACCAGCACGTCGCGGCCATTCAGCTGGAAATAGCCGGCCACCCCCAGCGGCAGCTGGAAGCTGCCCACCACGTTCTCGATCATGCCGTCGGCGGTGGCCAGCGGCAGGGCGCCGGGCTGTCCCAGCAGGGCCTGGTCGGCCTGGTCGAGCTGAGCCAGGCGCGCCACTTCGGCCAGGCGCTGGGCCGGCGTTAAGTTGCGAAAGCCTGGCAGGCGGGAATCTGGCGTGACGCCAGCAGGGACATCTTGAGGCATGCGCTTGTCTTTCCGGGTAGGGTTGTAGGGGAGGGGGCGAAGGCCATATCACTGGCCAGCCGCAGGCAGGATAGCAAGCGTGTACCATGGCGCATGGGTACAGTGAGGGCCAACAGCAGGGCAACTGTACCCAGGACAATTGGTATGCGATGCAACAAGAACCGCCATTCTCCCGGGAGACAGCGACCATGGCCCAGGCCAGCACCACGCTCACCAGTACGCTGGTGCAACTGATACGGCAGCAGATCGCCGAGGGCGTCTATCCGACGGGCAGCCGCTTGCCATCGATTCGTGAGATGGCGGTGCGCCATGGCTGCGCCAAGAACACCATCGTCAACGTCTTTGATGAACTCACTGCACTGGGCCTGGCCGAGCCGCGCCGGGGCGCAGGCTTCTTCGTCCGCGTGGCCGCGCCGCACCCCAAGGAAGACGAAGAGAGCAGCCTGAGCCGGGCCATGGACGTGGTCTGGCTCATGCGTGAGCAGTTGAAGCATGATCCCGGCCAGTTGCGTCTGGGCGATGGCTTTCCGCCGGTGGAGTGGCTGCATGACGTACGGCTGGACAAGTTTCACCAGAAGGTCGTGCGCACCGGCATCGGCGCGCTGTTCGGCTATGGCAGCCGGTTCGGCTACCTGCCGCTGCGCCAGCAACTGGTCCACAAGCTGGCCCAGCACGGGATCGAGGCCGGCACCGGACAGATCGTGCTGACCCATGGCGCCAACCAGGCGCTGGATATCGTGATCCGGCACTTCATCGGGCCTGGCGATCGGGTGCTGGTCGATGAACCGGGCTATTACATGCTCTACGGGAAGCTCAAGCTGTCGGGGGCGCGCATCATCGGCATCCCGCGCCTGCCGGATGGCCCCGATGTGGCGGCGCTGGAGCGCGAACTGCAAAAGCCGGGCAAGCCGCCGCTGTTCTTCACCCAGTCGCTGGCGCACAATCCGACCGCCTCCGACACCTCGCCCCACAAGGCGCATCGCATCCTGCAACTGGCCGACCGGCATCAGGCCATCATCGTCGAAAATGATGCCTTCGCTGACTTCAAGCCCGCTACCGCGCCGCGCATCGCCACCCTGGACCAACTGCGCCGCACCCTCTACATCGGCAGCTTTTCCAAGTCGGTCTCGGCGGCTTTGCGAGTAGGCTTCATTGCCTGCCATCGCGATCTGGCCAGCGATCTTGCCGACATCAAGATGCTGGTCCACATGAGCAGCTCCGAGTATTGCGAGCGCACGTTGGACGTGATCCTCTCGGACGGCCATTTCAGCCGCCATACCGCACGCCTGCGCGAACGGCTGGCTCAGGCCACGGAGCAGGCGCGCCACCAGCTTGAGCAACTGGGCGCGGAACTGTTCTGCGCGCCGCAGCAGGCCATGTATCTGTGGGCCAGGTTTCCCTGGTTCGACGATGCCAAGCGGCTGGCGCAGATGTTGATGCAGCGCCAGATCGTGCTGGCCCCGGGCAGCATCTTCCATGTCGATACCGAGCAGACCCAGCCCTGGTCGCGCTTCAATGTGGGCCTGCTGGCCGATGCGCGTTTCGCTGCTGCGATGATGGACATTCGTGCAGCGCAGGAGCGCCAAGCCAACTGCTGAGAGGGTTTTTTGTCCGGGTTTGACCACATCCGGAAGAGAGCGGCCAATCGCCGTTTATTCTTCGTTTAGTTCGGTTGTTCCCCTGTCGCCGAAGTGACATAGTGTCAGCCGGCGTCAGGATTTTCCTGGCGTAGCAAGAAAAACAATGAAACGACATCGACAGGGGACGGCGCATCGCGCGACGCGCTCCTGTCCGGGACGGGGATTACATGAACATCATCGGCAACATGAACATCGGCAAACGCCTCACGCTGGGCTTTGCCCTCATTCTCACTTTTTCCATCCTCATTGCTGGCATTGGCCTGTGGCGACTGAACTATGTCGCCGAAGCCACCCGCGAGATGATGGCCGAACCACTCAAGACCGAGCGCCTCATGGCCGACTGGTACACCAACCTGGTCGCCGGCATCCGCCGCACCATCGCCATCGCCAAGAGCAGCGATCCGGCGCTGGGACCGTACTTCGCCGCCGAGGTCGCCGCCTCCTCCAAGAGTTCGGGCGAATACCAGAAGCAGGTCGAGGCCTTGCTGAGCACGCCCGAAGAAAAGGCGCTGTTCCAGAAGATCGGCGAGCTGCGCAAGCTCTACCTGTCCTCGCGCGATGAGATCAACAAGGCCAAGGCAGCCGGCAACGCCGAAGAGGCCATGCGCATCCTTGACAAGGTCTTCGTTCCCAACGCCATGGCCTACCAGGACACCATGCGCCAACTGGTCGACTTCCAGCGCAAGGAGATGGATGACACCGCCCAGGAGATCGACGCCATCGCCGCCAAGAGCCGCACCCTGATCCTGGTGCTGGAGGGTTTGATCCTGCTGCTGGGCATCGTCTTTGCGCGCTACCTGACGCTGGGTATCACCCAGCCGCTGCACCGCGCAGTGGACATCTCGCGCCGGGTGGCTGAAGGCGACCTGTCCTGCGAAGTTGCCGTGACCAGCCGCGACGAGACCGGTCAACTGCTGCAATCGCTCAAGGATATGAACCAGAGCCTGCGCGGCATCGTCAGCAATGTGCGCACCGGCACCGATACGATCAGCACCGCTTCCTCGGAGATTGCGGCGGGCAACCTGGACCTGTCCTCGCGCACCGAACAGCAGGCCAGTTCCCTGGAAGAGACCGCCTCGGCCATGGAAGAACTGATCTCCACCGTACGCCAGAATGCCGACAACGCCCGCCAGGCCAGCCAGCTGGCCAACTCCGCCTCGGCTGTGGCCGAGCAGGGCGGTGGCGTGGTCAGCCAGGTGGTCGATACCATGGGCGCGATCAATGCGTCCTCGCGCAAGATCGTGGACATCATCAGCGTCATCGATGGTATCGCCTTCCAGACCAATATCCTGGCCTTGAATGCCGCCGTGGAAGCAGCGCGTGCCGGCGAGCAGGGGCGCGGCTTTGCAGTGGTGGCGTCGGAAGTGCGAACGCTGGCCCAGCGTTCGGCCTCGGCGGCCAAGGAGATCAAGGAACTGATCAACGATTCGGTGGAAAAGGTCGATGACGGCAGCCGTCTGGTCGAGCAGGCCGGCAACACCATGCAGGAAGTCGTCAGCAGCGTGCGCCGCGTGACCGACATCGTGGCCGAGATCAGCGCGGCCAGCACCGAGCAGACCAATGGCATCGAGCAGATCAATCTGGCCATCAACCAGATGGATCAGGTTACCCAGCAGAATGCCGCACTGGTCGAAGAGGCTGCTGCTGCGGCTGCCTCCATGCAGACCCAGGCGGGCAGGCTCATGGAGATGGTCAGCGTGTTCCGTCTGAGCGAGCGGGAGGCGCTGGTGCGGCGCGAGATCGATGTGACGCCATCGGGTCCGGTATTGCCTCGTTGACGCCGATGCGCATAGTGCCGTCCATCCGCGCATGCCGTCCTCGGGGGGCATTTCTGGGAACATTGTTAGCCGCCTTGGGGCTAGCCGCCGCGACCGGCGCGGCACTGGCGGCCCCGGACGAACAGGCGCTGGGACGCGAGGCGGGCTATCCGGTCGGAGCCAATCTTCAGCAGGCCTATCAGCAGCCCTATCTGGTGGGTTCCTTCAGCGCGATGGATAGCATCGCACCCTCTTGCAGGCAGGCACCGGCAGCACAGCCCTTGCCGCTGCCAGCGGCAGAGTCGGAGACGGCGATGCGCTACCGTTATCGCAATGGCAGCTGGACGCTGGACGATTACATGGAGCACCAGCGCGCCACTGCCGTGGTGGTGGTCAAGGATGGCCGCATCGTGGCGCAGCGCTTCAACTACGGGCGTACGCCGCAGATGCGCATGCTCTCCAATTCCATGGCCAAGACGGTAGTGGCGCTGGGCATCCTCAAGGCAATGGAACTGGGCAAGATTGCCTCGCTGGATGATCGCGCCGAAGACTACGTGCCGGCTCTCAAGGGTTCGCTGTACGGCGGCACCCGGCTGGTGAACCTGTTGCGCATGGCCTCTGGCGCGCGTTTCACCGAAGACTATACGCCCAACGATGACCGCGCCATCTTCGTGCGCAAGCTGCGTCGCGAAGGTACGCTGGCGGCCGTGCAAAGCATCAGTGAACGGGCCGCGCCCGAAGGTGAGCGCTTTAACTACGCCGGCGCCCAGACTTCGGTACTGGGCCTGGTGTTGCAGGCCGCTACCGGCCAGGATATGTGCCAGTGGATAGGCGAGCAGATCTGGCAGCCCATGGGCGCCGCCGCTGAGGCGACCTGGCTGCTCAATCCAGTGGACCGGCAGGCGCTGGCGCAGGGCGGTTTCAATGCCACCGTCCATGACTATGCCCGGCTGGGCATGCTGCTGGCCAATGACGGTTTTTCCAACGGCCAGCAGGTGATCGCTCGCGAGCATGTGCTGGCGATGACCGACCCGGCACGCCAGCCGACGGCTTTCCGTCCTGGCGTCATGCAGGACAGCCATGGCCACACCTATTTTGGCTATGGTTATCAGGTCTGGATCATGCCCGGCAGCCATCGGCGTTTTGCCTTGCTGGGCATCTACGGTCAGGCCGTGTTTGTCGATCCCGAGCTCAAGCTGGTGATGGTGCATACCGGTGTGGGCAGGGATGCCGCCGGTGACGCCAGCGGCACCCACTTCGGGCAGGAACGTGATGCGCTCTGGCGTGGGGTGGTGGCGACCTACGGCAACTGGTGAGCCGGCGTGCCGGCATCGCCTGCCGGACTGAAATCCACTTCGAAGATGGCGCCCTGCTGCCCGTTGGCGGCACGCAGGGTCCAGCCGTGCGCGCGGGCGATCTCGGCGCAGATGGCCAGGCCCAGGCCGGCGCCTTCGTCGCGCCGATGCGGGCCACGCCAGAAACGTTCAAACAGGTGCGGCATGGCGTCGGCGGGAATGCCCGGTCCCTGGTCGCGTACCGACAGTTTCCGGTGGTCTGCCTCGGCGATCACGACCCTGCCCGGCGGGCTGTGGTGCAGGGCGTTTTCCAGCAGGTTCTTGCAGAGCACGCCCAGTGCGCCGGCATCGGCATGGATGGGCGTGGCGTGGGGCGCGTCGGTATCGGGTAGCTGCAATTGCACCTCGCGCTGGCGCGCCAGCCGCTCCAGTTGCGCGCCGGCCTGCACCAGTGCCGCATGGGGCAGCGTCTCCTGCATGGCATAGTTGTGGCGTTCGCTGGCTTCGGCCAGGGTCAGCAGTTGCTGCACCTGCCGCGCCATGCGGTCGATATCCTGCAGCAGCGTGGCGCGGTCACCGGCTTCACCCAGTTCGACCTGGCCGCGCATCAGCGCCAGCGGGGTCTTGAGTTCGTGGGCGGCGGTGGCGAGGAAGTCGCGTTGCTGTCGGTAGCCTTGCTCCAGCCGGTCCAATGCCAGGTTGACCGAATGGAACAGGGGTGTGAGTTCGCTGGGCACGCCTTGCAAGGACAGGCGCGCCGACAGGTTGTCGATATCGATGGTGGCCGCCGCCGTGGCGGCGCGGCGCAAGGGTTTGAGCAGATGGTGCAGGCTCACTGCCACCACCAGTGAAAAGAGCAGGGTACCGACAATGGTGCCGATAATGACGATTGAGGTCAGGCGCTGGCTCTTGTCATCCAGCACGATCTGAAGCAAGCGTTCGCTGCGCATGACTTGCACGTAGAAGGGCTGGCCGCCATGTTCGAAGCGACGGGTCAGCACTTGCAGGGTGCGCTCGCCGGCGCGGAGGGTCAGGCGTTCGCGCCCGGCCGCAAAGCCATCGCCTGGCGCCGCGTAGGGCAGGGTGGCGCCATCGGAGGCCAGCAGCACCCGGCCCTGGGCATCGAGCACGCGGTAGACGCTGTCCTCCTTGAGGATGTCATAGGCGGCGGCTTCCTTGTCGTTGGTCTTGAGCTTGACCGGGCGGCCGGCGGCGTCGAAGCGCAGGCCGTCGATCACGGTGCTGGCATTGTGCTTCAGCGAGAGATCGGTCAGCAGGTCCGGTACCCAGCGCAGTACCAGTGCCATCCCACCGATGACGATGGCGCTGACCAGGACCAGGATCAGGGCGGTGAAGGCCTGCAGGTGCAGCGACAGGCTGCGGTTGCATAGCGATCTGGTGCGGGTGGCGGGTGCGTCAGCCTGGCGCATGGGCATCCTTGAGGGCGTAGCCTAGGCCGCGCTGGTTGATGATCTGCAGGCGTGAATCGATGCCGGTGAGCTTGCGGCGCAGGCGATGCAATGCTACATCCAGTGCATTGGGCGTGACTGGTTCGCCGATGCCCCAGGCTGCCGCCTCCAGCGCGGTGCGGCGCGCCGTGGCCCCGGCGGCGCGGACCAGCACCAGCATCAATTGCAATTCAGCCGGCGACAGCGAGATCGATTCCTCGCCGCAGGCCAGGCGGCTTTCCACCGGATCGATGCGCAGGTCGCCATGCTGCGGGGCCAGGCTCTGCTGCTGTGGGGCGCGCCGCATCAGGGCGCGGACCCGGGCCACCAGTTCTTCCATCGAGAAGGGTTTGGGCAGGTAGTCGTCGGCCCCGGCTTCCAGGCCATCGATGCGGTCATGCAGGGCATCGCGGGCGGTCAGCATCAGGCAGGGCGTATCGATGCGGCGCGCGCGCAACTGCCGCACCAGTTGCAGGCCATCGCCGTCGGGCAGGTTGCGGTCCAGCACCAGCGCCGGGTAGCGGATCTGTTCCAGGCCGATGGCGGCCTGGGACAGGCTGCCGTAGACATCGGTCTCGATGCCGGCGCCCGCCAGCGCCCGGCTGACCAGTGCGGCCATGCGTTCATGGTCTTCCAGCAGGGCGATGCGGTTCATCATGGGGGCTGGCATGCTGTCAGAAGCGATAGAGATAGCCGACCCTCACGGCAGCTGCGTGGTTGCGGTCCACCAGCGGGCTGTCGGTGATGCCGCTGCCGTAGCGGGTCAGGCGCAGGTCCATGAAGAGCGACTGCGACTCGGTCATGTGCAGGTCGGTACGCAGGCCGCCGACCAGGTTGGCGGTGGAGCTGCCCTGGTAGAAGGCGCGCTGGGAGGTGACTTCGTCCTGGCGCACGCCGAAGTAGTAATCCACGTAGTTGCTGTTCATCCAGTTCACTCCCAGGTAGGGCGTCAGCGTGAGGCGACCGGTGTTGAAGCGATGTTCGGCGCGTAGCTTCAGGGTTTGGCCCCGGCTGTTGCCGGAGGCGTCGGCTAGCCACTCCAGTGACAGGTCGGCATAGGGATTGCGCCACAGTGCCACGCCACCCAGCCAGAAGCTGCTATTGCGCTTGTCCATGCCATTGAGGATGGGGGCATCGCTGCCTTCATAGCCCTCGTCGGCATACTGCGCGCGCAGAGCGAAACCGACCGGGCCGGCGGCGCCCAGCTTGAGGTCGGCCGTTGTCCCCACCAGCCGGAACCTGGGGCCATTGTACATAAGCAGGGGCAGGGCACGGCTGCGATTGCCGTAGCCGGCATAGGGGCTCTGCTCCACGCTGGCACCAGCGCCCAGCGCCCACTGGCCCTGGGCGGGATCGTCTTGCGGGTTGGCCTGCTGGGCTTGTTGGGCCTGGGCTGCCAGCGGCAGCCACAGCAGGGCGGCGCAGGCCAGTGCTGGGATGAAGGACAGGCGGGGACGGTGGACGGCGTGATGTGGCATGCGGGACTCCTGGAAGGGGGATTGAAACGCAGGCATCATCGGGCAGCAAGTCTTACCGCATCCTTACCTGCCATTACTTGATGGATGAAGTCTTCTTCCAGTAATCGGCTTGTGCATAGGCATGCCGCAGGAAGTCGACAAACGCCCGAATGCGCAACGGCAGGTGCCGGCGCTGGGCGAAGACGGCATAGATCGACGGCGCTGGCGCGGCGAACTTGTCCAGCACCGTGACCAGCTCGCCCGCTTCGATGGCCGCGCCCACCTCCCACATGGAGCGCCAGGCCAGCCCGCGCCCGGCCAGCGCCCAGTTGTGCAGCACTTCGCCATCATTGCAGACCATGTTGCCGCCGACCTTGTAGACACTCACCTTGCCTGACTGCTTGAGCGTCCAGCCGCGCTGGCTGCCCTCGCTGCTCATGGCCAGGCAGTTGTGGCGCATCAGTTCATCCGGGCTTTGCGGGGTGCCATGACGGCGCAGGTAGGAGGGAGCGGCGACGATCACTCGGTGATTTTCTGCCAGCTTCACGCTTACCAGGTTCGAATCAGTCAGCGTAGCGATGCGGATGGCCACGTCGATGCCTTCGCCGATGACGTCGGCGATGCGGTCATTCAGGTTCAGCGTGAGCGTGACGTCGCGGTGCTCGGCCAGGAAGGAGGGGACCAGCGGCGCGACGTGCTGGCGGCCAAAACCGGCGGGGGCGGAGATCAGCAACTGGCCGCTGGCGCGCGCGCTGCGTTCGGAGACGGCCGATTCGGCGTCCTCCAGGTCAGCCAGGATGCGCTGGCAGTCTTCCAGAAAGGCCGCGCCCTCGTTGGTGAGCACGATCTTGCGCGTGGTCCGCTGCAACAGCTTCACACCCAGGCGCTCCTCCAGCGCATGCAGCCGGCGGCCTATCATGGCTGGCGCAATGCCTTCGGCGCGGGCCGCCGCTGACAGGCTGCCACGAGCGACTACCTCGGCAAAGGTTGAAATCTGCTTGAACTGGTCCATGCTGCGCTCCTCGATATGCCGCGAAATGGGCGGAAAAGCCGCACCAGTATTGCCTGGACGGATGAGTGGATTATCTACTCACTTGTGACTAAAACGCAAAGATAAATTGATAAAAGCTTTCACTCATATCGATTTAGTTTAAATATACTGCATGCATAAAGTGTCTGATGCGATGCAAAAAGCAGCAAGGTCTCAGGCACAATCATGAAAACAAGATCACCCAGTCCATTTTTCTTTTTGAGGAGTCCAGCATGACGCAACTGAAGCTGCCCACCGGCATGGAAATCTCCGGCGACATCAAGCCGGGTTACGAGAATATCCTGACCTTTGACGCCCTGTCGCTGGTCGCCAAGCTCTCGCGCGCCTTCGAAGGCCGCCGCCAGGAACTGCTGGCCGCCCGTGCCGAGCGCGTCAAGCGCCTGGATGCCGGTGAGCGTCCCGACTTCCTGAAGGAAACCGAATCGGTTCGTACCGGCGACTGGAAGATCGCCCCGATCCCGGAAGCACTGAAGTGCCGCCGGGTGGAAATCACTGGTCCGGTCGAGCGCAAGATGGTCATCAACGCCTTCAACTCGGGCGCCGACAGCTACATGACCGACTTCGAGGATTCCAACTCGCCGGTGTGGGACAACCAGATCAGCGGCCAGATCAACCTGTATGATGCGATCCGCCGCACCATCTCGCTGGAATCGAACGGCAAGAGCTACAAGCTCAACGACAAGATCGCCACCCTGGTGGTGCGTCCGCGCGGCTGGCACCTGGATGAAAAGCACGTCACCGTGGATGGCAAGCGCATCTCCGGCGGCATCTTCGACTTCGCCCTGTTCCTGTTCCACAACGCCAAGGAGCAGCTGGCACGCGGCGCGGGTCCGTACTTCTATCTGCCGAAGATGGAATCGCACCTGGAAGCGCGTCTGTGGAACGACATCTTCGTGATGGCGCAGAACGAGATCGGCCTGCCGCAAGGCACCATCAAGGCCACCGTCCTGATCGAGACCATCACCGCCGCCTTCGAGATGGAAGAAATCCTGTACGAACTGCGCGAGCACAGCGCCGGCCTGAATGCTGGTCGTTGGGACTACATCTTCTCCTGCATCAAGAAGTTCAAGAACGACAAGGACTTCTGCCTGGCCGACCGCGCCAAGGTCACCATGACCGCGCCCTTCATGCGCGCCTACGCACTGCTGCTGCTGAAGACCTGCCACAAGCGCGGTGCTCCAGCCATCGGTGGCATGAGCGCGCTGATCCCGATCAAGAACGATCCGGAAAAGAACGCCATCGCCATGCAGGGCATCATCAACGACAAGCGCCGCGATGCGACCGATGGCTACGACGGTGGCTGGGTGGCGCACCCGGGCCTGGTCGAGGCGTCCATGAAGGAATTCGTGGATGTGCTGGGCGACAAGCCCAACCAGTTCGAGAAGCAGCGTCCGGACGTCGAAGTCAAGGCCGCTGACCTGCTGAACTTCCAGCCGGAAACCCCGATCACCGAGGCTGGCCTGCGCTACAACATCAACGTCGGCATCCACTACCTGGGTGCCTGGCTGGCCGGCAATGGCTGCGTGCCCATCCACAACCTGATGGAAGACGCGGCCACCGCCGAAATCAGCCGTGCTCAAGTGTGGCAATGGATCCGCAGCGCCAAGGGCAATCTGGAAGATGGCCGCAAGGTCACTGCCGACATGGTGCGCGCGATGATCCCCGAAGAGCTGGCCAAGGTGAAGCAGGTGGCTGGCGACGGTGCGACCTACGACCGTGCGGCCAAGATCTTCGAAGAGATGTCCACGTCCGAGACCTTTGCTGAATTCCTGACGCTGCCGCTGTACGAAGAAATCTGATCGTAGGAATCCGATCGTGGAAATCTGATTCAGATTCAGATTCAGATTCAGATTCAGATTTGCTTCAGCAGACATGAAAATCCCCGCCACTCGCAAGAGGGCGGGGATTTTTGTTGCCTTGTCCTGATGGGCAAAAGCATCAGGCGAAAAAAATCCCCGACAAGTCGGGGATTTTTTTTAGCTTGAAAAGCTTAAGCAGCCGGAACGATGTTCGAAGCTTGCTTGCCCTTCGGGCCGGTGGTCACTTCGATGAAACGCGTTGGTTTTCCTTCAGCGACTTGAAGCCATTCGATTGAATAGCGGAGAAGTGAGCGAACAGATCTTCGCCGCCTTCATCGGG
>Ga0160495_100339_pt1 | contig 28868 bp, 27 predicted proteins | sample DID4MG_4_FD_108251 | JGI IMG/M metagenome (GOLD analysis project Ga0160495, IMG submission 108251) | Enriched soil microbial communities from UW Madison campus, WI, USA - DID2933_E24_FP4 MG | ecosystem: Environmental > Terrestrial > Soil > Unclassified | place: USA: Madison, Wisconsin | collected... | reverse complement strand
TGCCATGCCGTTCACCGTGCGTTGCTCGCAGCATCGTCGCCGCGTACCGGGCCGGATCGGCGCGATATCTGTCTGGCAACTGCTGGCGATGGGTTGTCTCCTGGCGTTGATTATAGAAGATGTGACCGTCACGGTGGGTGTTGTCGGCGATGTTCCCGCCGAGAAAGCTGGAGTTGGCCCGGCGCAGCTTCAAGCCGTGCGCCCTTCTCTTTGCTCACCAATCCACCTGCATCGACAGCAGCACCGTGCGCGGCGCGGCCACTGTGACGTAGGGGTTGTCCAGCAGCCAGGCGCTGCGATTGAAGAGGTTTTCCACATTGATCCGCCAGACCACCGGCCGCTCGCCCAGGCGGCTACGATAGCGCATGCCCAGGTCCCAGCGCGTCCAGCTGGGCAGGCGCAGGCTGTTGGCGGCGTCGTAGTACACCGCACCGGTATGGATCATCCGGCCCGAGAAGGCCAGTCCGGGCAGCCTCTGTGCTTCCCAGTCCAGGCTCAGGTTGGCGGTGTGCTGCGGTACGCCAGGTGCGGTGTGGCCATCATTGAGGCCGTTTTCGGTGCGCAACAGGCGGGCTTGATAGAAGGTGGCGCTGGCCAGCAGGCGCAGGCCGCGCATGAGTTCGCCATAGGCCGACAGCTCCAGTCCGCGATTGCGTTGGCGGCCATCGTAGCCATAGCTGCTGCTGGCGGGATTGGTCGCCAGCGTGGTGATGACGGCGCTGGGGTTGTCGATCTGGAACCAGGCCGCTTGCGTCATCACCCGCCCCCAGTCCAGCTTCACCCCGGCCTCCAGCTGGCGCGAACGATACGGTGCCAGCACCTGGCCGGCATTGCTCATGCCGGTGGGAACGATGGTGCCGCGTGTGAGCCCCGAGGTGGTGTTGGCATAGAGCGATAGCCCCGCTACGGGTTTGAGCACCACGCCCAGCAAGGGCGTGACGGCATTGGCCTGGTAGGAAGAGACCTGTGCGCCGCTGACGGTATCGAAGCTGTCGTAGCGCACCGACTGGCGGCGCGCACCCAGGAACACTTGCAGTCGATCGTCCAGCAGTCCCAGCGTATCGGTCAGCGAGAGGCTGTCCAGCGTCATGTCGTAGGCTTTGCGCGGTTCGCTGCGGGGCGCGTTGATCGCGGGCAGCACGCCGGAAGCATAGAGGCTGTAGGCGCTGCTGTCGGCCGAGGTCAGGTAGGCATTGCCGGCCTGTTGCCAGAGGCGTGTGAGGCCCACCGACAAGCCATGCCGCACCGCACCGGTGGCCAGTTGCAGGCGCAGTCCGGCATCGGCGCTGAGCGTGCGGCTGGTAGTGTCGTAGTAGGCATTGCGCACGCTTCCCGCACCGCTGGCGTCCACCGATCCAGTGGGCAGGTTCTGCTGCGTGGCGCTGTTCCGATGGCCCACGGCGGCGTAAGCGCTGAGCTGGCTGGTGAGGTCGGCTTGCACGCGCGTGAGCACGGCGTCGTCCTGAAAGCGCAGCTGGTTGCCGGAAAAGAAATCCAGCTCGCCCGAAGGCGGCGCCGGCAGCGCCGTCACCCCCGGCAGGAAGCCGACCTGCGGACGGAAGTCGCTGCTGTTCTCGCGCTGCCGGTAGGCGTCCAGCGACCAGCGCCATCCGTGTCCACGGTAGTCCAGCGCGAGTGCGCCCACGCTGGCCGCCTGGCGGCCGCCGGCAATGCTGGCCTCACCGTCGCGCACGACGCTGGTGAAGCGCATGCCCCAGGCGTCGTCCGTGCCGAAGCGGCGGCCCAGGTCAGCCTGCAGGCCGGGCTGGCGGCGGCTCTGGTAGAGCGCGGTGATGCGCGTCAGCGGGTCGTCCTCGGCGCGCTTGGTCACCAGGTTGATGCTGCCGCCGATGCTGCCCTCAGGACTGATGCCATTGAACAGCGTACCCGGCCCCTTGAGCACTTCCACCCGCTCAATCATCACTGCCGGCATGCGGTTGCCCGAGGCCAGTCCGAACAGCCCATTGACGCCCACATCCCCGCTGGTGAGCCCATAGCCGCGGATCTGGTAAGTCTCGCCGAAGCCGCCGGCGGAGGTGAGCATGCGGATGGAGGCATCGTTGAGCACGGCGTCGGCTACGGTGCGGGCTTGCTGGTCTTGCAAGAGTTCGCTGGTGTAGTTCAGGGTGGCCAGCGGGATGTCCATCGTCGCCGTATTGCCCAGCACCCCCAGTGAGCCGCCTCGGGCCAGATAGCCGCCCGCGTACGCCGAGGTATCGGCGGCCGCCTGGATCGTCACCGCCGGCAGGGGCGCGCTGGCCACCGTAACGACAGGCCTGAGCAGATAGCTGCCGTTGGCCTGGCGTATCGGCTCCAGGCCAGTGCCTGCCAGCAGCGTCAACAGCCCCTGCTCGACCTCATACTGGCCCGCCAGTCCGTTGCTGTGCATGCCGGCCGTCTGTTCGGGCCGGAACGACAGCAGCAGTCCGGCTTGCTGGCCGAAGCGCGCAAGTGCCTCTTCCAGCTGGCCTGCCGGGATGGCGTAGCTGCGCAATGATGCCTGGGCGTGCGCCGTGGCGCTGCCCGACAGCGCCAGCAACAGCGCTGCTGCCCGCCGCCACTGCCCTGCCTTGCTTGCCTGCCTCATGTCGTTATGGTGGTTCGTGGTGGGGGCGTAAAGTTGAAGTCGAATTTGAAGTCGAAGTCGGAAGGGCGGCAATGTCAGCTCTCCTTCCTGCCATGACACGCCAGATCGGCAAACGGCTCAACGCCGGCCGCTCATGCGCGCGGCGTGGCGGCCAGATACCATTGGCGGCCACCCCAGAAGCGCTGCCGCAGTTCGGCGCGCAGTCCCAGCGCAGCGGCCAGGGTGGCGACGACGGCGTCGCTGTCGTCCACCGGATAGGAACCCGAGACCCGCATGCCGCCCACGGCCTCTGCGCAACTGAGCCGGTCGGCGGTATAGCGGCCCAGTTCGGCCAGGAATGCGTCCAGCCGCATGCCGTGCGCGACGATCACGCCATCTGCCCACGCCATGCGGGTCTCATCGGCCTCCCCGACGCGGTCCACGCCCTGCGCGGTCAAGGTGGCCTGCTGGCCTGCCCGCAGCACCAGCGCATCTTGCTCCGCCTGGCGCGGGACCAGGCGTACCGCACCCTCGAAGACGCTGACCTCGGTCATCCCGTCATGCTGGCGCACCGCGTAACGGGTCCCGAGGGCGCGGGCCAGGCCTTGCGCCGTCTCGACCAGGAAGGGCCGGCCGCCGCCGGCCTTGCCGGTTCTCACCAGCAGCTCGCCGCTGATGAGGCGCAGGCGGCGCTCATCGGCGCTGAAGGCCAGATTGACGGCGGTATCGGTATTGAGCGTCAGCCGGCTGCCATCTTCCAGCACCAACTGACGCTGCTGGCCGATGCCGGTGCGCAGGTCGGCGCGCCATTGCTGCCAGGGTTCTGAGCGCGTGACGCTCCAGGCCGCGCCGCCGCCAAAGACCAACAGCGCCAGCGTCTTGATGGCCTGGCGGCGGCTGCCCGAGTGCGCTGGCGTGAGCGCAGCCTGGGCGATGGCGGCGCTGACCGGCGAGGCCAGCGTCTGCAGGCGGCCACGTACCGATTCGATGCGCCGCCAAGCGCGTTCATGGTCGGGGTGCGCCATCCGCCAGGCCTGCCAGGCTTGCAGCGTAGTCGGCGCCACCGGTTGGGTTTGCAACTCCAGCAGCCATTCCAGCGCCCGCTCGGCCACCTGCGGCGGCACGCCGGCGGCGTCGGCGGTGGGCTGGTACCAGGATGAGTGCGCCAAAGTCTGTCCCGACCGCTCAGGCGCTAAAGGAGATGTCGGCGAAATAACAGCGCTGCAAGGCCTTGACCAGATAGCGCTTCACCGTGGGAACGGAAATGCCCAGCGCGGCTGCGACCTGGGCATGGGTCAGGCCATCGAGCTGAGACAGCAGGAAGGCGCGGCGCACGACGGACGGTAGCTCGTCGAGCAGTTGGTCCAGCTCCAGCAGGGTTTCCAGCAGGATGGCCTGTTCCTGCGGCGAAGGTGCCAGCGCCACCGGGGCCAGCGCCAGCGCCTCCAGGTAGGCCTGCTCCAGCTTCTCGCGCCGCCACAGATTCGATACCAGCCGCTGCGCCACCGTGGTCAGGTAGGCGCGCGGTTCTTGGATAACGCTGGGCACGCGCTCGCTGCCCAGCAGGCGCAGGAAGGTGTCCTGCGCCAGGTCGGCCGCCTGCTCGCTATTGCCGAGACGACGCCGCAGCCATCCCTTGAGCCAGGAATGGTGGTCGCAATAGAGGGCTTCGATAGACATGGGAACCGGCATCCCTGGACGAGTGGGCGGAGGGGAAAGCAAAGGCTGCAAAGCGCCTAGTATAAATGATAGTGATTACCATTAACAATGCCGCTCGCCCCTGACGCTTCCTCTGCTGCCTCTGCTTCCCTTAGCCGTCGCTGTCCAGCTGCAAGGCTTCGCGCACCTGATGGATGCGCACGACCCGGTAGCGTTCCGGCTGCTCCACCAATACGCAGGTCTTGCCGGTGCGCTTGCAATGATCCTGCACGCGCCAGTAGGCGCCGTGGCTTAAGCAACCGGTCTGGCAGATCACCAGGTCAGCCGCGACGATGCCGGCCTCCAGTTCGGACAGGCCGGGCTCGGTCATCGACGCGGCGTTGTCGGGTGCTGCCGGGGAGCAGGCCGAGACCGGCATCTGCAATTTCTCCCGCATCATTTCTTGCAGCCGCACATGCAGTTCCTTGACCTTGCGCGCCAGCCGCACGCGTGGGGCCAGATCCGGCGCTGCCGCTTCCAGCGCGGCGCGATCATCCTGCGCCCAGGCCAGGGCGCTGTCGCGGGCGATGATCTGGGCGCGCAGCTGCATGGTCTGGCCACGCAGGTGGGCGATTTCCTGCGCCTGTTGCGTCAGCAGTTCGCTGCAGCGCTTCTGCACGGCCGCCAGGTGGCGCAGCAGGATGGCGTGTTCCCCGTAAGCGGGGCCAGGTAGAGCTGGTGCTTCGTCGTTCATGTCTTGTCTCCCTTGCGCTTGCGTCGGGCGCAGGAGCTGCGGCACGACGAACCGTCACCGATTATAGATGAGAATGATTGTCATTTGAAGATTTGATCAGCAGGCTTGTTTTCAGCCCACCCCTGGAAAAATATAAAAAAAACGGTCCCGTCTGCGCCGGGACCGTTGCTTGCCGCCTCTGCACCGCCGTAGCGGCCGCACTCTTAGCGAGCCTGCGCTGCACCGGGCCAGAGACGTACAACCATCGCCGAACTGGCCGCCAGGGTCGCCAGCGCCACTACGGCAATCCAGCCCCATTGCGCCAGCACCAGGCTGCCCAGCGCTGCACCCGCAGCCATGCCGATGAACATGCCGACGAACAGGATGGCATTGAGACGGCTGCGGGCGCCCGGGTCGATGCTGTACACGATGGTCTGATGCGCCACCAGCGTGGCTTGCACGCCCAGATCAAAGCCCACCGCAGCCACCGCCAGCAGCACCAACTGACCCTGCACCGAGAACCAGGGCGACAGCGCCATGGCGGCGAAAGACACGATGGCCAGACCCACGCCCAGACGGGTCACCAGTTCCGGACCCCTCTTGTCCGAGATGCGTCCGGCCAGCGGCGCGGCCAGAGCGCCGGCGGCGCCTGCCAGGCCGAATGCGCCGGCCGCTGCGCTGCCCAGGTGGAAAGGCGCGCCGTGCAACATTACGGCCAGCGTGGACCAGAACGCCGAGAAACCGATCGACAGCAAGCCTTGCGCCAGTGCGGCGCGGCGCAGCGCCCCATGCTTCCTGAGCAAGGTCGCCAGCGAGCCCATCAGCGCCCCATACGACAGGTGCGTGGTCGGATGGAAGCGCGGCAGGCCGCGCCACGCCGCCAGCCCGATCAGCGCGATGCTGGCCGACGCCGCTACGAACATGGCGCGCCAGCCGAAATGCTCGGCCACGAATCCGCTGACCACGCGCGACAGCAGGATGCCCAGCAGCAAGCCCGTCATCACGGTGCCAACCACGCGGCCCCGATGTTGTTCCGGGGCCAGGGTCGCGGCCGCCGGCACGATGTCCTGGGCCAGCGTGGCCGTCAGCCCCACCGCCAGGCTGGCCGCCAGCAGCGCGCCGATGCCCGAGGCCGCGCCGGCCAGCAGCAGCGCCGCAGTCAGGATCGCGGCCTTGATCAAGATGATGCGGCGGCGATCGTAACGGTCGCCCAGCGGGGCCAGCAACAGGATGCCCAGCGCATAGCCAAGCTGGGTGGACATCGGCACCATGCCGACAGCGCGTTCGGAAGCGCCGATGTCATCGGCCAGCACGCCCAGCATCGGTTGCGAGTAATACAGCGAGGCCACGGCCAGCCCGGCCCCCGAGGCCAACAACAGGATCAGCGAGGAAGACAGCCCATGATGGGCCGCCGCACCAGGCTGTGTGCCGGCTTGGCCTGTATGCGTCTTTTGAATGGTATTCATGATGGAAGCTCCGTTCAGATTGTCGTGCTGCCAGCCCGGGAAAGCCCCTCTGCGCCAGCGTTGGAACGGATTTTCCGCTACCGTGCGGCATTGCGGTAGTAGCGCCGCCGGCAGAATTGATATACGTTAGACGTATGACGAAGCCCTCCACGCCCCGCTCCCCCGCCCCTGCTCCGGCCTTCTCGGCCACCGGCCTGACCGACCGCATCGAGCTCATGCACACCTTCGTGCGCATCGTCGAAGCCGGCAGTCTTTCGGCTGCCGCCGCGCAACTGGCCACCACCCAGCCCACCATCAGCCGCCGGCTGCAGACGCTGGAGCGCTCACTCGGGGTGCGTCTGCTGCAACGCTCCACCCACGCAATGAAGATGACCGAAGACGGCGAGCGCTGCTATGAACGCGCCAAGGACTTGCTGGCCGGCTGGGATGATTTCGAAAACGAGCTGCGCGGGGCGCGCCAGCATGCTGAGGGATCGCTGCGGGTGGTGGTGCCGCACGCCTTCGGCCAGAAGCAGTTGATCGGGCCGTTGGCGCAGTTCATGCGGCGTCATCCGCGCATTACGGTGGAATGGCTGCTGCACGACCGCGCCGCCGATTTCATCAGCCAGGGCATCGATTGCGCCATCCAGGTCGGCGAAGTCAACGATCCCTCGGTAGTGGCCATCCATCTGGCCGAAGTGCCGCGCATGACCGTGGCCGCGCCCTCGGTGCTGGCCGGCCGCCCGCTGCCGCGCCATCCGGCCGACCTGGCCGAGCTGCCGTGGATCGCCATTCCCGCCTTCTACCGGCGCGAAGTCACGCTGACCCACGCCCATACGGGCGAGCAACGCCACGTCTCCTTCCGCCCGCAACTGGTCACCGACAGCCTGTATGCCTTACGCAATACCGCCGTCGAGGGGCTCGGCGTGGCCGTCGGCTCTTCCTGGGTGCTCAATGAAGATGTGGCCACAGGCCGCCTGGTGCAACTGCTGCCCGAGTGGCAGCCTGCCCCGCTGCCGGTTTGCCTGCTTTATCCCTATGCCCGCTTCCAGCCCGCGCGCCTGCGCCACTTCATCGACACCATGAAAGAAGCCATGCCGTCGGTAGTACATCAGGCGGTGGGCTGGGGAGCATTGCGGCCATGACCGCCCAGGCCGCTACGCCTCAACCAGCGCGCTGATCCAGCCGCATGGTGCGATGCTGGCCGTAGTGCTGGTGCCATGAGAAAGCCTCGCCCAGCAGGTGCGGCGTGTGGCCGCCGGCGTGGCAGGCGCGCTCGAAGTAGTCGCGCAGCTGGGCGCGGTAGTCCGGATGGCAGCATTGCTCAATGACCTTGACCGCCCGCTCGCGCGGCGCCAGGCCGCGCAGATCGGCCAGCCCCCATTCGGTGACCAGCACATCGACATCGTGCTCGCTGTGGTCCACATGCGAGACCATCGGCACCACGCTGGAGATGGCGCCATCCTTGGCCACCGACTTGGACACGAAGATCGAGATCTGCCCATTGCGCGCAAAATCGCCCGAGCCGCCGATGCCATTCATCATGTGGGTGCCACCCACATGGGTGGAATTGACGTTGCCGTAGATGTCGAACTCCAGCGCCGTGTTCAGCCCGATGATGCCCAGCCTGCGCACCAGTTCAGGATGATTGCTGATCTCTTGCGGACGCAGCACCAGCTTGTCGCGGTAGCGGTCGATGTTGGCCAGGAAGTGCGCGTACTTGTCCTGTGACAGCGTGATCGATGAGGCCGAGGCAAAGGCCAGCTGGCCTGAATCGAGCAGGTCGATGGCGCTGTCCTGCAGAACTTCCGAATACATCACCAGGTTGCGGAACGGCGAATCCACCAGTCCATGCAGCACCGCGTTGGCGATGGTGCCGATGCCCGCCTGCAGCGGCGCCAGCGTATGCGGCAGCCGGCCTGCTTCCACTTCGCATTCGAGGAAATGGATCACGTGGCCGGCGATGGCGCGGGTCTCGTCATCGGGCGGCAGCACCGACGAGGGGCTGTCCGGCGTCTGCGTGAGCACGATGGCCACGACCTTGTCCGGATCGAAAGGAATGGTAGTGCTGCCAATGCGCTGCGCAGCGCCAGTCAGCGGGATAGGCGCGCGCGCCGGACGGGCTGCCGGCAGGTAGATGTCGTGCAGGCCCTCCAGCGCCAGCGGCACGCTGGTATTGAGCTCGATGACGATCTGTCGGGCCTGCTCCACGAAGCTGGCCGAATTGCCCACCGACATGGTGGGCACGATGCCCTCTTCGGTGATGGCGACGGCCTCGATGACGGCGATGTCGATGCGCGAGGGCGTACCGCTGCGCAACTGCTCGGCGGTCTCCGACAGATGCTGGTCGATGAACATCACTTCGCCTGCATTGATCTTGCGGCGCAGGGTCGGATCGACCTGGAACGGCAGCCGTCGCGCCAGCAGGCCCGCGTCGGCCATCAGGCCATCGCTGCCATTGCCCAGCGATGCGCCGGTGATGACGGTGAACTGCAACGGCTCCTGCGCGGCGCGGTCAGCTAGCGCGCGCGGCATGGCCTTGGCATCGCCTGCGCGGGTGAACCCGCTCAGGCCGATGGTCATGCCGTTGTGGAAAAAGGTCGCTGCCTCTGCGGCCGACATGATCTTGCCGGCCAATGCGGGCTGGCGGATGCGCTGGCTATCCATGGTGTGCTCCTGCTCGGGTTCTTTAGGGGGGTGAGAAGTGCATCCTTGACGGACTTCTTGCATTCTTGTTGGTCCAAGTATAGGAGTCGCCTACTATGCGCTGTATGATTAAAATTCCCGCTTTCCAGTCATAAAACGCATAGCTCTTCACCTCGCCGAAAGTCCTCCGCCATGGATATCCGCGCCCTGCGCTACTTTACCGAAACCGTGCGCCACAACAGCTTCAGCCGCGCCGCCGACGCCCTGCACGTGACCCAGTCCACCGTCAGCAAGATGGTGCGCCAGCTGGAGGAGGAAGTGGATGCGCCTCTGCTCATCCGCGATGGCCGCCGCCTGCAGCTCACCGATACCGGCCGCGTGGTCCATGAACAGGGCCAGCAGATACTGGCGGCCATGCAGCGTCTCGATGCCGAAGTGCGCGATACCAAGGCGCTGCGCTCGGGTCGCCTGGAGATCGGCATCCCGCCGATGATCAACATCCTCTGCACCCCCGTGCTCAAGGCCTTCCGCGAGCGGCATCCCGACATTGCCGTGGTCCTGAAGGAAGATACCGGACCGCAGATCGAGCAGCGCGTGGCCAATGGTGAACTGGAGATCGGCATGACGGTGCTGCCGGCTGATTCCGAACTGGGGCTGGAGACCCTGCCGGTGGCGAGCTACCCGATGTGGGCCGTGGCCCAGGCCGGCAGTTTCCAGAAGAACCGCGCTACCCTGCGCTGCGCCCAGCTCGATGGCATGCCGCTGGTCATGCTCAACAATGAATTCGGCCTCACTCGCAGCCTGCGCGGCGTGTTCCGCCAGCACGGCATCCAGCCCGAGATCGTGGCCCAGAGCGCCCAGTGGGACTGGCTGGTAGCCATGGCCCTGGCCGGCATGGGATCGGCCCTGTTGCCCGAACCCTTCATCCACCGGCTGGCGACCCAACAGCTGCAAGCCGTGCGGCTGGTCGAGCCCGAGGTGCAGTGGCAGGTCGCCTATGTCACGCGCAGCGGCTATCTCTCGCATGCGGCGCGCGCGTGGATGGAGGTGTCGGCGCAACTGTTTGCGGGTGGCAAGGCGCGCAAGCCTGCGGGCTGAACATCCATGCATAGATGGAATGCAAAAGCGGAACTTAAGTCATACCGTGCATGCAGTCGTTTCCTATACTGACGACTGCCGATACCTGCCTCCCCTCTTCACCCGCGCCGGCGGAACCGGAATGACGTCGTTGCGGCCATGAGCGCGCAGGTATCGGCACTCTCCACGCCAGCCGTCTCCCTCCGCCCACGTGATCATGCCGCCGCTCCTGACGTCGCGTTTTTCTCTGCATCTCTCGCTGCACCGTTTGCTCCTGCTCTCCTACTGCCGCCGCTGCCGCACCCGCGTGGAACGCTGGCGCGTGCAGTTCCCGCTGCGTCACGCCAATCTCTCCGAGGGGTTGCGCGCCGCCTGCGGTGCGGCGGCCATGCTGCTGCTGGGCGAGTGGCTGGGCAATCCCCTGTTTTCGTGGGCAGCCATCGGCGCCTTCCTCACCTGCCTGGCTGACAGCGCCGGCTCAAACCGCGCCCGGCTGGCCTCCATGGGCGGCTTCGCGCTGGCCTCCACCGTGGGTGGCATGGTCGCCGCCAGCGCCGCTTCACTGAGCGTGGAACTGGGTTGGCTGACCATCATGGCCTGCGCTGGCGTGGCCGGCTTTTCACGGATCTATGGCGCGGCGGCCGGACTGGTGCTGATGCTGGCCGCCGGGGTCTCGGCCATCATGGCCGATGCGCCCGTGATCCTGTGGCCGCTGCGCCAGAGCCATGTGCTGATCTATTTCGCCGGTTGCCTGTGGGCCTTGCTGCTGGGGCTGACGCTCTGGCGCATCCATCCCTTCGGACCGGCGCGGCAAGCCGTGGCGCGCGCCTACGGCACGCTGGCCGAGCTGGCCTCCATTGCCGCGGCCAGCGGCCTGGATGAACCCGCCTATGCCATGCATGCCGCCGACCTGGCTGCGCATGCACGCCGTCATGCACGCTTCGACATCGCTGCAGCGCGCCGTGCACTGGAAGCGGTGGCCGTGGAGCGCACCGAGTCTCGTCGTCTCTACGACAACCTGCTGGTGCGCCTGGCCCGCGCTGACGATCTGCTCGATGGCGTCACCGTGCTGGTGGACCTGCAACTGACGCATTACCAGGAGCCGCGCGCGCGCCAGCGCACGGCCCGCGTGCTGGCCGGCATTGCCCGCCAGTTGCAGGCCATGCAGGCGGCAATGAGCCAGGGCGAGGCCATTGCCGCCGATGAGGATGCGCGCATCATGTTGCGTCTGCGCCAGCTGGTGGCGCGCCTGCCCAGCGGCACCGGGCGGCTGTTGCAGCAGGTGCATACACCGCTGGCGCTGGGCGATGAGGACCCCACCGGACTCAAGCAGGCCGCCCGCACCAGCGTGCCGGCGCGCGGCAAGCCGGCGCTGCTGCTGCACCGTGTGCGGGCGCTGTGGCGCAAGGCCGCCTCGCATGCGGCCACTGGCTCGGCCGAGTGGCATCACGCCTGGCGTTGCGCGGCGGCGGCGGGGGTCACCTATCTCATCGTGCATCTGCTGGAACTGCCCTTTGGCTACTGGGCCACCATGGCGACCATGCTGGTGATGCAGCCTAGCATTGCCGAGAGCTGGTCGCGCAGCATGGAGCGCGCTGTCGGCAGCGTGGTCGGCGGCATGCTGGCCGTGGCGGTCTGCCTGGTGGTGCATTCGCCGTTGGCGCTGGCCTTGCTGGTGTTCCCGCTGACGGTGCTGACCATGGCCTTGAAACCGGTCAGCTATGGCCTGTACGCCACCTTCCTCACGCCGGTGTTCGTGCTGGTGGCCGATGTTGGCGGCGACCCCGCGCATGAGCTGACCAATGCCGCGCTGCGCGCCGGCAACAATGTCATCGGTGCCGTGGTGGCGGTGCTGGCCAGCTACCTGTTCTGGCCACGCCGTCATCGTGAGCATCCGCAGGCGCAATTGCAGCGCATGGCCCAGCTCAACCTGGCCTATCTGATCGAGGCCCTGGCCACCCAGGCCGCACCGCAGATGGCGACTCTGCACGCGCACCGGCGCGCGGCCTGCGTGGCCAATGTGGAAGCTGGCCTTTTGCTGCAACGGGTGGCGCGCGAACGCGGCTGGCCCGAGCGCGATCATGGACGCGGGCGTACCGCCGTGGCCTTGTCGCGGCGGCTGGCGGCGGCGGCCAGCCACATGTGGGCGCACCCGCAAGCGGCATCGCCGGAATTGCTGGCCTGGCTGCGCGCTTTAGCCGCTGCGCTGGCCGCGCACCAGAGCAGCGCCCTGCGTGAGCTGTTGCGCCACCGTCCGGCCCCCATGCACCTGGCCCAGGCCGCAGCCGTGGAGACGGCCTGCCTGCTGGTATCCACCCTCGATGCAGGCGATGCGATGCCGGCAGGAAACTAGAACTCATTTCATCAAGAGGCACTCACGCCTATTGATGAAATGGGTTCTAGACGGAAACAAAATCGCCCTTCCCGGTTCGAAGCGGAAAACGCCTAAGCGTGCCGTTTCGATAATATGTCGGCAACATGCCGACATCATGCCAATGGAAGGGAATGGATGAGCATCGACCTGGATTTTCTCTACAACATGAATGAAGGCCCGCTGCGTTCGGGTCTGATCGTGCTGGGTGCGGCCCTGGTGGCGGTGGTAGTGGCGGTGTTCCTGCACCGGGTGGGCATTGCGGTAGTGCGCCGGCTGGCGCGTGGCCATCCCTTCACTACCACCGCCACCCAGGTCACGTTCAATGCCAGCCGCACCTGCGTGATCCTGTTCATGCTGCGCCTGGTGCTCACCGGCGCGCCGGACAACACCCCGGGCCTCACCAGTGTGTCCTATCTCACCTCTATCGGCCTGATCCTGGCGCTGACCTGGTTCCTGACCCGCTGCGTCAAATCGGTCAGCCTCACCGTCATCAATCTCAATCCCTATGACGTGGCCGATAACCTCAAGGCGCGCCGCATCCTCACCCAGACCCGCGTGCTTTCGCGCAGCGCCTACTTCATCATCGCCATGCTGGGGTTGTCCTTTGTGCTGCTCACGCTACCCGGCGCGCGTCAGTTCGGTGCCAGCCTGCTGGCCTCGGCGGGGGTGGCCGGCATCGTCGCCGGTATCGCGGCCAAGCCGGTGTTGGGCAATTTCTTTGCGGGTCTGCAGATCGCGTTTTCGCAGCCGATCCGTATTGATGACGTGCTCATCGTCAAGGGCGAATGGGGGCGCGTGGAAGAGATCACCGGCACCTTCGTCGTGGTGCGCATCTGGGACGAGCGGCGCTTGATCGTGCCGCTGCAATGGTTCATCGAAAACCCGTTCGAGAACTGGACCCACACCTCCTCCACCATTCTCGGCACCGTATTCCTCTGGCTGGATTTCTCGGTGCCTACCCAAGCCATCCGCGACGAATTCGAGCGCGTCTGCAAGACTCTGCCGCTGTGGGACAAGCGCGTGTGCGTCATGCATGTCACCGATGCCAGCGAGCGCACGATGCAGGTGCGCCTGCTGGTCTCGGCCAAGGATTCCGGCAGCGCCTTCGACCTGCGCTGCCAGATCCGCGAGCACATGATCGGTTTCATTGCCAGCCGCTATCCCGGTGCGCTGCCGCGCCTGCGTGCCGAAGTGGAGGCGCGCAACGACCCTGAAGCGCTCGACAGCATCATCGACGGGCCGGCTACGCAGCAAGGCTGAGCGCGGGCGGTCGGGGTAAGCGCCAGATCCAGAGGCCAGACGTGACAAGGGCCTCGGATCACGAGGCCCTTGTCATCCGTGGCAGCCGGCAGGGTGTTGTGCAGCCTGCCGGCCATTGACGGCGCTTACTGGTCGGTGACCTTCATCTCGCCATTGACGCGGGCTTGCGCCAGCTCGGCGCGCACTTGTTCGCGCGTCTTTCCGCTGTGTGCCACGGCGCTGATGTCGCGGTCGTTGATGCCCTGGTCGCGGTCGGAAACCAGCAGTTGGCCCTGACTACGGGCTTGCTGCAGCTCAGCGATCACATCGGCGCGGGTCTTGGTGGAGACGAAAGTGGTCTCGGCAGGATACGGTGCTTCGGCCATGGCGGCGCCAACGGTGGTGCTCAGCAGCAGGGCTGCAAAAATGTGCTTGGTGTTCATGATCTTTCCTTTCTGGTGTGGAGGAGATGAGCGCGCCGCGCAGCGCGGCTGAGGGCTCATCCTTGGTGATTCGGTGGATTACAGGGCGCGGTCTTGCGCATTGCTCACGGCAGTCCCCTGACTACGGGCCTGTTGCAGTTCCTGCTGCACTTGCTGGCGGGTCAGGGTCGAGTGGAAGGACTTGTCCACCGGATATTGATCCGTGACCAGCAGTTCGCCATTGGCGCGGGCCTGCTGCAGTTCTGCCACCACTTCAGCACGGGTGCGGGTGGAGACCACAGGCTGGTCCATCGGGTACTGGTCGGTGACGAGGATCTCGCCATTGGCGCGGGCTTGCTGCAGTTCGGCGATCACATCGGCGCGGGTCTTGGTGGAGACGAAAGTGGTCTCGGCGGGATACGGTGCTTCGGCCATGGCGGCGCCCACGGCGGTGGTCAACAGCAGGCCTGCGAGAAGATTCCTGGCAATGTTCTTGGTGTTCATGATCGTTCCTTGTGAGAGATAAGGATGCGCACTTCAACCCGGCCCGACGCTTGTGGATCAGTCGTTGTGTGCTGTCATCGTGGAACCAAGTTTAGGGATCGGAGGGGCCAAGAAAAAGCCGATAAACCGGAATACATCATTCCAGAAATGCGAACAATCAGTTTTTTCGATGCTGTACTGGGATTTTTACGCTGCATCTGCACATGTCGAAACAGCCCGTTGTGACGGTATTTGTCAATATAAGTTATTGATTATAAATGATAAATTGCTATTTCTTGCCTCGCGACAGGAAAGCAGGCACAACACGGATCTTGCGATGCCGCAAAGCGAATTCTATCGGTCCGATACAGAATGACAATGACTTGTTCAAACTATTTGATCAAGTTTTTCAAGGCTTCGTTGTATACGATAAGATATAGCGTAACAAGCCCTGCCATCCCACCCGTTCCCTGCCAGGAAGCCATCGTCGCCCATGAAGAAAACCGCCCTCGCCCTGCGCCATGTCGTTTCCGAAGACCTGGGCCAACTGGCGCCGCTGCTGGCGCGCAATGGCTATCAGGTGCGCCATTTCGACGTCGGCGTGGACAGTTTCGACGACCTCTCGCCGCTGGATGCGGAGTTGATCATCGTGTTGGGCGGCCCCATCGCCGTCTATGACACCGAGGCCTATCCCTGGCTACGCGCCGAGATCGCCTGGTTGCGCGCGCGCCTGCTGGAAGACCTGCCCACGCTGGGCCTGGGGCTGGGCGCGCAGCTCATGGCGGCGGCCCTGCATGCGCGCGTCTATCCGGGCAGCTGCGGCAAGGAAATCGGCTGGAGCCGCCTGCAGGCGGGCCAGCACCTGGACGAACATGCCTGGCTGCGCCAGTTGGTGGATCAGGAGACCCGCGTGTTGCACTGGCACGGCGATACCTTCGACCTGCCCCGTGGAGCGCGCCACCTGGCCTCTTCCGACATGTATCCCAACCAGGCCTTTGCCTGGGGCCGTCACTGCCTGGCGTTGCAATTCCACCCCGAACTGGATGTGCGCACGGTTGAACAGTGGATGCTGGGCCACGCCCATGAGATCGCCCATACCCGCAACATCAGCCTGGCGCACCTGCGCGCTGACGCCCAGCAATATGGCCGCAGTTTCGAAGCCGCAGCGCGACGCTTCTGGCAAGGCTGGCTACATAGCCTGGATGGACTGGACGGCAGCGAGGATCAGCGGCGCAGCGCCTGATCCGGTTTTTCGGCCGGGTTTTAGGCCGATTTCCAGACCTCCCCCTCCCCTACCCCATCGGCTACCCTCTCCCTCAGGCTTAGGGTGGTAGTTCCAGCCTGTTACCAATGCTTTCAAGAGCGCACATTCCCTTGCATTTTTGGCCGAACTAGCCGCCTCCAGCGACGCTCCGACTAAAGGCAAGCACGGCAAAAGGCGCTCGGATGGGCTGTCAACGCCAGCGCTTGGAAGAGAACGGCAGAGCGCGGCAATTTGCGTGATCCGGGAAGGCCAGAATCAGTCCTTGTCTGACACGTAATCAAGGCCACGATCGCTTACAGTGTTTGTGCAGATTGTTATATTCGACAATCGTGTTTCTAAATCAAAAATTGCAAGGAGGTAACAAAATGAAGGCACGCCATATTCTGATTTCGTCCCTGTTCATGGCCCTGGCTGGCGGTGCAATGGCGCAGAGCAGCGCACCGGCTACACCTTCTTCCGCCGCAAGCAATGGCGCTCCCTCGAACGATCCCTTCGTGCAGAAGCGCCAGGCTGACGCCGATGCGAAGGCTCAGTACAAGGCCGAGAAGAAGGCCGCCAAGCAAGAGTACAAGCAGGATCGCGCCCAGGCAAAGGCGCAACTGAAACAGGAGCGCATGGAATCGACTGCGCAGCGCAACGAAGCGCTTGCCACTACGCCTGCTGCACCGGCGGACAAGACGCATTGATTCTGCTGCATACGATTACTCCGTGATGAATGCCTCGATCCTGCTGGATCGGGGCATTTTTTCATGCGTTCGTCGTGCGTTGATTTTGTTATAAATGAAGAAAGACAGTATTAGTACGGTAAAAAAAGTTTATAACAACATCGGCCAGGAAAAAGTTTGCCGAAAGACTATCAATGACATCGCCTCAAGCAGCCTTGATGACGTCGTCGTGAGGACGATTTTCCTCTGATTTTCCTCTGATTTCCCTACGATTTCTGTCCTTGTTCTTGCGTCGGACTGCGCATCGGGCCGGCCGAAAAATGTGGCATCAGTTCCGTCCCTGACGCCACAGGCAGCGCGCCGCCCAGGCCGCGCCCATCACTTGCAGCAGCATGAAGCCCGCCACTGCATTCCACCCAGCATGCTCCCAGAACCAGCCGCCCACCGAGCCCAGGATGCTGCCACCCAGGTAGTAAGCCAGCAGATAGAGCGAGGCCGCGTGCCCCTTGCCCTGGCGGGCCATGCGACCGACCCAGCTGCTGGCGGCGGAGTGGGTGGTGAAGAAACCGATGGTCAGCAGCACGATGCCGCCGATCACCAGGGCCAGAGATGAGGTGCAGGTCAGCAGCAGGCCCAGGCAGGAGATGCCGATGCCGGCGGCGACCAGCGGTGCGCGACCATAGCAGTCGGCCAGCGCGCCAGCCCAGGACGAGGACAGCATGCCGAACAGGTAGGCACTGAAGATCAGCCCGGCGACCGTGGCCGAGAGCGAGAACGGCGGGCTCATCAGGCGAAAGCCCGCATAGTTGTACGAAGTCACGAACACGCCCATGTTCAGCGCGGCGATGGCAAAGCACAGTGGCAGGCGCGCATGACGCAGGTGGTCGCGCCAGAGCGCGAAGTGATCGGCCAGCCGCATGCTGCTGTTGCGCACGAAGTGGCGCGAGGCCGGCAGCATCATCACGAAGGCCACTGCCAGCGCCAGGTCCAGCGCACCGATGATGAGCATGCCGGCGCGCCAGCCGAGATGCTCTGCCAGTACGCTCATCGCAACCCGTCCGGCCATTCCGCCAAAGGCATTGCCGCCCACATAGAGACCCATGGCAAATCCCAGTCCGGCCGGATCGATTTCCTCGGCCAGGTAAGCCATGGCCACCGCTGGCACGCCGCCCAAGGCGATGCCTTCCAGCGTGCGCGCGATGAGCAGCAGATGCCAGTCCGGTGCGACGCCGGCGGCCAGGTTGCAGCAGGCGGCCGTGGCCAGGGAGGCAAACATCAGTTCCCGGCGGCCATATCGCTCCGACAGCATGCCGGCCAGCACGATGGACACAGCCAGGAAGCCCGTGCTCAGCGACAAGGCCAGCGAAGCGCTAGCCGCGCCGATGCCGAACTCGTGCGCGAAGATGGGCAGCAAGGGTTGTACGCAATACAGCAGCGAGAAGGTGGCAAAGCCCGAAAAGAACAGTGCCAGCACGATGCGGGCATAGACGGCGCTGCCGCGCGCCGCGCGCCGCGCCACGGGGAGCGGCTTCTGGCGCGGCTGGCGCAGGGACGAGTGGAGTGCTAGCGTCGGCTGCGCGGGCGGCCGGGTCGGACAGGGACTGCATGGAGGATTCCTTGCGGCGGCACAAGGCAGGCGTGCCGTCATCGGTGAGTGGGTGAACCGGCAGTCTGGAAGAAATCCGCTATATTGTCCAATATATGGAGCAGTGGTATCCCATCTACAAAATAGATGGCTATTAGATGGCTATTAGATGGCTATTAGATGGCTATGTGCCTCAGACCCGACAACCTACCTTCCATCCGGAGCGCCCATGGAACTTCGCCATCTTCGCTATTTTCTTGCTGTCGCCGAGCAGCGCAGCTTCACCCGCGCGGCGCAAAAGGTGGGTATCGGCCAGCCGCCGCTGTCGATGCAGATCAAGGCGCTGGAACAAGAGGTCGGCGGACCGCTGTTCCTGCGGGGGCCGCAGGGCGTGGAATTGTCGGAGGTCGGCCGCGTGTTGCTGCCGCACGCCCAGCGCGCCGTGGATCAGGCCGAGCAGGCGCTGCAGGCGGCGCGCCAGGCCGCCAGCGGCGAGGCTGGACTATTGCGCATGGGCTTCACTTCCTCGGCCGTGTTCCATCCGCTGGTCTCGCATGCCTTGCAACAGTTCCGCGAACGCCATCGCAAGCTGGAGATCTCGCTCAGCGAGGGCATCACCGAGCAGTTGCTGGCTGATATCGCCGCCTCGCAGCTGGACGCTGCGTTCGTGCGCATCGTCACCACTCCCTCGGCGGCGCTGGGTGTGGTGGAATTGCCGGCTGAAAAGTTGAAGGTGGCGCTACCGCGCTCGCATCGGCTGGCGCGACGCAAGTCGCTGCGTCTGCAGGACCTGGCCGGCGAGAATTTCATCATGGTGCCGCGTGGCAAAGGCTCGGCGCTATACGACAGCATCTTCAGCGCATGCCAGACTGCGGGCTTCGATCCGCAGGTGATCCAGCTGGCTCCGCAACTGACTTCGGCCATCAACCTGGTGGCCTCGGGCCTGGGCATTTCCATCGTGCCTGAAGCCATTGAACAGGTGCAACTGGCACAGGTGCGCTACGTCGAGATCGTCGAGCCTGCGCCGCGCGCGCAGCTGTCGCTGGCCTATCATCGCCAGTCGATTGCGGCCTCGCGCTTTGCTGCGCACCTGCAGCGCTCGTTACGACGGGACGGCTTGAGTGCGGGCTAGCCTTACTTGAAGCGGCGGAGAATGGCGTCGGCCTGTTGCAGGAACGCCTGGGGATATTGTTCCACCAGCTGTTCCAATGCGGGCAGCATGCGTTCCAGTGCGATCGTCAGCGCAATGTCGGTGATCTCTTCGCCCCACAATACCTTCTGCACGAAGGTCACTGGGCCGATCTCGGAAATCAGGCTCATGCTCATCTGACGTTCCAGCGTGTCAGTGCGTGGACCGAAGACCTCGTCGAAGATCTTCATGATCGCGTCTTCCAGTTCCCTGTCCAGGCTCCTGCCGTGAGCACCTCGCGCCGGCGCTGCCGATGGCCGCAGCGTTGCGGCCGGAACGTTTTCGATCAGTGCGCTGGCTTCCCCCGCCATGCGACTGAGTTGCTGCACATGCAGGGTCAGGGCGCTGATCTCCGCCAACAAGGAGCGCAGCGGCATCTGTTCCGGCATATCCGATCCGGCTGGGCCGGCTGGTAATGGATTCATGTTGTTCTTGTTGCTCAGGCAAGCGGGGCGGCACCCAGCTCGCCTGCGTGAATCGATCGGACCGACGGGTCCGCCCCCACGCGGATGAACCGTCGGCTTGCATGCATGCCCTTCCTTTGCGCATTGTTCATCTTAGTGAATCTAATGTCGCTAGAAGTTATTGGCATGAATTTCCTTGGAGAAACAATGTGAAGTATAGTGCGCTGCAAAAATTTACGCATGACAATTTCGCCCGGCTTCGGCGTTCGCGCCACAGTGTTTCTCGGAAACATTGTTCAGATAATAAAAGAAAAAATACATGATGTTGTGTTTCCTTCATGTCTTTTGTTTTGTGCCAGAGTTCAAGATCCACGCCCTTCCACTTGCGGCATATCGTCGCAGGGGCGGCATTTGTCAGGAAGTGGTCAGCCACGCGCGGAAGTGAAGCAATATAATGAGAATGCTTATCGATCCACTCTATCTTGCACCTTGCACATCATGCGCCTGACCGAACTCGCCAAGGGCGTGGCCGCTATCGTGGACCACGTGACTGATCAACATAGCGCCGATGCCGTTGCAGCCCGTCTGCGCGACCTCGGTTTCGTGCAGGGTGAGCCGGTGCGGGTGGTGGCGACCGCGCCTTGGGGCGGCGACCCCATCGTCGTGCAGATCGGCTCCACGCGCTTCGCCCTGCGTCGCGCCGAGGCGCAGCGGATCATGCTGCAGGCGGCACAGGGAGCCGCAGCATGAGCGCCGCCGGTTTCAGTATCGCCCTGGTAGGCAATCCCAACTGCGGCAAGACGGCGCTGTTCAACCAGCTCACCGGAGCGCGTCAGAAGGTCGCCAACTACGCCGGCGTGACCGTGGAGCGCAAGTCTGGCCGCTTCACAGCGCCCTCCGGCCGCCAGGTGCGCGTGGTGGATCTGCCCGGGGCATATAGCCTGCAATCGGTCAGCCCCGATGAGCGCGTCACGCAGGCGGTGCTGCACGGGCGCTATCCGGGCGAGGCGGTACCGGACCTGATCATCTGTGTGGCCGACGCCACCAACCTGCGGCTGCACCTGCGCTTCGTGCTGGAGGTACGGCGTCTGGGCCGGCCCATGGTGCTGGCCCTGAACATGATGGATGCGGCGGCACGGCGCGGCATCCGCATCGATGTGGATGCCTTGTCGCAACGCTTGGGCATGCCAGTCATCGAGACCGTGGCGGTCAAGCGCGGCGGCGCGCGTGCGCTGGTGGCAGCCATCGACGGCGGCGACGCGGTGGCGGCGCCTGCTGCAGCGGCCCTCAATGACCTCCACGTCGAAGTACGCGCCCTGCTGGCCGATACCGTAGTGATGCCCGCCCCGACCGACCGCCGCGATGATGCGATCGACCGCGTCGCCCTGCATCCGGTCCTGGGCGTGCTGTTGCTGGCGCTGACGATGTTCCTGGTGTTCCAGGCGGTCTATGCCATCGGCAAGCCCATGACGGACGCCATCGCCGATGGCTTCGGCACGCTCGGCGGCGTGGTCGGCGAGTGGCTGCCAGAAGGTCCGCTGCGCGGGCTGGTGACCGATGGCCTCTTGGCCGGCCTGGGGACGGTGCTGGGCTTCCTGCCGCAGATACTGGTGCTGTTCTTCTTCATCCTCTTGCTGGAGGAATCGGGCTACCTGCCGCGCGCGGCCTTCGTGCTGGACAAGCTGATGGTCTCGGTGGGACTGTCGGGGCGCTCCTTCATCCCCCTGCTCTCCAGCTTTGCCTGCGCCATTCCCGGCATCATGGGCACGCGCAGCATCACCGACCCGCGCGACCGCCTCGCTACCATCCTGGTAGCGCCGCTGATGACCTGTTCGGCACGCCTGCCGGTCTATGCGCTGCTGATCGGCGCGTTCATCCCGCATGAGCCGGTATTGGGCGTCTTCAACCTGCAGGGACTGGCGCTGTTCTGCCTGTACGTGGCCGGCATCGCAGCGGCCATGCTGGTGGCCTGGGTCGCCAAGCACATCGGCAACGCTCGCCAGGAGCGCTCGCTGCTCATGGAGCTGCCTTCGTACCGCTTGCCGAACTGGCGTGACATCGTCCTGGGCCTGTGGGAGCGCGGCGCGATCTTCCTCAAGCGCCTGACCGGCGTGATGCTGGCACTGACCGTGCTGATGTGGGCCATCTGCACCTTCCCATCCCCGCCGGCGGACGCGACCCGTGCGGCCATCGACTATTCCATCGCTGGCTACATCGGCCACAGCCTGCAATACCTGTTCGCTCCGCTGGGCTTCAACTGGCAGATCAGCCTGTCGCTGATTCCTGCCTTCGCCGCACGGGAGACGGCGGTGGCGACGCTGGCCACGGTCTATGCGGTGGGTGGTGAAGAAGGCGCGGCCTTGCAGAGCGCGCTGGCGGCACACATCTCGCTGGCCAGCGCCTTGTCGCTGATGGTGTGGTTCGCCTTTGCGCCGCAGTGCATGTCCACGCTTGCCATCATCCGTCGCGAGACGCAGTCCTGGCGCATGGTGGCGCTGTCCTTCGGCTACATGTTCGTGCTGGCCTATGCCGCGTCCTTCCTGACCTACAACATCGCACGGTGGCTGGCATGAATCACACGCTCTGGTGGCAATACGCAGTCATTGCCGCGCTGGTGACGGCCAGCCTCTTCTACATGCTGCGCAAGCTGGCCCCGGCGATAAGCTGGCGCTGGCAGGCCCGCATGGCCAGCTGGCTGATGCGGCGTCGTTCGGGGGTATGGCAGGCGCTGGGCCGCCGATGGTTGCCGCCTGCCAAGAGCGGTGGCTGTGGCGGTGGCGCCTGTGATGGCTGTGGTGACAGCGGCGACGCCCTGCCGCCGCTGGAACAGAAGATCCAGTTCCATCGCCGCCGCTGAGGCGCAGATCCTGCGCGACGGCAACGGTCCTGGTCAGTGCAGCTCTTCGGCCTCGAAGCCGGCGGCGCGCAAGGCTTGCAGCACCTGGGCCAGATGCGGACGGCCACGGGTCTGCAGCACCAGTTCGATATCCACGTTCTGTGCGGCCAGCAGCGTGAAGGCGCGCTGGTGATGCACTTCATCGATGTTGGCCCCGGCCTCGGCGACGATGCCGGTGATGCGCGCCAGCGTCCCCGGCACATCCCGTGAGCTGACCTTCACGCGGGCCAGGCGTCCGGCGCGCACCATGCCGCGTTCGATGATGGCCGTCAGCAGCAGCGGATCGATATTGCCGCCCGACAGCACCAACCCCACGCGCTTGCCACGGAAACGGTCCGGATAGCGCACCAGCGCCGCCAGTCCGGCCGCGCCCGCCCCTTCCACCAGCGTCTTTTCGATTTCCAGCAGCATCAGCACGGCCTGCTCGATATCGCCCTCATCGACCAGCAGCAGCTCGTCGGCTTCGCGCGCGATGATGGCGCGCGTTAGCGTGCCGGGCGTACCGACGGCGATGCCTTCGGCGATGGTGCTGGCTCCCACCGGATGTTCGGTGCCCTTGACCGCATTGAACATGGTCGGGAAGCGCCGCGTCTGCACGCCCACGATCTCGATCTCCGGCTTGATGGCGCGGGCGGCCACGGCCATGCCGGCCAGCAGGCCGCCGCCGCCGATCGAGACCACCAGGCAATCCAGATCCGGTACCGCCTTCATCATCTCCAGCGCGACCGTGCCCTGCCCGGCGATGATGGCTTCGTCGTCGTAGGGGTGGACGAAGGTCAGGCCTTCTTTCTCGGCCAGTTCGTAGGCATGGCTGCGGGCCGCTTCCAGGGTATCGCCGTGCAGCACGACATTGGCACCGAAGCCGCGCGTGCGTTCAATCTTCACGCCCGGCGTGAAGCGCGGCATGACGATGGTGGCCGGCAAGCCCAGCCGTTGCGCGTGGTAGGCCACGCCTTGCGCATGGTTGCCAGCCGACATGGCCACCACGCCGCGCGCTGCGCCCTCGCTGGCGGCCACATCCACCATCTTGTTGCAGGCTCCGCGTTCCTTGAAGGAGGCGGTGAATTGCAGGTTCTCGAATTTCAGGAAGACCTGCGCGCCGACAATCTGGGACAGCGTGCGCGATTCCACGCAGGGGGTCTCCAGGATCTGGCCTTGCAGCCGGCGCGCGGCTGCTTCGATATCGTTGAGCGTTGTCATGCTGCGATTGTAGAGCGAATGCACCGTTTTGTAGCACTTCGTGCAAGCTAGACATGAGGATGGCGATAAATCGAATGCGGATGCTTCCGAACTTGGAAAAATGAAAAATTGCGTGTCGCTGATGTCGTTATGATGATCAGCTCAGTCGTCCGGATTGCCATCTCATCAACAGCAAATTTCTTTCGTTCACACCATTGAACTCGGTGGATGTGGCGACTAGAGTGAAGACTCGTCGCGCCACCGCCTGACTCTCTTGCCCTCGTGGAAGCGGCACCTGCAAGGGCCATGCAGCCTCGCCCCTCGCATCATTTCCTCAGCCTCAGCCGTTCTCATCAAGGAGACACCATGAGCATCGCCACCCGGCATCCGGAGGTCAGGTCATCCCCGCTACCGCCCTTGAACCCTGCTCCGCCACAACGGCCGCGCACCCCCCAATGCACCAACCAGCACACCAACCAGCGCACCAACCAGCGCACCACGCCGCTGCTGTTGAATCTGCTCGAACTGGACCCGCGTGAAGTGATCGACGGCATCATGACCCCCAGCGGTTATCTCACCGCCGACGTGATCCCGGTCGGCCCCATGCGCGAGGCCTGCCCGCACTGCGAAGGCGTGGCGCTGCAACTGGTGTTGCGGCACCGGCATGTCAAGCGCAGCCATCTGTTTTGCCGGGTGTGCACCCGTGTCTATGATGCGCTCGATGACAGTGGGTATTCGGTGTTGACGGTGTGAGACCGTTCCATATCGGGATGCTGGCGCCGATGTCATCGGCGCTTTTTTTGCATGAAGCCTGCCCCGTTCATCCCGCGTTTTGCGCAGGGCTTGCTAGAATCAGCCCCCTCAACGCAACAAAAGAGATGTCAATGGAATACGCGTACAAGCTGATGGCCTCTCCGGCCGGTTTGCTCAAGCTGGTGGCCAAGGGGGATCATCTGGCGGCCATTCTGTGGGAGGACGATGACGCCTTGCGCGTGCGGCTGGGCGAGATGGTGGAAGATGAAGACCGTCCGGTCCTCATCGAGACCGAACATCAGCTGCGCGAGTACTTTGCCGGCGAGCGCGACAGCTTCGATATCCCGCTGCATTTCGAAGGTACCGAATTCCAGCGCCAGGTGTGGTCGGCGCTGCTCGATATTCCCTATGGACAGACGCGTACCTATCTCGATATCGCGCGCCAGCTCGGCAATGAAAAGGCGGTGCGCGCAGTAGGTGCGGCCAATGGCCGCAATCCGATTTCCATCATCGCGCCCTGCCATCGCGTCATCGGCGCGGGCGGCGAACTGACAGGCTTTGCTGGCGGGTTGCACGTCAAGAAGCTGCTGCTGGCCGTCGAGGGCATTGCCACCGAGGGCCGCGATATCGGCCAGGTCATCGATCCGCGCCGCAAGGCGCAGTCGCGGCGGCGCGAGGATCCCAATCAGCTGTCCTTGCTTTAATTTCGTAAACGATATAAATCATTATGCAGCGCGCTTCAGCGCTGCATGCCCCATTTCTTCACGGTCACGCGCTCCAGCGTATTGAAAACCAGGTTTTCCACCAGTAGTCCGATCAGGATCACCATGGCCAATCCGGCGAAGACCTTGTCGGTATAGAGTTCGTTGCGATTCTGGAAGATGTACCAGCCCAGTCCACCCTTGCCGCTGGTGGCGCCAAAGACCAGTTCGGCGGCAATCAGTGTGCGCCATGCAAAGGCCCAGCCGATGCGCAGTCCCGCCAGGATCGAGGGCAGCGCGGCCGGCACCAGCACCTGCAGCACGAAGCCCAGACCGCGCAGACCATAGTTGCGTCCTGCCATGCGCAGGGTGTCTGACACGCCCAGGAAGCCCGCGTAGGTATTGACCGCCAGCGCCCACAGCACCGAATGCACCAGCACGAAGATCAGGCTCCCCTGGCCCAGCCCGAACCAAAGCAGGGCGATGGGCAAGAGCGCAATGGCCGGCAGCGGATTGAACATCGAGGTCAGCGTGCCCAGCAGGTCGCGCCCGAATTGCGTGGAGACCGCCAGCGTGGTCAGCACGAAGGCCGCGACGATGCCCAGCACATAGGCCTTCAACAGCACCTGCAGCGACAGCCAGGTCTTGCCGAACAGTTCGCCGCTGCCGATGCCGTCAATGAAAGCCTGCGCAGTCTGCAGGAAGGTCGGCAGCAGCAGATCGTTGTTCTGCCAGCGCGCCACGCCTTCCCACACCAGCGCCAGCAACAGCAGGATGGCGCCCTTGCGCACCCAGCCCTGTTGCCAGATGCGCTGCGGTAGCGAGAACTGGCGTTGCAGCACCAGGCCGGGTAGGGGCGTCAGCGGAATTTCGTATTCGTCGCGGATCGGAGGTGTCTGGGCCATGGCGGATTTCGGTATTCAGTAAGAAAAACGGACATCGCTGAAGTTGATGATGGGCTCGGCTGTGCGGGGCGCACCGGACTGGTCGCTTTCATCGAAGAGCAGGCGATGGATGCGCTGCGCAGTCTGCTGGAAGCCCGCGCCGCCCAGGCTGGACAGGTCGTACTGGTGGCTGTTGATCTCGGCGCGCACCCGCCCGGGATGCGGCGAGAGCAGCAGGATGCGGTTGCCCACCACCAGTGCCTCTTCGATGGAGTGCGTCACGAAGAGCAGCGTGAAGCGCACTTCGTCCCACAGCGCCAGCAATTCTTCCTGCATCTTGCGGCGGGTCAGCGCATCGAGGGCGGCGAAGGGTTCATCCATCAACAGCATCTTGGGTTGCATTGCCAGTGCGCGGGCAATGGCCACGCGCGCCTTCATGCCACCCGAGAGCGTATGCGGATAGGCATCGGCAAAGCGCGCCAGGCCGACCTTGTCCAGATAATGACGCGCGCGCTCGGCGGCGTCGCGCTTGCCCAGGGTGCGCGAGGCCAGCAGCGGAAACATCACGTTCTGCAGCACCGTCTTCCAAGGCGGCAGCTGATCGAATTCCTGGAAGACCACGATGCGGTCCGGCCCCGGCTGCTGCACCACTTGGCCATCGAGGCGGATCTCGCCTGCGGCCGGCGGCAGGAAACCGGCCACCGACTTGAGCAGGCTGGACTTGCCGCAGCCCGATGGCCCCAGCAGCACGAAGCGGTCGGCCGGATGGACATCGAAGCTCACCTCATGGGTGGCCTGCACCACCGCCGTGGCGCTGCGATATTGCAGGCTGACGCGGTCCACCTGCAACACTGGCGGCGGCAGCCCCTGCGCGGCTAGCTGCGCGATTTCACTGGTGCTCACATGCATGGCGTGCCTGCCTGTAGGAATGAGGGCCGCGCATCTCAGCTGCCGCCCTGGATGTGGGCGTCGTCGAAGAAGTAATCCTTCACCGATGCTGGCTTGTTCCTGATCGCGCCCACGCGGTGCATGAACTGGGCCAGGCCGTAGGTGTTCTGCGGGGCGATCTTGAACTGTACTTCGGGATTCCTGATGATCTGCAGGATCAGCTTGCGGTCGGTGTTGCCCTTGTTGACCTTGAGGTAGATGTCGGCGGCCTTCTCCGGATTGGCGCTGATGAACTTGGCCGCTTCCTCCAGCGCACCGAGGAAAGCGCCGTAGGTCTTGGGATTGTCCTTGCGGAATTTCTCGGTGGCGTACAACACGGTGGCCGAAGACGGGCCACCCAGCACATCATAGGACTTCAGCACGATGTGGGCATTGGGGTTGCCCGCCAGCTCCTGTTCCTGGAAGGGGGGATTGCCGAAGTGGCCGGTGATCTCGGTGCCGCCGCTGATGATGGCGGCGGTGGCGTCCGGATGCGGCACGGCGATGCTGATCTTGTCCAGACGGTTGTACTGGGCGTCGCCCCACAGCTTGGCCGAGGCCAGCTGCAGCACGCGCGATTGCACCGACACGCCCACGGCGGGCAGGGCGATGCGGTCCTTGTCGCTGAAGTCGGCGATGGTCCTGACCTTGGGATTGTTGCTCACCAGGTAATAGGGGAAGTTGCCCAGCGAGGCCACGCCGCGCACGTTCTGTTTGCCATAGGTGCGGTCCCAGATGGTCAGCAGCGGCCCCACGCCAGCGCCGGCGATGTCCACCGATCCGGACAGCAGGGCGTCATTGACGGCCGAGCCGCCGGAGAGCTTGAGCCATTCCACCTTGATATCGACCCCGGCGGCCTTGCCGTGTTTTTCGATCAGTTGCTGGTCCTGCGCCACATTGAGCAGCAGATAGACGATGCCGAACTGTTCGGCAATGCGCAGCTGGCCTTCGGCGCGCGCCATCAGCGGTGCGCCCAGCAGCGACAGGGCCAGGGTGGTGGTGAGCAGACGCCGCAGGCGTGTCCGGGAAGACTGGAAGAGGGGCATGATGTCCTGGTCGAGGTGGGTGGTAAGCCGGAGAGAGCTGAGAACTTGCTTAGAACCGGTTTGCTTGATAATTACGGTTCTTTATTCGTTCGGAGTATATAAAGGGCAGGGGAGAAAGAAAAACTCGATTACCGCATATCCATATGCAAGCTGCGTATAGGGCTAAAAGCCAGTCTGGACATGGGTTTGTGGAGAAAATTGCGGCCTTGCGCGAAAGCGCGTCCGTAACCGTGACATTGCCCGGCTGTCAAGTTCGGCGCGTTGGGGAAGAGGCAGCGGCGCAACGTCAGTGGCTCGTCAGCGGCATTTTGAGCGCATCGCGGGTAGAGTGCGATAAAGTACGCCTCCTGCCCGGACAGACGGTCGGTCACCCCCCTTGGTGATCTCTTCTGCTGCCAGAGCCCTGTCCGCCGGCACTCATTTGAAGAAGCAAAGGGAGCAAGATGAGTTCATCTCACACCAATCCAAGCCTTTCCCTCCGGTCACCCCGATTCCACATGATTACCCTGGCGGCGCTGGGCGTGGTGTTCGGCGATATCGGTACCAGCCCGCTGTACGCGCTCAAGGAATGTTTCAGCCCCGACCACGGCATCGCCTTTTCTCCGGGCGCAGTGCTGGGCATCATCTCGATGCTGTTCTGGTCGATCTCCATCGTGGTCACCATCAAGTACGTGATGTTCGTGCTGCGCGCCGACAACAACGGCGAAGGCGGCGTGCTGGCGCTGATGGCGCTGTCGCTGCGTTCGGCGCTG
>Ga0160495_100334_pt1 | contig 29068 bp, 25 predicted proteins | sample DID4MG_4_FD_108251 | JGI IMG/M metagenome (GOLD analysis project Ga0160495, IMG submission 108251) | Enriched soil microbial communities from UW Madison campus, WI, USA - DID2933_E24_FP4 MG | ecosystem: Environmental > Terrestrial > Soil > Unclassified | place: USA: Madison, Wisconsin | collected... | reverse complement strand
GGTGGGGGTGTGGGGGGGGGGGGGTGGGGGGTGTGGGGGGGGTGGGGGGGGGGGGGGGTGTGCAGGGGTGAGGGGGTGCGCGTCTGGTGTGCTGAGCGGATCGGCGTGTTTGTCGCCGGCTCGAGCAACCACGGATATCGCATCCCGTAGGAGCCCGCTCGAGGGCGACTGCCATCCAGCAGCACACCGTGGCTGCGACCGGGCACATCGCGGTCGCCCTCGAGCGGGCTCCTACAAAGGCTGGCGTCGTGCGTTTGCATGGCCGCGCGGCGAGTCGATTCCGTCAACGCACACCTCATGCGCTTGCACGGGCCGTGCAGCAAGCAGGTTCCTGCAACGGCCGATACCGCATCCCCGTAGGAGCCCGCTTGAGGGCGACTGCCATCCGGCAGCACACCGTGGCCGCGAACGGGAACATGGCGGTCGCCCTCAAGCGGGCTCCTACAAAGGCTGGCCTCATGCGCTCCTGTAAATGCTGGCCTTCTGCACTCGCACGGACAGCACGGTGAGCCGGTTCCTGCAGCGGCCGAGATCGCATCCCCGTAGGAGCCCGCTCGAGGGCGACTGCCATCCAGCAGCACACCGTGGCCGCGAACGGGAACATGGCGGTCGCCCTCAGGCGGGCTCCTACAAAAGCCGTCTTCATGCGCTCCTACAACCGCTGGCGTCGTGCGCTTGCGTGGCGGTGCGGCGAGTCGGCTCCTGCAGCACCTTCCGTGCACGCGCGGTAGCCAGGAAAGACCGGCGCGATGCCGGCCGACCGGCGGCTCAATCCAGGAACAGGTCCGGCAGCAGCGGCTGCGACGGGTCGACCGCGTAAGCGGACAGGTCGGTCACGCCGGTCTCGGCCAGCATCTCGTCGTCGATCAGGAAATGCCCGCTGAAACCACGTGCCTCGCGCACCAGCACCGCATGCGCGGCGTCGGCCATGATCGCCGGCGAGCGGCCGTTGCCGGCACTGACGCCGGGGATCATGTTCAGCGCATCGGTGCCGATCAGGGTCCGCGGCCACAGCGCATTGACCGCCACGCCCTGCGGCCCGAACTCCGCGGCCAGGCCCAGGGTGACGAAACTCATGCCCATCTTGGCCAGCGTGTAGCCGGTATGCGCGCCCCACCATTTCGGGTCCAGCGACGGCGGTGGCGCCAGGGTCAGGATGTGCGGGTTGGGCGCCTGCAGCAGCGACGGCAGGCAGGCCTGCGCGCACAGGAAGCTGCCGCGCGCGTTGACCTGCTGCATCAGGTCGAAGCGCCTCATCGGCGTGTCCAGCGCACCGCGCAGCCAGATCGCGCTGGCGTTGTTGACCAGGATGTCGATGCCGCCGAACGTGTCGACGGTGGCCGCGACCGCGGCGCGGACCTGGTCTTCCTCGCGGATGTCGCACTTCAGCGCCAGGCCCTGCCCGCCGGCGGCCTTCACCGCCTCGGCCGCGCTGTGGATCGTGCCCGGCAGCTTCGGATTGGGGACCGACGACTTGGCCGCGATGGCGACATTGGCGCCATCGCGCGCGGCGCGCAGCGCGATGGCCAGGCCGATGCCGCGCGAGGCACCGGTGATGAACAGGGTTTTGCCTGCAAGCGAACTCATGATGGACTCCCGGGTGTCGGGCCGTCGCCGGCCGGGTGATGGATGGCCGCGTCATCGCGCAGGCGGTGCGCGTAGCGACGCGGCAGCCGGGGCACGATGACACGCTGGATCGGCGCGCTCGGCCGCATGTACCGGCGGCCGAACAGGTCCGCCCGTTCGAGCACGGTGGCGCCGTGCAGGACGGCGCCGGGGACAGTCGCCTGCGGCGACAGCGCCACGGCCGGAGGGCGGTCGCTGTCGCCCGGCACGCCCTGACCGGCCTCGTTGCGCGGCACGGTGAAGCTGCCGTTCGGCTCGCCGGCACGGACGGATCGTGGCGTGCCGGCATCCGCGATCCGGCCCGGGTCCCTCAGCCCCGCGAGGCGCACGCACCTGTGGCGCAGCGCCATCAACGCCTCAAGCCGGCGCGGCGCCAGACGCGCCATGTCCCAATCCGCCTCCAGCACCGACGGCGGACGCGATGGCTGCAGGATGGGACAACGCCGGCGCCTTGCACCCGCGGCCGCGACGCCTGACCCGCGAGGATCAGCACCGCGCACCCGTACGGCGCAGCGCATACGGGACGCGCCGCTGGCGGCTCACGGCCGGGGCCCCCTGCCCTCGTTGTCTTCCCAATGCAGGATCCGCCGGGTGACGAAGCGGTACACCGGCTTGCCGGTGGCGAACCACAGTTCACGCACCCAGGAGCGTCGCTTGAGCAGGCGCTGCTCGACCGGGGTCAACGCGGAGCGGCAATAGGTCCGCTTGTGCTTGAGCAGGTGGCGCAGGTCTTCGCGGGCCAGCAGGCGCATCCAGCGCGAACGCGGGTCGCCGCGCACCGCCAGCTGGAAATCGATCAGCGCGGGGCTGCCGTCCTCGCGCACCAGCCAGTTGGCTTCCTTGGCCAGGTCGTTGTGGGCGATGCCGGCGCGGTGCACCTGCCGCAGCAGGCGGCGCGCGGCGCGGAAGTAGGCCAGGTCGCCCCGCGGCGGGCGCTGGTACATGGCGGCGCCGGCGATGTAGCTGCGGTCCAGCAGCGTGCCGTCCCATCCCAGCAGCTGCGGGGTGGCCGGCAGGCCGTCGAGCTGGCGCAGCGCGGCGGCCTCGCGCCGGGCCAGCCAGGCCGCCAGCGCGGCCAGCCACCACGGCACGTCGCCGAGGTCGCGGCGGACGAAGCTGCGGCCGGCCTCGCGCACGAGCAGGATCCGCCCGAACGTATCGGACTTCATCACATCGACCGGGATCGCAGGCATGCTCACCGCGGCATTCTAGGCGCCCGCGGCGCGCCGGTCAGCCGGCGATGCATGGCGCGGACCGCCGTCGCGCCTGGCGGATCGCCCGCCGGATGCGATGCAGGAGGCGGCAGTGCGTCCGTTTTAAGCCAGTCGCAAGGTAGCGCCACCTATAATCCCCGCGATGGAAGCCTCCTGGATGGACCGCATGCTGGCCTGGATCGGGGAACACCCGCATCTGGCCGGCCTGGTGATTTTTGCGATCGCGTTTTCCGACGCGGTGATCATCCTTGGTGCGATCGTGCCCGCGCTGCCGCTGCTGTTCGCGGTCGGCATGCTGATCGGCATGGGTGAGATCTCCGGCCCGTACGCGGTCGCCTGCGCCTCGCTCGGCGCCTTCGCCGGCGATGCGCTCAGCTACTGGGTCGGCCACCGCTGGGGCGACCGCCTGCGCGGCGTCTGGCCGTTCAGCCGCTACCCGCAGCTGCTGGACCGCGGCGAGGTCCTGTTCCGGCGCAATGCCTTCAAGAGCATCCTGGTGGCCCGCTACGTGGGCGCGATCCGGCCGTTCGTGCCGGCCATCGCCGGCATGGCGAAGATGCCGTTCCGCCGCTACGCGATGCCCAGCGCGCTGGCCTGCGTGTCCTGGGGCGTGCTGTTCCTGCTGCCCGGCTGGGTCCTGGGCGAAGCCTACGATGCGGTGGCCGGCGTGGCCGGCCATCTGGTCACGGTGCTCGGCCTGCTGATCGCCGCCCTGGCCCTGGCCTGGGCGCTGGTGCTCTACACATACCGCTGGTTCGCCGAACACGCCGACGCCCTGCTGACCCGCGCGCTCGACTGGTCCGGCCGGCATCCGGTGCTGGGTCGCCATTCGATCGCGGTGTTCGATCCGGCCCGGCGCGAATCGGTGCCGCTGGCCCTGCTGGCGGTGCTGCTGCTGGCGATCGGCTGGGGCTGGTTCGCGCTGACCATCGCCGTGATCGGCCATGGCGAACCGCTGAGCCTGGACCTGGCGGTGCACGGGATGATGCTGGCCCTGCGCAACCCGCTGGCCGACTACCCGATGGCCGCGCTGGCCTCGCTCGGCGACTGGCCGGTGCTGGTGCCGGCCTGCGTCCTGGTGCTGGGCTACTTCATCTGGCGGCGGCGCTGGATGGCGGCCGCGCACTGGCTGGCCGCGCTGGCCTTCGGCCTGGCGCTGACCACCCTGCTCGGCGCGACGGTCGACGTGGTGCGCCCGCCGGGCGCCGGCAGCGGCTTCGGTTTCCCGTCGATCGCGGTGACCATGTCCACGGTGGTGTTCGGATTCTTCGCGGTGCTGATCGCGCGCGAGCTGCCGGGCCGCACGCGGGTGTGGCCGTACCTGCTGTCCGGCGCGGTGGTGACGGTGATCGGATTCGCGCGCCTGTATCTGGGCGCGCACTGGCTCAGCGACGTGGTCGGCGGGATGCTGTTCGGCATCGCCTGGCTGCTGGTGCTGGGCATCGCCTACCGCCGCCGCTACAACCGCTCGTTCTGGATCACCCCGCTGGCCTGGATCTTCTACGGCAGCTTCGCCGCCGCGGGGCTGTGGTACGCGCCGCGCAACGTGGAGGTGAAGCTGGCCAAGTTCGAGCCACCGGCGCCGCCGTCGGTGTCGGCCGCACTGGACGGCTGGTGGGAGCGCGACTGGGCGCTGCAGCCGGCGCGCCGCAACGAGTTCGACGACGAACTGCGCTGGCCGCTGGACGTGCAGGTGGCCGGCCCGCTGGCCCCGCTGCAGACCCGGCTGGAAGCCGATGGCTGGGTGGTGCAGCCGCAGGCGCGCTGGGAAGATGCGCTGAACCTGTTCGATACCGATGCCGATCCGGACAACGTGCCGGTGCTGCCGGCCACGCTGGATGCGCGCACCGAAGTGCTGCTGATGGTGCGCGACGGCGATCAGGACGGCGTGCGCTACGCGCTGCGCCTGTGGGCCAGCCCGACCCGCCTGCAGCCGGGCGATGCGCCGCTGTGGGTCGGCACGGTGCAGACCCTGCACTACACGCACAGCCTTGGCCTGATCGGCAGCTGGCGTCCGCAGCGCGGCGCGGATCCGGCCCTGGAACAGCTGCTGCATTCGGTCGAGGACCTGACCCACCTGGTCGCGCCGCACCCGGCGTCGCACCTGCCGACCCTGCGCCTGCGCACCGATGTCGGTGCGCTGCAGGTACCAGCCGCAGACTAGCCATCAAGGCCGCCTCGCGACAGCGGGTCGCCCTCGGACAGCCTCGGTGCTTCATGTTCCTAGCTGCCGCAGTCCCTGCGTGGACCGGGTCGAGACGAGCGCGCTGTCTGCACGCCCCCGACACGACATGTACATGACGACAGCAATACGCGACGACGTGCCGGCGCGGCTGGACCAGCGCCGGGTGGCGCCAGGCGCGTTCCGGCGCTCGACACCGGGCGCGCATGCAGCGCGCTTGCTGCACGACGGGACGTCAGTCGCGCTCAAACGCGCTCCTGCAGGACGACTCCAACCAGCACTGGCGACGCCTCACGCGCGGCTGGCCTTTGATGAGCGATCCCAGCGGAGGCCGTCATGTCGGGTTCCGCGCCCATCTGCCGTATGGCAGTCGCGGTCGAGCCCGCTACTCCTCGTCCATCCAGTGCAGCATGTGGTCCAGCCGCCGGTGCGGATTCTGTTCCTGCAGCAGCACCAGGCGCTGCGGATCGGTGATCGGCAGCAGTTCCGCCAGGCGCCAGCCGACCCAGGCGGCGTCCTCGAGCAGGCGCAGGTTGGCCGAGGCGTACGGCCCGCCGACCTTCTCCAGCAGCTCGGCCAGCAGCGTGGCCATGACCGCGTGCTCGGGCCGCAGCAGTGCGCCCTCCACCTCCGCGCACCAGCCCACGTCGCCGACCAGCAGGCCGTTGTCGCGGATCCGGGTGCGGGTGATGCGGAAGCGGCGCGCGCCGCGGACCTGCAGGGTCAGCAGGCCGTTGCGGTCGGTGCCGAAATCCTCGATCCGCGCCTCGACGCCATGGGTCGCCGGCGTGGCCGGCTCGCCGGTCTCGTCGCCCTTGAGGATCAGGCAGACCCCGAAGCCGGTGCCGTTGCGGCCGCATTCGGCGACCAGGTCCAGGTAACGCCGCTCGAACACACGCAGGCCGAGCGGCGCACCCGGAAGCAGCACGGTATGCAACGGAAACAGCGGCAGGGATTCGGTCGGCTTCGGCACGGCAACTGCGGGAAGGTGGAAGTGCTCAGGGTACCCCGTCCATCGGCACGGCGCGTCAATGCGCCGCGTCGATCACGCCTTCGCGCTGCATGCGGACCGGCGACGGGCGCACGAGCCTGCGCGGTGCGGCGGCGCCTTGACGGCGATGCGCTGCGTGCCCGCCTGCGCGGCACGCAGCGGCCTCAGGCGTCGGCCGCCGATTCCAGCACCGCGACGAAGCGGCGCGGCGCGCCATCGAAGCCGCCGTTGGACATGAACACCACATGGTCGCCTGCACGCACGTCCGCGCGCAGCGCCTCCAGCAGCGCGTCGGTATCGGCGGCGGTCCGTGCCTGGCCACGCACCGCGGCGACCACCTTGCCGGCATCCCAGGCCAGCTGCGGACGATGCAGGAACACCACCGCGTCGGCATCCTGCAGCGAGGGCGCCAGCGCATCGGCATGCGCGCCCAGCCGCATCGAATTGCTGCGCGGCTCCATCGCGACCACGATGCGGGCGCTGCCGACCCGTGCGCGCAGGCCTTCCAGGGTGGTGCGGATCGCGGTCGGATGATGGGCGAAATCGTCGTAGACGGTGACGCCGCCGACCTCGCCGACCACCTCCAGGCGCCGCTTCACGCTGCGGAACGCGGCCAGCGCCGGCATCACGGTGTCCGGCGCCACGCCGACCGCATGCACGGCGGCCAGGGCGGCCAGCGCATTCATCACGTTGTGCCGGCCCAGCAGCGGCCAGTGCACCTCGCCCAGCGCGCGCCCGCGGTGGACGACGGCGAACGCGCTGCCGTCGTCGGCCAGCAGCCGTGCGCTCCAGTCGAAGTCACGACCTTCGGCGGCGATGCCGAAGGTCTCGACCGGCGTCCAGCAGCCCATCGCCAGCACCTCCGCCAGACGCGCGTCCTCGCCGTTGACCAGCAGCCGCCCACGCCGCGGCACGGTCCGGACCATGTGGTGGAACTGGCGCTGGATCGCGGCCACGTCCGGGAAGATGTCGGCGTGGTCGTATTCGAGGTTGTTGAGGATCGCCACCGTCGGCCGGTAGTGGACGAACTTGCTGCGCTTGTCGAAGAACGCGGTGTCGTACTCGTCGGCCTCCACCACGAACGCGCGGCCCTGCCCCAGCCGAGCCGACACGCCGAAATCCTCGGCCACGCCACCGATCAGGAAGCCGGGATCGCGCCCCGCGGCCTCCAGCAGGAAGGCCAGGATGGTGGTCGTGGTGGTCTTGCCATGCGTGCCCGCCACGGCGATGGTCTCGCGCCCGGGCAGCACGTGTTCGGCCAGCCACTGCGCACCGGAGGTGTAGCGGCGGCCATCGTCCAGCACCTGCTCGACCGCGGGATTGCCGCGCGACAGCGCGTTGCCGACCACGATCTGATCGCAGTCCGCGCCGATGTGCTCCGGCAGGTAACCCTGCTTCAGGGAAATGCCCAGGCGTTCGAGCTGGGTCGACATCGGCGGATACACCGCCTGGTCGCTGCCTTCGACCGCGTGCCCGAGTTCGCGCGCCAGCGCCGCCACGCCGCCCATGAAGGTGCCGGCGATACCGAGGATATGGAGTCTGCTCATCGGTGCGATTGTCGCCGATCGGCTGCGCGCACGGAACGTTGTGGACCACGCATGGCGCGTCCACGTCAGGGTATCCCCGACTGCCATCGGCGACGCCCGGCGGCACACTGTGCGGGTCGGTCGCAGCGCCTTCCCGGTCCTACTCCCCAAGTGGCCGATCCCCGGAAGAGCTCATGCTGCGGGGCCCTGAGCACGCCCGTACGCCGACACACAGAAACCCCGGTCCGCTCAGCGGGCCGGGGTTTCCTTCTTTCAGCGATGACGCCGCGGGATCAGCCGTTCAGCGCGGCGGTGATGCGCGCCGACACCTCGTCCAGGCTGCCGACGCCATCGATGCGCGCCAGCGTGCCGCGCTTGTCGTAGAAGCCGATCACCGGAGCGGTCGAATCGTTGTAGACCTGCAGGCGCTTGCGCACCGATTCGGGATTGTCGTCGGCACGGCCTTCGGCCTGGGCACGGCCGGCGATGCGCTCGACCAGCAGCTCGGTGGCCACGTCCAGCTGCACCACCGCGTCCAGCGGCTGGCCGATGCGGCCCAGCAGCCCGTCCAGCGCGTCGGCCTGGGCCAGGTTGCGCGGATAGCCGTCGAGGATGAAACCATTGGCCGCGTCGTCGCGCCCCAGGCGCGATTCGAGCATGCCCAGCAGGATGGCGTCGGAGACCAGATCGCCGCGGTCCATCACTTCCTTGGCCTGCCTGCCCAGCTCGGTACCGCCGGCCACTTCGGCGCGCAGCAGGTCGCCGGTGGAGATGTGCGGGACACCCAGCTGTTCTTTCAGGCGCGCGGCCTGCGTTCCCTTGCCCGAACCGGGTGGGCCCAGTAGTACCAGTCGCATCGATCGCTCCCAGACAGAAATGTTCCAAGGCGGCACCCCGGCTAGACTGAACGCCAGGCCACGCTGCGCCGCACCAACGCGGTGCAGCTTACCGCATCCCGTGACACTGTCCCAGAATTGTCCCGCTGCCGGAAGGAGGACCACAGCATGGCCCAAGGCACCCTGCTCTACGCCCAGTCGGGCGGCGTCACCGCCGTCATCAACGCCACCGCCGCCGGCGTCATCGCCGAAGCGCGCGCGCGGAAGATCAAGGTGCTGGCGGCACGCAACGGCATCCTCGGCGCGCTGCGCGAGGAGCTGATCGACACCTCGAAGGAATCGGCCGCGAGCATCGCCGCGCTGGCGCACACGCCGGGCGGCGCGTTCGGATCGTGCCGCTACAAGCTCAAGTCGCTGGACGCCGACCGCGCGAAGTACGAACGCCTGCTGCAGGTCCTGCAGGCGCACGACGTGCGCTGGTTCCTCTACAACGGCGGCAACGATTCGGCCGATACGGCGTGGAAGGTGTCGCAGTTGGCCGCGGAGTTCGACTACCCGCTGACCTGCATCGGCGTGCCCAAGACCATCGACAACGACTTGGCCGTGACCGACTGCTGCCCGGGCTTCGGTTCGGCCGCCAAGTACACCGCGGTGTCGGTGCGCGAGGCCGCGCTGGACGTGCAGGCCATGGCCGAGACCTCGACCAGGGTGTTCGTCTACGAAGCCATGGGCCGCCACGCCGGCTGGCTGGCCGCCGCGGCCGGACTGGCCGGGCGTTCGCCCGACGAGGCGCCGCAGATCATCCTGTTCCCCGAGCGCGCCTACGACGAGGCCGTGTTCCTGGCCCAGGTCGACAAGGTGGTGAAGAAGGTCGGCTGGTGCGTGGTCGTGGCCAGCGAGGGCATCCGCGATGCCGATGGCCGCTTCGTCGCCGATGCCGGTGGCGGCACCGATGCGTTCGGGCATACCCAGCTGGGCGGCGTGGCCTCTCACCTGGCCGGCCGGGTCAAGGATGCGCTGGGCTACAAGGTGCACTGGACCGTGCCGGACTACCTGCAGCGCTCGGCCCGCCATGTCGCCTCGAAGACCGACTGGGAGCAGGCGCAGGCGGTCGGCCGCGCGGCGGTGAAGTTCGCGCTGGCCGGGCGCAACGCGACCATGCCGGTGATCGTGCGCGGCAGCGATGCGCCGTATCGCTGGAAGATCGAGGCCGCGCCGCTGCACAAGGTCGCCAACCACGAGAAGACCATGCCGGCCGGCTTCATCCGCAAGGACGGCTTCGGCATCACCGCCCGCGCGCGCACCTATCTCGAACCGTTGATCCGGGGCGAGGCGCCGCTGCCGTGGGGCCGCGACGGCCTGCCGAAGTACGTGACGCTGAAGAACGTGCCGGTGAAGCGGAAGCTGCCGGGCTGGGACGGCTGAGGGCACGCGCGCATGGCGCTGCGCATCGTCCGCCTCGGCACGCCGCGCATGCCCGGCGAAGGCCTGCGCCTGGGCACCGTGCGGCGCCCGCCACGCGGCGTGCCGAAGGAACGCTTCGCCAGCGACGACTGGTACGACGTGTGGTTTCCGACGCTGGCGCCGAGTCCGGACACGGTCGCGCTGCTGCGCAATGCCGGCGATGCGACGGAGCGCGCGGCCGGCTTCCGCCACTACCGGCGTGAGATGGCGGCGCCCGACGCGGCGCACGCGCTCGACCTGCTGGCCGCCCTGTCGCATGCGACGGAGCTTTCGGTCGGCTGCTACTGCGAGGACGAGGCCGGCTGCCATCGCAGCCAGTTGCGCGAACTGCTGCGCGAACGCGGGGCGGCCATCGCCGGCTGAGGCGCGGCCGCATGCCACGGCAAGGCATGCATCCTGCCGGACGGCATGGCGCATCCGCGCACCGACATCGAGCATGCGCCTCAATCACGCATCCACTTCATGCCGGACCTGCACGACGTCGATCGCGTCTGCGGCAGGCATACGCGGGCATGCAGGCGATGACGCGACAGCCCCAGGCGACTACCCGTTCCACCCTCGCAGTGACGCTGGAGGGCGCCGCGCGACACGCTCACGGCCCGCGACGCAGGCGCGCCATCCCGGATCAGGCGGCGATGCCGAAGCCGCACCTGCGGCAACACCGCGCCCCCGCATGCATCGCGCGCGATGGCATGAGCATGAATGCTGCTCCTCGCGACGCGCATGGTCGACGCGCGCCGGTTCCACGCGGTGGCGGCCGAGGTGGCGCGGCCTGCGATGCCGCAGCCAGGTCATCGGCGTCATCCCGGCGGCGCCACCCTTCTGCCGTCCACGAGGGCTGCAGCGCTCAGCGGCAGGCCGCTCCTTCCACGTCCACCACGGCGGTGAACTGCGGCAGCACACCGAGGCGCCCGGCGGCGGCCTGGCGCTGCGCGTCCTCCAGATAGATACGGGCCTGGCCCTGTCCATCGCGTGCGGGCGCTTGGGCGCCGGGCTTGCGCCAGATGCGCGCGACCGCCTGCCGCGACGGGCACGCCGCGTCCGGCACGCGGATCACGTCGTTGAGGATCCAGCCGGTCGCCTGCGAAGGCTGCGCCTGCGCGGCCTCGACGAAACGCGCGCGCGGCTGGCACGCCGCCGAGGTGGCAACGGTGCTGGTCCGGTACGGCTCGGCGGCCTGGCCGGTGAACGCGCCTTCGATCCGGGTGCAGGCCTCGGGGATCTGCCGCAGCGTATGCACGATGCCGACCGCCTGCGGCGTGCCGACCTCGCGCTGCCGCTCCGGCGCATCCTGCGCCTTGAGTGGCAGCACCACCGCAAGCGCGGCGACCAGCACCACCACCAGCACTTCCAGTCGGAAACGGGTGGGGCTCAGCACCCGCACCGCGGGGACATGGGGTGCGTCGGGAAAACGGCGGCGATGCAGCAGCGATGCGTGTCGGCTCATGCGGGAAAGCGTGGCAGCGCGCGCGTGAACCCCGTGTAGCCGAGCGCCTGCGCGCGGGCGCATACTCGGGCCGCTCCAGCGAAGATCGAACACGGTGACGCGCCACCGGCCGCATGCGGCCTCCAGGTCGGGTCGGTTCCAGTGTCAGCAGACTCGCAAGGCGTGGTGCCCCGACCCGGTCAATGGCTGGACGGTCATCCATCACCTTGGGAGGGGTCATGCTGGAGCAATACGGTCTGCCACTGGCGCTGCTGTGCGCCGTTCTCGCGATCCTCTACGGAATCGTCTCCGCCCGCTGGATCCTGGCGCAGCCAGCCGGCAACCCGCGCATGCAGGAGATCGCCGCGGCGATCCAGGAAGGCGCACGCGCCTATCTCAACCGGCAATACCTGACGATCTCGATCGCCGGCGCGGTGCTGCTGGTGCTGGTCGGCGTGTTCCTCAACTGGTACACCGCGGCCGGCTTCGCGATCGGTGCGGTGCTGTCGGGCATGGCCGGCTACATCGGCATGAACGTCTCGGTGCGCGCCAACGTGCGCACCGCCGAAGCGGCCCGGCGCGGGCTCGGCCCGGCGATGGACGTGGCGTTCCGCGGCGGGGCGATCACGGGGATGCTGGTGGTCGGCCTGGGCCTGCTCGGCGTGGCCGGCTACCACTGGCTGCTGATCCGGCTGGGCCTGTCGCTGGCCGACAACCTGCATGCGCTGGTCGGCCTGGCCTTCGGCAGTTCGCTGATCTCGATCTTCGCGCGCCTGGGCGGGGGCATCTTCACCAAGGGCGCCGACGTGGGCGCCGACCTGGTCGGCAAGGTCGAGGCCGGCATCCCCGAGGACGATCCGCGCAACCCGGCGGTGATCGCCGACAACGTGGGCGACAACGTCGGCGACTGCGCCGGCATGGCCGCCGACCTGTTCGAGACCTACGCGGTCACGGTGATCGCGACGATGCTGCTGGGCGGGCTGATGCTGGACGAAGCCGGCGCCAACGCGGTGCTGTACCCGCTGGTGCTCGGCGGTGCGTCGATCATCGCCTCGATCGTCGGCGCCCTGTTCGTCAAGGTGAAACCGGGCGGCTCGATCATGGGCGCGCTGTACAAGGGCGTGGTGGTGTCGGCGGTGCTGGCCGCGGTCGCGTTCTATCCGATCACCGTGCAGCTGATGCCGGACAACGCGCATGGCGCGTTCAACCTGTACGTCTGCGCGCTGATCGGCCTGGTCCTGACCGGCCTGATCGTGTGGATCACCGAGTACTACACCGGCACCGAATACGCCCCGGTCAAGCACGTGGCCGCGGCCAGCACCACCGGCCACGGCACCAACATCATCGCCGGCCTCGGCGTGTCGATGAAGTCCACGGCCTGGCCGGTGGTCGCGGTGTGCGCGGCGATCTGGGGCGCGCATGCGCTCGGCGGCCTGTACGGCATCGCCATCGCCGCGACCGCGATGCTGTCGATGGCCGGCATGATCGTCGCCCTGGATGCCTACGGCCCGATCACCGACAACGCCGGCGGCATCGCCGAGATGGCCGAGCTGCCGCCGGAGGTGCGCAACGTGACCGATCCGCTGGACGCGGTGGGCAACACCACCAAGGCGGTGACCAAGGGCTATGCGATCGGCTCGGCCGCGCTGGCGGCGCTGGTGCTGTTCGCCGACTACACCCACAACCTGCAGGCCAGCAATCCGGGCGAGGTGTTCGCCTTCGACCTCTCCGACCACACCGTGATCATCGGCCTGCTGATCGGCGGCCTGATCCCCTACCTGTTCGGCGCGATGGCGATGGAGGCGGTGGGCCGCGCAGCGGGCTCGGTGGTCGAGGAGGTCCGCCGCCAGTTCCGCGAGATCCCCGGGATCATGCAGGGCACCGCGAAACCGGACTACTCGCGCGCGGTCGACATGCTGACCCGGTCGGCGATCAGGGAAATGATCGTGCCCTCGCTGCTGCCGGTCGCGGTGCCGGTGGTCGTGGGCCTGCTGCTCGGCCCGAAGGCGCTCGGCGGCCTGCTGATCGGCACGATCGTCACCGGCCTGTTCGTCGCGATCTCGATGACCACCGGCGGCGGCGCCTGGGACAACGCCAAGAAGTACATCGAGGACGGCCACCACGGCGGCAAGGGCAGCGAGGCGCACAAGGCCGCGGTCACCGGCGACACCGTCGGCGATCCCTACAAGGACACCGCCGGCCCGGCGATCAATCCCCTCATCAAGATCATCAACATCGTCGCCCTGCTGATGGTTCCCCTGCTGTGACCGGCGCCTGTTCCGCGTGACGCCTTCGCCCTTCCCCCGCATGCGGGGGAAGGGAACGGGATGGGAGAGCGCCGCAGGCGCGGATCAGGATCACCAGCATCGTTGCCATGCTGATGGCTCCCCTGCTGTGACCGGCGCCTGTTCCGCGTGACGCCTCTGCCCTTCCCCCGCATGCGGGGGAAGGGAACGGGATGGGGGAGCGCCGCAGGCACGGATCAGGATCACCAGCATTCGTTGCCTTGCTGATGGCTCCCCTGCTGTGACCGGCGCCTCTTCCGCGTGACGCCTCCGCCCTTCCCCCGCATGCGGGGGAAGGGAACGGGATGGAGGAGCGCCGCAGGCGCGGATCAGGATCACCAACAGCGTCGCGCTGGTGACGCCGCCCTGAGTCGAGCCGTCATGTCCGACGCGCGCACCCATGCCCGCGCTGGATGAAGAACAGGCACGCGCATCGGATGGCGCGCGTGCCGCCGCGCCATCCGATGCGATGGACTGACAGCGAAGCGGATCCCGGCCAGGCGTTGCAACCCGCGCGGGACTTGCTGCATCCGCAGCTGGATGCGGACGCCTCGTCGTCGTGGTGAGCCGACGGATACCGCGACCACAACCCTCTGCGATGCACCCCGGCCCGGCGAGGCGCGGTCCCACTCAGCGGCGCGCGTACCGGCATGTCGGCCATGGACCAGCTGGGCATGCGCCGGGCGAAGCTGCGGCGAGGCGAGCGCTGCGGCCACACCCTGCAGACGGCGCAGCGAAGAAAACCGACGGAGCGGCGTCAGCGCCTGCGGATGAAGAACTCCACCGGCACCATCACCTCGATCCGTTCGCCTTCGATCTCCGGCGGCGGCACCGGCACCGGCGTGGCCCGGCGCACGGTCGCCAGCGTTTCCTCGTCCAGCAGCGCATGGCCGCTGCTGCGCCCGATGCGGATCGCGTGCGCGTTGCCCTGCCGATCCACGCTGAAGCGCACGTAGGCCACGCCTTCCTCGCGCCGGCGCTCGGCCGAACGCGGGTAGCTGCGGTACTTCTCCAGATGGCCGAGCAGCAGGCCCTGCCAGGTGATGACGGCCTGCCCGCTGCTGCCGGACGTGGTCTGCCGCGCGGCATAGCGCGAGGCGGGCGCGGCCTGCACATCGGGCGGCGCCAGGGTGCGGTCGACATCGGCCGCGTCGGACGGCGTGTCGCGGTCCGGGGTCTGCTGCGGCTGCGACGGGTCGACCACCTCCGGCACGACATCGGGCGGCAGCTCGATCTTCGGCTCCGGCCTTGGTGCGGGCAGCGGTTCCGGCCGGGCCTGCTCCTGCTGCGGAGGGCCCGGCGGGATCTCGGTGGGCGGCGCCGGCGGCGCTTCCGGCTCCGGCGCCAGGTACACCATCACCGCCTCCATCGGCTGTTCGTCGACCAGCAGCGGCGCGCTGCGCGTGGTCCACCACACGGCGCCACCGACCAGGCCCAGGTGCAGCAGCAGCGCCACGCCGAGGCTGCCGGCCCAGCGCAGGCCGGTGCGTGCGGCGACGCTCATGGCGCGGCCTGCTCCGGCGTGGCCTGGGACCGCACTCCTGCATGCTCCATTCCTGCACGCTGCGGCCCCGCCTGCTCCAGTCCGACCAGCGCGACCTTCAGGTAGCCGGCGCGGCGCAGCGCGTTCATCGCTTCCATCACCTCGCCATAGGGCACGCCCCTGTCCGCGCGCAGGAAGATGCGCCGTGCGCGGTCGCCGCCGGTGGCGCGCTCCAGCGCGGCACCCAGGGTGTCCGTGCCGACGCGCGTGTCGTCGACGCTCAGCGACAGGTCGGCCTGCACGGTCAGGAACACCGGCTCCTGCTCGCGCGGGGTCGGCTGCGCGGTACTGGCCGGCAGGTCGACGGGCAGGTCGACCGTGGCCAGCGGTGCGGCGACCATGAAGATGATCAGCAGCACCAGCATCACGTCGATGAAGGGCGTGACGTTGATCTCGTGGCGCTCTTCGGGCGCGTCGTCGTCGTTGCGTGCGGTGCGGATCGCCATGGCCGCCTCAGCGCACGCCGGCGGCGAATGCGCGGCCGCGGTCGAGGTCGCGCGACACCAGCTGCTGCACGCAGGCCGAGACATCGCCGCTGGCGCCGCGGATGGCCGCCAGCTGGCGGGTGAACTGGTTGTAGATCACCACCGCCGGGATCGCCGCGACCAGACCGAGCGCGGTCGCCAGCAGCGCTTCGGCGATGCCGGGCGCGACCACCGCCAGGTTGGTGGTGTTGGCTTCGGCGATGCCGATGAAACTGTTCATGATTCCCCACACCGTGCCGAACAGACCGACGAAGGGCGCGGTGGCGCCGATCGTGGCGAGCACGCCCGTGCCTGCGCGCAGGCGCCGCGCATGCGCCAGTTCGATCCGCTCCAGGCGCGACGCCACGCGCTCCTTGATGCCCTCGCCGCCCTGCGCATCGGCCGACAGGCGCAGTTCCGCGTGCGCGGCGTCGAGCATCGCGCGCGGCAGGCCCTGGTCGAGGGTCGTGGCGTCCGCATCGGCCAGCCCGGCACTGTTCTGCAGGGCATCGCGCGCGCGCGTCAGCGCGCGGCGGGCCTTCGTCAGTTCCCAGGCCTTGGCGATCAGCACCGTCCACGTCGCCAGCGACGCCAGGGCCAGGCCGACCATCACCGACTGGACCACCCAGTCGGCCGCCAGGTACATGCCCCAGGGCGTCAAGGCGTGGGAAGCGGGAAGCGTGGAGACTTCAGCGAGCATGGTCGGGGTCCGGGACGTCGTGGGGAAGGGAACCATCGGCCGCGACCGCGCGACCGCTGGAGGAAACATCTGCCTGGCTGTCGCACCGGCCGGGCAGCAGGCCGGCGTTGTCCAGGTCGCGCAGCACCCGGTACAGCGTCGACAGCGGCAGGCCGCGCCGCTGCTGCTCGAGCACACGCTGGAGCACCACCTGCTGCCGCGCGCGATCGCGATCGCGCGGCGGCAGTGTGTCGAGCGCACGCAGCACCAGCAAGCGCGGCTGGGTCACGCGCAGGCCCGCCTGGCGCAGACGCAGCGCATGCGATCGCTCGACCGCGCTCATCGGATGCTGCGCCGGCGCGCGGCCGGATCGGCCGGGGCGGGCCGCGGCGAGGGCCTGCTGAGCACATAGGCCGCGCTGGCCACGAAGAGCAGCGCCACGCCCGCACCCAACAGCGGTGCAGGCCGTGCCCCGATCAGGAACAGCACCCATCCGACCGCCATGCCCAGGCAGGCCAGGCGCTTGCCGCGGCGCGACACCGCACCCTGTTCGCGCCACAGCCGCAATGCCGGGCCGTAGCGCGGATGCTGCAGCAGCCAGGCTTCGAACCGCGGCGACGACCGCGAGAAGCAACCGGCCGCCAGGATCAGGAAGATCGTCGTGGGCATCACGGGCAGCAGGGCGCCGATGACGCCCAGCGCCACCATCAGCCAGCCCAGGCCGAACCACATCCAGCGCATCACAGCAGGCGCATCACGGCAGGCGCGCACCGCGCGGCGGCCCACGCAGGCCGGCGACCGGCGACACGGACAAGCCGGTGACGAAGACCATCGCACCGGACCGCACGAGGACGCGCCATGCGCGGCCCTCGAACGCGTGCCACCCCGGGTGCGGCACGTGAGTGCCTGACGAGAACGGCACGCGCCGGGCGACCGACAGCCGCACCGCAGGGCCCAGCCGCCGCGATGAGCGCTGCCGGCGCGCGACGGCCACCGGCACGCTCGGACGCGGCAGATGCCGCCCGGTGGCCGGCCACGTCCGCGCCAGCGCCAACGCGCGCGGCTGTACGCCCTGCGGCGCGCGGCGTATCGACCCCGTGTCGGCCCTGGCCGCGATGGTCACGGCCAGCGCGCATCGGCCTCGGCTCACGCGAACTCCTCCTCGACGTAGCCACGCACCAGGCGGAAAGCCGCGTTGGCGCCTTCGACCGCCTGCGCTTCCTGCGCCGGCGTGAGCACGACCGCATCGAGCGCGGCGGTGAAGCGGCGCCAGTGACGGGCCGCGCCGTCCGGATGCGCCGCCAGGTGACGGGCGCCGCATCCGGCATCCAGCCCCAGCCGCGCGGCCAGCTTGTACAGCACGGCGCCGCCCAGGTTCGACCCTTCCGCCACGTACAGCCAGCCCAGCGCGACAGGCAGCGATGTCGGGGCCGGGAGCACGGCGGCGGTGGCCGCAGGCAGCGTTTCGCCGAGGTCGCCCAGGTCGTCGGCGATCTGCGCGAGGCGTGGGCGTGCGTCCAGATCGGGGATCAGCGCCGCCAGCGACGGGGCCGCATACAGCGGCGCGATCGCGCGATGGAAGCGGTACTGCACGCGCAGGAACTTCGCGAAGCGCGCGCGGCTGGCGAAGATGTCCTCGGACATGATGCGGGTGTCCAGCGCGTCGTGCGTGGCGGTGGTGGACGCCTTCAGATGCTGGCTGCGGGACGGTGCTGCGGAGGAGTCGGCGGTCATGGAAGCGGGCAATGGCGGAAGGAAGCAGGCGTCGGCGCGCCCCGGACCGCTGCGGTCCGGCGAAGGGAGCGCGGCCTTCCATGCACAGACGTCTGCCAGGCACCGATCCCCCAGGCCGGCGCGTCGGCGGCGACGGCCAGGCATCCGGCGCCACGCGTGCGATGCGGCGGACGCGGGACGCGGCATGCGGCTTCCGGCAGCGCGGGGAGGCGATCCGCACCACCCCGCTGCCGCCCGGCGAAGGTCCGCAGGCGGCGGAAACAGCATCTGGAGGACACGGGCCAGCACGCGACAAATGATAATGATTCCCAACATCACATGCCAGACCGCAGCGACGGCTGTCACGCCGGCCGGTCTTCCCGCACGGGTTGCGACCTCATCCAGCGGCGCCTCGCGCCGCGCCGCTGGCGGCCTCCACGGCCACAGGCCGCCAGCCGCATCCGCCCTTGCTTGTGCGTCGCAGCAGCCAAACCCGTAAAATCGGCGGTCCAACCACCGCAAGCGACATCGGAGCATCGTATGGGCCTGGACCAGGTCAATTCCGGCAAGAACCCGCCTGACGAGATCAACGTCATCATCGAGATCCCGAAGGACTCCGAGCCGGTCAAGTACGAGGTCGACAAGGAAAGCGGCGCGATCTTCGTCGACCGCATCCTGTCCACTCCGATGCGCTACCCCTGCAACTACGGCTACGTGCCCAACACCCTGTGCGGCGACGGCGATCCGGCCGACGTGCTGGTGGTGCTGCCGCTGCCGCTGGTGCCGGGCTCGGTGATCCGCTGCCGTCCGGTCGGCGTGCTGAAGATGTCCGACGAAGCCGGCAGCGACGAGAAGCTGCTGGCCGTGCCGGTGTCCAAGGTGTTTTCCGGCTATGCGCACGTCAACGACATCGAGCAGGTGTCCTCGCACTGGCTCGAGCGCATCGGCCACTTCTTCGAGCACTACAAGGACCTGGAGAAGGGCAAGTGGGTCAAGCTCGACGGCTGGGGCAATGCCGCGGAAGCCAAGCAGATCCTGCGCGAGGCGATGGAGCGCGCGACCAAGGCCTGACCTGATGCGTGCACGCGCGTAACTGGCGCGCGTGCACGTTTCATCCGGAACCAACGCACAGTTTCGGACACCGGCTCTACACGGAGCCTTCACAACGCTAAATTCCTGCTCGTGGTGTCCGATACGGTCGATGGCCGCCCATGTGTCCGGCGCCACCCGTCACCCGAGGAGTCCACGTGCGCATCCTGTTCGTCGGCGATACCGCCATCTTCCCCAACGACCTGGTCGACCTGGTTGCCGACATGGGCGACGCGTGGGAGGTGGAACGCTGCCATGACGGCGCGACCGCGATCGCGCAGGCCGCGGTCATCACGCTCGACGTGGTCATCGTGGCCCCCGAGCTGCCCGACATGCCGGCCGCCACCCTGCTGGGGCAGGTCCGCACGCTGCGGCCGGAAACCTCGCGGATCGCGACCATCGCCGAAGGCCAGTCGCCGCCGGCACGCATCATCGGCCTGGCGCACCGCTTCGTGGCCGCGCCGCTGGCCCCGGAACTGCTGCTCGAAGCCGTCGGCAGCCTCGAAGAACTGCGCGAACTGCTCGACAACCCGGAGCTGCGCACGCGGATCGGGCGCGTCGAGCAGCTGCCCTCGCCGCCGCAGCTGTACCTGAGCCTGATGCACGCGCTGGAAACCGACGAGCAGACCAGCGCCACCGACATCGCGCGCCTGGTCTCGGGCGATCCGGCGATCGCGGCCAAGGTGCTGCAGCTGTGCAACTCGGCCTACTTCTCCAACGGCCGGACCGTGACCGACCTGCGCAGTGCGGTGACCCGCCTGGGCATTTCCACGCTGCGCGACCTGGTCCTGGCCAGCGAAGTGTTCTCGCTGCCCTCCATGGCCGGCGCCGACCGCACGGCGCTGCAGCAGCGCGCGCTGCTGGCATCGCGCCTGGCCAAGAAGATGCTGCCGGAATCGAGCGCCGAACTCGGCGCGACCGCCGCGCTGCTGGCCGACATCGGCATGCTGCTGCCCGGCGTGCGCGACGAGCGCCAGCCGCCCGAAGCCGACGACGTGCGTCCCGGCCACGCCGAGGCCGGCGCCTACCTGCTCGGCCTGTGGGGCCTGCCGATGCCGATCATCGAGGCGGTCGCCTTCCATCGCGAGCCGGCGCGTTCCAGCACCCGCAGCTTCTGGGTCACCGGCGCGGTGCACGTGGCGATGGCGCTGGCCGGCGGCGAGGAGCCCGACGAGGCCTACCTGGCGCGCAGCGGCGTGCTGGCCAGGCTGCCGGAGTGGCGTGCGCTGGCCGAATCGATGATGGCCGTCCCGGCCACCGCGGACTGACGCGGCGCGCGCCGCGCCACGCGCGGCGTGTGGATGCCGTCCGACGCCGCTCGGCATCGACGAAAGGAAAGGGCGGGCCTTGCGGCCCGCCCTTCTTCGTTCCAGCGTTCGATCGATCAGAAGCGCTGGGTGTACTTCATGTACACGAAGCGGCCGATGTCGAACCCGCCGTAGTAGGCGTAGTTGCTGTTCGGTGCCGAGTACATCAGCGGACCGCGATGGTCGAACACGTTGTTCGCGCCGACCGCGATGGTCGCCGACCACGGGGCCTGCCAGTTGAGCTGCAGGTCGTGGAAGGTGTTGGAGCCGACCGTGCGCAGCGGGTCCGCCTCGCCATTGGCGATGTGGCCGGGCGCGTTGCACCAGAACTCCTCCAGCGAGATGCAGTTCTCCTTCATGCCCGAGTAGTAGCGGGCGTTGTAGGCCACGCCGAAATCGCCCATCGACCAGTTCACGCCCAGGTTCGAGCGGACGCGGAAGATGCCCGGGTCGCCGACGCTGCCGATCACGATGCTCTCGCCGGCCGAGTTCTGGCCCAGCTCGTCGTACTTGGAGATGTAGGTGGTCTGCCAGTCGATCGCGAACTGGCCGAACGCCAGCTCCGGCAGGCGGTACTTGACGCCCAGGTCGTAGCCTTCGGTTTCCATCTCGCCGAGGTTGGCCAGGCCGTAGAACAGCTCGCTGATGTGGCCGTCGCCTTCGCGCACGATGCCTTCGCAACGGCTGGAATTACCCAGCACGTAGCAGTCGCGCAGGATGCGGTCGACGCTGTCCTCGATGATCATGTTCTTGATCTGGTAGTTGAACCAGTCCAGCGACAGATCCAGGCCCTGGACGCCGCGCGGGCTCCAGACCACGCCGACGGTGCGGCTCTTCGAGGTTTCCGGCACCAGGTTCTCGTTCGAGCCCGAGATGAACTGGTCCGGCGTGGCGCACGGATAGGTGCTGCACGGCACCAGACCCTGGCCCAGCTGCACGTAGCCGGCCGGCACGCCGGCGGCGTTGCAGGCGGCGCTGCCGTTGACGCTGTTCGGCGCGTTGACGCCGCACGGGTCGATGTAACGCTCGAAGCTGCTGCCCAGGCCGCCGTACAGGTTGTCGATCGACGGCGCGCGGAAGCCCTCGGCATAGGTGCCGCGGACCAGCAGCTCGTCCAGCGGGCGCCAGGTCACGCCGAACTTGCCGTTGGTGGTGTCGCCGAAGTTGCTGTAGTCCGAGTAACGGCCAGCGACGTTGATCGTCAGTTCCCTGGCGAACGGCGCGTCGGCCAGCACCGGGATGTTCAACTCCAGGTAGACCTCGTCCAGCTCGTACTTGCCGCTGGTCGTGGTCGACGACAGGCCGGTGTACTCGCCCGACTGGGCGAAGGCGTCCGGCACGAAGCGGCCTTCCTCTTCGCGGTGCTCGACGCCGATCGCAAAGCCCAGCTCGCCTGCCGGCAGGGTGAACAGCGAACCCGACAGATCAGCGGTGAACGAGGTGGTCTTGGTGACGCCGGTGGCGGTGTACCACGGGAACAGCAGGGTCTGCAGGTCCTGGTTGGCCAGCGAGCCCTGCCCGTCCACGCCGTACGGCAGCAGCGGGTTCCACGGGCGGCAGCTGGCCAGTGCGACCGGTGCGGCGGCGGTGCCGCACTGGGCGACGCCGTCGGCGTTGATGAACGACGGGCCCAGCGCCTGGCGCGCGCCGATCAGGCTCATGTCGCCATGGTTGCGCTTGGTCAGTTCGTTGCGGTTGAACAGCGCACCGACGTTCCAGTCGAAGGACTTGCCGGCGAAATCGAAGAAGCCGCTGATCGACGGCGCGAAGCGCACGGTCTTGAGCGTGCTCTCGGTGGTGCGCGGCATTTCCCACAGGCGGCGGCGGAACTCGATGTCCTGGCCGATCGGGTTGAACGCGCTGTCGGCCGACAGCGGCGTGCCGAAGCTCTGCGACTGGTACGGATAGCCGGCGATCTGCTGGTCGGTGCTGCGCTCGTTGTAGAGCACGTCCGCATTGAAGGCGATGTTGTCGGCCAGATCGTAATTGCCGTTGACGTACACCGACTTACGCACGATGCCGGTCTGCAGCATCATCTGCTGGTTCGAGTTGGCGTACTCGGCCGGGGTCAGCTCGTGGTAGTCGTCGGGGTTGTTCGGATTGCCGCCCGGGTTGAGCGTCTGCCAGACCGGATCGGGCTTGCCCTGGGCCGGCTTGCAGTCGCCGAACAGGCGCGGGTCGCACCAGGTGCTGTTCTGGCCGACCGGGCTCCAGTCGTCGAAGGTGGAGTTCGGGCCCAGGCCGCCATCGCGCGAGTACCAGCGGTCCTTCGCCCAGACCGGATCCTGCCTGGAATACTCGGCCGACAGGGTCAGGCCGCCGCGCTCGCCCTCGGCGCCGAGGGTGAACGAATACTGGGTGGTGTCGCCGTCGCCCTGGCCGTACTGGCCGAAGTAGGCGCTGGCTTCGCCGCCGTCGAAGCGCTTGCGGGTGATCACGTTGACCACGCCGGCGATGGCATCGGAGCCGTAGATCGCCGAGGCGCCGTCCTTCAGGATCTCGATCCGCTCGATCGCCGCCATCGGGATCTGGCTCAGGTCCTGGTAGCCGCCGGTGGTCGCGCCGAGGCGCTTGCCGTTCATCAGCACCAGCGTGCGCTGCGCGCCGAGGTTGCGGATGTCGATGTAGTAACCGCCCACGTTCTCGCCGGAGGCCAGCGCCTCGGAACGCGAGATGGCGGGCGAACCGGCCGAGGTGAGGTTCTGCAGCACGTCGGCGACCGAGGTGTAGCCCTGCTTCTCCAGCGCCTCACGGTTCAGCGTGATGATCGGCTGCTGGGTTTCCATGTTGGCGCCGCGGATGCGCGAGCCGGTGACCTCGATGCGATCCAGATCGGTCGCGCCCGTGCTGTTCTGCGCGAAGGCGATGGCCGGCGTCAACGCGACGGCGATGCCGGCCGGGAGCAGTCCCAGCCGCATTGCAGGTGTACGAAACTTCATCAATCTCTCCGGGTTACGTTACTGGCGTGTTAAACACCACCAAACGTTACGTTCACGCCGCGGCGCTGGATTTGCGCAACCCGCCCGGAGACTTTGCGGATTCTGGCGGCAGGTGCGGTGCCTGCGCCCGGTAGCGCGTGGCCGAGACGCCGAAACGGGCGCGGAACGCGCGCGCGAAACTGCAGCAGTTGTCGAAGCCACTGGCCGAGGCGACCTCGCCGATCAGCATGTCGGTGTCGTGCAGCAGGCTGGCCGCGCGCTCCAGCCGCAGGCGCGCCGCCAGCGCCTGCGGGCTCTCCTCGTACAGGCTCTGGAAGGTCTTGGACAGGTACCAGCTGGAGAAGTTGGTCAGCTCCGCCAGTTCGCCGATCCGCACGACCCTGTGGCTGTTGCCTTCCAGGTACAGGCGCGCGCGCTGCATGCGCCCGAACACCTGGCGCTTGCGCAGGCGCGAGCGCCCCGGGCACCGCTGCAGGCTGCCCGACAGTTCACGCTGCAGCGAGGCCAGGTGCAGCAGCAGCGGCCGCAGCTGCTGCATGGCGCCGTCGCTGTCCTGCGTGTCGCGCCACAGGCGCAGGGCGATGCGGGCATCGGCCCGGCTCATCCGACCACGGCCGGCGTAGAGCGCGCAGTCGGCCAGCGCCCCCAGGGTCTGCAGCGCCTCCGCATCCAGGCGCATCGCGATGCAGACACCGTCGCGTCCGGCCTGCACCAGCGGGCGAGACTCGCGCTCGAAGGCGATCCATTCGCGCTGCCGCAGGCGGAACCGGCCATCCCTGGACTCCACCCATGCACTACCGCGGATCTGCATCCAGACCGTGAACGCGGTGCCGGACGACTGCAGGCTGCCAAGCCGCGCGACGCCGACGCAGGTCGGGCCGGCAGGCTCCTCGCCTTGACGTTCGAAGGACACCGACTGGCCGCGATCGACCCAGGACAACGCGCGCATGACCCACCCGCTTTCGACTCAGATTGGCGGAAGGTTTTGCCGGTTCTGGCCACTCGCGTCAGGACGGTGCGGCGACGATCGGGCGAATTCGCTGCGAAATCGGCACGAAGGAAAAACGAAAGCCGATTCCCCTGTCAGAACAACCACCTGGACAGGCCATCGAGCGCGGTCGACTGCGGCCCGGCCAGCTCCATCAGGCCGATGTCGGTGCCGTCGGCGACCGCGAGCGACACGTACAGGGTCTGCCCGTCTGCCGATGCGCTGAAGCCGTTGGTCGCCGACGGCCGTTCCTGGTCGAGGCACCCGGCCCGCGTCCCCGCGGGATGGGTACCCAGCAGGCTGAGCACGGTCAGGCAGGCCGGATCCATGTGCAGGTAGGGGATCTGCCCGTTGTCGGCCACCGCCCAGGCGCGGTAGCGCCAGCGGGTCGGCCACGACGTGCTCACCGGGCGGATGCTGTCCGGGGTCAGGGCCGGGTCGGCTTCCCACAGGCCGCCGCCGCTGAGCCGGGTGAACAGCACGCGCCGCCCCGCCCGGTCGAACCGGACCTGCGACACATCGTCGATCGCCGACTGGCGCCGCCACGGCGTGGACGAGCGGTCGAACCGCACCAGCTGCATGTGGTCCGAGCCACGCCGCTCGACCACGAAGACCGCGTCGGGCGTCTCGCCGTGGATGGCCTGGAGCGGCTGTTCGGACGGCACCGGCAGGCGTTCCCAGTGCGCATCCTCCGGGAGCACCTCGTAGATGCCGGGCACGCCCGACGCATCCCTGCCGGTGACCAGCAGGCGCCGGCTGTCGGCCGACCAATCGGGTGCCTGGCGCGTTTCCGGACGCAGCCCTTCGATCGGGCGCAGCGAGCCGGCACGCGCCAGGTCCGCCCACCACAGCGCGAACGTGCCGGAGCGATCCGAACTGAACACCAGTTGCCGGTCGTCGGGGGCGATCACCGGCTGCGCATCGCGCCCCAGCGAGGCGAACAGGCGCGCCTTCCCGCCATCGCCCTCCCCGACACCGATCCGGAACAGCCCGAAGTGCGGCTGGCGTCGGACGAAGGCCAGGCGCCCCGAATGGCGCGCGACCGATGGACTCTGCGCATCGTCGATGCCGAGGTCTTCCAGCGTCTGCGAGGCGATGTCGACCCGGTACAGGCGGGACTCGGTATCGACCCGACGCCCGAACACGATGCCCCTGCTGTCGGGCAGCCAGCTCCAGCCCCGGATCTCGGCCGTGTCCTGGGTGAGCCGCCGCGGCACGCCGCCGGCAGCCGGCATCAGCCACAGATCGCCCACCTGCGGATTGCGCACGAACGCAAGCCAGCGGCCATCGGGCGAATAGCGCGGGGTGTAATCGAAATCGCTGGCCTCGCCGCGGTACGGAAGCGGTTCCCAGCGTCCCGTCTCCAGCTCGTAGCGGCGGATGCCGCGGCTCGCGTTGCGCCCGGTCATGGTGCCGAAGACCAGGCCGTTGCCGTCCGGCGTCCAGTCGAACCCGAGCATGTCGGTGCCGTCGCAGCGCGCGGCTTCACGGACATCGCCGCCGGTGGCGCTGGCGACCAGCACCTCGCACTGCCCCTGCGGCCCGAAACGCGCGAACGCGATGCGCCGGCCATCGGGCGACCACGCGGGAAAGCGGTCGGAGAAACCGTCCGGGACCGGCACCAGCGGTACCGGGCTGCTGTTGTCGGAGGTCTGCACGTGCAGCGAGGAGGCACCGTCCTTCTCGATGGCATAGGCCACGAACGCGCCATCCGGAGACAGCGAAGGATAGGTCTCGAACTCCTCCGTCGCGGTGATCAGCCGGTACGGACGGTCTGGACGCCCGATCACCCGGACGCCGTCGACGATCATCTCGTCCTCCGGTGGATGCGCAGGACGCAGCAACAGCAGCGCCATCGCCACGATGGAGACGGCCATCGCCACGCCCAGCGCCAGCAGCAGGCGGCGGCGCAGGGTGCGGTCGTGCCGGCGCCTGCTGCCGGCCAGGCCATCCGCGGCCGGGTCCATCCGCGCGGCGTCGCCCCCCGTCTCCACGGTGGCCTCCGGCACCGGCTCCTGTCCGGGCCGGAGGGGCCAGCTGACCGGCACGAGCAGCCTGTACCCGGTCTTGGCGATGGTCTCGATGTAAGCACTTCCGACCGGCCTGCCCGGCCCCGGCGCGAACGCCTTGCGCAGCTGGGTGACCGCCTGGGTGAGCACGTCGTTGGTCGGCAGCGTGTCCGGCCAGACCTCGGCGAACAGCTCTTCGCGCGACACCACGGCACCGGCACGTTCGGCCAGCACGCGCAGGACCGCGATCGCCTTCGGCGTCAGCCGGCGCGGCCGACGCTCGCCCGGCACGTGCACCTCGCGCGAGGACAGCACGACCTCACACTCGCCGACCCTGAGTCTGTCCGGCGGCGGGATTTCAGTGGTGGGGTCGATCATGCGATAGAGGGGGAATACAGGACTGCCATGGGGACACGATCAGGCGTCTTCATGACCGTATCGCGATCACGAGCCGCCACATCCGGCAAAGTCCTTCGACTGCAGCCGCAAAGATGAAAAAGCGGCCGAATACTAGCCTATGCGCTGTTCTGCGCCGTGCTGCGCGGCAACAACTCCAGGCACTCTCTCCGCCAAAGCATTCCGATAATCCGCGTCAGCATTCGCGCCTTCGGGCGCGTTTCTTTTTTCCGTTCAGCCGGCGCGGATACGGCACCAGCGGCGACATGCCGGATATCCGCATTCCGTCTGGATTTCCCGGAATTCGGCATCGTCCTCGGCGCACACAAAGCTGAACATTCGCGCGTGTGCGTGCGAACCCGCGCAAACTGAAGGAAGGCTAAAGCCTCACGTTCGCCCTTCATGCTGGAAGCGGCGTCCGGCGCCGGTCCGCGCGGCCAGCGTTGTCGCATGCGCCGGCGCTGCCGGCCTTCGCACGGACACGGGACCGCCGCCCGCCGCCGCGTTCAACGTCCCGGTTGGCCGCGCAGGATCGTCAGGCCGATCAGGCGCGACACGACCAGCGCGATGTACATCACGCCCGCGAACTGCTCCAGCATCACCAGCGCGCGGGCCTGCGGCAGCACCGGTACGACATCGCTCAGGCCCACGCCCGACAGCAGGCTGAAACTGAGCGACAGCAGTTCCATCCAGCTGCGCTGCATGCCGTCGCTGACCGCGGCGAAGCTGCCCGGATGCACGACCTGGCAGACCGAGAACGCGAAGGCGAACGCCCAGGCCAGCAGGGTGAAGGTCGCGCCGGCGGCGAACAGCTCATCGCGGGTCACCTCGTGGTCGGCCAGCATGTAGGCGATCAGGCTGCCGGCGGCATAGAAGTACAGCAGGCTTTCCAGCGCCTGCGCCGCCGCGTTCAGCCAGAGCTGGCCGAGCACGGCGCCGGCGATGGACAGCAGCACCGAAGGCAGCGCCAGGCACCAGGCGATCCAGCTCAGCGCCGGGCTGCGCTTGACCACCCAGACCGCCAGCACCAGCACGACGATGCCGAACGCACCGAACAGGGCGCGGCCGGCCGCGGCCTCGTCCATCACCGGATACAGCAGGATGCCGAGCAGCTGCACCGCCAGCAGCAGTGCCGAAGGATGCCGGCGCGCGCGCACCAGCCAGCGCCGACGTTCGATGCGCATTCCGATGCGTCCGCCTGCGCGCCGTCAGGGCGCCGTCAGGGCGCCGCGGAGCGCGGCGGATAGCGCGCCAGGATCTCGGCCACGACCTGGTCGATCCGGGCCAGCCGTTCCTCCACCGGCATGCGGCCCACGCGCCCGACCGCGACGCCTTCCCAGACCAGGTGGTTGCGCGCCCGGTCGATCACGTCGATGTTGAGCGTGCCTTCGGTGAAACGGCGCACGGTGGTGCGGTCGCGCCAGTACGGCGCGGCGATGTAGGCCCGGGCGCGATAGCTGTAGTAGTAGTCGTAGTCGACCTCGGGAATCACCTGCACGTCTGTGCGTTCCTGCAGATAGCCGTTGAGGTTGATCCAGACGTCAGGATCGCGCTCCTGGTACCGGTAGCCGCGCGCTTCGAGCTGGGCACGCGTCGCGGCCTTGACCCGCTCGCTGGTCGGGGTGGCATAGCCCTTCGATTCCAGCGCCAGCGGGGCGTAGAAGCCGAAGGTGCGGTAGGTGCTGAAATCGGCCTGTGGGTCGGCCTCGACGCTGATGCGCGGGCCGCTGGCGCAGGCGGCCAGCAGCGACAGGGTCGCAAGCACGAACAGGCAACGCAGAACCGTGGCCGGCGATCGCATGGCGGGACTCCCGTGAGGATGTGCGCGGACGCTAGCACGGCCTGTCCCGGGATGGCGTGGAGAACGCCATCCCGGGCGGCCGGTCCCGGGCCGGGTCAGCCCTGGCGGTAGACCTCGGCGCCTTCGGCCAGGAACTGCGCCGACTTCTCGGCCATGCCGGCCTCCAGCGCGACGACCTCGCCCACGCCCTGCTCGGCGGCGTAGTCGCGCACGTCCTGGGTGATCTTCATCGAGCAGAAGTGCGGGCCGCACATCGAGCAGAAGTGGGCCAGCTTGTGCGCGTCCTTGGGCAGGGTCTCGTCATGGAACTCCCTGGCCTTCTCCGGATCCAGGCCCAGGTGGAACTGGTCGTCCCAGCGGAACTCGAAGCGCGCCTTGCTCAACGCGTTGTCGCGCACCTGCGCGCCCGGATGGCCCTTGGCCAGGTCGGCGGCGTGCGCGGCGATCTTGTACGCCATGATGCCGTCGCGCACGTCCTGGCGGTTGGGCAGGCCCAGGTGCTCCTTCGGCGTCACGTAGCAGAGCATCGCGGTGCCGAACCAGCCGATCATCGCCGCGCCGATCGCGCTGGTGATGTGGTCGTAGCCCGG
>Ga0160495_100330_pt1 | contig 29600 bp, 26 predicted proteins | sample DID4MG_4_FD_108251 | JGI IMG/M metagenome (GOLD analysis project Ga0160495, IMG submission 108251) | Enriched soil microbial communities from UW Madison campus, WI, USA - DID2933_E24_FP4 MG | ecosystem: Environmental > Terrestrial > Soil > Unclassified | place: USA: Madison, Wisconsin | collected... | reverse complement strand
GGAAGCGCAGCGTATAGAAGTGGGTCGCATCGGTCACGGCCATCATGCCCACCGAGGCCAGGCCCCACAGCACCATGATGCGCGAGAAGGTGCGGCGCGCGCCAAAGCGCGCCAGCGCCATGTTGCTGGGCACTTCGCAGAGCACGTAGCCGACGTAGAACACGGCCGCGCCCAGGCCGTACATGGCGTCGCTGAAACCCAGGTCCTGCTTCATCTGCAATTGCGCAAAGCCGATGTTGATGCGGTCCAGGAAGGAGACCACGTAGCAGATGAAGAGGAAGGGAATGATGCGCAGCCAGACCTTGCGGTAGATCGCGTCTTCGGCCTGGCTGGCAAGGCTGGGTGCGGCGGACAGCATCGCGCCGCCCGGGGATGGGGTCATCATGAAGGTCTCCGTTGGATAGGCGCCTTGAGCGGCGCTCTGAGGGATGTGATTAAAGGCAGCTGCGCACCGGCCAAGGACCGGTGCGCGGTTGCTCAGGCCGCTTCGGCCCGCGTCGGTGCAACGCCGGCGCGGGCGCTGCGCATGGCCTCCAGCAGTACGTCGTGGCCGCCGATGTGATTGCACAGCAGCAGGATCAGGCGCGCATTGACGGCCTGGCTGGCGTCGTCGTCCAGTCCGCGATGCATGTCGATGAGGGCTTCGTAGAAATCATCCGGGCGGCTCAGGTTGGGGGCGGTGTTGAGGTTCATGCAGGTCTCCGGTGTGTTGATGTTGTCGGTCGATCTTGCCTTCTGCTTACGCCGCCAGTGCCTGTTCCGTGCCGGTGGCATGGCCAGTGGCGCGCAGCAGCGCCTGTTCGATGTCTGCCGCGTCGGCGTTGCGCCAGCGGGCGCTGACGTGCTGGTCGGGGCGGATCAGGTAGCAACTGCCTGGATGGGCGTCGTAGCGCTGGGCTGCGAGCCGCTCGATGTCCTGCAGTTGGACGGTCTCGGCACGCAGTCCTGTCAGCACCTGTTCATCGGCTGGGGTGGCGGCCTGTTCACTGATGAAGAGCAGCCGCAGCATCCTCTGCTGCGCCAGCGTCGCCAGCGCTTGCAGTGTCGATGCGGGCGTTTGCGCGGGCGCGGCGAAGACCATCAGCGCGAACCGGTCCCCCAACTGTGGCAGCAGCCAGGTGGCCTGGCCCGCATGCAGCAGCGGCGCGTCACAGCAGGGTGCGCCGGGACGCATCGGGCCGCTGAAGGCGGGGGCGGCTGGTGTTGCCGCCAGGTCCGGGGTGTTCAGCGGTGACGCGTCCAGCGTCGATGGCAACGACAGGCGGCCACTGTTGACCAGCCGGCGTGCAAAGGCGTGCTCGCGCGCCAGGCCCAGGACGGCATCGCGGAAGGCGCGGCTGACCGCACTCTTGGGCGTGATGAAATCGGTGGAGCGGGTCGAGTTGAGCAGGTTTTCGTCGGCTGCATATTCGCGCTCGCTGGCATAGCTGTCCAAGAGGCCGTCGGGCGCTTTTCCTTGCAGCACATGGGCCAGTTTCCAGGCCAGGTTCTCGGCATCCTGGATGCCACTGTTGGCCCCGCGCGCACCGAAGGGAGAGACGCAATGCGCGGCGTCGCCCACGAACAGCACGCGGCCATGGCGGAAGCGTTCCATTCGCACGCAGGAGAAGGTATAGACGCTGACCCACTCTAGCGAGAACGACACGTCCTGCCCCAGCAGCGCGCGCACCCGAGGGATGACGCGCTCGGGCGTCTTTTCCAGCACCGGATCGGCGTCCCAGCCGAGCTGGAAGTCGATGCGCCAGACATCATCCGGCTGGCGGTGCAGCAGCACCGACTGCTGTGGATGGAAGGGCGGATCGAACCAGAACCAGCGTTCGGCCGGGAACGGCGCATCCATCTTGACGTCGGCGATGAGGAAGCGGTCGCGGAAAGTGTGGCCCTGGCTCTCCAGCCCCATCATCTTGCGCAGCGGACTGCGCGAGCCATCGGCGGCCACCACGTATTGCGCCTTGAGCTGGTAGCTGCCCTGCGGCGTCTCCACGGTCAGCGCGTCATGGTCCTCATGGTGGGCGATGGCCGTGACCTTGCTCTTCCAGCGCAGCGCGATATTCGGGCACTGCTGCGCCTGCTCCAGCAGATAGCCTTCGACATAGTATTGCTGCAGGTTGATAAAGGCCGGGCGCGCATGGCCGTTCTCGGGCAGCAGGTCGAACTCGTACACGGCCTGGTCGCGCAGGAACACCTTGCCGGGATTGCAGCCCACGCCCTTGTCCACCATGCGCTGGCCGCAGCCGATGCGGTCGAAGATATCCAGCGTGCGCTTGGCAAAGCAGATCGCCCGCGAGCCGGTGGAGAGAGTGTCGTCGTCGTCCACCAGCACCACTGCGATGCCCTGGCGCGCCAGGTCGATGGCGCAGGTCAGGCCGATCGGGCCGGCGCCGATGACGACCACCGGATGCACCGGCGCATGGCCCGGCGACTGCTCTTCGGCGCAGGGCGTCCAGGCAAAGCGCTGTTGCTGGTAATCGATGGCTGGGGTCTGGTTCATTGTTGGTCTCCTCGCTTTCCCGCAGGCATCAGGCTTGCAGCGCCTTCCACATTTCCTTGTCGCGCTCGGCGGTCCAGATGCGCGGATGGGCGATGCCGGAGGCTTCGTCAAAGGCGCGGGTGACGTCGAAGGGCAGGCAATGCTCGTAGATGAAGACCTGGCCGAACTTGGGATCCATCAGGCTGCGCGTGTGCGCCATGGCTTCTTTCAGACCCATCTTGCCGGCCACCGCTTCCTTGCCGGCGCGCAGCAGGGTGGAGACGAAGTCACGGGTGTAGGCGATGCCTTGCTCGACCTGCTGGCGTCCTTGCAAGGCCGGGCCGCGTCCCGGCACCAGGGCTTGGGCTTGCAAGGCCGAGAGCGCGTCCAGGGTGGCTGGCCATTGTTCGAGCTGGGCGTCGCCGCAGTAGCAGGCGGCGTCGTATTCGACCAGGTCGCCGGAGAACAGCACCTTCTGGCTGGGGATCCACACCACCGTATCGCCCTTGGTGTGACCTGCGCCGAGATGGGCGATCTTCACTTCCAGCTTGCCCATGAAGATCGTCATTTCCTTTTCGAACACCATGGTCGGCCAGGTCAGGCCCGGCACGGTCTCGACCCCGGCGAACAGGCGCGGGAATCGCTCGATCTCGGACTTCATGTCGGCCTCGCCGCGCTCGACGATCATCTCGTAGGTGCCACGGCTAGCGATGATCTGCTCGCCGCCTTCCTGCAGGTAGGCCGAGGCGCCCAGCACGCGCACTGCGTGATAGTGCGACAGCACCACGTACTTGATGGGTTTGTCGGTGATGGCACGGATGCGCGCAATGAGGTCCTGCGCCATCGCCGGCGTGGCGGTGGTGTCGATCACCATCACGCTGTCGTCGCCGATGATGACGCCGGAATTGGGATCGCCTTCGGCCGTGTAGGCGTAAGCGTTGTCGGAAAGCTGGACGAAGCTGATCTTCTTCGCTTCGAGGTCTGCCTGGGATGCAAAGGCCTTGGCCATGTCGTTCTCTCTATAACGGATTGCGGGCTGGAGCGGGACGAGCGCAGGCAAGTGCTGCCCGCCTGGGGATCAGGGTTGGTCTGGCTGGTCTCCGTCCACGTCGTGGTGGTTCTGGTGTGTTTTAGGTCGCCCGGTGTGGCCGGGGTGAATACATCTTAGTGAGCCGGTTTGAATTGGTCAATGGCAAATACGCTTGCTGTAGATTAATTGTGTTTCGGGCGGCGAGAATTGCCGGGGTGCAGCCATCACCAGGGCGCGAGCGCATCAGCAAAAGGTCCGGGTGGATTAGAATCCAGCCTTTGCCTTACCTTTACCTCTCTCCCTTTCGATCACGGACCGCAAATTGCCGATGCCCCAGCCGCCTGCCAAGACACAACGAGGAATCCAGAGCGTGGAAGTGGCCGGCCGCCTGCTGCATGCACTGGCGGCGGCGCGCCAGCCCATGCCGCTGGTGGCGCTGGCGGCGGCCGCCGAGCTGACGTCGGCGCAAGCCCATACCTATCTGGTGAGCTTGTTGCGGTTGGGCCTGATCAAGCGCACGCCGGCCGAGGGCCACTACGAAGCCGGGCCGCTGGCGCTGCGCCTGGGCGTGGCGCGGCTGTCGCAGCAGCCGGCCTATCGCCTGGCCATTGCGCAGGCGCAGCACCTGAGCGAGGCCACGGGCTGCAGCGTGGCAGTCTCGCTGCCTACCCCGGAAGGACCGACCATCGTCCACTACGCCCACACCGGCAAGTCCTTGCACCTGAACCTGCACGTGGGCAGCGTGATGGCCCTGGCAGATACCGCCACCGGTCGCACCTATTGCGCCTTCCAACCGCCCCAGCAATGGCTGGCGGCGTGGGAGCGTCAGCATCCGGATGCCAGCCGCGCAGCCATCAGGCAGTTCCAGGCCGAGCTGGAGGCGATCCGCCAGCGTGGGCTGGAGCGCGCCATCGATGCGCCCAGTCCGGGCGTGTCCAGCCTGTGCATGCCCTTGCTGGAGCGGGACCAGCTGTTGTCACTGCTGGTGACGGTCATCGGTCCCAGCGGCAGCATCGACACCGGTTGGCGCGGTGCGGTCGCGCGCGAGCTGCGCGCCTGCATCGCTAGCATCAGCAGCCAGTTGCACGAGGAAGCCGCATGACGCACCCGAAACACCAGACCCCTGACGATGTCGCACCTGACAGCGATGCTCGCAGCCAGCGCGGCATCCAGTCGCTGGACAGCACCGGCCAACTGCTCGATGCCCTGCTGGCGGCGGGCCGGCCGTTGCCGCTGGGCGACCTGGCGCGGCTGGCCGGCATGCCGGCGGCCAAGGCCTTTCCCCACCTGGTGAGCCTGCAGAAGATCGGCCTGCTGATGCGCGATGAGCAGGGCAATTTCCTGCCCGGCGCGCTGGGCCTGGAGCTGGGGCTGGCCGCATTGCAACGGCTCTCGCCACTGCGCGAGGCCGAGGCCGAGGTGGCTGCATTGGCGCAGGAGACCGGCTTGTCAGTGGCGCTGGCAGTGGCCGGGCCGCTGGGGCCGACCGTGGTGCGGCTGGAAGAATCCTCGCGACCGCAGCACGTGAGCCTGCGCATCGGCACGGTGCTCTCGATGGTGCATACGGCGATAGGACGCGTGTGCGCGGCCTGTATGCCTGCCGAGGGGCTGGCCGGGGCGCTGGTACTGGATGGGATCAGGATGGAAGGCGCGGCGCTGGAGTCAGTCTGCCATGCCGATGGCACGCTGCACGCTGCTTACGCCGCACGGCTGGCGCAGATCCGCGCGCAGGGCATGGATCAGGCACTGGGACATCCAGTGCCGGGCATCAATACGCTGGCCGCGCCGGTGTTGAATCATGCCGGACAGCTGGCGCTGGTGATGGCCGTCATGGGCAGTAGCGGCAGCTACGCCACCACGCTCGATGGCGCGGTGGCGCAGCGCTTGCGCAGCGCGGCGCAGGCGGTGTCGTGGCGGCTGGGCGCAGCCCTGGATGGGCAGGCGGTCTGAGGCAGAGGGCTCGTCAGGATGTAACTTGATTTCTTGTTACGTTCACTTGAAACGATATTGCATCAGGATATCCGTAGCGCAACGCGTCTGCCTGCGTCCAGCGTAGCCGGAAAGGATGGCCGGGACCATCACGCATCAGATGGCATTGCTCGCCGGAAACCTGCTTTCTATCAGGGTTTTCCTGAGTCGGCCCAGACTCGCCCGACGTTATAATGTTGACCTTTATGACACCGGCCCGGCAGCGTCGCCCGGCGGCGGAATTCCGGCAGAAACCGATAGATGCGTCTTTCCTCATTGATGAGCATGTTGCGTAATCACTGGCATGTGGACCACGAGCGGCCACAGCTGGTGATTGCGCAGTACCAGGCATTCTCGACCAAGATGCCGATGATGTACTTCATCCTCATCATCAACAGCTGGGCGCTGGCGCACACCTATTCCGGCCTGGCACCGTCCTGGCTGACGCTGTATTTCCCGGCCGTGCTCAGCGTGCTGTGTTCGGTACGGCTGCTGTTCTGGTGGCGCAGTCGCGACGTGGCACCCACGCCAGCGGCTGCGGCCCAGGCGTTGCGCCGGACCAATCTGTTGGTGGCGCCGATCGCGCTGAGCTTCTCGCTCTGGTCGATCATGCTCTTCCCCTATGGCAATGCCTATGCCCAGGCGCATGTGGCGTTCTACATGGGCATCACCGTCATCTGCTGCATCTTCTGCCTGATGTACCTGCGTTCGGCGGCGCTGACGGCGGCACTGATCGTCAATGGCATCTTCACCGTCTTCTTCCTGTCCACGCACATCCCGGTCTTCGTGGCGGCCGCGCTCAATGTAGTGCTGGTCACCATCGGCATGCTGGTCATCGTCAACAGCCACTACCAGGACTTCACCCGGCTGATCGAGGCCCAGGTCAGGACCGCCGAGCTCAGCGATGAGAACCTGCAACTGGCCAATGTCGATTCGCTCACGCAGATTCCCAACCGCCGCAAGTTCTTCGCCCAGCTCAACCAGATATGTGCGCGCGCGCATCACGCGCAGGAGCGTTTTGCGGTGGCTATCCTGGATCTCGATGGTTTCAAGGCCGTCAACGACCTGTATGGCCATAGCCATGGCGACCGCCTGCTGGAGCAGGTCGGCCACCGGTTGCAGGCGGCCTGCAGCGATCCGGCGCTGCACCTGGCGCGGCTGGGCGGCGACGAATTCGCGCTCATCATCGACCGCGACCTGAGCGACCAGGCCTTGCAGGGGATCGGCCAGCAGCTCTGCCACACCTTGCGCCAGCCCTTTGTGCTGGACCAGGCCTTGGTTCAGATTGCCGCCTCGGTGGGCGTAGCCACCTTCCCCGACATGGCCGTCGATGCCGCCGCGCTCTACGAGCACGCCGACTATGCGCTCTACCAGGGCAAGCGTGAACGGCGCGGCACGGTCACGCTCTTTTCCGAACACGACAAGGCCCAGATCCGGCGCAAGGCCAACATCGAACAGGCCTTGCGGCTGGCTGATTTCGAGCGTGAACTGTCGGTCTTCTTCCAGCCCATCGTGTGTCTGGACAATGGCCAGGTGATCGCCTTCGAAGCACTGGCGCGCTGGCACAGCACGGTCAAGGGTGCCGTCGCGCCGGCCGAGTTCATCCCTGCCGCCGAGCGCATGGGCATCATCAACCAGTTGAGCGTGATCCTGCTGAGGAAGGCGCTGGCCGCTGCCGCAGCATGGCCGGCGCAGATACGCCTGTCCTTCAACCTCTCGGCCAACGACATCAACAGCAGCGAGGGCATGGCCGAGATCATGGCGCTGATCCGGCAATCCGGATTCAGCCCCGCGCGGCTCGACCTGGAGATCACCGAGACGGCGCTGTTGCAGGACCTGGAAAAGACTCGCGAGCTCATCACCTCGCTGCGCCAGCTCGGCTGCGGCGTCACGCTCGATGACTTCGGCACCGGCTATGCCAGCCTGAGCCACCTGCATGCGCTGCCGCTGACCCGCATCAAGATCGACAAGAGTTTCGTGGCCGACATCGGACACGACGCGGTCAGCCTGAAGATCGTCAAGTCCCTGCTGGCACTGACGCTGGACATGGACCTGGCCTGCGTGGTCGAAGGACTGGAGACGGCGCAGCATCTGGCTGTACTGCGCGAACTGGGCGCGGTGTATGGGCAGGGCTATCTGTACGCCCGGCCCATGGCCGCCGCCGATGTCGCCCCCTGGCTGGCGCAGCAGGTCGCCCGCGTACAGGCGGGCTGAGCGCAATACGCACCGCAGTTGGCCGGCGTCATCCTATGTATGAGTAAATATAATGGATCAATGAGATCAAATCATTTTTATTCATGATTGCATCCGCATAGAATTCACCCCACACATTGACCACCGCAGGCCTGCCGGCATCGGCAGGCCTGAGTTCAGCAATCAAGGGGCCGGATCATCATGGATAAAGACCTGTCATTTGCGATCAAGCGCATCTGCTTCGACGAGGACTATCGTCCCGCCGACAACACCCGCATCACTACCAACTTCGCCAATCTGGCACGAGGTGAACAGCGCCAGGAAAACCTGCGCAACACCTTCCGCATGATCAACAACCGCTTCAACGCGCTGGCGCACTGGGACAATCCCAAGGGCGACCGCTATGCGGTGGAGCTGGACATCATTTCCGTCGAGATGGGTTTCGAGGGCGAAGGCCATGCGCAGGCGCTGCCGTTGATCGAGGTGTTGAAGACCAGCATCGTCGATCACAAGACCGGGGAGCGCATCGAAGGCATCGTCGGCAACAACTTTTCTTCCTACGTGCGCGATTACGACTTCAGCGTCGTACTGCTGGAGCATACCAAGGACCAGCCCAGCTTCAGCGTCCCCGCGCATTTCGGCGAGCTGCATGGCAAGCTCTTCAAGCGCTTCGTCCAATCGCAGGCCTACCAGGCGCACTTCAGCAAGCCGCCCGTGATCTGCCTGAGCGTGGCCAGCAGCAAGACCTATCACCGCGCCGAAAACCTGCATCCGGTGCTGGGCGTGGAATACCTCCAGGACGAGTATTCGCTGACCGATGCCTACTTCGCCAAGATGGGCCTGAAAGTGCGCTACTTCATGCCGCCCGACAGCGCGGCCCCGCTGGCGTTCTACTTCAGCGGCGATCTGTTGAGCGACTACACCAACCTGGAACTGATCAGCACCATCAGCACGATGGAGACCTTCCAGAAGATCTATCGCCCCGAGATATACAACGCCAATTCCGCCGCCAGCAAGACCTATCAGCCCAGCCTGAAGCACCAGGACTATTCGCTCACGCGCATCGTCTATGACCGCCAAGAGCGCAGCCGCCTGGCGGTCGAGCAGGGACGGTTTGCCGAGGAACATTTCATCAAGCCCTACCAGGCCATGCTCGACCAGTGGTCGGCCAGTTACGCCCATTGATGTCTCCACCAACAAGGTCTTCCACCGTGAAAAAACGATTGCCCACCTCTACCGCCGGCAGCCTGCCGAAACCCTCCTGGCTGGCCGAGCCCGAAAAACTCTGGTCGCCCTGGAAGCTGCAAGGAACCGAGCTTGCCGACGCCAAGCGCGACGCCCTGCGCCTGTCGCTGCAAGAGCAGCAGCATGCCGGCATCGACATCGTCAGCGACGGCGAACAGACGCGCCAGCACTTCGTGACTACCTTCATCGAACATCTCGACGGCGTCGATTTCGCCAAGCGCGAGACCGTGCGCATCCGCAATCGCTACGACGCCAGCGTACCGACCGTGGTCAGCGCCGTGTCGCGCCAGAAGCCGGTGTTCGTGGACGATGCGAGATTCCTGCGCAGCCAGACCGACCAGCCCATCAAGTGGGCGCTGCCGGGGCCGATGACGATGATCGATACGCTGTATGACAGTCACTACAAGAGCCGCGAGAAGCTGGCCTGGGAATTCGCCGTGATCCTGAACCAGGAAGCCCGCGAGCTGGAGGCAGCGGGCGTGGACATCATCCAGTTCGATGAACCGGCCTTCAATGTGTTCTTCGATGAAGTCAACGACTGGGGCGTGGCGACGCTGGAGCGCGCCATCGAAGGGCTCAAGTGCGAGACCGCAGTGCACATCTGCTATGGCTACGGCATCAAGGCCAACACCGACTGGAAGAAGACGCTAGGTTCCGAGTGGCGGCAGTATGAGGAAACCTTCCCCAGATTGCAGGCTTCCAATATCGACATCGTCTCGCTGGAATGCCACAACGCGCACGTGCCGATGGACCTGATCGAACTCATTCGCGGCAAGAAGGTGATGGTGGGGGCGATCGACGTGGCCAATCATGCCGTCGAGACCCCGGAGGAAGTGGCCGCCACCTTGCGCCGCGCCTTGCAGTTCGTTGATGCGGACAAGCTCTATCCTTGCACCAACTGCGGAATGGCACCGCTGCCGCGTGAGGTGGCGCGGGGCAAGCTCAATGCGCTGAGCGCGGGGGCGGAGATTGTCCGGCGTGAATTAGGAGCGTGATTGTTTCCCATGGCTGGCTGAGCAGCAGACTTTGACGCTTATGCGCCCAAGGTTCAGGTGAGCCTGAAACCTTATGATTCGGGTCCCTGCTCAGCACCGCAGTACGGTTTTTCCTTCAGCAACGCCGGCCATACAGCCGCCCAGTTGCCCTCATGCGATAGCCCCGGCAGCACCCGCAGATGCGCGCAGGCTCCAGCGTGCTGGACGAAGTTGCGGGCAAACTGCGTCAGCACGATCATGTCGTCACCTCCACTGAAGTGCAACTGCGCAATCCCCGCCACGCGGCTTGCATCGTCGATCGCGTTGAGCGATTCGGGCATGGGCGTGACCTTGTGCCAGCGGTTCAATGCAACCTGGTCGAGGTTGCCCGCCACCGTGCGCAAGGTCGCGACATCGTGGCGGCGCGCTGCAACCAGCACTGCGATGGCACCACCACCGGAATATCCGATCAGATTGACGCGCTGACCAGGCAGGCGTTCAAGGTAATGGCTCACGGCCTCGCTCATCGCCGCGACCACCTCAGGAGCAAACCGTTTGCCAGTCCAATAGGCCACATTGCAGGCCGGGTTGCTCTCCATCGGCGTGAATTGGCAAGGGCGCGCCAGATAGACCACGTTAGCGCTGCCGTCGGCCGCCGCCAACGCCAATCCCAAGGCCTTGCGCGGAGTGGGATCGGCAGACGGTTCATAGCGGGTACGCCACGCCAGGCCATCGCCTTCGATGTACAAATTCAATGGCTGATCTGGACGGGTGATGCGCACATAGGCGGTCAGCAGGAAGGGGCCACTCTTGCTGAGTTCGCGCTGCAAGCCCGCTGGCTGTGCCAATGCATCGGCTTGTGCCAAGGGATCGCTGGCGCAGCCGGCCAAGAGCAACGACAGGGCTGTGCTGAGCAGCAGGGCCATGCCTCGTATCGCTTTGTTGTGAGCTGAGCTTGTGTTGATGAGCATGGTGGGTGTGGAGATAATGACTGAACGGACCCTAGTACAGCACGTCATGAAACGACTGGATTATCGAGGCCACCTGGACGCTGCGTCAGTGTCCATAATCCTGATAACGTCGCCTGAAATATCTTTTTTTGCAGAGCACTCCAATCGACGTGCCTCCGGCACATAGAAAATAGGCTCTGCCTCGGTAGTCTGATAAATCTTCTGGTAAGCCTCTTGGCTCGCCAGCTTTTTATAGGCGGCCTCAGTAGCCTTAATAACCGCCTTCAATTCTTCATCTCGTCTCTTTGCAAGATCGCGCTTGAATTCATTGATGTCCCGTTGGAACCCTGGCGTGAATTGATCTAGTTCTTTTTGGGTACTCTGAATTTTCGCCTCATCTTTAGCCTCTTTCGCGATATCTTGCTGGTACTCGATTCGACGTAGTTCCTTCGCGCGACGTTGAAGAACTTCATCTCTAGGTTTGAACTCTTTCTCCAGCTGTAGCTTAGCCTCACTGGCAAGCGACGAGTTATTCAAGACGTAATCCACGTCTATCACCCCACATTTGACCATTTGCCCTTCTGCAGCATAGGCGGACAGCTGCGGCACGTGTAGTAGCAATGCAAGCAGAGCATAAGTGCTCATAAAACCATGTTTTTTCATTTCCTTTGTATTCTTTGTTTTGGAGGAGTCGAACCTACAAGCTTGTGACCGGCAAAGCTTCCACGGTTAGCCCTAGAGCGCGCACGGATCGGAAGCTGTTCCACGTTAATCGATTCTACTTGCCCCTTGAGTGCGGGAAAATTGGCATTCTAAACCGCCCCGACTTTCGCGGAGACTATTTGGTTAGCGCCTCCTCAAAATCCGGGGCGGTTCAGGTGGCGCTGCGACCAAGTAGTAGCATGGACGCCTCATGATGCATCCCGTACTGGCCAAGCTTGTGCCCATCTGATTCGCTTTCGTCTTCAAGCGGTCAGGAAAATGATCGACCTGATATCGCAAAAGCGTCATATCTGCTTTCCTGTTTGGCTGGTTTCTCATTGCAGCGGGGCTGATTATGATGGTCCCACTGCCACCTTGATCACTGATGGCACATCTCCGCATTGACGGGCTTTCTTTGAACCAGTTACAGGAACCATGATGGCGAATTACAAGAAACAGGATGCACGTGCATGGGCGCGCGAGCACCTCACCGGCTGCAGTGCAGTCACCATTCCCAGCTATAGCGCCGACCTCAAGCGACTCAACGAAAAAGGCATCCGCCACGATATCGATCTGGCCGTACGTTTCGGCTATAGCTACACCCTGCTCTGTGCGGAAGTGGCCATCACCCCGGAAGAGAATGCGCAGTTTACCGCTTGGGCACGTGAGTCGGCCGGACGGAAAATGGGCCTGTTCTTCCACGCTGCCTTCGGCACCCTGCAGGAGAACATCGAAGCCGTGAAGCTGGCGGAAAAGGCCGGGGCCGATATCGTCCTGCTCTCGTATCCTCCGCAGTTCTGGCCTGCCAATGAACAGCAGATATACGACTACACCAAACAGTTCTGCGACGCCACCGAGCTGGCCGTCATGCTGTTCCCGATTCCATTGTGGGGCTTCGAGCGGGTCCACCCGGCGGGGATGTCGGTGGAGTTCGTGCGCAGGCTGCTCGACGATATTCCCAATATCGTCGCCATCAAGTCCGAACAGGGATTCCCCCTGGTGGCCGGGCTGTGCGAGATGTGGCACCACTTCCGCGATGAGGTGGTGATCAGCTGTCCCATCGAGGGAGATGCCATCCCGATGATGAGCATGATGAATCTGCAGTTCTCCGGCACCAGCAATACCCAGTGGATGCAAGACTACTATCCGCGCGCTTTCAATCTGGCCCGGGAAGGAAAGTGGGAAGAGGCGATGCAGCTGTACTGGAAGGTGCAACCCGCGCGGCTGGCCAACAGCGCAGCCTCGGCCACCTATGCCGGCGGCACTGGTGTACTCAACCGCACCCAGTGGAAATACCAGGATTGGCTAGCGGGCTTCAACGGCGGTCCCTTGCGTGCCCCCGCCATGCGTTGTCCGGACCGGATCATGCGTCAACTGCGCGAAGGGCTGCGTGCCTCGGGCATCACCCCGACCACCGATGCCGACAGCGAATTCATGATCGGTCGCCATCCCGCCTGAGAGAGGACGCAACATGCAACATCCGGAAGTCAACAAGATCAAGGCGGGTCTCTATATCGGCGGGCAATGGCGCGAGGCCTCCGATGGCGCACGGTTCGCGGTATGTGATCCCGCCACGGAAGAGGTGCTGGCCGAGGTCGCCAGCGGTACCGTGGCCGATGGACTGGACGCAGTTGGTGCGGCCTTTCAAGCCGGCCCGGCGTGGGCCGCCACCTCGCCCAGGCAACGCAGCGAGGTGCTGCGCAAGGCCTTCGACCTGCTCATCGAACGCAAGGAAGCGTTTGCCCGCCTGATCGTGCTTGAAAGCGGGAAGGCGCTGGCGGAAGCACGCGGCGAGGTGGCTTATGCCGCCGAGTTCTTGCGCTGGTATTCCGAGGAAGCGGTGCGCATCCCGGGCGAGATATCGGTCGCACCGGGTGGTGTCAACCGCATTCTGGTAGTGCGTCAACCGATTGGCGTTGCCGTCTTCGTGACACCCTGGAATTTCCCCGCCGCCATGGCCACGCGCAAGATCGGTCCGGCGCTGGCAGCTGGTTGCACGGTGGTGCTCAAGCCGGCCTCGGAAACCCCGCTGACCGCGCTGGCCATGGCCGACGTGTTCGAAGAAGCCGGCGTGCCGGCAGGCGTCATCAATGTGGTCCCTTCGCGCAAATCGGGAGAGATCGTCAAGGCGATGCTGCAGGATCCGCGCGTACGCAAGCTCTCCTTCACGGGCTCCACTGAGATCGGCCGGGTCTTGCTCGAACAGGCAGCGCAGAACGTCGTCAAGTGCTCGATGGAGCTGGGGGGCAATGCCCCGTTCATCGTCCTGGCTGACGCGGATCTGGATGTCGCGGTCGCCTCGGCGATGGTGGCCAAGCTGCGTAATGGCGGCGAGTCCTGCACGGCGGCCAATCGCTTCTACGTCCAACGGCCGGTGGCAGAAGAATTCTCGCGGCGGTTCGCGCAGGCCATGGCCGCCGTGAAGATGGGGCCCGGGCTTGAGGAGGGCGTACAGCTCGGGCCGCTGGTCAATCGCAGTACCCTCGACAAGGTGCACCAACTGGTGACGCAAGCCGTGGAGCAGGGCGCCAAGGTACTTACCGGAGGCAATATCCGCGAAGGTAAAGGCTATTTCTATGAACCTACCTTGTTGACCGACGTACGCTCTGATGCCGCCATTCTCCATCGGGAAATCTTCGGTCCGGTCGCGCCGATCTGTGTTTTCGACAGTATTGACGAGGTCGTCAAGCTGGCCAATGATACCGAGTTCGGACTGGTGTCCTTCGTCCACAGCAAGGATCTCGGCAAGGCCCTGCACGTAGCTGAACGCATCGAGGCAGGCATGGTCGGAATCAACCGTGGCGTGGTGTCCGATCCGGCGGCCCCGTTCGGTGGCTGGAAGCAAAGTGGAGTCGGCAGGGAAGGTGGTCACGACGGCTTGCTGGAATACCTGGAGTCCAAATACATCTGCGCGTCGTGGTGAGGAAAGCCCGCTATGCCAGCGCCTCTCTCTTAGTCCTTCAACATCGAGTGAAACATGATCAAGACCACAGCCGCAATCCGGCGCAAGCCGGGCATGACGCAGCAAGAGTATTTTCGTTACATCCTTGATGTGCACGGTGCGCTGGCCAAGGCCAAGCCGCTCACGGTTCGTCGTTATGTGCAGAGCCATGTCTTCGACGGGGCGTATGGAGCGTCGACAGATCGCGCCTATCAAATCGCGTTCCATCGCGACTCCGTGACGGAACTGTACTTTGATGACGTCGCATCGATGATGCAGACCTTTGGCGATCCTTATGTGCGGGAGGTGGTGGGGCCCGATGCGGTTCACTTCAATGATTTCCCGACGGCGCTGGCCATGTTGGCTGAGGACAGCGAGATCGAGGTGGCGTATCCGGGAAGCGGAGTGGTGAGAGTGATGTACTTTCTGAAGAGAAAAGCCGGAGCCACAGCGCCGCAGTTTATCGATGCCCTTCGAGTGGCGGTGGAGAAAGGGCTCGATGAGGGCAGCCCCGGGGCAGGTGCGGTACGCCGCGCCGTGCTTTCGCGCTCGATTCCGGATGAGACCGGCCTGATGGCGTATTTCGGATCCAGGGAAATGCCTGCTTATGATGCCGTACTCAACCTGTGGTTCGAGGAGACACAGGCACTGGCCGGGTGGCGCACGTGGCAGACGGCGTTTGAACTTCGCATGGAACCTTCCCTTGCACATGATCCGTCCTGTGCGTTTTTCCTGATGGCGCGAGACCATGTCATTCTCTGACTCAGAGGATAGGTTGAACAAGCCTGATCTCTCCTTGCCGACACCTGCGATTCTGGATGCGCGCTGGGCACTGTTTGCCAAGGTCGCTGAACTGGGCAGCCTGACCCAGGTCGCCAATGCAGTCAACGGACCGCAATCCGTGATCAGTCGCCAGATTGGTCAACTGGAGAAACAATGCGGTGCCAAGCTGTTTCGTCGCACCGGTCGCGGCGTGGTGCTCACCGAATTCGGTGAACTCGTCTACCAGCGCATCCGGCCTCTTATGTTGGAGGCCGATCGCCTGGCCGACGACATTCTCGCCACCAACAATATTCCCATTGGCGAAGTGCATGTCGGCCTGTTGCCTACGACCGTCCCCCTGTTTGCAGGCCGCCTGTTCAGGACGGTTCAGGAGCAGTTTCCACGGGTGCGCTTGCACCTGGTCGAGGGTTCCAGCGCGCAGCTTGAGGAATGGCTGGACAGTGGCCGCCTCGACATGGCCTTGCTGTTGCGCGAAGGGAAGGTCGATAGCAGGGATGAACCGTGCCTGTTCACGACAGCGCTTGATCTGATCGGCGCGCGCGGTGCTCCCTTGCTGGCGTCAGGCCGGATTGCATTTGATTCGTTGCCGGATGTACCTTTGATCCTGCCGGCCGAGCCGCATGTATTGCGTCGTCGTCTCGATATCCTCGCACGCGAGCGTGGAGTGCGGCTGAATGTGTCGGTGGAGGCCGACACTCTCCAACTGCAGAGAGAGATTGCAGCCGCCGGCATTGGCTATGCCATCGTCGCGGCGGTTGCCGACGCGGAGAATCTGGACGCGCGCCTGGGCAAGGCGCGCATCGTGGAGCCGGAACTCATCCGCAGCGTCGTCCTGGGGACAACCCGGCACCGGCCATACACGCTGGCCACACGCAGCCTGCATCAGCTGATACGCGATTTGCTGTCCCAGCCCGCCTGAAGCCCGTTGGCGCAGTGAACCCGGTTGGCGCGAAAGGCGGATCGTTCGTCCTTGCCGCTACCTATTTCCATTGTTGATTCCCGATATCCAGACGCTGTTCCGGCTTGTCTGGTTGACTTGTCCATGAGGAGTTCATTTTCATGTCTGCATCTACCGCCATCACTACTGTCCCGCCGACGCTCTTTCTTACTGATGACGATGTGAGTCAACTGCATAGCTGGAGGGATGCCATCGACGCGCTGCGCGCGGCTTATGCGTTACCGATTCAGGCACAGATGGTGCCGCCGCGCTCGATGGCGCGCGGCGATGGTATCTGGCTGCGCGCACTCAGTGCCATCTCGCCCAGCGGCGGACATCTGGGTTCCAAGCTGATCTCGGCGTCGCCGCGCGCAGGCTGCGCCAGCTATCTCATTTCTTTGTTCGACGAGCGCACCATGGCACTCTCCGCGCTGATTGACGGCAATCAGATTACCGCCATTCGCACGGCCGCGACGGCGGCCATCGCGATCGATGCATTGGCGCCGCAGCAACCGCTGCGCGTGGCTGTGATCGGATCTGGCTTCGAGGCGCGCTCGCAGCTCAATGCGCTGCATGCGGCACGCGTTCTCAAATCGGTATCCGTGTTCAGCCCCACGCCGGTAAGTCGCGAGCGCTTTGCCGCTGATTTTCGCGAGCGTCTGGGCATCGATATCCGTGCATGCGCGAGTGCTGAGGCTGCAGTGGCGGGGGCCGATGTGGTCATTTGTGCGGCGCGCTCCCGGGATGAGTCTCCGGTGTTGCTGGGGCAATGGCTTGAGCCGGACATGACGGTGGTCTCGATCGGTTCGACCCTGCCTGAGCAGCGCGAGGTGGATATTGACGTGATCTCGCGTGCTGGGCTGATTGTCGCCGACATGGTGGAGGAGGTGGAGCACGATACCGGCGACATGATTGCCGCCCATCACGCCGGCATTCAATTTGCTGACAAGCTGCATTCGTTGGGCGAGCTGATCGGCGGCCGTCTTGCGCCACGGCCCTCTGGTTCAATCGCGCTCTACAAGTCGGTTGGCTCGGCTTTGCAGGATGTGGTCACCGCAGAGATGCTGCTGCGTCGCGCAAGAGAAAGCGGCAGGGGAAGTCCGCTTCCGGTATCGATCACGCCGGTTCGGAAATAGAAAACGTAGCGCGCAGCGCATTGGCCACCGAAGGCATCGACTTACTCAGCGAGTCCCTGTACTGCCGTGTGCACAAGATCCGGGGGCCAATGTTCCCGGACCTTTTGCGTTTCGAATGGAATGGCTTGCGCGCAGAGACAATCTGGCGTGATTTTTATCACGCTGTATTCTGGGGAATTTCGTTTTGGTATGCCCGATCCCACGGGGGACGGGGTTGATGGATGATAAGCCTATTGCTCATCCATTTCTTTTGCGCTCTCCAGCAGCAGCGTGCGCAGCCACGCGATACCCGGATCGTTGGTGCGGTAACGATGCCATTGCATCGTCTGATGCATTTCCCCTAATGGAAGTGGACTGTCGCGCAATTCCACCGGCAAGCAAGTTGCCATTCTCCGCGCCAGTCTGCTGAAGATGGTCGCGATGCGATCAGTGCCTTGCACCAGTGCCAACATCGACGAGAAGTTGAAACTGGTGACTTCCACTCTCCGGGCGAAGCCCAGTTGAGCAGTCATCCGGGCTTCCAGCGAGGTGGAATGCGGTCCGGGTGGAACCATGACGACATGACCTGCATTCAGATAGCGTTCCAGGGTGAGCGGGCCTTGCGCCAATTCGCTGTCGCGCCAGACTGCGCAGACGTAGCGTTCCGAAAACAATTCTTCCGAAGGATGATCGGGTGTGCAAAAATCGCTAGGCAGAACGATAAGATCGACCTCGGCGCGATCTAGCGCATGCGTCGGATCTTGCACTTGCGGCAGCAGTGAAAAACGCACGTGCGGCGCCTCGACACGCGCGCGCGCCAGGACGTGAGGGATCAGTACGGTCAACGTGAAGTCTGATATTGAAATACGGAATTCACGATTGGATTCGGCTGGTACGAAGGCAGGCTTGGCCTCGATGGACCCCTCTATGCGCCGCAGTACATCATGCACCGCGTCCTTGAGAAGCTCGGCGCGGGGCGTAGCCTCCAGACGTCGACCGACCAGCACCAGCAGGTCGTCATCGAAATAATCCCGCAACCGTGCAAGCGCATTGCTCATGGCAGACTGGCTCAGGTTCATTTTCTCGGCGGCACGGCTGATGCTCATTTCTGTCAGCAGGGCATCGAGCGCGACCAGAAGATTGAGGTCGAGTTTGTTGAAACGCATGATGATTGTCTCCTGAATGATGCCGTACAGAGCATTTTCCTCTGACGGCCCCTCCCTGTTTGCGGGCTTGGGTCACTGTGTTGACGAGGCCACCATCATGAATCAAAACAGTTACCCCTTTGCGACTTTCTTACTTCAAAGGCAAAGTGACTGCCGCAAGAGCTGCCTCATCAGCCGTATGCAAGAGTTTTCCCGATAGTCCGTAATCGGCCGAGGCTGTGTAAAAACATAAAACATAAGAAAAGTCATGGGTAGGGAGCCCCTTCCCGATATCAAGAAAATCGAATACGGCGAGATCTGAGCGGTCGATTTTTAAGATGACTAAAAATTTCTACGTTTTTACACGGCCTCGGCCGGTTGCAGACATTAGCTACAATCGCGCCCTGATATTGAAAGGGCCACCGTACAGGTGGCCTTTTGATTGGAGCTGATTCTTTTTGCGATTGTGCTTTCAGCACAGTATCAAGGAGTCCGACAGACTTTAATGAGATCGACAGACTTTATTCCGGAAATACAGACTTTATTCTTATTTATCAAAGATTACCAACTAGTCTCCCTCTCCGCCGTAGAAGAAATCTTGTGAATGGCCAGATCCGCCCCTTCGAATTCCTGTTCCGGATCAAGGCGGATGCCGACGGCCTTCTTCAGCAAGCCATACACGATCCAGCCGCCCAGCGCGGCGATGGTGATGCCCATCACGCTGCCGATCAGTTGCGACAGGAAGGACACGCCACCGCGTCCGCCCAATGCCTGCAAGCCAAAGATGCCCGCCGCCAGTCCACCCCACAGGCCGCACAGTCCGTGCAGCGGCCACACGCCCAGCACGTCGTCGATCTTCCATTTGTTCTGGGTGCGGGTAAACATCCACACGAAAATCGCCCCGGCAATGCCGCCGGTGACTAGCGCACCCAGCGGGTGCATCAGGTCCGAGCCGGCGCACACCGCCACCAGGCCGGCCAGCGGGCCGTTGTAGGCGAAGCCGGGGTCGTTGCGGCCCATCAGTAGTGCGACCAGCGTGCCGCCGGCCATGGCCATGAGCGAGTTCATCGCCACTAGGCCGTTCATCTTGTCCAGTGTCTGCGCGCTCATCACGTTGAAGCCGAACCAGCCCACCGTCAGAATCCACGCGCCCAATGCCAGGAAGGGGATGTTGGAGGGCGGATGTGCAGCGACCGCACCTTCCTTGCTGTAGCGGCCACGGCGCGCGCCCAGCAACAGCACGGCGGGCAGGGCGATCCAGCCACCTACGGCGTGGACCACGATGGAGCCGGCGAAGTCGTGGAACTCGGCACCGAAGGTCGCCGCCAACCAGGCTTGCACGCCCAGGTGCTGGTTCCAGGCAATGCCTTCGAAGAAGGGATAGACCAGACCCACCAGCACGGCCGTGGCGATCAGTTGCGGATTGAACTTGGAGCGCTCGGCAATGCCACCCGAGATGATGGCCGGGATGGCTGCTGCAAAGGTCAGCAGGAAGAAGAACTTCACCAGCTCGAAGCCGCTGCGCTGCGCCAGTGTCTCGGCCCCGGCGAAGAAGCTCACGCCGTAGGCGACGTAATAGCCGATGAAGAAATAGACGATGGTAGAGACCGCAAAGTCGGCCAGGATCTTGACCAGGGCATTGACCTGGTTCTTCTTGCGCACCGTTCCCAGTTCCAGGAAGGCAAAGCCGGCATGCATGGCCAGGATCATGATCGCCCCCAGCAGGATGAAGAGGGCGTCTGCGCCGTTTTTGTGATCGTCCACCAGTAAATCTCCCAGAAAGTGTGCGAGGAATTGCTTGAAAGCCTGGTTTTAAGCAATTTTCGTTCCATTTTGGTGAATGTGTTGCAGTGCCTTGATTCAAAAGGGATTTTGTGGTGCGTCAGGGTGCTGTCAGGAAGTTTTTTGCACGAACTCCGTGCATCCTGGTGGCATGCCGGCGAGGCAGGCTGCATTTTGGTGCGTGGTTTGGTCGGGGCCAGGTATGCCGATGAAAATCACCGCATTTCGGGCAGGGTCAGCATTGGTCAGCACGATTTCATGGGACGGTCATACTCGATTGCTAAATTGCAACTCCCCCGTGTATCGCTCACCCTCACAGGAGTCGCTATGCCAGACCACAACCCGCCAGCCGACCACAGCCGCCGCCGCTTTCTGCGCGACAGCGCAGTGACTACGGTTGCCGCCACCACCACGCTGGCCGCCCCGGCCGCTTTTTCCGCCGCCCCGGCCATCATCACCTCCGAACGCTTGCGCCCGCAATTTCCGGGCGGCGTCATGAGCGGGGATGTCACCCGCGACAGCGCCATCGTCTGGGCGCGCACGGACCGCAATGCACGCATGCTGGTCGAATATTCGGCCAGCGAACAGTTCACCAATCCGATCCGCATCTCCGGCCCCGCTGCACTGGCGCGTGAGGATTACACCGCCCGCGTGGACCTGCGCGGGCTGCCTGCTGGGCAGCGCATCTATTACCGCGTGCGTTTCCAGGACCTGGTGCATGAGTCGGCGCTGAGCGAACCGGTCAGCGGCAGCCTCATGGTGCCGGCGTCGGCGCAGCATGGCCAGGCGCGCGACATCACCTTTGCCTTCTCGGGCGATGAGGCCGGCCAGGGCTGGGGCATCAACGAGCAGTGGGGCGGCTATCGCGTCTATGAAAGCATGCGCCGCTTCCGCCCGGATTTCTTCATCCATTCAGGCGACCAGATCTATGCCGATGGACCCATCCAGGCCGAAGTGAAGCTGGACGATGGCAGCCTGTGGCGCAATGTGGTGACCGAAGCCAAGTCCAAGGTGGCGCAGACGCTGGATGACTATCGCGGCAACTTCGCCTACAACATGCTGGACGCCAACAAGCGCCGCTTCGCCGCCGAGGTGCCGTTCCTGGTGCAGTGGGATGACCACGAGGTGCGCAACAACTGGTATCCGGGCCAGGAAATCGGCGCGGCGGAAAAACGCTATGACGAGCGCAATATCGATGTGCTGGCCGCCCGTGCGCGCCAGGCCATGTTCGAACACAATCCCTTCCGCATCGACAGCGCCGATCCTTTCCGCATCTATCGCGCCTTCAACCATGGGCCGCTGCTGGACGTGTTCATGCTGGACGAACGCAGCTATCGGGGCCGCAACTCGCCCAACAGACAGAAGGGTGGGCATGACGCCGATTTCCTCGGCCCCGAGCAGATGCGCTGGATCAAGCAGGCGCTGCTGCGTTCGCGTTCGACCTGGAAGCTGATCGCCAGCGACATGCCGCTGTCCATCGTGGTGCCTGACCTGAACCCGGATGTGACCAAGGGAACCTTCGAAGCCTGGGCCAATGCCGACAACGGCAAGCCCTCGGGGCGCGAGCTGGAGGTGGCTGAGCTGCTGCGCTTCATCAAGCGGCACGACATCAAGAACGTGGTCTGGGTGACGGCCGACGTGCATTACGCCTCGGCCACGCATTACGCGCCGGAGCGGGCGCAGTTCACCGATTTCAAGCCGTTCTGGGAATTCGTTGGCGGGCCGATCAATGCCGGTACTTTCGGACCGGGCGAGATCGATCGCACCTTCGGTCCTGATGTGCGTTTCGTCAGCGTCCCGGCGGACATGAAGCAGAACCGCTCACCGGCGGAGCTGCTGCAGTTCTTTGGCATCGGCAAGATCGATGCCAAGAGCAAGATGCTCACCGTCACGCTGCACGACACCGGCGGCAAGGAGATCTACAAGGTGGAGTTGCCGCCCGAGGCCTGATCGCCGGTAGCAGAAAACGGACCGGGATCAGCCCGGTCCGGCGAGCTTGCGCGAGATGCTTGCGCAGGCTTGCAGCAGTGGCGTCACATACGCTTGCTGCGCATCGGGCAGGCGGCGGTAGAGTGGAATGCTCACGCTCACGCAGGCCACCGGCGCACCATCGGCGCCGACGATGGCGGCGCCGTAACAGAAGATCTGGGCTTCGTTTTCTTCGCGGTCTTCGGCGTAGCCGCGCGCGCGCGTCTGCTCCACATCGGCGCGCAGGGCGTCCAGCGCAGTGTGGGTGTTGGGGGTGAAGGCTTCCAGATGCAGCGTACGCATCAGGCGTTCGCGGTGTGCTTCATCCAGCCCGGCCAGATAGGCTTTTCCTACCGAGCTCGAATACAAGGTCACGCGCGTGCCGATGCGCGAATCCATGCGTACCGCTTGCGGGCTTTCCAGCTTCTCGATGTAGACCATGCTGTGATCACTGGGCACGGCCAGGTGCACGGTCTCGCGCGTGATGTCGCGCAGCTGGCGCAATGACGCGATGGCGGTGGTGCGGATGTCGCTGCGGTCCCAGGCGCGGCTGGCCAGGCTGATGAGGCGCGGGCCGACTTCATACTGCTTGCTGCGCGGATTTTCCACCACCATGCCTTCGGCCATCAGCGCGCCCAGGATGCGATAGACGGTCGGCCTCGGATAGCCCGACAGCGCGGCCAGTTGCGCGATGTTCAGTGGCGCATCCTGATCGGCGATCAGTTGCAGCACCACCATGAACTTGGAGAAGGCGGCAGTGCCGGCGATTCTGGCGGCGTCGTCTGGCGGTGGGGCGTGGGCGGGCATGAGCGCGTGTGGTGGGTAGGCAGTGGCGAAAGATTATAGCGGAGCCCCGGTGCAAAAAATCCCGCGCCGCCTGGAGCAACGGCGCGGGCAAATGGCATTGCGGATGAAAGCCTGGCCAGTGGTTCAGGCCACCAGATAGCCGCCATCGACAGGCACGATGGCGCCGGTCATGAAGGACGCCGCCGGCGAACAGAGGAAGGCCACCACCTGGCCGACGTCTTCCGGCTGGCCCCAGCGGCCCAGCGGGGTGCGCGCCAGGATGGGGCCGGCGCGCACCGGGTCATCCTGCAGCGCCTGGGTCAGTGGGGTGGCGATCCAGCCGGGGGCCACGGCGTTGACGCGGATGCCGTCACCGGCATAGGCGATGGCCAGCGATTTGGTCAGTTGCGCCACGCCGCCCTTGCTGGCGCTGTAGCCCGGTACCAGTCCGCCGCCGAAGAAGCTGAGCATGGAGGCGGTATTGACGATGCAGCCCTGCGACTGCCTGAGCAGTTCGCGCGTGGCGGCGCACACGCGCATGGTGCCGGTGAGGTTGACGGCGATGACCTGCTCGAACACTTCTGTCTCCAGCTCTGCACCGCGCTTGATGATGCCCGCGCAGTTGACGACGATGTCCAGTTGCGTGATGTTCGCCAATGCAGCGCGTACGCTCTCTTCACTGGCGACGTTCATCTCCACCAGGGTGACGTCGCTACCTTCGAACTCTTCATGCGCAAAGGGCGGCAGGCCGGCGGCGATCACGCGCGCACCCAGTGCAGCCAGTTGTCGTGCGACAGCGGCACCGATGCCTTGCGTGCCGCCGGTGACCAGGGCCGTCTTGCCCTTGAGCAGATCGGGAATGAAGCTCATACGTTTTCCTTGTGGTGAGTGGCAGGAGACTGGCTGGATGCCGCTACCCGCAGGCGGCGGCATCGGGTCAGGCTACTGGTACATGGCAGTTCGTGCGTCAGGCGTGGGACTCGATGGGCTTGTCCACTACGAACATGTAGACCAGCGCCGCCGCAAAGGCCACGGCAGCGCTGATCAACAGGGCATTGACGAAGGAGTGGGTCTGGTCCACCACCACGCCGGTGATGACCGGTGCGAGCGAGCCGCCGAGATAGCCACCGAAGTTCTGCATGCTGCCCAGCGAGGCCACCAGGCGGCGCGGAATGGCCACCGACACCAGCGCCCATGCGCCACCGGAGGCCATGTTCACGAAGGCCATGGCCAGCGAGATATAGACGATAGCCATCGTGGTGCTGGGTGTGTAGGCCGCCGGGATGGTGAATGCGCCGGCACCGATGAGGCCCGCGCAGATCGGCCACTTGCGGCTGCGGATGGCGGGCATGCCACGCTTCATCAGGCCATCGGCGATATAGCCGGACGAGAGCATGCCGAGCGTACCGAAGATGTAGGGGATCACCACCACCCAGCCGGTGCGGGCGATGGACAGGTGACGCTCATGCTCCAGGTAGGCCGGCAGCCAGGTGAGGTACAGCCACACCATGTAGATCACGCCCATGAAGCCGAACAGCATGCCCCAGGTAGTGCGGTAGGTGAAGAGGCTCTTCCATTCGGCCCAGCTCAGCTTGGCATTGGCGTTGGGGTCGTTGTCATGGTCGTCGGCCAGGTACAGCACTTCGGATGGCGTGAGCTGTACTTCGTTGCGGTTGCGGTAGAACAGGTACCAGCCCACCGACACCGCGATGCCCAGCCCCCCCATGATGACGAACATCATGCGCCAGCCGAAGGACAGCATCAGGATCGTCAGGATGGGCGGGGCCAGTGCCGGGCCGATGGTGGAGGAGGCCACGAAGATGCCGGTCGGTCCACCGCGCTCGCGCATGGCAAACCATTCCGAGACTACCTTGGCGCCGGCCGGAAATTGCGGCGCTTCGCCCAGGCCGAGGAAGACGCGCGCGACCAGGAACTGCTGCAGGCTGTTGACGAAGCCGCCGGCCAGCTGCGCTACCGACCAGATGAACATGCCCGCGCCCAGCATCACGCGCGCGCCGAACTTGTCGAGCATGGCGCCGATGGGCAGCTGCGAGAAGGCATAGGCCAGCGAGAAGGCCGACAGCAGCAGCCCCATCTGCGAGGCCGAGAGATTGAGTTCCTGGCTCACCGAGTGATTGGCGATGGACAGGGTGCTGCGGTCGAGATAGTTGACGATGCCTGCCAGCATCAGAAAACTGAGTGCGACCACCTGTATGCGTTTGAGCCGGGGGCTCTTTTGCGGTTGAACTTGCATGGGTTACGTCTCCAGTGTGAATGAGTCAATGCCATTGGCTTGCTTCGTGCCGGCTCCGTCTGTTGCGGTGCTCGCTGTCGATGACATGGCCGAAGCGTCATGCAAGGATGCTGTCTTGAGGACGTTGTGGATGCCGTCCCTGCTGCTGCTCCGGCGCAGCCAGAGGCAGGCCTCGATGTGGCCTGCCTCTGGCGGCGATCCTTGCTTGCCCGGATGATTCTTGCGGTCGAGCTGCAATAGCGCTCAATAGGTAGCGCGTCCGCCCGAGAGATCGAACACTGCGCCGGTATTGAAGCTGCAGGAGTCCGAGCACAGCCATGCGCACATCTCGGCAACTTCATCGGCGCTACCCAGGCGGCGTATGGGACTCTTGGCGATCATGGTCTGTACGTGGGTCGGCGACATCTGCTCCAGCAGCGCTGTGTGCATCCTCAGCGTACGAAGCGATCGACGTAATCGCTGCCCAATCCGGCGGCTTCGTAGTGCTTGCGGCACATGTCGAGTTTGGTGAAGACGTCTTCGTAGCCTTCGAACTTGCCCCAGGGGTCGCAATAGAACATGACGCCGGTGATGTGGAAGTAGGTGATCATCTCCTCCACCTCTTCTGGCACATAGAGCGTATGGGTTTCGCCGGGCGGCTCGAAGACGTAGCTGCCTTGCTCGGCGATCCAGTCGTGTTCCAGGTAGCGCCATTTGCCCTTGAGCACCATGCCGTGCACCGGGGCAGGATGGCGATGGCGAGATAGTACGCCCGACTTGCGCACCCGCAGCAGGTTGGTCCAGTAGCCCTGCGAGACGTTCAGGCAGAGCGGTCGGAACCAGACGTTCTCGGCCTGCGGTACCCAGATGCGCTCATCGTCCGGAATGGCCGGATTGACCACGATCTCCAGCGGTGCTTCCTTGGGATTGGGGAATTGATAGGGCTGCAGGCGCGCATCGGCGGGCGTCATGCTGCTCATAGGGGTCTCCTCCTCTGTGGGATGTTGAATATTGTCCGTATAGTGGGCAGTTCGTCTGCTATACGGACAATGTGCGTCAATCAACAGGGGGTGTCAATCCAGCCAGCATGCGCTCAGGCGATGTGGAAAACGAGCCGGTGAGGTGGTTTTTCTGTTCAGGATGTGGGCAGAAAGTGGAAGGAGCTCACACCGCAAGGCGAGCCAGCCGCACCGCTGCGCCGACATGAAAAATTTGCAACGGGCGTTTCATCTGTGCCCGGCAGGAAGACGCGGGCGGCAGATGAGAGATGGCAGCTGAGGTCTTCAGTCGTCCCAGTGGACCTGGGCGAAGGCTTCGGAGAGGAAATCCAGCATGGCGCGCATCTTCGCCGGCAGATGGGCGCGGCTGGGATAGACCGCGTAGATGCCCAGTTCGGGTGAGGTGTAGTCCTGCAGGATGGAGACCAACTGCCCGCTGCGCAGATACTGGTCGATCATGAAGGTGGGCTGTCGGGTGATGCCGATGCCGCCCAGGGCGGCCTGCACGCAGCTGTCGCCATTGTTGACATGCAGGCGCGAATTGACGCGCACGCTCACCGGGCCTTCCGGGCCGTTGAACGGCCATTCGTCCTTGCTCAGGTTGTAGCTGTAGCTGATGGTTTCGTGCTGCGCCAGTTCGTGCGGATGGGCCGGCGTGCCGTGCTTGTCGAGATAGGCGGGCGAGGCGCAGACATGCAGGCTGGTGCTGGTCAGCTTGCGGTGGACCAGGGTGGAGTCGGACAGGCGGGCGATGCGGATGGCCATGTCGTAGCCTTCATCGATGATGTCCACGATGCGGTCCGAGAGCGTGATGTCGAGCGCGACATCGGGATGGCGATCGAGGAACATTGGCCACAGCGGCGCCAGGTGCAGGACGCCGAAGGTGAGCGGGGCATTGATACGCAAGAGACCGGTAGCCTTGGCGCTGCCGGCCGAGAGCAGATCATCGGCTTCTTCGAGGGCGGCGACGATCTGCTTGCAGCGTTCCAGATAGAGGATGCCGGCCTCGGTCAGCGAGAGCCGGCGTGTGGTCCGCTGCATCAACCGCGAGCCCAGGCGGGCTTCCAGTTCCAGCACCGTGCGTGAGACCGCCGCCTTGGAAATGCCGAGGGCCTCGGCGGCTTTGACGAAGCTGCCCAGTTCGGCAACCGCGATGAAGCATTCGATTTCGCGCAGTTTGTTCAAATCGTCTATCCCCAGAAGGCGCTGCGCACGCCCTCCGGGACGAGGACGATTCAGGCAGCAGCCGGTTGTTGCGCCAGCAGGCGGGAGCCGGTGCCGAAGGCGAAGGCGTCCATGCGCAGGCTATGATACGTCGAACCGCTGTCCAGGTGTACCAGCTGGGTCCAGTCATCGGCCGCGCCCATGGCGAAGAAGAGGGTGAGCAGGTGTTCGTCGCTGGGATGGTTGCGTACGGCGTGCGGTGCAGTGGTCCGATAGCCGAACAGGGCGTCGCGGTCGCCGGCCTGCATGCGATCGAGGAACCAGCGCAGGAACTCCAGCGTATGCGGGGCATCGCCGCCATCGGTGTCGCCACGGCGCAGTTCGCGCAGGTTGTGGGTGAAGCTGCCCGAGCCGATCAGCAGGATGCCTTCCTTGGCCAGCGGTGCCAGCAGGCGGCCGACCTGATAGTGATATTCCGGAGGCTGCTGCGATTGCAGCGACAGCTGGATCACCGGCACATCGGCTTGCGGATAGAGATAGCGCAGCGGCACCCAGGCCCCGTGATCGATGCCCCAGCCGCCATCGGTATTGGCCGGCAGGCCGCCGTCGCGCAGGCGCTGGGCCACGTGCTCGGCCAGCGCCGGCGCACCGGGGGCGGGGTAGTCCAGTTCGTAGAGTTCCTGAGGGAAGCCGCCGAAGTCATGGATCACGCGCGGCTTGGCCTGGTTGCTGACGCGCGCAGTGAAGCTTTCCCAGTGCGGCGACACGATCACGATTCCACGCGGACGCGGCAGCGCTGCACCGATGCCGGCCAGCAGCGGACCCGTGCGGCCCGGTTCGACGGCCAGCATGGGCGAGCCGTGCGAGACGAACAGCGAGGGCAGGGGCAGGCTATCGGCGGCGGTGGACAGAGCGGACACGGTGGACATGATGGTTTCCTTGGGAATACTGCCAAATGATATAAAACATTGACGCCGGGCGCACGGCCCGGCGGTCGTTCGTGCTTGGTCTTGCCCGCATCGCGGTCAGGACAAGGCGCGGCGGACGGGTATCAGCGCTGTGCCGGGTGAGACTGGTCGCGTTTCAGGGCAAAGGCACCATCGCCGAGCAGGAACACCGCGATCAGGCCGACGATCCATAGCGCCAGGTATTCCCAGCCGCCCTTGGGATTGGTGAAGAAGAAGCCGGCCTTGCCATGCACCAGCACGATCGCACCCAGCAGGTCCGCCGCCAGCGGCAGGGCCAGCCAGCGGCCATAGTAGCCCAGTACCAGTGCGATGCCGCCGATCACTTCCAGCGCCATGACCGGATAGGCGAACCAGCCCGGCACACCCAGCGAAGCGAAGAAGCCGACGGTCCCGGCGGGCGTGAAGACGAAGATTTTCAGGCCGGCGTGGACGAGGAAGAAGATGCCCATGGTGACGCGCAGCAGCAAGGCAGCGTAGTCGGCGCGGGTGTTGACGGTGGTCATGGTGATCCCGAAAAGTGTGGAGTGGATGAAGGATGGCCATGCGTGCGCTTTTTCTTGCGTGCGCAACGGCAGTAACCATGTCCACACTGTAGGGAAGAATGCGGGTCGGATAAACCGGTGGCGGCGGGATGGATTGTCTTGTCGAAGTTGACAATCCATCCGCACCGCAGAGGATCAGTCCTCGCTGTCGCGCGAGACCGGCTTGGCTTCCTCGCGGCGGTTGTAGCCGGCCACCATGTCAAAGCGGAACAGGCGGCATTCCAGCGCGCCGTTGAAGAACGGGGTCTTGCGGGCTTCCTTCAGGCGCATCAGCTTGGGCAGGCCCAGGTCAGCGGAGAACAGGAAGACGCTCCAGCCGGCAAAGCGCTGCTTCAGGGTGCTGGAGAAGGCACTGAAGAATTGCGCAAACAATTCTTCGGTCGGCAGGGCGCGGTCGCCGCGCACGCCGATACGCTCACCGTAAGGCGGATTGGTGAGGATGATGCCGACCAGCGGCTTGCCCTCGGCATCGACTGGTGGCTTGATTTCCTGCGCTTCGATCTGCTTCAGCGGTACCTCGAAATGCACGCCGGCGCGTACCAGGTTCTTGCGGGTCAGTTCCACCATGTCACCGGAGATGTCGCTGCCGAAGAGCGTTGGCGTGGTCGGGATGGGATTGGGTTTGAAATCGCCCTTGATGCCGAACCAGGCATCGGCATCGAAGTTGCTGAACTTCTCGAAGGCGAAGCGGCTGCGCGCGCCCCGC
>Ga0160495_100325_pt1 | contig 30031 bp, 26 predicted proteins | sample DID4MG_4_FD_108251 | JGI IMG/M metagenome (GOLD analysis project Ga0160495, IMG submission 108251) | Enriched soil microbial communities from UW Madison campus, WI, USA - DID2933_E24_FP4 MG | ecosystem: Environmental > Terrestrial > Soil > Unclassified | place: USA: Madison, Wisconsin | collected... | reverse complement strand
TTCGCTGGGCGACACCTCGACGCTCGCCGATCCCGCGGTCGTCGACGATCTGATCGCCAACCGCCAGAACAAGGCAGGTGGCTAAGAACGACCGAACTATAAAGCGAAACGGCGGCCAAATGGCCGCCGTTTTCGTTTGGGATCGTGCTCGACTTATGCAGCGCCTATATTCATCCTTGGGCTTTGGCCGCGATGTTCGCCTCAAACCTGAGGATGAAAAAGGACTGATGGCGGGACGCATGCGCAAGGGCGGGGTAAACTCCTGAGCCGGATTCCACCCGCTCAGAAATCGATGGCGCGGCCCTTGATTTCCCAATCACCGAAGCGGGCGGGGTCTTCGCCACCACGACCGCCGATCTCCGGGGCCCGCTCGACCGGAGCGGCCGCCTTGCGCCGCTCCTCTGCTTCCTTCAGGGCGCGCTGCGCCGCCGGCGAGAGCACCTTGCGGCCGTCAGAATGATTGTCGTTGTCGCTTTCCATGAAAACCGGCATCCTTCTTGGATATTGAAGACGTGCAGTTGGTTCACCATCATATAGGAGCGTGAGCGCGCTGTGGAAAGCGTTGATTCACGTGAAACATTCCCTTGACACCGGGAACTCGCAGGCAAGCACAAGATTTTTACGGGAGCCGAAAACGCATGAACATCCTTCGCACAGCCATGCTACTCGCCTTCATGACGGCGCTTTTCATGGGCGTGGGTCTGCTCATAGGCGGTAAGGGCGGCATGATGATCGCGCTGCTCGTCGCGATTGCCATGAACTTCTTCTCCTATTGGAATTCCGACAAGATGGTGCTGTCCATGTACGGCGCCAAGGAGGTGGATGAACGATCGGCGCCGGAATATTACGGCATCGTACGCGATCTCGCCAAACGGGCCGGCCTGCCCATGCCCCGCGTCTTCGTCATCAACAGCGATCAGCCAAACGCCTTTGCGACCGGCCGCAACCCGCAGAACGCTGCCGTTGCCGCATCGACGGGCCTTCTTCAGGCGTTGAGTTACGAAGAGGTGGCTGGCGTGATGGCGCACGAACTCGCGCATATCCAGAACCGGGATACGCTGACCATGACGCTGACGGCGACGATTGCCGGTGCGATTTCCATGCTCGCCAATTTCGCGATGTTCTTCGGCGGCAGCAGCAACCGCGAGAACAACAATCCGCTCGGCTTCATCGGTATTCTCATAGCCATGATCGTCGCGCCCTTTGCCGCCATGCTGGTGCAGATGGCAATCAGCCGCACGCGCGAATATTCCGCCGACAAGCGCGGCGCGGAAATCTGTGGCAACCCGCTGTGGCTCGCCTCGGCTCTGAAGAAGATCGCCATGGCCGCCGGGCGTATTCCGAACGATGCGGCCGAGCATAACCCGGCGACGGCGCATATGTTCATCATCAATCCGCTGTCGGGCGAGCGCATGGACAACCTGTTTTCAACGCATCCGAACACCGAAAACCGCATCGCCGCGCTGCAGGAAATGGCTCGCGGCATGCAGGCACGCTCGACGGAACCGGTTCGGGCTGATAATGCCTCGCGCAAATCGCGTTCCGTCCCGACCACCGGCTGGGGACGCGGTGGTTCCGAACCACCCAAAGGTCCCTGGTCTTGAACGACGAAAATCGCAGAAACAAACCGCATTCCAACCGGCATCGTGGCGCGCGCCCGCCGAAGCCCGCGCCGGCTGCCGATCACGTCGAAAAGCCGGGCCTGCGTGCCCGGCAGGCGGCGGCCAAGATCCTTGCCGCGGTGGTCGACCGCAGGACGCCGCTCGACGGGATGCTGGATCTCGAAAACGGCAATCCGGCCTACCGCCAGCTGAACGATGCCGACCGCGCGCTGGTTCGCGCCATTCTTAATACGGCGCTGCGCCACCTCCCCCGCATCGAAGCGATCCTCGACACGCTCGTCGGCACGCCGTTGCCGGAGGGTGCCCGTGCATTGCACCATGTGCTGACCGTGGCCGCCGCGCAGATCCTCTATCTCGACGTGCCCGATCATTCGGCCGTCGACCTTGCGGTCGAGCAGGCGCAGCTCGATCCGCGCAACCGTCGTTTCGCCAGTCTCACCAACGCCGTGCTGCGCCGCCTGTCGCGCGAGAAGGCCACGCATCTTTCGAACACGCAGGCGCTGCCGGCCATTCCAGGGTGGTTCTACGAGCGGCTGATTACAGTCTACGGCAAGGCGCACGCGGCAAGCATCGCAGAGGCCGTGCTGGAACCCTCGGCCATCGACCTCACCGTCAAATCCGATCCAGAGGGTTGGGCCGCCAAGCTGGGTGGGCTCGTCCTGCCGACCGGCTCCGTCCGCCTGCCCGCATCCTCCGGCACCATTCCGGCGCTTGAGGGTTTCGAGGCGGGTGAATGGTGGGTGCAGGACGCCGCAGCCAGCCTGCCGGCCAGACTTTTCGGTAATCTCGCGGGCAAGCATGTCGCGGACCTGTGCGCCGCGCCCGGCGGCAAGACCGCGCAGCTTGTGCTGGCTGGCGGCTTGGTGACGGCGCTCGACCAGTCGGGCAATCGGCTCCGGCGGCTTGAAAGCAATCTGGAAAGGCTCGGTCTTTCGGCGACGACGCTCGAAGCCAATATGGCGGATTTCCGCCCCGAGACGCTGTTCGATGCCGTTCTGCTCGACGCGCCCTGCTCCTCCACGGGCACGATCCGCAAGCATCCCGACGTGCTCTGGACGAAGGGGCCGGAGGATATCGAAAAGCTCGCGCGCCTGCAGGAGCGCCTGCTGCGCCATGCGCTGACGCTGGTGAAGCCGGGCGGCGATCTGGTGTTCTCCAACTGCTCGCTCGATCCCACCGAGGGTGAGGACATGGTCGACCGGGTTCTGGCCGACAACCCGGACTGGCGGCTCATTCCCGTCGATCCGGCGGACTGGCCGGGCCTTGAGGAAGCGGTTTCGCCGCGCGGCGAATTCCGCACCACGCCCGCCATGCTGCCCGCAACAGCCGGCCATGCCGGTGGCGTCGACGGGTTTTATGCGGTCCGGCTGCGCAGAAGCGGTTGATCCCTTCTGCATTCCCACCGTCATCAACAGTCCATCAGCAGGTGATGAATTGACGCCGCTCATCTCCTCGGCCTACCTATAGGCTTGGAGGCATTTGTTAACCATGCAGCTTTCCGACCGCCAACGGCTTCTCTATCTGTATCTGCGTGAGGGTTGGCGCCGCTTCTCGCGAAGGCTTGCCCTGGGCAAGATCAGCGCCGTGCGCTTTTCCGGCAGCGCGCCCGACCGCCTGATCGTGGCGCCGACCGACCTGCACCCCGCCGATTCCTTCGCCGGCGAAGAGATTACCGCCGGTCGCTTCCCGCTAGCCGGTCGCGTGCTGGATTGCGAGGGCGAATCACCTTTCGCGCTGGAGCTTCCCTCCGAGGAATTTGCCGTTCGACTGCATTCCTTCGGCTGGCTGCGCCACCTGCGGCTCGTCGATCCGGACAAGGCCTCGCATACGGCCCGCTTCATCGTCGACGATTGGCTGCAAAGCCATGGCCGTGTCATCGGCGGGCTTGCCTGGCGCCCGGATGTCGCGGCACAACGCATCATCGCCTGGCTGTCCCATTCGCCCGTCGTGCTGAAAGACGCGGATTATCCGTTCTACCGGCGCTTCCTCAAGAGCCTTGCCTTCCAGGTGCGTTATCTGCGCCATGTCGCCGATACGACGCGGGACGGCGAGCCACGGCTTCGCGTGCGCATCGCGCTGGCCATGGCCTCGATCGCCATGCCCGCGACCGCATCCAAGATGCGCAGCGCCGCCCGCAACCTCGATGCAGAGCTGGATCGGCAGATTCTGCCTGACGGCGGCCATTGCTCGCGCAATCCGCGGGCGGCACTCGACCTGCTGCTCGACCTGCTGCCGCTGCGCCAGACCTATGTCAATCTCGGCCACGACATGCCCTTACAGCTCATCCCGAGCATCGACCGCATCTATCCCGCCCTGCGCTTCTTCCGCCATCAGGGCGGCGAGCTCGCCCTGTTCAACGGGGCGACCTATACGCTGGCCAACGAACTGATGTCCGTGCTGCGTTACGACGAGACCGGCGGCGCACCTTTCAAGGCCCTGCCCTCGATCAATTACGACCGGCTCGCTGTGAAAGAGACGGTGGTGCTGATGGATACCGGCATGCCGAAATCCATCGATCTCTCCGCGACGCATTCGGCCGGCACCCTTTCCATCGAGATGTCGTCGGGCAAGAACCGCTTCATCGTCAATTCCGGCCGGCCGCGTTTTGCCGGCGATGCGATGCGGCAGATGGCGCGTATGACGGCGGCGCATTCGGTCGCCACCGTCAACGACACCTCTTCGTCGCGCATTTCCACTTCCCGTTTTCTGGGGCCGATCATCATTGGCGGTGTCAGCAAGGTGAATGTGGCAAGGGCCGAGCGGGAGTCCGGCGCGGATGGCATCACGGCAAGCCATGACGGTTATCTCCAGCGCTTCGGCCTGATCTACGAGCGCGATATCTTCGTTTCCGCCTCGGGCACGGAAATTCGCGGCCGCGAGCGCTTCTTCAAGCCGGGCACGCCCGGCGCAGCAATCGACAAGGGCACGGCCGTCGTGCGCTTCCACATCCATCCGAGCATTCAGCTCTATCCGGCTTCCGAGAATGAGGTGCGGCTGGTCGCACCCGATGGCGAGGCCTGGGCCCTGACCTGCCTCGATATCGGCATCGAGGAGGAGGAGGATGTGTTCTTCGCCGATCCCTCCGGCGTGCGCGCGTCGCGCCAGCTGACGCTGACCATGCCGCTTGCCGACACGTCGGAAGTCCAGTGGTCTCTGGTGCGCCGGCGCTGAGCTTTTCTCATTCGAGGTTTTCTCCGGGCGGCGCCTGTGTTAACGGGGCGCATGACCATCCGGCCCCTCCTCCCGGGCCGTCAGAACGGAGCGCCCAATGGCCGTTGTTTCCAAGAAGATCCCCGCCCCCGACCGTGTTGCCGTGCGCACCGCGCTCCTGTCCGTTTCCGACAAGACCGGTGTGGTCGAGCTTGCCAAGGCGCTTGCCGAAAAGGGCGTGCGGCTGCTGTCGACCGGCGGCACCCACAAGGCGCTCAGCGATGCCGGACTTGCCGTTACCGACGTGTCCGAAGTGACGGGCTTCCCGGAAATCATGGACGGCCGCGTGAAGACGCTGCATCCTTCCGTGCATGGCGGGCTGCTGGCGATCCGTGACGATGCCGAGCATGTCGAGGCCATGAAGGCGCATGGCATCGGCGCCATCGACCTTGCTGTTATCAATCTCTATCCGTTCGAGGATGTCCGCGCCAAGGGCGGCGACTATCCGACGACCGTCGAGAACATCGATATCGGGGGCCCGGCGATGATCCGCGCCTCGGCCAAGAACCATGCCTATGTCACCATCGTCACCGATCCCGCCGACTACGAGGCGCTGATCGCTGAACTGGCTGACGGCACGACGTCCTATGCCTTCCGCCAGCGCATGGCGGCGAAGGCCTATGCACGCACCGCCGCTTATGATGCCGCGATCTCCAACTGGTTCGCCGAGGCCCTCGACATCGCCATGCCGCGCCACCGCGTGATCGGCGGCGCGCTGAAGGAAGAGATGCGCTACGGCGAGAACCCGCACCAGAAGGCGGGCTTCTATGTGACCGGCGAAAACCGCCCCGGCGTTGCCACCGCGACGCTCCTTCAGGGCAAGCAGCTCTCCTACAACAACATCAACGACACGGATGCCGCCTTCGAGCTGGTCGCCGAGTTCCTGCCGGAAAACGGTCCGGCCTGTGCGATCATCAAGCACGCCAACCCCTGCGGCGTTGCCACCGGAAAAACGTTGAAGGACGCCTATGCCAGGGCGCTGGCCTGCGACCCGGTCTCGGCCTTCGGCGGCATCATCGCGCTCAACTCGACGCTGGACGGCGAGACGGCGGAAGAGATCGTCAAGCTGTTCACCGAGGTTATCATCGCGCCGGATGCCGATGAAAAGGCCCGTGCGGTGATCGCCGGCAAGCCCAATCTGCGTCTTCTCGTGACGGGCGGCCTGCCCGATCCGCGCGCGCCTGGCCTCTCCGCCAAGACCGTTTCGGGCGGCCTTTTGGTGCAAAGCCGCGACAACGGCGTGGTCGAGGATCTGGAACTGAAGGTCGTCACCAAGCGCGCGCCGACCGAGCAGGAACTGATCGACATGAAGTTTGCCTTCAAGGTCGCCAAGCACGTAAAGTCGAATGCCGTGGTCTATGCCAAGGATGGCCAGACGGCGGGTATCGGCGCCGGCCAGATGAGCCGCGTCGATTCCGCCCGCATCGCCGGCCTGAAGGCCGAGGAAGCCGCCAAGGCCATGGGCCTTGCCGAGCCGCTGACGCGCGGTTCGGCCGTTGCGTCGGAAGCGTTTCTGCCTTTCGCAGACGGCTTGCTCTCCGCGATTGCCGCCGGTGCCACGGCGGTTATCCAGCCCGGTGGCTCGATGCGCGATGCCGAAGTCATCGCCGCGGCCGACGAGGCGGGCGTCGCCATGGTGTTCACCGGCATGCGACACTTTCGCCACTGATCCTTACCCGGATTCTTGCGCTTATAGAAACGCCCCGCTTGCGGGGCGTTTTGCGTTTCAGCGGGTGACTTTGGCAGCGGGATAAGGTGTCCGCAGCAAAAGCAGGAAACCGACAACCAGGAAGACGATCAGCGCCATCATGCCCTGGCGCGCCGAGCCCGTCGCCGTGGTGACGAGGGCCACGGAGAGCGGCGCCAGGAAGGATGTGGCGCGGCCCGAAAGTGCATAGAGCCCGAAATAGCGGCCTGCCTCGTCCGGGTGGATGCTCTGGGCAAGGTAGGAGCGCGCGGAGGCCTGCACGGGACCGAACGCAAGGCCGATCAGCAGGCCATAGAGAATATAGGCCTTTTCCGCGGCAGTGCCGAACAGGGCCCCGGTATCCTCCCCCGGCAACAGGATGAGGCCGAAGAGGGTGAAGCCCGGTCCCGTCGAGACGATGCCGATGGTGGCGATGGTCAGGCATACGAGGCTTCCGACGACGACGGCCTTCGAGCCGAGGCGCTTATCCAGCCGGCTGGCATAAAGGCAGCCGCCGATGGCCACGACATTGAGGATGATACCGTAGATGCCGAGCTCGAAGGTCTGCCAGGCAAACATGCCGGCCGCGAAGGTGCCGCCGAGCGCGATGAGACCGTTGACGCCGTCCTGGTAGACCATGCGCGCGATGAGAAAACGCATGATGCCCGGCTTGCCGCGAAGATCGCGCAAGGCTGCGGAAAGATCCGCGAAGCCTGCGCGAACGGCCTGTGAGATGGGAAGGCCCTTGCTCTGGTCCGGGGTGAAGAAGAACATCGGCAGGATGAAGACAAGATACCAGATCGCAGAGATCGGCCCGGTGATGCGGGCATCCTCGCCCGTTGCCGGATCAAGCCCGAAAAGCGGGCTGATGCCGATGGCGGTCTTGCCGGTCTGCGGGTTGGCGGCAAGAAGCGCCACGACGGCGATCAGCACGATCATGCCGCCGAGATAGCCGAGGCCCCAGGCAATGTTGGAGATGCGTCCGGTATCGGCCGGGCTCACCAGCCGCGGCATCATCGAATCGTTGAAGACGATGGAAAATTCCGCCGCGACGGTGGCAAGCACGATCATCGCCATGGCGAAGACCAGACTGCTGCCCGGCGTGGCATACCAGAGCCCCATGAGCGCCAGGATCTTCACCACTGCAAAGGCGGCGATCCAGGGTTTTCGTGCACCCGACGCATCCGCGATCGAGCCCATGACGGGCGCCAGCAGGGCGATCACGATGCCGGCAATGGTCAGTGTGTAGCTCCATGCCGCCTGTCCCGCGACCGGATCGTCCGTCAGGCGCGCGACGAGATAGGGACCGAAGATGAAGGTGGTGATGACGGTGAAGAACGGCTGCGCTGCCCAATCGAACAGCATCCAGCCCGTAATGCCCAGACGGCTTGCGCGTGGCGCCGTGGCTTTCGTGTCCATGCTCATCGCCCCTCCTATGCCGGGGCGATGATGCGCCCGTCCTCAAGCCGGCTAACGGAGCGTCATCCGCCAGCCGGCACGGGACTGTGTCATTTCACCCTTTCCTGCGCAAGGTCGCTCAGGATGCCCGCAGCCACGCTGACCTTGGCGAGGGTCGCCTCGCCGGTCTCCGTTAGAGCCGAGAGATTGGCGGTCACGCGGGAAAGCCGCTCCTTCTCGCTTTGCTGCCACGCGGCAAGCGGAGCCTTGTCGCCCTTGTGGCGCGTCAGCACAGCGCTGGTCAGGTCGCGGCGGGCATTGGCGATATCCGTAAGGCTGCGCTGGAGGGCCAGAGCCTCGTAGAGATCACCGGTCGGTATGCGGGTGGCTGCGGCCAGCAGCCGGCCGATGTTCAGCGTGCCGCTGATACCCGCGAAGGCCTGCGCCGTCTTGCTCAGCGTATCGCCTGTCGCCGTTGCGATCAGCATGACCTCTGGCACGAAGGTCAGCATCGAGAGCGTCGTGATCTCGGCGGCCAGGTCTGCCGGCACGCCTTCGTCCTCGTAGGCATGGGCCCTGCGACGGGCCTCGTCGCCGGCGGCATCCGACACCAGCGTGGAGAGATGCGGCCGCAGCTGCTTCAGCGCCTGCTTGAGCTTGTGGATCGCCTGGTCGAGCGGGCCGGACACGGCACCGGTGGTCAGGAGCAGGCTGGTGAGCGTCGCATAGATGCGGCCGATCTCCTCATAGAGCTCGTTCTGGACTTCCCCGGAAACCTGGTTATCCAGCGCGTCCACGCCGGCATAGAGCGCGGGGAGACCGTAACCGTCGCGCGCGATGACGGCGGCCTTGACCGCGTCAGCCGGGCCGAAACCGGTGCCGTCGGTGAGGCCGTTGATGAAGGCTGGGCCGCCGCGGTTGATCACCTCGTTCGCGAGTATGGTTGCAACGATCTCGCGGCGCAGCCGGTGCGAGCGGATGTCGTCGGCATAGGCCTTCTGCATCTTGGCGGGGAAGTAGCCCGCCAGTGTCGGCTCGAAATAGGGATCGTCCGGCAGGCCGGTATGGATGAGTTCGTCGAACAGCACCAGCTTTGCATAGGAAAGCAGCACGCCGATCTCCGGCCGCGTCAGCGGCTTGCCGGCTTGGTAGCGTTCGGCCAGCGTTCGGTCGTCCGGCAGCGTTTCGACCTTGCGGTTGAGATGGCCGGCGGCCTCCAGACGGTCCATCAGGCGGGTCAGCGACGCGCGGTTGGCCGTACCCTGCCGTTCCGTGAGCGAGATCGCCAGCGATTGCAGGTAGTTGTTGCGCAGGACGAGTTCGGCGACCTCGTCGGTCATCGAGGCGAGCAGCACGTTGCGCTTGGCGCGTGCGAGCCGCTCGTCACGCATGGCCGAGGCGAGCGCGATCTTGATGTTGACCTCGACGTCGGAGGAGTTGACGCCCGCGGAGTTGTCGATGGCGTCGGAGTTGCTGCGCCCACCCTTCAGGCCGAAGGCGATGCGGCCGCGTTGGGTGACGCCGAGATTGGCGCCCTCGCCGATCACCTTGGCGCGTACATCCTCGCCCACGATACGGATAGCGTCGTTGGCGCGGTCGCCAACCTCCGCATCCGTCTCGTTCTGGCCGCGGATATAGGTGCCGATGCCGCCGAACCACAGGAGGTCGACGGGGGCTTTCAGGATCGCCGTCATGATCTCGAACGGCGTCGCCTTGGCCTTGTCGATGCCGATGACCGCCATGGCCTCCGGGGTCAGCGTCACCGATTTTTCCGTGCGCGGAATGATCATCGCGCCCTTGGAGAGCACGGAGCGGTCGTAATCCAGCCAGCTGGAGCGCGGCAGGTTGAACATGCGGCGCCGCTCGGCGAAGGACGTATCGGTATCAGGGTTCGGATCGATGAAGATGTCGCGATGATCGAAGGCCGCGACGAGGCGGATCTTGCGCGACAGCAGCATGCCGTTGCCGAAAACGTCGCCCGACATATCGCCGACGCCGGCCACCGTGAATGGCGTCTTCTGGATGTCGATGTTCATCTCGCGGAAGTGGCGCTTGACGGTTTCCCAGGCGCCGCGTGCGGTGATGCCCATCTTCTTGTGGTCGTAGCCGGCAGAACCGCCGGAGGCAAAGGCATCGTCGAGCCAGAAGCCGGCTTCCTGGGCAAGGCCGTTGGCCGTGTCTGAGAAGGTGGCCGTACCCTTGTCGGCCGCGACGACGAAATAGGGATCGTCACCATCGAGACGAACCGTATCGGCCGGGGGCACGACGTCCTGACCGACAATGTTGTCAGTGACGGAGAGCAGCGTACGGATATAGGTCTTGTAAGCCTCGGTGCCGGCCTTGAAGACCGCATCACGGCTGCCGCCGGCCGGAAGCTGCTTGGGATAGAAGCCGCCCTTGGCGCCGACGGGCACGATGACAGCATTTTTCACTTGCTGCGCCTTAACGAGGCCCAGCACTTCGGTGCGGTAATCCTGCGCGCGGTCGGACCAGCGCAGGCCGCCACGGGCGACCTTGCCGAAGCGCAGATGCACGCCTTCGACCTCGGCACCATAGACGAAGATTTCGCGGAACGGCCGTGGTTCCGGCAGGCCGTCAAGCGCCTTCGGATCGAGCTTGATCGCCAGGGTCTTGCGCGGCTTTCCGTCCGCATCGTGCTGGAAGTAGTTGGTGCGCAGCGTCGCCTGCAGCGCATTGACGTAGCGGCGCAGAATCCGGTCCTCGTCGAGGCTCGGCACGTTGGCCAACGCATCCTCGATTGTCGCTGCGGCGTCCGTTGATTTCTTGTCGTGCTGGCGTTCGGACAGTTTCGGGTCGAGACGCGCGTCGAACAGGCGGAAGAGGCTCGCGGCGATTGCCGGATACTTGTTGAGCGTATCGGCAATGTAGCCCTGCGAATAGGCGATGCCCGTCTGGCGCAGGTAGCGCGAATAGGTCCGAAGTGCCATGATTTCGCGGGCGGAAAGACCGGCGGTGATGATGAGGCGGTTCAACGCGTCGTCGTCCACCTCGCCGTGCCAGGCGGCGAGGAAGGCCTCCTCCAGCATCGGGCGCAGCTTGGCGAGATTGATCTCGATGCCGTCGCGGTGCTTCAGTTCCATGTCATGCAGCAGCACGCGCCGCTGCTCACCGTCGAGACCGACGACGGTCAGGTCATGGGTCTGCTCGCTGATGACGTTGAAACCGAGATTTTCAAGCAGCGGCACGCGGCGGGAGAGCGAGACCGGCTCGTCGGCATGGAAGATCTTCAGCTCGACGGAGCTGAGATCGGTGTTCCAGGCCTTGCGGTAGAAGGCGATGCTGATCGGATTTTCGGCGGTCGCGGTGGTGATGAGCGCCAGATCGGCGTGGGCTTCGGCGGGGGTGAAATCTTCCTGATAGCCGCGATCGGCGATGAGCCGCAGGCCGTCCCTGTTGGACAGTGCCTCGAAGCGATCGGTCCAGCGCGTCGCGATCTCGCGCACGGCCTGTTCAAGCTTGTTCTGCGGGATGCGTGGCGTCTTGCCGCCTGAACGGCCGATGATGAAATGCACGCGCGCGAGACCGCCTTCCGGAAACGCCGGATAATAGGCGGAGACACGGCCATCGTAAGCCGACTTCAGATAATTGCCGATCTTTTCGCGCACATCCGAATCATATTGCTCGCGCGGCACATAGACGATGACAGAGACGAAACGGTCGAAGCGATCGATGCGTGGCAGGACACGGATGCGCGGCCGGTCGGACAATTCGTTGATCTGCTCGCAGAAGGTGGCGAGCAGGCCGGTATCGATCTGGAAGAGATCATCGCGCGGGTAGGATTCCAGCGTGTTCATCAGCATCTTGCCGGAATGGCTCTTGGGGTCGTAGCCGAAATGCTCGACGACATGCTCGACCTTGGAGCGCAGCAGCGGGATCTGGCTGGCTGCGTGGGTATAGGCGGTGGATGTGAACAGGCCGACGATGCGCAGCTCGCCGATGACCTTGCCCTTCTCATCGAAGCGCTTGAGGCCGATATAGTCCATGTAGGCGCGCCGGTGCACGACGGACTTGGCGTTGGCCTTGGTGACGATGAGGAAGTCCGGTCCTTCGAGGAATTCGAGGATTTCCGGTGTCGTCGTCACGGCATCCTTGCCCAGGCGCAGCACGCGCACATCGGGATCGGCCAGAATGCCGAGGCCTTCGCCGCCGCGCTCCACGGTCGCATCCGCACCCTTGCCGGAATAGCTGTATTCCCTCATGCCGAGGAAGGTGAAGTTGTTGCCGCGCAGCCAGTCGAGGAAAGCGAGCGCTTCGCTCTTTCCAGGTTTTTCCCTGGCAAAGCGCTCCAGATCGCTTCTCATGCCGTCGAGCTTTTCCAGCATGGCCGGCCAGTCGTCCACGGCGAGGTGAACCTGATTGAGAACATGCCTCACCCGCTCTGTAAGGGCCGCGGCTTCCGCCGGCGACATTTCCGGCAGGTGAATCTCGATATGGCTGACGCGCTGGCCGGGCTCGCTCGGCTCGTCCGGTGAAAACAGCTTCGGCGCGGCACCGGGTGCCACAACGAGAATGGGGTGGATCGCCAGAAGAATGTCGCGATAGCTGCTGGTCACCTCGCCCATCACCGAATCGTACAGGAACGGCTGGTTGCGGTCGGTGACGGCAAGAACGGAAACCGGTTGGCCCTGCGGCTTCACGTCCGGCAAGGTGGTGACGGTCACGCGAGGGGCAGTGCCGTCCCAGGCTTCCAGCTCGCCCATGGCATGGGCGGAAGCAACGGCCAGCATCGCGCCGGTATAATGGTCAAGATCGTCCTTGCTGGCGCGTCCAAAGAGGATGTCCGGGTTCAGTGTTTTCGCGCCGAGGGCTGCGGCAGCGGCCTTGGCGGCCTCGATATGCTTCTCTCTTTTCATGCTCATCCTGGAACCCCTGGAAATTACCCTCGAATCCGATGCCGGGACGTTACCAGAAGAAAAAAACGGCGCGATGAAATTTGTGTTTTCTTGAGAAAATTCAATCGATTTTGTCCAGAATGGGTCAGTTATACTGTCGTTTTGACGGGAAATTCATGGATTTTCGTCGAAATGTCGGAAGAAGCCGACACAACTGGTGTCGGACGTCGGTCTGCGCGGTGGCTTTGGGACGCACCGGCGTTGACAGGGTGTGGCGCTGTTTGCCATCACTTTTGCGCAGAAGGGGACCAGGCCATGGGTGAGAGCGACAAGGGCGCCGTCATCGTCATTTCGAGCCATGTCGTGCGCGGCACGGTGGGCAATCGTGCGGCCGTGTTCGCGCTGGAGACGCTTGGCCATCCAGTCTGGGCGCTGCCGACGGTCATTTTGCCGTGGCACCCCGGCCATGGAAAATCCACACGGGTGGTGCTGTCGCCGGAGGACTTCGACGCGATGATCTTCGACCTGATCCACGCGCCCTGGCGCGGTGAGATCAAGGCCGTCCTGACCGGCTATCTCGGCAGTGCCGCGCAGGTGCGCTCCGTGGCGCGCCTGGTCGAAAGCCTCAGGGGCGACAATCCTGATCTGCTTTATATGTGCGATCCGGTCTGCGGCGACGAGAAGGGTCTCTACATCGCGGAAGAAACGGCGGTCGCCATTCGCGACAGCCTCATCCCGCTGGCATCGATCGCGACACCCAACCGTTTCGAACTCGCCTGGATCGCCGGCGCGCCGCTTGAGACGAATGGGCAGATCATGGAGGCGGCTCTGGCGCTCGGTCCGTCGCGCATGCTGGTCACCTCGGCGATGCCGCTGATGGCCGGCAGCACGGGCAATCTTTATCTGTCCGGTCGCAACGCACTTTTGGCCGAGCACCGGCTCGTGCCGAACCCGCCGAACGGCACCGGCGACCTGCTGGCCGCCATCTTCCTGTCGCGCCTGATGGAGGATCTGACGGAGGAGCGGCGCCTGATGACGGCGACGGCCAGCGTCTTCGAGATCGTTGCGCGCACGGCCAAGCGCGGTGCCGACGAGCTCACGCTGGAGCAGGATGCGTCCAGCATCTCCACGCCGATGGCGATGGTGCATATGCGCCGCCTCATGCATCCGGCGCAGACACGCAAGACCTGACGCGATCTGGCCTTGCGCGGTGGCCTGCGGGATGGTTTATGCAGAACCGGATGAGGCCATCCGCCAGATCGCACACGGGGTATTCCGACACCATGAACCGCTTTCCCGATCGCCTCCTGAACGGCTACCGCAATTTCATGTCCGGGCGTTATGCCGAGCAGTCGGCGCGTTACCGCGCTCTGGCCGAGACCGGCCAGAAACCCAAGACGCTCGTGGTCGCCTGTTGCGACTCCCGTGCCGCACCGGAGACGATCTTCGACAGCGGCCCGGGTGAACTCTTCGTCGTCCGCAACGTGGCCAACCTCGTGCCGCCCTACGAGCCTGACGGGCAGTTCCACGCCACTTCGGCCGCGCTCGAATTCGCGGTTCAGTCGTTGAAGGTCACCGACATCCTTGTCATGGGCCATGGCCGCTGTGGCGGTATCTCGGCCGCGCTCGATCCGGAAGCCGAACCGTTGTCGCCAGGCGACTTCATCGGCAAGTGGATGGGCATGCTCAAGCCGGTCGCCGAGCAGATCCAGGGCGCGGGGATGCTCACGCAAGGCGAACGCCAGCGTGCCCTGGAGCGCGTTTCCATCCGCAATTCCCTCGCCAATCTCAGGACCTTCCCCTGCGTGCGCATCCTGGAGGAGAAGGGTCGCCTCCAGCTGCATGGCGCCTGGTTCGATATCTCGACGGGTGAACTGTGGATCATGGACGCGGCCACCGGCGATTTCAGGCGCCCGAGCGCATGAAAAAACCGGCGTGGGCAACCACGCCGGTCTCATTTCGAATGAGTTCGTAGCCCAGCCGCGGCGCCATGCGACGCGCCGCAAGACTTTCCTCAGTTCCCGTCGATTTCCGCGGCAATGATGGCGATCGCGCGCTGGTAGACGCTTGCGGCGTTCCAGCCCTGCAGCGCGCCGAAATTCGGCTGGCCGGGCTGGTAGCCTGCGCCCGCGCTCCAGCCGTGGCCGCGCAGGAAGTTGGCTGTCGAGGCAAGCGCATCGGCCTTTGAGCCGACGAGGTCGATGCGGCCGTTGCCGTCGCCGTCGACGCCGTATTTCAGGACGTTCGCCGGCAGGAACTGCGTCTGGCCGATCTCGCCATGCGCCGCGCCGCGGGCCGTGGTGGAAAGCGTACCGTTCTGCACGAGCTGCAGCGTGGCGTAGAGCTGGTTGGTGAAGTATTCCGAGCGACGGCAGTCATAGGCGAGCGTCGCGACGGCGGAGATGGTGTGTTCCTTGCCGAGGAAGCTGCCGAAGCCGGTTTCCATGCCCCAGATCGCGAGAAGCGGGCCGGCGGGAACGCCGTAGCGGGCTTCGATGCGGTTGAAGAGGGCCGCGTTCTGCTGCTTCAGGCTCTTGCCGCGGCGAATGATCGCCTGGCCGCCGCGCTTCTGCATGAACTGTTCGAGGGAAAGCTTGAAGCTCTTCTGTCCGCGGTCCGCGCGGATCGTTGCGCGGGCGTAGCTGACATTGGAGAAGGCCTTGTCCAGCGTCGAACGGCTGATGCCGCGGCTTGCCGCCTCGCCCTTGAAGGCTTCGATCCAGGCGGGGAAACCGCCCGCGTCGTTGCCACACTTGGCAGCGTGTGCCGCCGCCGGCATCGCCGCGATGGCGATCATTGCGGCCAGAACCATGCCCGCGCTCTTTTTCATGCCCATCAAGAACCCCGTGATCTCGTCAATACCGCTGCGGGAGCATGCCATGCTCCCCTGTTCCTGTCATCGCAACTCGGCGTGAACCAGCCGATGGCCTCAAAACAAAGCCCCGACTGTTCTTTAACGGAACAACCGGGACTTTTATTGAAACATGATTAAGAGAACGTTGCCATTTTTGAGAAAGGCGGCAGATGCGTTCCCTGTACCTTATCAGGCGGCCTGCTTCTTTGCCTTGATCAGGCCGCGGGCCACGAGGAGTTCCGCGATCTGGATGGCATTGAGGGCAGCACCCTTGCGCAGGTTGTCGGAAACGACCCAGATGTTCAGGCCGTTTTCGACCGTTGCGTCCTCGCGGATGCGCGAGATGTAGGTGGCATCTTCGCCGGCAGACTCGTACGGCGTGATGTAGCCGCCGTTTTCGTGCTTGTCGATCACCTGGCAACCCGGCGCCTCGCGCAGGATCTCGCGGGCCTCGTCGGCGGTGATTTCCTTCTCGAACTCGATGTTGACCGATTCCGAATGGCCGATGAAGACGGGAACACGCACGGCGGTGCAGGTCACCTTGATCTTCGGGTCGAGCATCTTCTTGGTTTCGGCCAGAACCTTCCACTCTTCCTTCGTGTAGCCGTCTTCCATGAAGCTATCGATGTGCGGGATGACGTTGAAGGCGATGCGCTTGGTGAACTTCTTCGATTCGACGGGATCGGCGACGAAGACGGCCCGGGTCTGCTGGAAGAGTTCGTCCATGCCTTCCTTGCCGGCGCCGGAGACCGACTGGTAGGTCGAGACGACGACGCGCTTGATGGTGGCACGGTCATGCAGCGGCTTCAGCGCGACGACGAGCTGGGCGGTCGAGCAATTCGGGTTGGCGATGATGTTCTTCTTGCGGAAGCCTGCAATCGCGTCCGGGTTCACTTCGGGAACGATCAGCGGAACCTCGGAATCGTAGCGCCAGGCCGAGGAGTTGTCGATGACGACGCAGCCCTGGGCGCCGATCTTGGGCGAATACTTCTGCGAAACGGTGCCGCCGGCCGACATCAGGCAGATATCCGTGTCGGAAAAATCGTAGTTCTCGAGGTTCTGAACCTTCAACGTCCTGTCGCCGAAGGAGACCTCGGTGCCCTGCGAACGGGCGGACGCGAGTGCCACGACCTCATCGGCCGGAAAACCGCGCTCGGAAAGGATGTTCAGCATTTCACGGCCGACATTGCCGGTCGCGCCGGCGACTGCGATCTTAAAACCCATGTCTAAAGCTCTCTTTCTCTGTCTCTCCGCGGGGTCAGGAGGGGAAACCCGTCGGCCATGACGCGGGTTTCGGTCCCCGGCCATACCGGGGAGAGAGCGGTGGCCAGAGACGTCAGACGGTTTTCGTCGTCGTTTTGGCCATTGTTTTAGAAAAAATCGGGAAAGAACGAACCCGTCCGGCAGAGAATGCCGGGGCAATCAGTGCAGCGATGGCAAACCCAAAACGGTGCATGGAGCGGTTCCTTTTCCGCAGTTGCTCTGACGCGTTTCTGTCCCCGAGTCAATACATCAAGGACAGTCACGACGCACTTTCAGCGAGGCGTGACTTTTCTTGCGGACGCGCTCCTGCGGAAGCTGGGCGCTCGAAGGCATCTTCGCTGTGCGATAAGAGCGTCGGCGCGGGCTTGGCTGGGGGTGAGACAGCGCCTTGCGGGTAAGACTTTGGTCTTACGACCAATCGTGGGCTTGGCACATGACGCCTGTAAACTACTCTGCTGTGTAGGTGGAGGAAGTGTGTCTTTGAGGAGCGGTTGTCTCATCAATGGCACCTATTTGGCCGATCGCAAGGTCGGCGAACAAGGAGGAGGCGCAAATGGCAGTAGCTGAGGTGAACGCTGGGGATCGCTCACGTCCGATGACGGGAGAGGAGCGGAAGGTCATCATGGCCTCGTCCGCCGGAACCATCTTTGAGTGGTATGACTTTTATCTATACGGTTCACTCGCCGCGATCATCGGGGCGCAATTCTTTACGGCCTTCCCCGAGGCCACCCGCAACGTATTTGCGCTTCTGGCTTTCGCGGCGGGCTTCCTCGTTCGTCCGTTCGGTGCGCTGGTTTTCGGCGCCTTGGGCGATCTGATCGGCCGCAAATACACCTTCCTGATGACCATCATGATCATGGGTCTTTCGACCTTCCTCGTGGGTCTTCTGCCGGGTTACTCCAGCTGGGGTGCTGCGGCGCCGATCATCCTGATCGTTCTTCGCATGTTGCAGGGTTTGGCCCTCGGCGGTGAATATGGTGGTGCAGCGGTGTATGTGGCGGAACACGCCCCCGCAAACCGGCGCGGCTATTTCACGGCCTTCATCCAGACGACGGCAACCCTCGGCCTTCTCCTATCCCTGGTCGTCATCCTGGCGGTTCAGGGTTACGTCAACGGTAACTGGGACCCGTCGCCAGTTCTGGATGCTGCAGGTGCAGCCGTGATGAATCCCGATGGCACGCCGAAGATGATCAAGGCATTCGATCTCTGGGGCTGGCGTATTCCGTTCTTGGGCTCGATCGTCCTGCTGCTGATCTCGCTCTATATCCGCATGCAGATGAATGAATCTCCGGCCTTCAAGAAGATGAAGGAAGAGGGTGCCGCTTCCAAGGCGCCGCTGCGTGAAGCTTTCGGTCCCGGCCGCAACGCTCTTGTGCTGCTCATCGTCCCGATCCTGTTCGTCGGCACCATCATGACCGGCACGTTAAGCTCCTCGATCGCCATGATCCTTGGCATCGCTTTTGCAGTGATTTCCGTCATCTGGGGCTGGCGCAACGCCAAGATCGCTACCATCGCCCTGCTCGGCCTCGTCGCCGGCCAGGCTGTTGTCTGGTACTCCGGCCAGTTCTACGCTCTTTTCTTCATGCAGAACGTGATCAAGGTCGACAGCTTCTCGGCCAACGTCTTCGTGGCCTGGTCGCTGATTCTCGGCACCGGCGGCTTTATCTTCTTCGGTAGCCTTTCTGACCGTATCGGCCGCAAGCCGATCATCCTCGCAGGCTGCCTTATCGCCGCCGTTACCTATCAGTTCGTCTTCCCGCTGCTCACCAAGACCGCCAATCCGGCCCTTCATGCAGCGCAACAGACCCCGATCACAGTCACCGCATCGCCGGAAGACTGCTCGTTCCAGTTCAACCCGACCGGAACGGCAAAGTTCACCTCCTCCTGCGATATCGCCAAAGCGACGCTTGCCCGTACGTCGGTGAATTACGAGAGCGTCGAGGATGCTGCTGCAACCGTCGCTCAGGTCAAGATCGGTGAAACGGTCATCCCGGCGTATGACGCTGCTGCGTTGACCGGCGACGATCTCAAGGCCGCCACCGCCGCGTTCACAAAGAGTGTCAACGATGCGCTGACGGCTGCGGGTTATCCGATCTCGGCAGATGCCAACACGACGGTTGCGCGGGCGCAGAACTTCTTCGACATCTTCACCGGTCAGAAGATCGCGATCATCCTAATCCTGACCTATCTGATCCTGCTCGTGACGATGGTCTACGGACCGATCGCGGCAATGCTCGTCGAACTGTTCCCGACCCGCATCCGCTACTCCGGCCTGTCCCTGCCGTACCATATCGGCAATGGATGGTTCGGCGGCCTGATGCCGGCGACGGCCTTCGCCATCTCGGCGCAGACCGGCAACGTCTATGGCGGGCTCTGGTATCCGATCGTCATCGCAGCAGCGACTGTCGTCATCGGGGCGCTCCTGGTACCTGGCAACACGCACAAGAAAGACATCTTCGCAGATGACGCGAAATAAGTGTCGTGCGGGCAGGCTGGTCTTCGGGCCAGCCTGCAATCTCGATGTCTTCGGAAGCGAATAGCAACTTTCAGAAGCACGACGCTCGGGCGTCGTGCTTTTTTCGTCTATGTCTTGGATGAACGCGGCGCGGTCGGCGTCATCTCTTCTATTGACGAACCCTTGTCCAAACCGCCCATGCCGAGACGAAACAACCAAGAATAATGGCATTCGAGACTATCCCACAGGCCATTGCGGTGAGTTTCGCCGCGTTATCGGTCGCGGTACTTGCTCCCGTCGTCAGCGGCAGCAAGACGGCCACGAAGATGACGCCGAGAGCCAGTGGGCTTGCGAGGCCCATTGCCGCGCGTGTGCGCAATGCCGTCAGGAAAAGTAAAACAATCAATCCGATGCGGAACGGATCCAGAAGCTGAGAGACAAGTGTTTCCAACATTTTAGATCCTCCGTTTGCAGTGCTCTCATGGTTCCACAAAGAACGGGTACGAGCAAGCAAACGAAAGAATCATACGTCTTCGCGAGAGTTTCTCTCACGGCTCTTTTGAGCCTGCTCCGCCGCTTGTTGAGGATTTGGGGCGTGGCCAGCCCTTGTCATCCAGCCGAAACAGCCAGTTCCTGCCTGCGAACAGGAAAGCCGTCATCACCGCCGTCCACAGTCCGAAGAGAAGCCCTGCCGCGACGTCGCTCGGATAGTGTGCACCTACCACGACGCGGCTGATGCCGATCGCCAACGCCCCCAGCGCAAACAGGATACGCAGACGTGGCGCCAGCATCGAGAACGCGCCGAAAAACGAACCGACGGCCGCGGAATGGCCAGAGGGAAAACTCTGGAACACCCAATCGTGACCGGCGAAGAATGAGATGCTATGCGGCCCATGTTCGGCAAACAGTTCCGGCCGCGCCCGGCCGATCACCAGTTTCGCCAGATGCACGACAGCGCTGGCGCTGCCGATCGTCACCAGGAAATACAGCGCCAGCCGCCAGGCGGTCTTGGTCTTGGATGACCAGGTGTCTGTGCACGCCATCCGGTTCAGGATATAGGCGATGATAACGATCGAGCCGGACCCATAGATCATCCAGCTGAACGTGCCGAAATCGGTGATCCTCTCATTGAACGTCACCACCCCGCCCGGCAACCCCTGAGCCCATTGCGAGATCGTCCCGTCGAACGGCAGGAGGGCTGCAACAAGCAGGGAAGCGGCGACGAGGAGCCAGAGCGAGGAGGTCGCGAGCGGTCGGTTCATTGGTATCCCTAAAATCAGCGTTGCTTCCATGTGCTGGCGCAACGCGGCTTTTCAAGGGACTGGCATGAAAAAGGCTCCCGGAGCAGTCGCGCCGTGAGCCCTCCAGAATGCGTATCGGCTCAGGCCGAGAGCGTCTTGAAGGCGGCGAGGATGGCGTCGCCCATTTCGACGGTGCCGACCTGGCGGCAGCCTTCGGCCATGATGTCACCGGTGCGCACGCCGCTGTCGAGGACCTCGGCGATGGCCTTCTCGAGATTGTCGGCCTCGGCAACCATGTTGAACGAATAGCGCAGGCACATGGCGAACGAGGCGATCATGGCGATCGGGTTGGCAATGCCCTTGCCGGCAATGTCAGGTGCCGAGCCGTGGACCGGCTCATAGAGCGCCTTGCGCTGGCCCTTGACGTCAGGCGCGCCGAGCGAGGCCGACGGCAGCATGCCGAGCGAGCCCGTCAGCATTGCGGCGACGTCGGAGAGCATGTCGCCGAACAGGTTGTCCGTCACGATGACGTCGAACTGCTTGGGCGCACGCACCAGCTGCATGCCGCCGGCGTCGGCCAGCATGTGTTCCAGCTGCACGTCGGAATAGCTGCGCTTGTGCGTTTCCGTGACCACCTGGTTCCACAGAACGCCGGACTTCATGACGTTGCGCTTTTCCATCGAGCAGACGCGGTTGCCGCGCGTGCGGGCCAGTTCGAAGGCGACGCCCGCGATGCGCTCGATTTCGTAGGTGTCGTAGACCTGCGTATCGATGCCGCGCTTCTGGCCGTTGCCGAGATCGATGATTTCCTTCGGCTCGCCGAAATAGACGCCACCGGTCAGTTCACGCACGATGAGAATGTCGAGGCCTTCCACCAGCTCGGGTTTCAGCGAGGAGGCATTGGCAAGCGCCGGGTAGCAGATGGCCGGGCGCAGGTTCGCGAAGAGCTGGAGGTCCTTGCGCAGGCGCAGGAGGCCGGCTTCAGGGCGGACTTCATAGGGCACGGCATCCCACTTCGGGCCGCCCACGGCGCCGAACAGAACGGCGTCGGCCGCAAGCGCCTTCTCCATGTCGCCTTCCGAGATCGCCGCGCCATGGGCGTCGTAGGCGCAGCCGCCGACGAGGCCTTCGTCGGTGGTGAAGCCTGCGCCGAGTTCAGCGTTCATATAGGCGATGATCTTGCGGACTTCCGCCATGGCTTCCGGGCCGATGCCGTCGCCGGGCAGAAGGAGGAGGTTACGCGCTGTCATGGGATTGTCCTTGATGTCACGGAATGGTCGCGCGCTTCTTAGCGCAACTTCCGTTCAAGGAAAATCGCCGAAAAGAAAGAATTTTGCGCGATTGCCTCGGCCTTTCGGCTAGGTCCGGCGCAGCGCCGTCACTTCGATCTTGATCAGCATTTCGGGCCTGATCAGATCGCAGACGACCATGGTCGCGGCGGGCCGGATCGTGCCGAAGGTTTCGCCGAGAATGGGGAAGACGCGGTCGGCAAAGGCGGCGTCCGTCACATAATAGTGGCAGCGCACGACATCTTCGAAGGAAAAGCCGGACTCAGTCAGGACCCTGCCGATTGTCGCAAGGCAGTTGCGAGTCTGGTCCTCGACGCTGTCGGGCATGATCATGGTGGCGTAGTCGTAGCCGGTCGTGCCGGACACGAAGCACCAGTCGCCCTGCACGACGGCGCGCGAATAGCCCGCCGTCGCTTCGAATGGGGAGCCGGATGAGATCAGCCGGCGCATTACATCACGCCCAGGGGCGCGAAGACGCGGTCTGCTTCTCGTAGCTGTCGATCGCCGTCGCTTTTTCCAGCGTCAGGCCGATATCGTCGAGGCCGTTCAGCAGGCAGTGGCGGCGGAAGGCATCGATTTCGAAGCCGATGCGGCCGCCGTCGGGACCGGTGATTTCCTGAGCTTCCAGGTCGACGGTTAGGATAGCGTTGGAGCCGCGGCTGGCGTCGTCCATCAGCTTGTCCAGGTCTTCCTGGCTGACGACGATCGGCAGAATGCCGTTCTTGAAACAGTTGTTGTAGAAGATGTCGGCGAAGCTCGTGGAGATGACGCAGCGGATACCGAAGTCGAGCAGGGCCCACGGTGCATGCTCGCGCGAGGAGCCGCAACCGAAATTGTCCCCGGCGACCAGGATCGAGGCGTTCTGATAGGCGGGCTTGTTCAGCACGAACGTTTCGTTGAGGCTGCCGTCCTCATTGTAGCGCGCTTCGGCGAAGAGGCCCTTGCCCAGGCCGGTGCGCTTGATGGTCTTGAGGTAGTCCTTCGGAATGATCATGTCCGTGTCGATATTGACGACGGGGAGCGGCGCGGCGACGCCGGTCAGCTTGACGAACTTGTCCATGCGGAAACCCTCGGAATACGTGAAGTCGATTTCGCCAAGCGTTTAAATCAGTTTTCCCGGGATTTGAAGGAAAATCTTGCTCGGGCCGCAAGGACGGCACCGGGCGCGGAGGCAGACGCCCGGATATCCTCTCTCGGGAGGTAGCCTCTGTCAGAGGTCGATGATCGTGCCGCGGCCGTCGTTCCAGATGCGCGGCTCGCGCTGGCCTGTGGCCGCGCGCTCGTTGCGGGCACGCGCGGTTGCACGAACCGGGGTCGGCTGGAATTTCGCAGCAAGCAGGGAGCCGAGCATCAGGACGGCGGTAATGCCGACGATGGCAAGGCCGACCGAGGCGGCGAATACAAGAGTCGCGCCGGCAACAAGCATGGCGAAGACGGTGAAGATGATGGAGCGAATGCGCTGCATTTTGATTTGCCCTTTTCTCTGATGAACAATGTGGGGGGCGAATTTGTCCATTGCAAGGCCGAATCTCGTCGTGCTTGCGGGTTGCGACAAAGCGCGTCACAAAGGGAAGATGAACAGGACACCGCATCACCATCCGCTTCGCCTGCGCCGCTCCCTGTTGAGCGTTCCGGCGGTCAATGCGCGGGCACTCGCGAAATCCGTGACGCTCGATTGCGACGCGATCATCTATGATCTCGAAGACTCGGTCCTGCCGGAGAAGAAGGCCGAGGCGCGCGCTGCGCTCATCGCGCATTTCGCCGCGCTCGACCGCAGCGACGGGCGCGAGCACGTGATGCGGATCAATCCGCCCGACGGGCCGGACGGCCTGCGCGATCTCGAGGCCGCGCTTCAGTGCATGCCCGATGCCGTGCTTTTGCCAAAGGTGTCAGCGCCGCAGGATATCCTCACGGCCGCCGACTGGTTTTCCGAAGCCGGCGCCGATGACGGGCCGCGCCTCTGGGCAATGATCGAGACGGCCGCCGCGCTTCTCAACCTTTCCTCCATCGCCGAGACCGGCCGTACGCAGGGCGGACGGCTGGATTGCTTCGTCGTCGGGCTGAACGATCTGCGCAAGGAAACGGGGATCGCCGACATCGCCGGCCGGCCCTTTCTCGTGCCCCTGCTGCTTCAGGTGGTCGTTGCCGCGCGCGCCTGCGGCCTCGATGTCGTCGACAGCGTCTTCAACGATTTTGCCGACAGCGACGGCCTTGCCGCCGAATGCCGTCAGGGCCGCCAGATGGGGTTCGACGGCAAGATGCTGATCCATCCCGCGCAGATAGCCGCCGCCCATGATGCCTTCGGCGTGACGGAGGCGGAGGCCGCCGAGGCGATTGCCATCGTCGCTGCCTTTTCGGCGCCCGAGAATGCTGGCAAGGCTGTCGTCAATATTGCCGGTCGCATGGTGGAGAAGCTGCATGCCGATCAGGCAGAGCGTCTCCTGAGCAAGGCCGATCTGATCAACGAGAGAAAGAAAACATGAAAGTCTATCGATTCCTCACCGGCCCTGATGACGCTTCCTTCTGCCACAAGGTCACGCTGGCGCTGAACAAGGGCTGGGAGCTGCATGGCTCGCCGACCTACGCCTATAACGGCGAAGCCAGGCTGATGCATTGCGGCCAGGCTGTGGTGAAGGATGTGCCCGGCAAGGACTACACGCCCGACATCAAGCTCTCCGAGCAGTGAGCGCAGTATAAAAGCGGCGGGTCCGCACACCGTGGAATCCCTTCAAGCCCGAAGACATGCCTGTGGTCATGTATCGGGCTTTACCGATTTGCTTCAGGAGGATTGCTCCGCCGCGATCTCCGCGCTCGCCTCGATGCGTTCCATATCGTCGTCGGACAGGCCGAAATGGTGGCCGATCTCGTGGATGAGGACATGGGTGACGATGTCGCCCAGCGTTTCCTCGTTCTCCGCCCAGTAATCGAGAATAGGGCGGCGATAGAGCGTGATGCGGTTCGGCATCTCGCCGGTCTCGACCGTAAAACGCTCGGTGATGCCGCGGCCCTCGAAGAGGCCGAGCAGGTCGAAGGGTGTTTCCAGTGCCATGTCCTCGAAGACATCGTCGCTGGGGAATTCGGAGATCTCGATGATCAGGTTGCCCGTCAGCGCACGGAACTCCTCCGGCAGGTGGCCATAGGCCTCCAGCGCAAGGGATTCAAATGTGCTGATGGTCGGGGCGTGGCGGTTGCGCCAATCCTCGGTCTGGTCAATTCGGGCCATGTAGTCTCCTTTGATCGTCATATAGACGATTTCCAGCGGTTTTCGAGGGCTGAATTTGCAGGCCGGACATGCGCGCCCGGCGTTTCTCGATGGCGGGCAGGTCGATTCATGTCGCCATGCACAAGACGAAGGCGCCAAAACACCAGTTATGCAATAAAACGTGATCGGTCAGTTTGTCGCACTTTATCGTCAATTTCGTCCGCCTCTTCGCATCATAAGCACATGAAAAGACGATACTTTTAATCAAGATTAGAATGACTCTAAGTTTTCTGGCGGCGGCGAACGACGCAATCATTCTTGACAGTCAATGTCCTCTTTTGCTTAATCCCGGAAACTCAGTGCTTTGCGTATGACGGGCAAGTCGAAATGCTGGTTTGCAGCTGCAATTTCATCACCGAAAAAGACATCGTGGACGTGATCAACGGCCTCCTCGACGAGGACTGTTGGCAGCTCATCGTGCCTGCGAAAGTCTATCACGCGATGCAGAAGCGTGGCCGTTGCTGCGGCTGTTTTCCGAACGTCGTGGACATCATCATTCGCACGACGGAGCAATACCACGCCCGCGGTGACTCGACGGATGCCGAGATTTTTGATTTCATGACCCGCCTCAAACAATTCCATGAAGAAAACAGGAGAGCGGATCTTGAAAGGCGACAAAAGAGTCATCGAGCAGCTTAACGAAGCGCTCTATCTCGAGCTGGGTGCTGTCAACCAGTACTGGCTCCACTACCGCCTTCTCGAGGACTGGGGTTACACGCTTCTCGCCAAGAAGGAACGTGCCGAGTCCATCGAAGAAATGCAACACGCCGACAAGCTCGTCGCCCGCATCATCTTCCTTGAAGGCCACCCGAACCTGCAGACCGTCGCACCGCTGCGCATCGGCCAGAACGTCAAGGAAGTTCTGGAAGCCGACCTTGCTGGTGAATACGATGCCCGCACGGCCTACAAGAAGTCGCGTGACATCTGTCACGACGCCGGTGACTACGTCACCATGAAGCTGTTCGAAGAGCTGCTGATCGACGAGGAAGGCCATATCGACTTCCTGGAGACCCAGCTGGAGCTGCTCGGCAAGCTGGGCGAGGAAAAGTACGGCCAGCTGAACGCAGCGCCGGCAAACGAAGCCGAATAAGGCGGTCGTTCCACCATCACGAATACGAAAATCCCCGGCCTTGCCGGGGATTTTTGTTTGTCAGGGCGCGAGATGGGCGAAGGTCGCCACGACCTCCTCGTAAACCTTGCGCTTGAAAGGCACGATGAGATCAGGCAGTTCGCGCATGGGTTTCCACGCCCATTCGTCGAATTCTGCCGTATGGCCGCCCGGCGGCGGGTTGATGGCGATCTCGCCTTCATCGCCTTCGAAGCGGAAGGCGAACCACCGCTGCGTCTGGCCGCGATATTTGCCTTTCAGACCGATGCCGATCAGATGCGCCGGCAGGTCATAATTGATCCAGCGGCCCGCATCTGCGATCAGCGACACGCTTTTCATGCCGGTCTCTTCGTAGAGTTCGCGATAGGCGGCTTCCAGCGGGTCCTCGCCCTTGTCGATGCCGCCTTGCGGCATTTGCCAGAGCTGCGGCGAGCCGTCATATTCCGAATTGCCGACCGCGAGCCGATGGCCGGCCCAGACCTTGTTTTCGGCGTTCAGCACCATGATGCCGACACAGGGGCGGTAGGGCAGGTCCTCGGCCCTGACCACCTTGTCCTTTTCCTTGCCCATCGGGAGTTCCTATCGTTTGGCGGGAATGTCTGCGAGCGATGCGACGCCGACGATCTCGATGCCGCGTGTGCTGGCTTCCTCGCACCATTCGCGGATGGCGTCCACACTTTCGTCGAAGGCCGAGGCGATGCCGATCGCGGTGCCGTTGCGCCGCGCAATGCGTTCCAGCTCATCGAGCTTCTTGAGCACCGCCGTGCGTGAGAGATCGGCGTCGAGCTGGAGGTCGGCAAAGGCATGCGGAGCGGAGACCGCGCCGGCAATGGTGCCCGAAAGCGACTGGGCGGAGCTGGCGTCGTCCAGGAAAAGCAGGCCGCGACTTGCGACGTCGCGCATGACCGGCTCCAGCGCGTCGGCACTGGAGAGGAAGCGGCCGCCCATGAAGTTCACGACACCGGTATAGTTGGTGATCCGCGCCATGGCGCGGTGCAGTTCAGCGAGGTTCTGCACCTCGGTCATGTCGGTGCGCAGCGTATAGGGGCCGGGGTCGTTCTGCGGATAGTCGAAGGGTTCGAGCGGCAATTGCAACAGGATCTCGTGTCCGGCGCGCCGCGCCTCCTGCATCCAGCGCTGAAGGCTGTTACCGCTCGCGGCAAAGGCCAACGTCACCTCTCCTGGCAGTTCGCGAATGGCGCGCTGTGTGCCCGTCTGGCTGAGGCCGAGGCCACCCACCACGATGGCGATGCGCGTGCCGCGTGCACCGGAACACGGACGGGCATACTGGTCCATCGGGCGCGTCCCGTCGAGACCGATGATTGGGATCTTGCCGTCTGAGGTGTCTTCCAGGAGATCTTCGTTCGGAAAAGCCGCAGTGCGTGCATCCTGGCCGACGCGGTTTGCCTCGAGAATGACGGGGCCGGTGCCGTCGCGCGCGCCGGGCGCATATTTGCGCACGACGCTTCCGTCGTCGTTGACGGTTTCTTCGACGCGTGCGCCGGAAAGGCCGTTGGCCCGGCGTACGCCGTCGCCAGCTTCCGCGGCCTTTTGATCGGGTCTGGCGTCTGCGGTTTCGACGGTTTCAGCCGCGGTGGGGAATGGTTCGGTGCGCAGGCCGCTTGGCGCCAGCGCCGTCCAGCCGGACAGTCCGATCAGGCCGACGACGGCCAGGGTAGACACGACCTTGCCGGCGGAGAACCGTGACGGTCCCGTCCGTCCTGGCCTTGCCTTGCGGTCCTGGCCGAGAGGTGCGTGAATGTCTGTGCCCAAGGTCAGTCCGCGCTGGCCGGAAGGTGCGTAAAACAGGGCCCGTGCGGTGACGGGCCCTGCGGATGCGTCTTACTGCTTCAGCTCGGCCTTTTCCGGATTTGCCGGGAAGGACGGGTCGGACTTCTGGCCACGCAGCAGTTCGAGTGCGTATTGAAGCTGGACGTCGTCCTTGGCTTCCGGCGGCACATAGGCGGAGGAGCCGGAGCCCGCTTCCGTCTCGCTCTGGCCCTGGATATGGCCGCGCAGGCTGGATTCGGCCGCGTTCTCGATCTTACCCTGCAATTCGGGCGGCAGCGGCTGCTCGACGGTGATGTCGGGCGTGATGCCCGTGCCCTGAATCGATTTGCCCGACGGCGTGTAGTAGAGCGCGGTCGTCAGACGCAACGCACCGGCTTCGCCCATCGGGATGATGGTCTGGACCGAGCCCTTGCCGAACGAACGTGTGCCGAGGACGGTTGCGCGGCGCAGGTCCTGCAGCGCGCCGGCGACGATTTCGGAAGCCGAGGCCGAGCCGCCGTTGATCAGCACGACGACCGGCTTGCCATCGGTGATGTCGCCCGGGGTCGCATTGAAGCGGCGGGTCTCGTCATCGTTACGGCCGCGCGTCGAAACGACCTCGCCGCGCTCCAGGAAGGCGTCGGAGACGTTGATCGCCTGATCGAGCAGGCCGCCCGGATTGAGGCGCAGGTCGAGCACGTAGCCCTTCAGCTTGTCGGCCGGAACCTCTTCCTTGATCTTGGTGATCGCGGCTTCGAGATCGTCATAGGTCTTCTCGGTGAAGGAGATGACGCGCAGATAGCCGACATTGTCCTCGACACGTGACTTGACGGCCCTGACAGCGATGATGTCGCGCTTGATCGTCAGTTCGATCGGCTTGTCGGCGCCCTTGCGGATCAGCGTGAGCTTGATCGGCGTGTTGACCGCGCCGCGCATCTTCTCGACCGCTTCCTCGAGCTTGAGGCCGCGCACGTCCTGTCCGTCGATCTTGGAAATGAAGTCGCCGGCCAGAACGCCCGCACGCGAAGCCGGTGTGTCGTCGATCGGCGTGATGACCTTGACGAGTTCGTCTTCCATCGTGACCTCGATACCGAGGCCACCGAATTCACCCTTGGTCTGGGTGCGCATGTCCTCGGCATCCTTGGCATTCATGTAGGACGAATGCGGGTCGAGCGAGGTCAGCATGCCGTTAATGGCATTCTCGATGAGCTGGTCTTCCTTCGGCGGCGTCACATACTGGGCGCGCACGCGTTCGAAGACATCCCCGAAAATGGAAAGCTCGCGATAGGTCGACGAGCCGGCGGCTTCCGCGGGCAGCGTAACCGTGTTGATGACGCTCATGGCCGTGGCACCCATGAGTGCACCGACGATAACAAGTGAAGCCCTACGTATCATTGCGTGCCTTTCCAGAAATTTTGGCGGACCACCACGGCCGGGAATCAACCGGTTTTCCGTTCTTTCGAAATTCAATGTAAAGTGTCGGCTTGTCCGTTTCCAGCGTCAAAGCGTTCACACTTGCGATCCTCTTTTCGCCCATCACGGCGAGCGGCTCTCCAGCCACCACGAACTGACCTTCGCGCACGTTCACCTTGTCCATGCCGGACAGGACGAGGTGGTAGCCCTCCCCCGCGTTCAGAATGATCATGCGTCCGTAACTGCGAAACGTTCCGGCAAAGACGATCCATCCGTCGGCAGGGGCTGTGACGAGCGCGCCGGGATTGGTGGCGAGCGTCAGTCCCTGGGAATCGTGGCCGGTTCCGTCTGCGTCGCCGAACTGGCGCAGCGGGTCGCCTGCCACGGGATAATCGAGTTTTGCCTGCAACTGTGAGAATTCATATGCGGGAGCAATGCGGTTTTTGTCGGGCACGCTGTCGCGCGCCAGCGCCCTCGCCTTCTCGCGTTCGGCCTCGCTCTGGCCGCGCCGTTCTTCTTCCTTGGCGCGGGCGAGTGCGGCGGCGTCACGCACCGAACCGATCTCCTTCTCCAGACTGCCGATCAGGCCCTCCAGGCTTGTTGCGC
>Ga0160495_100320_pt1 | contig 31096 bp, 16 predicted proteins | sample DID4MG_4_FD_108251 | JGI IMG/M metagenome (GOLD analysis project Ga0160495, IMG submission 108251) | Enriched soil microbial communities from UW Madison campus, WI, USA - DID2933_E24_FP4 MG | ecosystem: Environmental > Terrestrial > Soil > Unclassified | place: USA: Madison, Wisconsin | collected... | reverse complement strand
TTCCACCTACCTCTTTTCAGGCGGCTTTTTGGATCAACGCAGTAATTTTGTGGGCAACAGCAATTATGGCATCAAGCGCTACAACTTGCGCAGCAATATGTCTACCGAGTATGGCATCTTTAAGCTAAATACCATCCTGTCCTATGCACGCAACAATGGCTTGAGCAGCACCGCTGGTAATGCCATTATTAACTCGTCGCGCATACCGCCCTATTATTACTACCGCATGCAGGCCGATAATGGTCGCTACCTGATCAACAATGCCTTGACCGATCAAAATCCCTTGGCCGAACTGCGGGATGGGGGCTACGTCAAAACCGACAACGACTTTTTTAATGCCAACATCGCCCTCGATGTACGGCTGATGGACGGACTGAAGCTCCGCGGGGTTTTCGGTGCCGATATCAATGCTGATCATCGCTTTATCCGGCGCATACAGGTGCCGCTCTATGCCAGTGCCGATGCCGAAAGGCCAGCCGTCAATGTCAACTCCACCCGCAACACCGAGGATTTTAACGAAAAGGCGACCATGCTCAACTACCAATTGCTCTTAGACTACAACAAGACCTTTGGCGACCATGAAGTGAAGGGACTCTTTGGCGCGACCAACGAATCCTATACGCGCCGCATCAACGAGATCAAATACCTTTTCACCGATCCTATTCTAGGCACCCCCACCACGGGAACGGAGTTTGATCCGACCAGCCGGTCTTCCCTCGGAGGCACCGAAGAGATCAGCATCAGCTCCCTCATCGGGCGCTTAAGCTATGCCTACGCACAACGCTATTTTCTCGAAGCTACTTTCCGCTATGACGGTTCATCCCGTTTCTCCGCACCCAATCGTTGGGGTTTCTTCCCTTCAGTATCGGCCGGCTGGCGCGTCTCCGAAGAATCCTTTATGCAAGCCTACAGCGAGCGGGTGGGCGATTTGAAACTGCGTGCCTCTTATGGGGTGCTGGGCAATCAGGACATGGCACCTTATCAATTCCTAACGCGCTATGAACCTTTTAACAATAGCTATGGCTTCAACAACGAAGCCGTAAGCGGTGCCGGCTTTACTTATGGCAATGAAGACCTGCGTTGGGAACGCACCAACAATTTCAACATCGGGCTAGATGCTTCGTTCTTAAAGAACAGCCTAACAGCCAGCTTCGATTATTTCCACAAGCACACCACCGATATTTTGATTACGCCAACCATACCGGCCGTCTTTGGCACACAGCTCAGCAAGGCAAACATCGGCCGGATGAATAACCAGGGTTGGGAGTTGGTGCTAGCCTACAACCTACGCACCGGCGAAGCGCAGCATAACTTCTCGGCAAATATTGGCGACACGTACAACGAAGTGACTTATTTTGAAGGAAAAGAGCAGTTCTCGGAATCCGATCGCATTCGCAAGATTATCCGCGAAGGCTTGCCAATCAACGCTTACTACGGCTATAAGGTGCAGGGTTATTTCCAAAATATGCAGGAGATCGAAACGGCTGCCCTACCCGTGGGCACCAGCTCTTCCGATCTGCAGCCCGGCGATGTGCGCTATATAGACCGCAACAACGATGGTGTCATAGACTCCAAAGATCGCTTTGTGCTGGGCCACGCTTTTCCGCGCCTTACGTTCGGCTTTACCTACGACCTGAAGTTCAAAAATTTCGATTTCAGCATGTTTTGGCAAGGGGTTGGCAAGCGCGATATGATGGTGCGCGGCGAGCTGGTAGAGCCTTTCCACGAAAACTATTCCTTTACCATTTACCAACATCAGCTAGACTATTGGACACCGACCAACACCGATGCCGCTTGGCCTCGCCTCACGGCGGCCGGGTCACCCTCCACCAGCAATAACTACCAAATGGAGTCGGATATCTACCTGTTCAACGGGCGCTACGCGCGTCTCAAAAACCTGCAGGTGGGCTATTCCTTGCCGCAGGGCTGGGCCAATCGCCTACACCTTCAGCGGGCACGCATCTTTGCCAATGCGCAAAATTTGCTCACGCTCAGCATGAACTCTTGGATCGATCCGGAATCGTCTGAATTTGATGGCAACATGAGCGGTAGCGCCAACAGCGCTCGTAACTACCCCACCTTGAAATACTATGGTTTGGGCTTAGATATACAGTTTTAATAGCATGACAATGAAACGAATTATTCACTTTCTATATAGCGGCGGTCTCTTGTTGGCTAGCTTGTATTCCTGCAATACCATGGATCCACTGCCCACCGATGACTTTACCGATGCCAACTTTTGGCAGTCGGCCGCCAATGCCGAGCAGATGGTCAATATGGCCTACAATCAAATGTACTCGGCCGATAAGATGTTCAACGACGAGGCCCTCAGCGATAATATCTTTGAAGGGCGCTCCAATACAGATCAACGCACCATTCGAAATGGGATGCCCATGCCTACGCTAGGTCGCTTCGCTTCCGAGTGGGGCGATGCCTATGGCGGCTTAAAGACCGTGCATGTGTTCTTGGCCAATGTGGACCGCGTGCCGGATGCTACCGACAGCTGGAAACAGCGAAAAATAGCAGAGATGCGCTTTATCCGGGCCTTGATCTACTTTAGGCTGGTCAACTTCTACGGCGATGTACCATTCTTTACCGAAGACATCAGCCTGGAAGAATCGGAACAGATTGCCCGCACGCCCAAAGCAACGGTGATGGCCTTTATCCATGCCGAACTTTCGGCCATCAGCAGTATGCTGCCTAGCCGCAATGAACTGCCTAATGCCGATCGTGGCCGCATCACCAAAGGGGCAGCCATGGCTTTTCAGGCTCGTGCCTACCTCTATGAAAGCAACTGGCAGAAAACGGCCGACTACTGCGATAGTTTGATCAGCGCGCAGGGCAGCTACGGCAACTACGCGCTCTTCCCTAGCTACACCGGTCTTTTCGAAGCGGCCAACGAATATAATGAAGAGGTTATTTTAGACTATGCCCAGCTGCCCATTTTAAAAACATGGGGCAAGCTCTACGATGCCGCGCCACTATCGGCCGGTGCCCGACTGAATGCCTATGCGCCCCTGCAGAGCTTGGTCGACAACTACTTGATGCTAAACGGCAGTTCGATTCAGGGCAACGCCAGCTACAATGAAAACAATCCCTACGTCAATCGGGATCCGCGCTTAACGGCTACGCTGGTGCACCATGGCGCGCAATGGACCAATTTTGACGGCACTACGCATACCATCTATACACGCCCCGGCACGGGAGGTAGCGAGCAAGAGCGCATGGATGTATATAGTGGTCCCGCGGCCAACGCTTCGCCTACGGGCTATTATGTGCGTAAATATTATGATCGCACAGCTACCGAGGTGTTCCAGTCGGGTCTAAACATCATTATGTTTCGCTACGCGGATGTGCTATTGATGTATGCCGAGGCCAAGCAGCAGCTGGGTCAACTGGATGCCGCGCTGTGGAACCAAACCATCCGCCCCATCCGGGCACGGGCTGGCTTTGAGGCGGCTGCAGCGCTTGATTTTCCTGCAGGGCTAAGCAACGAAGCGATGACTACGCTCATCCGCAACGAGCGTCGCAGCGAACTGGCTTTGGAGGGCTTGCGCTACTTCGATATCATCCGCTGGAAAGCGGGCAAAACCTACCTCGATGGACCGGTGTATGGTGCAAAATTTGCCAATGGCAACAACAGCTACATCCGCCTCGATACGCGCCGCTTTGACGAAAACAGGGACTACCTCTGGTCGCTGCCGCAAGCGCAAATGGATCTAAACAAGAACTTATTGCCGAATAACCCCGGCCATGCTAACTAATCTATAATCTAAGCAATCATGAAAAGAAATTTCATTTTTATTTGGCTATCTGCCCTGCTCGCTTGCTTTGGAGCCTGCAAAACCGATGATATGAACTATACCGACGTGCAGGTTACGGCCGTCAACAGCCTCTTCGAACCGCTTGACAACAAGTCGGTGAAGTTGGTCAGTTCCAGCACGGCTTCCCTGTTTTTCGAATGGGAGGCGGCGCTCAGCGAAGATGGCGGCGCTCCTTTGTATGAGGTGCTGTTTGACAAGGTGGGGGGCGATTTCTCGAAGCCGCTCTACAAGCTGATGTCCAACAACAATGGCTTCGCCAACAATGCCTACGTTACGCACAAGGTGCTCAATGCGGTAGCCATCTCCTCGGGCGTCAATCCGGGCGAAAGCGGCGAGGTGCAGTGGACGGTGGTTTCCTCCCGCGGCATCAACCGGGTACAGTCGGCGGTGGTCCGTAAGCTCAACATCAGCAGCTTGGAGGGTTTCGCCGATATTCCGGATGAACTCTATGTGTCGGGCGAGGGTTCGGAAGGCGGAACGGCTGTCGCTACGGCCTTGCCGTTCAAACAAACGGCGACCGGCGAATTTGAGATCTACACCCGCCTAGAGGCAGGCAAGAGCTATGTGTTCCTCGACAGGAAGGATGTGAATGCGCGCAAGTTCTTTACGGACGATCAGGTGAAGCTGAAAGAAGCCAGCGAGGATACCAATATGCAAGTCAGCCAAACAGGCGTATACCGCATCCTGCTGGACTTCAATGTGGCTACGGTCAGCTTTACCGAGATACGCTCCATTGGCCTTTGGTTCTCGCCAGAAAACAAGATTTTGTTCAACCTGCCTTACCAAGGAAAAGGCATCTGGAGCGGCACAGGCATCGTAACCTTCCGTCAAGAGAGCTGGGGTCGAGACGAACGTTACAAATTTCAATTAACCAGCGTGGTCAACGGCAACGCCGTAACGCAGCAATTTGGGGCGAAAAACCCGACGGATAGCCGTCCAACGGCCGCTAGCGACCCTTCGTACTATCATTTAAAGTTGCTCAATGCGGTCACCCAATGGGATGACAAGTGGAAGTTTGACGGCGCTGTTGACGGCAAGTCGACCACGATCAGCGTGGTCTTGCAGGGCGACAAGGAGTATACACATATCGTTAAAGTGAACTAAACCCCGAACGGATGAAATTAAGAGCTATAGGATTCGCGTTTCTTGCGCTGCTCGCTTTGGCGAGCTGTGGCAAGATCAACGACGAGTACCAGTTTAACGACGAACTGCCCGCCTCCTGGGAGGAGATGGCAAGCCGTAGCACGGATACGCTGATCAGCCAGTTTTGGAACGCGGAGGGCTATTTTAATTACGGAAGTGATCGTTCCGATCTAGGCTTTCAGTATTGGCCCAATGCACATGCGATGGATGCGGTAATCGATGCCTACCTTCGAACCAGTGATCCGAAATACAGTGCGTACTTTGGAAAGTGGTTTGAAGGCGTGCGTGTGAAAAATGGCGGCAACTACTACAACGTATTCTACGACGATATGGAGTGGAATGCCCTGACCTTTCTGCGCCTCTACGAAATCACAAAAGAGCAAAAATACATGGATGCTACGCTCCTGCTATGGGCAGACATCCTGAAAGCTTGGAACACAGAATACGCAGGCGGGGGCTTGGCCTGGCGCAAGGATATGCTGTATTCGAAAAATGCATGTTCCAATGGTCCGGCCAGCATATTGGCGGTACGCCTGTATAAACTGACCAAAGAGGAAACCTACCTCGATTGGGCAAAGCGTATCTACGAATGGCAAAAGGATGTGCTCTTCGACCGGGCAACAGGAGCAGTTTTTGATAACATCAATGGCCAGACGGACGTCATCAACACCGTGGCCTTGACCTACAACCAAGGAACCTTTCTGGGCACCGCCGTCGAACTTTTTGATGTCACGCAGGATCCGCTTTACATGAACGATGCGCAGAAAACGGCTAACTACACCATCTCCAAATGTATCGATGCCAGCAGCAATGTGCTGCGTGATGAAGGTGCTGGCGACGGGGCGCTGTTCAAAGGGATATTTATGCGCTATTTTGTGCAACTGTTGGAACGAAACGGCGTGGAAGATGCTTTCCGCCTGAAGTTCGAGAACTTCCTGCGCAACAACGGCCGTGTGGCTTGGCTGCAGGGTGCAGACCAGAACTTCTTGCTTTTCAGCTCTTCCTGGGCACAGCGGCCTAGCGGCGATGCGCAGCTGACGGCACAGACAAGTGCGGCCATGTTATTCGAAAGTATTGCTTATTTTGAAAAAAACAGTAAATAAACGATGATGATAAAAAAAATAGTAGGAGCTGCGTTAGCGCTCTTGTGGGCGTCCTGCCTGCAAGGGCAAAAGCAGCCCGAGAACACAAATTATGCGCGGGCAACGGAAAGCTTATCCACGATCCAAAAACACTATGCCGTGAACGATGGCAAACTTCTCCTTCGGGAAACTTTTCCCTTTGACGATAGCTACAGCGCCACCTATCTGGCAGACAACAACAACCCGCCCAAAGCAAATGCCTACTCGTACTTATGGCCGTTCTCCGGAAGTTTATCGGCTTATGTGGCGTTGCTGGAAACCAAGCACAACGCAGCCACCAAGCAGCATATCGATCAAACGGTACTGCCCGGATTGGAGAATTATTATGACAAACGCAGTCCCGTGGGCTACGCCTCCTACATCAATAGCGCCCCGCTATCCGATCGCTTCTACGATGATAATATTTGGCTGGGAATCGACTTTGCGGATCTATACCTCCACACGAAGGAGAAAGCTTACCTGCGCAAGGCACAGGAGATATGGACCTTCGTGCAGAGCGGCATGGATGATAAGCTCGGTGGTGGAATTTACTGGTGCGAACAAAAAAAGGAATCCAAGAACACCTGCTCCAACGCACCGGCCGTGGTCTACCTGCTGAAGCTCTATGAGGCTACCCAATCGAAGGCTTACCTACAGGAGGCAACGAAGCTCTATGCTTGGACGAAAAAGAATTTGCAAGATCCTAGTGATAAGCTCTATTGGGACAATATCAGCCTAGCGGGAAAGGTGCAACCTGCCAAGTATCCCTACAACACGGGGCAGATGATCCAAGCGGCAGCATTACTTTATAAGTTGACGAAGGACAAACAGTATCTGACCGACGCGCAACAGTCGGCAAAAGCTGGCTTAGGTTACTTCTTTTCCCCCAAGGGTACGGCCGACTTTCCCCTGTTGAAACGGAGTGACAACTGGTTTATAGCGATTATGCTACGTGGCTACATTGAACTGTATGGACAGGATAAAAATCCGGTATACATAAAGGCTTTCCAAGCAAACCTAAACCACGCCTGGACAGCCATGCGTGATAACAACGGGCTCTTCGGCAAGGAATGGTCGGGGAAAGACAAAGACAGCGACAAAAAATGGCTGCTCGATCAGTTTGCCATGGCCGAGATGTATGCGCGCCTAGCGGCAGTGAAGTGAGGTAGTGATGAGGTGACAAGGGTAGCGGTAAACCCTAAGATTATCGCTACCCTTATCGCAATACCCAATACTCTTTTGTCCTTCGCCGGGACAGGTTCGTCCCTAAGCCCGGGACGGGGGCGATACTTTTGTAGGGCAAAAGTATCCAAAACCCTGTCGCGAATTTTTGTTGCATCCTTTTCGGACAGTGCATAGGCAAATGCCCACAGACGCAACAAAAATAAGGCGACGTTCGCGTTAATATTAGGCAGGTGCGGTAATTGTATAGTTTGCGAATTTAGTGACGAGGTGATAAGGTGACATAGTTATGAAGATCACAGCGATAACTTGATGATTTACCGCGACCTCATCGCACTATCCACTACCATTAAAGCTACAGCGCTTTAATCTCTGCAATAGAAAGGCCTGTAGCTTTAGCGATATCGGTAACGGAAAGTCTCATTTTCGTAAGTTCTAGTGCTATCGAAACTGCTTTTTCGTGTCTTCCTTGTTCTAAACCTTGTTCTAAACCTTGTTCTAGACCTTGTTCTAAACCTTGTTCTAGACCCTTCTCCAAGCCCTGCTTCAAGCCGTTCTCCAAGCCCTGCTCCAAGCCCTGCTTCAAGCCGTTCTCCAAGCCCTGCTCCAAGCCCTGCTTCAAGCCATTCTTCACCGCGTCTGCCAAATCTAGCTCTTGGGTTTCGCGGATGGAGAAGGCATCCCATTTGCGTTTTAAACTTACATCGTACATATTTCGTTCCTCCTTATTTAATTGTGTGTAGGCGGCTATTTCAAACAGCCGCTCGAAGATAGGCTTCCGCAGATAGACCGATAGCTTCTTCAGTTTAGCCATATTCTTCAGGACATAGAGCCATCGATCGAGATCCGTCTGTAGTTCAGCCTCTTCCTTCTCAAATTTAACCAATTCTATGTAGGTATATCCCAATTGTTTATAAAAAACTTTTCCCGTATGCGTATCGCACAGCCCGATTTCGTGCATATATCGTGCATCACTTTCATGATCGTGCATTGGGAATCCGTCCAACAGTACAATTATATATACTTCGCTTATCGCGTAGTTCCATGCTGCGCGATTACCCTTGGGCGCCATATCGGCAATCAGCTTGCTCCCATAATATAACATCCTACGTTTCAGGTTTCGCTGTGTACTGCGTTGCACTTCGATCAGGAATGTTTCCCCGCTGTCTGCCGTGCACACTAGGTCGAAGATCACTGTGCCTATCTCTTCGGCATCCCCCACATGTTCGTTCTTCCCGTAATGGAAGTCCGCTATATGTTTGCGCCCGTGGAATAGCTCGTTCAAAAAGGATTTTAAAAATTCCTTACTCGTCTCCGAACCAAAGATTCGCTTAAAGCCAAAATCCGTCGTCAAATCAATGAACTTAGGAGCATGCATCGTTATTTATAATTTGGTTTCAAAGCCAAAGTTAAGGAGGTTCTTTGGGAGTAATCGGTTATTAAACGGATATAAACGTTTAAGTTTGGTTAAAAAGGGTGATATGGTGATGAGGTGACATAGTGATGGAGTGATGAGGTGATGATGTTACAAAGTGACGAGCTGATTGCGCTAATCTTTATAGTTGTCGCTATCCTTATCTACATACTTTGTACTAAATACTATATACTTTCTTGTCCCTAAGCCCGGGACAGGGGCCTTACTTTTGTGGGGCAAAAGTAAGCAAAACCCTGTCGCGAATTTTTGTTGCATCCTTGTGGAGTAGTGCATAGGCAAATGTCTACAGACGCAACAAAAATAAGGCGACGTTCGTGTTAATATTAGGCCTGTGCGGTCATTGTATAGTTTGCGAATTTAGTGACGAGGTGATATGGTGACATAGTTACGAAGATCACAGCGATAACTTTAGGATTTACCGCAACCCTTATCCCAATACGCAATACTCACTACCCAATACTATTTTCCAGCGATCGATCCCCTATATTATACGATCCCCGTTTAACGTCACTTTTCCAGTCTCCTTCCAAGTGCTGGGGAACAAAGAACATGTTTGGGGATTGGAGGGATGGACAAAGCCTAGGAATAACGTCTCCATCGCTTTGGATGCGATGGAGACGTTATTCCAGCTTTGCCAAACATGTTGCTTTGTGTGGGCCGGACCCGTGCGATAAAGCACCTGAAGGTGACGAAGGGTTTTGAGCACTTTTGCCCTTCAAAAGTGCTGCCTTGCTGCGGCGAGCGGCGAAAAGGTTTGAGGGGTGGGTGAAGGTGGTGACGGAGATGATGAAAGCTCGCACTAGCGAATGCAGGTCTCTACAGACGCAACAAAAATAAGGCGACGTTCGTGTTAATATTAGGCAGGTGCGGTCATTGTAAAGTTTGCGAATTTAGTGACGAGGTGATAAGGTGACAACGGTAACCTTATACTTAAACCGCTACCCCTGCCGCAATACTCATTACCCCCTACGCTGCACGCCTAATACTCCGTTTGGAAGGTACGGAACGAGGAGCGTAAGCCAATCGTAAAGATCGTGGCATTGATCCGGTCGCCAGCACTGATAGGCTTCTGTTGTCTGTTGATCAGCCCTAACTCCCAGCGCAGGTTATATTTCGGATTGAGCATATAAGCTACCCGCAGCTCATTGTAAAAAAGATCGACAGCCTGCCCTTGGCCAATACGAAATCCGCCGGACGCCGGCTCACTTTTAAAGATATCGCGTCCGAAATTGTCCGTCGTCATCGGGTCTAATCCGTATCGGGCAAACATCGTCTGCCCATAAACGTCAAACCGTTTCCAGCGGTAGGTCGCTATACCCAGCAGCTCCCGAAAGTTCGCCCCGTTGGGGTGCGCCAACGGATCGCCATCGCTGCTGTAGTTGAGGCGGTTGTTGCTATGCTGGTAGGTATGGGGTGCTGCTTGGTTAAATTCTGCCGTCAGGTTGAGGTTATCTACCGCAAAAAGGTCGAAGGCACGAGCACCCAGCTGGTAGGCTGTGCGTCGGTCGCTATCCTTGTTGAACGATAGCTTGCTCAGGTCGTCCGCAAAGAATTGTCCATAGAATACATACTTGTCCCAGGGCTGGTACTTGACGTTAAGTCCTACGCCGCCATTCACTTTCTTCGCGTTGGCATCGCTATATCTCGACCAGATCAACGAATGGAAAAGACCGACCGTCAGCTTGTCGCTCGCGAGGTAGTCAATATACTGGAAGGCGGCATATTTGGACGCATTCCCCACACGTATACGTTCCTGATTTTCCAATATCTGGTATCGCGGGTTGCGCCGATCCAACATATAGGCCCAAATAGAGTTGTACTGAAAACGCTTCACCTTGCCCGAAAATTTGGCATGCGTAAAATTGTAGGGATTGTCGGATAGCAACACCGATCGGTAACCATCTCCAATATGCAGCTTATCGTAGGCCAAACTCACCTGAAAGCCATCGCTAACATGATAGTTCATATTCACGGAGGTATTCATCCAGTCAAATTCTTGACTATTTATATTCTTGGAAAAGCCCTGTCCAGGCAGTCCGCCGAGCGCGACAGCCGCACTATCGATATGGGTAGGAAAACGAGCCTGTGTTTCAAAAAAGGAGAAGTATAGGGCAAATTTATCTTTGACGTTCAGCCCCGCCTGTATACCACGGCTATTGGTCCACAGGTTCTTATCATTGGTTCCCGTCTGCCGGCCGATCACAAAATCAGGTAGAAAATCAGCATAAAAGGAATGGTCGTCTTTCAGCACTTCAATCAGGTGCTCCTGGAAAATCTTCCGATGCAACCATCCCCGCGTGCTGTCGCGAGGCACAATTTCATAAGCGGCATCGAGCTGCTTTCCCACAAATGGCTTTACCGCAGTATGTGCAATAGAATCTCCATAAATGGCTTTGCCATACCGTTGGTAATGCTGAAAAGAATAGGGCTGGTAATGTATTTGGGCCGTCACCTGCTGTATGCACAGCAGCACGAAAAGGAACAGACTTAGTTTTCTCATCACTTAATTTACGCGAATATAACAATAATCGTACCTGTTCGCCAAAAGTGTTCAGTTGGTGATGAAGTGATATGGTGATGTAATGACTAAGTGACATGGTGACGATTGATGGCGGTAATCTTAGGGCTTACCGCTACGCTTTATTTCCATATGCTATACCCAATACGCTTTGTCCCTAGCCGGGACAGGTTCGTCCCTAAGCCCGGGACAGGGGCGATACTTTTGTGGGGCAAAAGTATCCAAAACCCTGTCGCGAATTTTTGTTGCATCCTTATTGGACAGTGCATGGGCAAGTGTCTACAGACGCAACAAAAATGATGCGACCTTGCTGTTAATTAAGGCAGGAGCGATACCGATAGAAGGTCGTGACAAGGTGATATGGTTACAAAGTGACGTTGATAGCGGTGAATCGTAAGATTCACCGCTACCCTTATCGCACTACGCAATACGCATTACGCACTACCATAAATAGCGATCGACAACCTTTCGTTTGAGAATACCGCTTAACGTCACCTTTCCAGTCTCCTTCCCCGTGCTGGGAAACAAAGAATATGTTTGGGGAATCGAGCGATGGACAAAGCCTAGAAATCATGTCGGAATCGCATCCAAAGCGATTCCGACGTTATTTCAGCTTTGCCAAACATGTTCTTTGTGTGGGCCTGACTCGTGCGACAAAGCACCTGAAGGAGACGACGGGTTTTGATCACTTTTGCCCTTCAAAAGTGATGCCCTGCCGTGGCGAACGGCGGAAGGGGTTTGAGGGGAGGAATAGTGACAAGGTGATATGGTTACAAAGTGACGTTGATAGCGGTGATCTTACGATTCACCGCTACCCTTATCGCACCACGCAATACCCACTACACTATACTTCTTACCTCCCCCATTTATCTGCGAGCACCTTCATATAAAATCCCCCCACTACACTACGCGCCTTGAAGTTCTCGCGAATACCATTCGTCGAGTCGTAGAAGTCGTTCAGTGGCACACGGGATGGCGTTTCTAAAGCATGCCGATACACCGGATCTATAAACTTTTTAAAAGTACCCTGGTCATCGGTCAATACAGCCGTCCAAAGTATCCAATCATTTTTGGTATAGTTCTTCCGGCTGTCGAGCGGTAAACCAAAGCGATTCATGCGGGGCAAATAATAAGCTATTTCTTTTGTTGTCACCTCTTTCGGGAACAAACCAAAATCCAGCACCTTATCCCACACGAGGTTATATTTCTGGCTCCAGGTTTTCGGGTCGTCGAAGGTCAAGGCGTAGTGATCTCCACCATCGGCCATCTTCATCCATTGGGGCACCATCTCTTCTGCGATCTTGCCGTAACGCGCCGCGACCTCCTGCTTGCCCAGCATCTCTGCCAGCCGCGCATAGCTGGCGATGCCCATAATTGCTTTTAGCGAGAGGTTGGCATTGCGCGCCAGATGGCCCGCAAAGTCATCCGTACACAACTGCGTTTTCGGGTCTAGCCCTTCCTGCACGAGGTAGTCCGTCCATTTGGTCAATACCTCCCAATGCTTAGCGGCATAGTCTGCGTTGCCTTGCGCCTGCGCGATGGCTGCCGTCAAGATCAGCATATTGCCCGATTCCTCTACCGGCATCGGCTCCCCGTAAGTCTGCCCATTGGCCTTTGGATAAGTACCCAAGTCATGTGCCGCCCAAGGATGCGGATACTTCCCTGTTTCGCTGAAGTGGAAAATACCATTGAGCATCCCCTGCAGCAACACGGGGTTATAGATCAAATATAAAGGCGACGAAGGATAGGTAACATCCACCGTATTGATAAATCCGCCACTATTATTCTCCTTGGATAGCCATAGCACCTCCTTCTCCGGACTCTCCACCAAGGTATGCGCGGCAATACTTTGCCTGTAGGCCAAGACACAAAGATGTGCATACTCCTCGCCTCCGGCAGCATAAGCTTGCTGCCATAGGTCCTTATCAAAAGCAGCACATTTTTCCATCAATTTTGGATAATCCGCTACCGCAGCATGCAGTTGCGACTCGAATAAACCGTCGCCGCTTTTGTTCCACCAAGGACGTAGATCCTGGTTAAAATACTGAATGGCGATCACCTCATCATAGCCAATGGTCAGAAAACGCTGTACGGGCTTAGCCCCTACAGCGCCTAAAGCCATCTCCGTATGCAGCGATAACGATTTGCCACGATATGGCCCCTCGCTTTTGCCCGCATCTCTCCCCGAGAGGTATTGTTTCACATCCTTGCCTGCAGGCGCCGCCACGTAGAGGTATCCCCAGTCAATGCGCATATCGTCGGCTCCCTTCTGCAAGGTGGGTTGTTCCACCGTGCCCGCTTTCAGGATGGAGAGCCCCTTATCCTGGTAGGCCCATCCTTCTACCTCCTGCTGATCCGCCATATAGACCGCTATATCCGAAGAAACCTCTTGATGCACCTTCACGCGATGCTGCTTGCCATCCTTGGATACCACCTCGTAGGCGAGGTAAGAAACCGGGCGCGCAAGCAGGTCAAGATTATCGAGGAAGAGCGGCGAGGTGAAGGTTAGCTTGAGGGCCACACCCGCAGCACAATCAAATGTATACGCTGTTTGTGTAGCGCGCACCTCTACCCCCGTTTGTTGGGCAACAGCCATACCCTCCTTGTCGGATGGCAGCTTCTTCACCAGGTCAACATCTAGAAAGCGGCCACCGGCCGTATTTTTTAGGTGTATGGCCAGCACATTATTTCCTGCATGCAGCAGCCCTTTCGCTTTTGCCGAAATATCAAAATACTCGAAGCGGTTGTTCCAGCCTTCTTTCTCGAAAACAAGCTTCCCATTGAGGTATACCGCTATATTATCATCATGGTGCAATTTGAGATACAAGGGATCTTCCTGCCCAACTTTATCCAGGGAGAATTCCCGTCTCACCCATATATTATCCGACTCCCAAAAGGTTCCCGGTACCGATTTATTATCCGAAATCGGCAGCAGGCCTTCCTTCCAGCCGGCCGCTTTAAACGTTAATGTCGGCCAGCCATTCGCTGGAGCCTGCTCACTATATCTCACCAGCGCCTTTCCTGCTCCTGCCGCCTGCGGCATAATGGATTGGTAGCGCGGTGCATCCATGCCCATAAAGCGGTACATCTTGCCATCCACCTCCAGGTAGCCGGTCAAGCCGTGCGCCACGCCCGTCCAGTGCTCGGTAGCCTTGTCCGTCAACAAATCGCTGGTCGACCAAATACTGAAATTCGGATTATGGGTTACCAAAGGATAAGCCGGCGCTTTCCGCGCCTGCTTATCTTGGGCCGAAGCCATCAACACACTAAAAACCGATGCGAACAGCCATAGGCCTATGCGCATCCCTTTTCTACTTATATTGTTTATTGCGATCATATTTTATGTTGACACCGTTTATAAAGAGGTAAAGATACGCGAACATATCCTCCCCGAAATATCAGATAATATTCAAAAAATAATACCATCTGTTCAATTTTTGCATGCATCCCGTTCAGGATGCAGCAGCAGGCCATCCTTACCATGAAAAGCTGACGTTAACCCCATCGGGATCGTTCTCAAAACCCAGCAGATACGTTCGGGATGCCCCATCCCAATGTTGCGGATCAAATACCTCCGCGCTATTTACCGTCACGCTTTTCGGCCGCTTGGGCAGCAGTACCCGCGAGATGTTTGTCGTCTCTATCGGACTTTTCGCCAAGTAGGAATAAGTTGATTTGCTGACCTTCTCGTCGTACACCCGACTGGCAGCGGCGAGCACCTGCGGCTTTTTCTTGTTTTCAACAAAATCCACATTAAACAAATAAGCTTGCTCGCCCGGTGCGATGGATCGCTCGCGGTACACCGGCAGTTTTGGGTCAAAGAGGTCGATCAGCGTCCCGCGTATCGTGTAGCGATCCTCGTTGACGCTTTCATCCAGCACCGCCAGCAGCTCAAATGGCCCACGCCGCAGGTAAAAGTTGTTTTTAAAGGCCAAGCTCTTTCCCGTGGCCGCTTGGTAGCGCGCCTGCGCCATGCTGAGCAGCTGCTGGCTCTGGTTTGTTTTCAGTACAAAATCTTTCGGATCCAAGCGTATGATCTGCAGGGCTCCTTTCCCAAAAGTATACAAGCCTTCGGCTGCGCCGGCAGCGATACCCATTTTCTCAAAAAGGTGATCTGCAGGAGCTGGATAGGTATTACCTTGGGTATTCCACCATTCCTGCACCGTCTGAAACGGATCCTTATCCGTCCCGCAGTAGATCAATTGCCCGCCCGCCTTCACCCAGTCTGCCAGCTGCGCATGGGCCGCCGCATCCAAGGGTTTCATATTGGCATAGGTCATCAGCAGCACCTTGGTATCCGTCAGCGCTTCTTTAAATCCCAGGTTCTCGATATGCACCGTCTTTACCGGAACGCCGTGCTTCAGGAAAGGTAACGCCAAGCCATAGAAATTGGCCAACTGCGGATCGTCATAGCCCGCATGTGTCGGGAAACGCTGAAACATCAACGAGTTGGCCATCAACACAGATATGCCAGTGCTGCCCGATAGTTTATTGTCGCTCAAAGGCATCTGGTTCAGCGAGTTGATCATCACCTGCATCTGGGTCGAGTAAGGACGCGGAATGCGCTGCTTATCCTCGCTGTTCGGATTGGTGCGGTATAGCCCTTCATAAATACGCTCGGGCCAAGGCATCACCTCATAATCGGCAATCTGCGGATACAGTAGCTGTGCCACAAAGGTCGCCTGATAATTGGTTTTATAGTCTACCCAGTCTTTTGCGCGGTCTTCAATCGGATCCGTCAAGAAGAACATCTTCCGGCCCGTAGGGGCGGTCATGGAGGCCATGGAGCCATATTCCAAGTAGGCCGTTTCGAAGACCCGCTCCCTTTCCTTACCATTAAAATAATTTGGCTCGCGGGAGGTGCCCGTCCATACTTGGGCTATATACCCATCCACTACCGGCAGGGAGGCTAGGCTAGCCTCCGGCGAAACGATCATCCACTGCGCATAGTTCAGCAGTGAATGTGTAGGCACATAGCATTTGACATCCATCCCTTTCGTTTTGCCGTAGGCCTTGGCAAAGGTAAACACCTCCTCCAAGGCTTTGTAATAGAGTTGGTACTTCAGCTTGTTGGCGAGGTAGGTATTCTCAGGCGACTCGTGCTGCGGGCGCCAATCAAAACCATAGTACTTCTTCCACTCCCTTTTGAACGCCGCGCTGTATCCTGCCCTTGCCCAAAATTCCGGCTCTTCCATAAATATGGCGTCTATGCCGGCATCGATCACCGGCTTGATATGGCGTTCCTTCAGGTACTTCAAAAAATTGTCCGTTGGCACAATGTAGGGAACCATATGGCCATGCCATATCGTGTCTTGCGCTTGCGTTACCTGCCCTTCATCCAAATGCCACTGCCCATCCCATTGCCCGGTGAAGTAGTCCTGGTATTCACCCCAGGCGATACCCGTCATAAAATGTACGGTATAGCCGTGGTCCTTCCACGATTTTACGTGCTCGGCAAAGGGCACGCGCTTGTGCTTGTCAGATGGATTGCCGCCCACACCGTAAACCATCACCGCATCCGCGCGATTGTCGATGGTCGGGCGCCACTCCCGTGAGGTTTGAAAGGTTGTTTTTACCTTGTCGGTTTTTTGTTGCGCCATGGCCGATCCGCCTCCCAGCAGAACGGCCATGCCTACATATACAGTCCAATTTTTCATTCCCTATCTATTTTTTTGTCCTTAATTCACAAATACCTCTTTGGCATCCGTATAGTTATACCGTCTAGTACCGCTTCCCGCCGGCGTATCGTAATTGATACGCGCTGCCGCACGGATAAACACAATCCGTCCAGGCGGAATCGTTCCTTTTGACTCGATCGTCACCGTCTGTCCAAGCAAGCTATTAAAAGAAGACCCGGTGTAGTCAATGGCGCTTGTCCAGCGTTCATCTCTTGCCCGATAACCTACCGACGAGGAATAGCTGACAAAAAGTTGGATATCGGTCACGTTCTGGAAGCTGCTGCTGTAACCGCCCATGGGCTCTATTTTTTCGCGAAATACATTTTCCGCCACCCCTCGGTTCACACGAACTTTAGCCTGTATCTTGCCATTGACCACCTGCGGCTCGCCTACCCATTCCACGTTCAGGAAGGGTTGCACCTCAAATTTCGCCTCCGTTACGCCCTCAATGTCGAGGTCTTTTGTTTCATCGGCAATGGGTACCCCACGCTCATCCTCGCGCAATAAGGGGATAAACGGTCCGTCGATCTGTACGTTATAGGTTCCCTTAAAAATTTTCGTATGCTGGAATGTGCCGTCTGGCATACAGAAAAAGTCCGGGTTGGGCGTTACATTTTCTCCCCAGCTGGTCTCGATAAGGCGCACCCGAATTCCTTCGCTACCTTGGTCTGTCAACACCCGTTTTCCGGTAGCTACATCGACCACCTCTCCATGCAGGGTTTCCGCTGGAGCTGGATAACTATCCAGCTCAAACAAACTGCAGGAAGCCAAAAACAAAAGAGACGCTAACGCGATAAACATGCTTGTCTTTTTCATCTGATTATTTTTAGATTTTCTTTGTTCTATTTATTTTCTATTGCAACAACGCTCTCCGCATCTTTAGCGGTTGGGCTGCTGGTCTATCACCGCACTCTTCGCTACTTCTCCGCCCGGAATGGCAAAATAGTAGTCGATCACATTGTATTCAAAGGTTTTCAAACTCACCCATTGAAATCTAGCATCGAAAAAGTATTTTCCGCTATTGGTCGAGAAGAAGGGATAAAGTCCGCGGAAACGATAGCGGATATTGTTGCTAAACGCGTCCTTGTTTCTGTTTTCACCCCAGAAACCATTCCGTCCTTCATAGTGCTGCACGCGCCAACGGCGGATATCCCATTTCGACTTATGCTCCAAGGCCAGCTCTTTGCGTCTTTCCTTGCGCACGGTATTGCGTCCGCTCTCAGTCGCCGTCAGTACGCCGGGAAGCAAGGATGCTCCGGCGCGCTCCCGAATGTCGTTCACCGCTTGTGTAGCCACCTGCATCAGGTCTGCTCCGTCAGGCGAAGCCTCTCCGGCAAGGGATAGTTCCACGGCAGCTTCCGCGGCATTCAACAACACTTCCGCATAGCGCATCAACACAAAGTGCTGGTCCGATCGGCCTTCTCCGGCCACGAAGGCAGGATCTGGATTTAACCATTTTCTGCCATAAAGCCCCGTCAGGTTTCCTTCGCCATTATCAAAAAATGGACCGTTGGCACCGGCGGCCGTTATGGTTGTTCCGTTGTAATTTACCAGTTCTTGTGAAACACCTTCCCGTGGGCTCAAGAAAAGGGTTTTCGGCGTGGCTCGATAGGCATTCAGGTTTTGATACCTGTTCTCCGCCGCTTGATAGGAATAATCAGTAAAAAACGGTTTCACCGGTACAGCTCCCGTGTAAACACCTGCGCGTACTTCAATATCTCTCCCTTTAAATCGGTCGCCGGGGAATATAACGTACGCCCGCAATCGAGGTTCGGCATTGCTAAAAAAGTCCATCGGGTTGTCATACAGCAAATAATCGCCTTGCGTATTGGAGTTTCCAGTCGTTACCTTGATGGTGCCGTCGGGATAGCGCGGAAAACCTTCATAAAGCTCCATAAAGTCAAGGGTAGGACAAGTGCCGGAGGCCAAAGGTGCTTTAAAGATAAAAGGCGCACTGTAAGCATCATAGCCGTGGGTAGATACCGGAAAAGTGTATTCCTTCAGGTAGATATTTTCCGGACTTTCCGCATCGTTAAACATGTCGACCATATTTTGGTATTGTGCTTCCCGATCGTTGGCTGCCCATTTCTTTTTATAGAGCGCATATTTGCCACCCTGCATCACTTCACGTGCTGCGAGATAGGCCTCTCTGAAATATTTCTTCGATGCCGATTGCCATGCATTTTCCGCAAAGCCAATCACCCGAACACCCGTTTTATCGCCTAATCCGGTGAGCCTTCCGGGTACCGTTTCGTTGTACTTGGCTATACTGCCTGCATAAAGCATGGCTTCCGATTTAAAAGCCAGCGCCACATACTTGTTGGCATAGCCGCGCTTGGGGCTTGCCGGCGATAGTAAAGCTGCCGCCTGATCAAAGTCGGCCAGCACCTGGTTCCAAGTTTCCTCTTCGCTGGCGCGCGGCACTTCCAATTCGGATTGCTCTGCCGGGTAGGGAATTACTTTGGTCACCAACGGCACACCGCCAAATCGTCTAGCCATCGCATCGAATACAAATGCACGAACGAAATAGGCCTCACCTAGGTAGTGGTTATAGGTAATTTCAGGAAAAGCATCCTTGTATTGGGGAAGATTTTCGATCAGGTAGTTTGCATCCCGCAAAAGCGTCATGGCTTTGCCCCAGTACGGCGTACGCTCACCGGTAAAAGCCGAACTGATTCCATCCCGGTTCAATGCCTCTCCGGTACCTTCAATACCCATTGCGGCCAACCATCCATTGAATTCCACCCCCCATTGCGCCATGTATTTGAAATCTTCAAAGGGCATGTTGCTGTACATCCTGGCAAGGTATACCTCTACGCCCGATTCACTGGTAAACAGGTCGCTATCACCAATGATGCTTTTGGGCGGGATATCTAAAAAATTCGAACACGAGGCAAATAAAACACAAATGGCCAACGTGAGCTGATATATCTTTTTCATACGATTCTTTTTTGTCTTAATAAAGTCCATAACAGCAAGGATTAAAAGCTAAGTGAAAGCCCGCCTGTGATAGTTTTGTTTAACGGATAGAGTCGGCCCAGCTCGTCCTCTGGGTGTTCCGGATCGACAAATTTCACCCCCGTTATGGTAAACAAGTTATAGGCATTCGCGAATATCCGCAGGTTCATGGTGGAGGAAGGCCTAAATTTCGGCAAGGTATAGCCCAGCTCCACGCTTTTTAGGCGTAGATAGGCTGTGCTCACCCGGTTGAATGTCGAGGTCTCGATCGGATAGTTCCCCGTAAAGCCGTAATAACCGCTTACCCATTCCTGCGAAGGATCCCAAGGGTCGGCCTGCGGATCCACCGTGTGCCAACGATCGGTATACTGCTCCAGTATTCCTCCGCCATTGCTTCCCCAAATGGCACGAAGCGGTTCCAAATACTGCATGGAGCCCAAGGCCGTTCCTTGTAACAGGAAGTTCATATCAAAATTTTTGTAATTGGCATCAAAACTGAAACTGAAGTTTAACCAAGGGGTGCTATCAAAAAACAGGGGACGCATATCTAAGCCATTTATTTCCCCATCGCCGTTCCAGTCTTCGTATTTATAGTCACCCGGCAAGGTCTGGTTTCCTTTATAGATCGGAAAACTCCGAACGTCATCCCAGTCGAGGTATCGTCCTGCGCCCTGATACCCAAACTGCAAACCTTGGGTCCGGTTGTTGAGGTTATCGTTACGCCAGCGATCGTAGGAATTTCCCCACGGTCCTTTCTCGGAGCCTACGAGGTGCTTCTGCCGGGTAATGGTTCCGATGGCCTTCATGCGGTAGGATAGCTCCCCGATTTTGTTCCGGTGTGAAAGTTCGACGTCCATCCCAAAATGCTTGTCGCTATCCAAGTTCTCGCGCGGAGCGGTAGCACCCACCACAGTAGGTAGATCGCCCGTGCGGCGTGCGAACAGTCCTTTACGCTCGCGTTCAAAATAATCCACGGCAAAGCCGAAAAGGCCATTCCATCCTTCAAAATCGACCCCAAAATTTAAGGTATTGGAGGTAAACCAGGTAATCATCTGGTTCGGTAGCGGCAAGGTAGACACGCCATAGATAAACTGGTTGCCAAACATGTAACCGGGGGCATACTGCGCATAATAGCCGCTACCTGCATTACTCGATGTTGCGGGATAATCATAGCCGGTAGCCCAGTCATACTGCAAGCTACCATCGTCTCCCAATACCCCGTAACTTCCACGGAGCTTCAGCTGGTTCACGAAAGACAGCGCCGACCAATCTTTAAAGAAAGGCTCTTCCGAGATCCGCCAGGCCACGGATGCCGATGGGAAAAATCCCCATTGGCGGCCAGGAAGAAATTTCGACGAACCGTCGTAACGGAATTGCGCTTCCGCGATATAGCGGTTGTCGAAGGTGTAGTTGGCCCTTCCAAAAACCGCCGCATTGGCGGTCTCATAAATATCGTTCAAGGAGCTGTTCATACCCCCCAGTTGGTCTTGCGCCACACCGGCAAAGAGGTAATCCATGGCGAAAGCGAGATTACGCTGCGCAAAGAAGTTATCCCCCATTTGCTTTTGCACTTCGGTTCCCAACAGGCCGCTCACCTGATGTCGGCCATTAAATTCCCGGTTATAGTTTGCAATAAACTGTCCGAGTACCTGTTGCTTATCAAACATTTCCCGACGTACCTGGTTGGGCGAACTGATGTTGTACAATTTAGGCACATACAACTGGCTTACCTGGTCGAAAGCATATTGGTAATATTCTCTCCGATTGATGTTGTTATTATCCATCCGGTAATCGTAACTGACCAATGCTTTTGCGGAAAGGCCTTTCAGTGCATCACTCACTACACCGAAATCGTAATTCAAGCTCGCCGACGATTGAATCTGTTTCTGCCCCGTTTTACGATAGCCTGAGATATCGGCGGTCATCTTCGCTACGGTGTTTTCTTCCAGATCCAGGCCATCATAGTTGAGCATGGTATTCTCCGGATCGGCATAGGCTGGCGCGAGCACACCCTGGCGCCAATAGTTGCGGATAATATCTGCCGAACTCGAATATGGACTATTCCGTTGGTCCACAACGCCGCTCAAATTCAGGTCAAAGCTTAGCCCTTTGGTCACCTCGGCACTGATATTCGAACGCAGATTCACTTTCCGGTAGTTCAGATCGCCCGATTTGAAAAAGCCTTCTTGATAGAGATGCCCTAGGCCCACATAATATTGCGATTTCTCGGCTCCGCCCGTGATGCTGAGATCCTGCTGTGTCTGTGGCGAGTAGTCGGAAAAGATCAGGGATGTCCAGTCGGTGGTACGCCGCTTGCCTGTTCTAAAATCTTCAAACGAGCTCTCCGGATAAATAATGTTATAAGGCGATGCGATGTTATTGCGCACCCTTTCGTTTTCAATCGTCATCGATTCGTATGCATCGGCCAGCGTCGGTAATCCGGAGGGGCGTTGAAAGGTATAGGTGCTGTTCAGGGAGACGCTTGTCTTCCCGGTCTTAGTTCCCTTTTTGGTGGTCACCAGTACCACACCATTCGCTGCCCGCACCCCATAGATCGCGGCCGAGGCATCCTTCAGCACCGATATATCTTCGATATCGCTTGGATTTAGGCGTTGAAAATCGGCAGTGGTACGGGGTATCCCGTCAATCACCACCAAGGGGCTACCTAGGCCGCGGATATCAAAACTACTGTTGAAGTTTCCCGGCTCGGCACTGCGTTGCCATACGCGCACGCCCGGAACTCGTCCGGTCAGCATGTTCTGCGGGTTTTCGTTCTTCGTGCGCCGCATTTCGTCGCCTTTGATGTTGGATACCGCTCCGGTTAAACTCACTTTCCGTTGTGTTCCATAGCCCACCACAACGACCTCCTCTAGGGCCGATTCATCTGCCTGCAATACCACATCTATGCGGCTTCTGCCGCCTACCGTTTCTTCCACATCAACATATCCCACATAGCGGTAGTGCAGCACGGCGCCTTGTGGCACTTGCAAGCTATATTGCCCTTCGGCGTTGGTGCTGGTCGCTAGTTGCGGCGAGGTTCCTTTCACGGTCACGGATACGCCCACCAAGGCCTCTCCTTCCGCGCTGTTCACACGGCCAGACACCACGATATTTTGTGCCCATGATACGGCAGGAAGTAAGAGCAATACCAAGCATACAGTCTGTATACAGGTACCCATTTCCATCTTTAATTTCTTAATCATACAGGTTATTTTTACGCTATTGGTTAGCTATTTTGTGTGTTCATATCTAGACAAAACCGCATATTCGGCGGCAAAAGCAAAGGTAAACATGCCCTCGGTATCGTTCTTGCCCCGATCGCGGTTCCAGCCCACCAACAAATTTGTGGGCAATAGTCCGTTGTAGAAGAACCGCTCGTAGGCATAGTCTAGGTTCTGCTGAAAGGCAGCGATATAGGCATCGGATGCTTGGTTCGCGGGATAAAAATCCACATAGCCGCGCATCAGCACGCCGTTGAACCAGTTTCTAAAACCACTGATATCAAAGGTGTAGTGATCCGCCACATTGACGCCCTTCTTCGCAAAATAGGCGAAGGAAGCATTGGCCAAGACCGTTCCGTCCTCGCGGTATTTGGCGTCGTTGGTCACGCGGTATAGATCGGCAGCGCCGGATAGCATCGTCCCGCTGTTGTAGGTGATGGCCGGCCCTACCCGATCGCGGCAGGTGGTGCCGCGACGGTAGCTCACGCCGTTGATCTGCTCCAATTGGGGCGATCCCGGGGTACAGCCGCCCATCATATCGTCATATACGCCATCGGCACGCAGCAGGGCCTGCTTTTGCCAATCGTAGATTTTCTTGGCATAGAGCAAGTAATAGTCGGACTTGCTCATCTGCTCCTGTTTGCGGGTTCGGCGGTCGCCCGCGTCGATATAGTGACGCGTGGCTTGGTCGCTTTTCCCTTTGTACATTTCGTGCAGCCACACCAATGGGCTCACCATCGGTCCATTGCTACAGGCGTGCTTCGTCACGTAGCCCGGCCCCCAAGCAATACCGCCCACCTCATTGCCATTGGCATCGATCGTGCAATCCCAGCCGTCCAGCACATAGGCCGTCAAGTATTCGGCCTTGCTTAAAAATTCTGCATTGCCGGTCACTTTATAGGCTTCCAAAAATTCGCGGATCAGCCACATCTGGTCGTCATACACGTTTTCAATCCCATCCACACGTGCCCCACCTTTGGAGTTTCCACGGTTTACGCCATACACGGTCCATTCTTTGGTGCCGGTATAGGAGGTCAGGGTGAAGGTACCGAGGTAATACTCGGAGCCATCATACAGCTTCATCAGCTCCTGCTCATAGCGGCTAAAATGTGCGTTGTAGCGTGTGGCGTCACCTTTCTCCTTTTCGATTTCCAGCGTATGCATAATGGCGGTCACCGCCTCAATGGCACTGGTATACATCCACACACTGCCTATTTCATCGGATCTTCTGTTGGTATAGGGGTTGTAATAGCGGGCCATGGTCATGCCACTGCCTGAAAAATAAGCGCCAAGTGCGTTATCGGTAATCTCCATAGCGCGCGTCAGCGACCTGCTCGCCAGATTGGTATCTTCTGGCGGCGTAGTCTCCCCATCGCTTTTTGCCTTGTTACAGGCACAGATGAAGAAGCATAGCAGGCTCCCCATCGCGATCATCATACTTTTTTTCATCTTTAGTTTATTTTAATATTATGTATCACCAGTTTGTTCTCTCCGGTATTGGCTTCGCCATTGTACACCCCAAGCGCTAGCGTCACATCCTTGCCATTAAAAGCAGATAAGTCGTAATTAAACACGGCATATCCCTCGGGGTTGCCCGCACCGCCGTCGCCATGCTTAAAGCGCCAACAGCCATCGCTAGCGGCCGATGCTTGCTGTGCGGTGTTCGAGGCCGGCGACAGATGGGTTATGCTGCCGTCGTTGCCTATTGCCGTAAGTTTGAAATAGGTGAAGTTGCTACCAAAATTGCGGGTGCTTAGTGCCAGGCGGTTACTTCCTGCCGCAACCGAGAATTTAGCATACATATACGCCTCAGGCACCTCCGTGTCTACTTCCGGCGTGTTGCGGGTCTTGATGATGTAGCCTTCCGAAGGGAATACTTCCGGATCTTTCTTCAGCGGCATAAACATCCACTCGGCTCCCACATGGGCCACATTTCTCCAGGCACGGTAGGCATCCACGTAGTTGTCGCGGTTGCCACTTACGGGGCTCAGTCCGGTAAAGGATTTCTTGGTATGCGGCATGGTAGAGCGTGCGGTTTCTTGCGATAGCTTCCAGCCGTTGATCACTTCCGTTCCCGGTAGCCAATCCCAGTTCTCGACCTTTCTATCGGCAAAGCGGATGGCGCGTAGCACCAATTGCTTCCAGTAGTCGCCGGTAGACTGTCTGTATATACCGATGGCGATGATCACCTCCTTACCCACGTAGGCTTGTAGGTCAAATTCGAAATCGGTATAGCCACCACCGTGGGTGCGCGTATTGCCCACTTTCTCGGCCTTCGGCTGTGCAGCATTTAGGTCGATCACCTGCACGCCAAAGTAGGCGGGTGCTGCGGCATCGGCATTATGGGTTTGGGCACGTAGGGACAGTATCTTGTTGTCTTCGGTAATCAGCTTGCTGCCATACACAAAGGAGTCAAACGCATCCATATTGGCCGGGTTGTTACGCTGATCGCCGCTGTTACGTATCTGTAGCGTGGTGCCTTCGTTCTGCTCTTGCCATGCACCTCTAAAATCGAGGGTGCTCATGTAGTTACAGGCCCAGTCCCAATGTGGATAGGCATCGGCGTTGCGTCCGCCACGGTACTCGTTGTAGTACCATTTCTCGGCTTTCCGCAAGTCAACGGCTGTTAATCCCGGCAGCAGCTCTTCGCCCCCCATTTGTACGTCCAGCGTCACCAGGCCGTCTACAAAATCCGCAGCCGTGATTGGGCGCGCAATACCCACATATCCGCTTTTGGTAAAGGACACGGTATAATTGTTTTCAATCAGGTTAGGGATCACAAATCGACCATTGTTATCGGTGGTAACGGTTCCTCCTACCGCACCAATGGAAACGGTTACCCCAGCTAGTGGCCCGCCACCTTGCAGGGCATCGGTTACGGTACCGACGATCCGGGCGGAAGCGCTCACCATAGCCACGTCTACCGTTGCCTGCCCGGCTTCATTAAAACCGGCAGCCGTTACCGTCATACCCACGGCCATCCAGCCGTCTTTTTCAAAGGTCACGGCATGGGTTCTGTAGGTGACATCGCTAAAGGCATACTTGCCGTCGTTGCCGCTCGTGGTCACTTGATCTTCTTCCTTGATACCTCTCAGGGTCACTTTTACCCCCGCAATAGGCGCCCCATTGGCGTCGGTCACGGTGCCGACTACCTGTCCCCGTCGGTTGTCTGGAGCGTCGTGCTCTTTTTTACAGCCCATATGCAGCACAATGACCAAGGTGATCATTGCCACATGGATTAATTTTTTTAGGTGTTTCATCCCATGAATGTTTAATAGGTTCTTGAATTTGTATTGGTTATCTTGTTTGTTGTTGGTTTATTTGGTTTACTTGGATTTATTCATTTTTTAGCTGTTCTAATCGGTCTGCTCAACGCGCTTGGCGTCCTACCGAGCGGATGCTTACTCATCCTGCTCCAGCTGATGTTTGCCCAGCAGGGCATATTGCGCGGCATAGGTAAACATAAACATGCCTTCTAGGCCTTGCGGTTCTTTTTCGGCGTCCCAACCTTTCAGCAAATCGGTAGGCAGAAATCCATCGCGATGGAAATGCTCGAAACCATAGTCTAGGTTGCGCTGGAAGGCGGTTACATAATCGCCGATTGCTGCGTCCAGCACAGTCGCTTCGTGGTAGCCGCGCAGCAGGATGCCGTTGAACCAGTTGTTGAACCCGCTGCTTTCAAAGCTGTAGTACTGCGGCAGGTCTTTTCCGAGGCTGGCAAACTGCTGGAAGCTGCTTTTCGCGAGCGCCTTCCCGTCCTGCGCATATTTCGCCTTGCCCGTTACGCGGTATAGATCCACCGCGCCGGAGAGCATGGTCCCGCTGTTGTAGCTATAGGCTTTGCCCACGGCTTTGGTCAAGGGGGTATGTGCGCGGTAGCGCTTGCCGTCCTGCTCCTCATAGCGGATGTCACAGTTGGGCACGCAGCCGCCCATCATATCGGCATATACGCCCTCGGCATTCAGCAGCTGTTCTTTTTGCCAGTCGTATATAGCGCGGGCATAGTGCAAGTAATACTGCTGTTTCTCCACCTGCGCGCTGCGGCGCGTTTTGCGATCCTGCGCATCGATAAAGCGGCTGGCTATTTTATCGGATTTTCCTTGGTAGCGTTCATGCAACCAAACCAGCGAACTGATCAGCGGGGCATTGCTACAGGCGTGTTTGGTGGTGTAGCCGGGCCCCCAAGGTATGCCGCCGTTCTCTTTTCCTTGACTGTCGCGTGTCACGTCCCAGCCATCCAGCACGTAGGCGGTCAGGTATTCGGCTTTTTTCAGGTAGGCGTCTTTGCCGGTCAGTTTATACGAGTCCAGCAGCTCGCGAATCAGCCACATTTGGTCGTCATAGACGTTAAGGACGCCGCTCACATTGGCTTTTCCTTTTTCCTGCACACGATCTACGGCATAGACCGACCATGTTTTCGTTTGTGTATAGGAAACGAGCTCGAAGCTGCCCAGGTAGTAATCTGCCTCGGCATAGAGCTTGTCCAGCAGCTGCACATAGCGTGCATAGTGGGTATCGTATAGCTTGTTTTCGCCCTTTTGCTGTGCAGCTTTTAATCCGGAAAGCACTGCATTGACGGCTTCTATGCCGGCGGTATACATCCATACGGAAGCACGCTCATTCGATTTAGCTTTTTGGGCCAAATGATAAAAGCGGCGCATTTCAAAAGTCTGCGGATCAAAATAGACGGCCATCGTTACATCGATCAATCCGATGGCTCGTTCGAGGTTTTGGCTAGCAAGGGATGGTGTATAAACCTGTTCGGTTTCGGCATGTACAATAGGAAGGGTGGGCCTACCGAACCTCACGTATAATGGGGCGCCGGCCGAAGCCAAACTACAGAGTACCGTGCAAAAGAAGGTCATGAAAAATAATTTCATTCCGAAAATGATAAGGTTTATAACACAATTTTTAATTGGCGCAAGGGTCTTCCGACGATTGCACAGGCAAAGTAGCGTTGACCGGATTAAAACTAGGGTTAAAATCATCCATTAACCGGTAAAAAAAACATTAACCCCCCTATTTTAGCGTATTTTTAACCGGTGTAACCTGGTCGTCAGTTGCTCAATCTTCCTGCCAAAGCCGCGTATTTATTTCGTATAATATTAGCTACCTTTGCAGCATGAGGCTGTCCAAAAAGATAATCGATTAACTTCAACAGGCGTCATTGCGAGAAAGTATGACGAAGCAATCTGCAAGGTCGTTTGCTCAGATGGGTTTCCTACGGAGCTGCCTCCGGCGATCGTCGTCCCTCCTTCTCGCAATGACAAAAATTAATCACTTTTTAGACAGCCTTCTATTGCTGACGTTGAGAAGTCTAAACATGCGCGCCGATCGAACTTTATATATCCTATTTTCACTTTTTATTTTAAGCAGCTTGCTGCTGGTACCGGCTGATCTTTTTGGTCAGGGCATCCGCTTTACGGGCAGTAGCCAACCTATCGAAAAACGAACCTCGGCCAGCTTCTTTTCCCCAGCGGCCTTTACCTTTCACGATCGCTTTGCGCTTGATTTTGACCTGCAGGTGCCTAACAATAGTACCATGGGCTACATTGTCCGCATCAAGGAGGAAGATCAGCGCTCCATCATCAACCTGCACTATGAAAAAGAGGATGGGCAGGCGGTGTTCCGCCTCAACGAGGAGGGCAAAGCCAATTTAATTACTTTGCGCATTCCGCTGGAACAGCTTATTGAACAGCATTGGTTTCCGGTACGGATAGCCTATGATCTGCATCAAGGGCAAATCGAGCTACAGATTGCGCGCAAAGCGCCGCAGGTGGCCAAGGTGCCCCTGGCATCGCCCTACGCCGCCAAAGTGACTTTTGGCCGAAGCGATTATATGATTGATGTGCCTTCTTTCTCCCTCCGCAATTTCCGCATCGGCAACAAAGAGCGGGAAACCGTTTTCCCCCTGCGGGAGAGCAAAGGGGATAAGCTGCATAGCGCTTCCGGAGAGGCTATGGGAACGGTCACCAATGGCACTTGGTTGGTGAATGATGCTTACCACTGGCATAAACACACGCTGTTGCATTCGTCCACGCCTGCCGGCGCTACTTATGATCCCAAGACTAAAACAATATACTACTTTAACCAGGATTCGCTAGCGATTTTTGAAATCCAAACGGGGGAAAAACGGCAGCTTCGTTTTCCGAGTCCCTGCCCGGTAGAGATTAAGCTCGGCACTTGCTTTATCGCTCCGGAAGAGCACCGGCTGTATGTCTACGAAACGCATTATACAACGCCTTATGCGGGCCCTACGGTGGCCAGCTTGGATCTGCATGACTTCAGCTGGCGCATCGAGAGCAGCCAGTACTTGCAGCGCGAGCTGAATCACCACGCGGCAGCTTACTTGGCGGGTAGCGGACAGCTGATGCTGTTTGGGGGCTACGGCAATATGGTCTACAGCAATGATATGCTCTTGTATGATCTCGGCGCTAAGACATGGTCAAAAGTACCTCTGCGGGGCGATTCTATTTTCCCGCGCTACTTCACCTCGTCGGGGCGCTCGGCTGTCGACCGGAAGATCTATATCTTTGGCGGCATGGGCAACGAGTCGGGACAGCATATCGTCGGCCGTAAATATTTCTACGACCTCTATAGCTTAGATCCCAGCAGCGGAAAAGCAACGAAGCTCTGGGATGTGGAACGTAAGGATAGTCCTTTTGTGCCGGCACGCGGGTTGGTCATTCCGGATGCCAACTGGATCTATATGCTGGGCTACCCAGAGCATCTCACGCATTCTTTTATCAAGCTGCGCCGCTTTGCCCTCAAGGATGGTCAGCATGAAACGCTGGGCGACTCTATCCCAATCTATTCGGATCGCATCAGCACGCATGCGAATCTCTTTTTTGACCCTAACCTCAACAAGCTGGTGGCCTTGGTGCAGGAATCGGACGATGATGTACGCTCTACGCTTACGGTCTACAGCTTGGACTTCCCGGCTATCAGCGCGGCCGAGCTGGATGCTTTTCCGGGTGCGGCCAGCCGCGGGATTCCGACACTGGTTTTTTACCTCGCGGGGGCTGCCCTGCTGTGCCTCGGCGCCTCTTTCTTCTACTTCCGCTATCGACGTAAGCAGCCGACGGATCATCCTGCCGAACCTCTGCCTGATGCGTCCTCGCTAGCCGTCGCGCCGTTGCAACCGGCGGCCAACCGCATCAACCTTTTTGGCGATTTCACGGTCCTCGATCGCCGCGGACTGGATATCTCGCACCTCTTCAGCACGCGCCTGCAGCAGGTGTTCTGCCTCCTACTCTTCCATAGCGCCCATACGGGCATCAGCTCCAACTTGCTCACGCATCTCCTCTGGCCCGACAAGCCGAAGGATAAAGCGAAGACGTCCCGAGGGGTGGCGATCAACAACCTGCGCAAGGTGCTCAGCGAGCTGGATGGCATTGAAATTATCTACGACGAAGGGCACTACCGCGTGCTGTTCGCCTCGACCTGCTACTGCGACTACTGGCGCCTGCAGCTGCTGCTGGCCGAAGGAACGTCTATCCTCGCTCCGGAAATTTTAACGATACTGGAACGCGGCGAGTTTCTCTTGGGCTTGGACGATCCGATCTTCGACAAGTCGAAACATGATACGGATAGCATGCTGATCGATCGCTTCCAGCAGCAGCTCGCCCAAAGCCGAGGGGAGCGGGATTGGCCTACGCTGTTTCGTGCCGCCGAAGCGCTCGTCATGGTAGATGCCATCAACGAACTGGCCTTCGAGCAGGGGCTCTACGCCCTGCACAAGGAAAAGCAGGAAGCCCGCGCACGCCTTTTCTACAAACGCTTCGCCGAAAACTACCGCCGCCTCATGGGGGAGGAGTATCGAGGGAGTTTTGAAGAGGTTTGGAGTCGTTTGGCGTAATGTTGAGGGGATGAATGAATGGCGGTAATCTTAGGGCTTACCGCTCCTCTTATCTCATTACTCTTTTGTCCCCGGCCGGGACAGGTTCGTCCCTAAGCCCGGGACGGGGGCGATACTTTTGTGGGGCAAAAGTATCCAAAACCCTGTCGCGAATTTTT
>Ga0160495_100319_pt1 | contig 31246 bp, 34 predicted proteins | sample DID4MG_4_FD_108251 | JGI IMG/M metagenome (GOLD analysis project Ga0160495, IMG submission 108251) | Enriched soil microbial communities from UW Madison campus, WI, USA - DID2933_E24_FP4 MG | ecosystem: Environmental > Terrestrial > Soil > Unclassified | place: USA: Madison, Wisconsin | collected... | reverse complement strand
GATCGGCACGCCACGTTCTTGAACAAAGCGCTTGGCCATCTCGCTGCGACGAGATGGCCTTACCAGTTTTTTTCGAGCGCCTCGGCCACAATCTCGGCCTTGAGCTTTTCCTCGATGTACATTGTGCGCAGCCGGGCGTTCTCCGCCTCGAGCTCCTTCATGCGCGCCATCATCGATACGTCCATGCCACCGTACTTCGAGCGCCATTTATAGAACGTCGCTGTGCTGATGCCTAGTTCCCGGCAGATGTCCGGAACGCCAAGGCCAGCCTCAACACGCTTGATTGCCTCGATAATCTGGCTATCCGTGAATTTCGATCTCTTCATTTGTAGAACTCCTCTGTGAGAATATTCTACTTCTGACGGCGCTGGTTTTAAGGGGGATTACCGAACCCCGAGTAGTCATTGTGCCAACATTCACTTTTTCTAGGATATTACGTAGATAACTAAAGTGGCCCTCAAACACTGCGGAATAAACGGTAGGCAGAAGATCGCTGGCATTGATTGGCTGAACTTGGCCAGAAGTCGATGTTTTAAAATATATGAGATAGAGAGGCCGCTAGAAAAAAACACTCAAATTTTCGTGAGCAAAAAACAGATGACTACACCTGTAACCCAGTATTCCATCGAAAAACACAAACACACGTATGCCAAGTGGTGTGCCGCTGCTGCATATGGCCGTGGCCTGACTGACGGCGGTAATTCATTGGCTTTCAATCTGATAGAGGCAAGTGGTCTAGGCAAAGTAACCAGTCCAGAGCACATCGACGAGGACGTCGATAAATGGCAAATGAGCTTTATGAGGAAGATCGTTTCGGATGCTGAGCGCTTGGGTATGACCACATTCTCCTTCGGTCGTGCTCAGAAGCTCGTTAACATCTACTTAAAAACGGTGCTGGTCTGTGGAGGACACCACCAACATGCGAACGTTGCCTTGCTCCATCCGCCGTTAGACTCCGAACTATTCAAAGGACTACGCAGTTTCTTGTCGAAGAACCGTGCTGTGATGGGCGAGGCGCGTTCAGCATTCATCGCAGCGCAAAAGTGTAATCCACGATGGACTACATTCTCCGAGGCCAACTATGTGGCGCACATAAATGCGATTAAGTTGCTGATGGACGGCAGGCCGCTTTATCAGGTCGAGGAATACTGGGTTCTTTGAGTAAGTCTGAGGTTGGGGCGAGTTATGGCCAATTTAGAACACTCAGTTCCTGCAGAAAATAGAAGAAATCGGCAACACCGCCTCGGGAATTGAGAAATCGCGCTCCGCAAAGCCCGAAGCCACCAAGGAAAGCTGATTGACGATGGAACACGCTCGGCAGTTCACCAGAGATAACCACTACGTTCCCCAAAGCTACCTACGGCGATGGACGAATGAAGACGGGCTCGTGTGGGCGAGTCGCATCCTGGTATCAAATGCAGGCGTGCCCCTATGGAAGCCGATATCGCCAAAAGCAATCGCAAAACATCAGCATCTCTACACCCGTATCACTGGCGGCGCCGACTGCGACGAGATCGAGCACTGGCTGAATCGAGATTTTGAGAATCCGGCACTGGCGGCAATCGAGAAGGCTGTAACCGACGAGCGGCTATCCGCCCAAGAGTGGCAAGCCATCATCCGCTTCTTAGCTGCACAGGATGTAAGGACTCCAGCTCGATTCTATGAATCCATGATGCGTTGGCAGAAAGAACTACCGGCTATGCTGGATGAAATCCTTCACAGCTCCGTAGCGGACTTGGAGGAAGCTACCCAAGCATGATGCGAGCACCGCACAGAGCGCTCTTAGGTATTGCCAGTACACCTCATGCTGTGCCGGAATCCCAATGCAAGGTTCATATGGATGCGCATGCTGCCCCCAGACCGTCTTGCCATTCTGGTCCTTCGACGCCTCGGCCAGCACCTCTGCCTCCAGGCAGGTCTGCCAGCATCCGGAAAGATCCTTGCGTGCCAACTGATGATGGAAAGCCATCACACACACGTCAAGCTGCCGGGTACGGCTGCGCGCCTCGCGCTCCAAGCGGATACGCTCGCTTAACCGCGCCAGCTCTCGTCCGGCCGCCTCAGCACCGCCATTTCTGGCCTCGTGACCGAACCATAACGGCCGCAGGCAGTCACTATTGAGTACGGCGTTTTCAAACAGGATTGGTGGCCCATTGGTCACATCCGATGACCACGCTTGCCAATGCCATTGATAACCAGGATCATCAAGCACCCAGCGTAAATGCAGGAGGTAAAAATCCCTTGCGAGGAAATCTTTACCAACATCCAGAACAATGGATCGGTCGCGTGCATGCTCCTCAAACAACAGTGCCAGCGCCGTACGCTCATCCTCATGCAAAGGAACCGGTCGCGGATGCGTGAACGCCGCCATTCGGGTTGGATCATTGTGTTTCAAACTGATCTCCGGCACCATGCCGTTGAGTACGTAGGCATCGTTAGAGTGTCCGAGGTAACCACCCAGTGCGACCTTACCAAAGGCCTGCTGAACGAACACATCGCGCACCTGCTGCCGCCATTCCGGGTGTTCGTATCTATGGCTGCCGGCCTTCGGCCAGTGCAACAACGCCTGTGGTGCAAGTTGATCAAGCCGCATCTGGTGCTGGCTCATCTCTTCCTCGCCCTCATCGGCTAACTCATACAACATACGCTCATGCGCCGACATCGCTTCGGCAATCTCGACCGCATCAAACCTATGGCGGCGCATCTTTGCATAGGCGATATTGCGTTGTTTCAAGGCCGCCACCACACGGATGAACCAGGCTCTCGGCTGTTTCGGATCGCGAGCAACGGCTTGCGCCGCCTTGTCTTCAGCCGTAGCCAAATCCCCAAGCGCCAGATAGGCATCAGCCTGCTCTACCTCCTCGGCATTGCCGTAGGCTTCGTTTGCGTCCGCTGTGATACGCCGACTGTTGCAGTCAACCCAGTCACGAACAAAATCGTCGACTTGGGAATTGCTGCACATGATGTAGCGGCCAGCGACCATGGCCCTCGGGGCGATGCAGACATGTCGGACGAGCAGAAGCGCGACATCTCAAATGGTGCGTGGCTCTGCCGCCGCTGCGCTGCAGTGGTTGACATCGAATGTGAGAAGTATCCCGTAGGCACCATCTCGCGCATGCAGATGGAGGCTGCAAACGACCGCTACTATGATGTCGTCGGCCGTCACAAGGAGGATGGCAACGACACCTAAGAAGTAGTTAGCAACCAGGAAGGACGGCTCCGGCCGCCCTTTTTACGTTCACCACGAAACTTCGGATTCTCAAGAGCCATCACGAACGAGCACACCCTTCCTCAAACGTTATTCCGGATTTCCTTGACCAAGTCCGGCTGGGCGATGTCCTCCAACCTCCGGAAAGCTCCTTCCAGTTTTTCCAACAGATGGGCGTCTGCACCATATTCCTCAAAGCATGTCTTCCACTCGCGTAGCTCGCTCCAGACCCGCCGGATGATATCCACAGCGCGCGTACGCTCCGATACGAAAGCTGAAAAGTAACTCAGTGCGTTGTCTAGCGTGGCTAGCTTGCCCTGCCCCCCGACCTCCAGGTGGAGCTGGCGCTCGTAGGCCACTCCTGGCCGTGGCACCACGTCGTACAAGGGGCTCAATATCCAGCCGCCTAACCGGGGGTCTCTCACGAAGGCGTGGTTGCGCAAGTGGTCATCGTCGTTGCTCACGAAAATGTTGAACACCATGCGCGCGAACAGCTCTTCGCAGTTGGTCGCGATGAAGTCCGTGTTGACGTACTTACGGATGGCCGCAGCCAGGTCGTGATAGCCCTTGGTACGCGACTCGAATTCCGAGCAGGCCACAAGCGTCAAGCCGCTGGCCAATGGCAGCCGCCCTTCGACCAAGCCCTTCTCCGGCCGGCTGTCGTGCATGACAATGCCTGCATCCGGAAGCCCACCAGGTTGCGCCCAGTACCGGTCGAAGCGGCGAATGAGCATCACGGGCTTTTGCCCGACCATTATGTAGCGCACTTCCGGGACGGTCATTCCGCAGCGCCGGGCCAGCTCCAACGTACACATCTCAGCCCGTGCAACGTCGAAGGCATCGCCCTTGGTGGGGAATTTCGCCAACCATAGGGCGCCATGCTCATCACGCACCGATGCTTTCGGTCGTGCTCCGCCGGCGGATGGCCCTGCGCCGAGGTATTGCTCTAGGTTCGCCGGCACGGGCATTCCGCTCTCTACAGCTTCAGCCGCCTGCAATATGTATTCGAGTGACTGCAGGTTGCTGGCCGAAGGAGAATCGGGGCTATCGATTTCTCGCCTAACATCAAGCGCTCCCACGCGGTCGCCCCCTGCTGCCAACAGGTACTCTGCTTCGGGTAGTGAGTTGGCGGGGACCTTGCGGCGTGCCTCGATAACACGGCGGCCCCATGCATCAGGCGCAGCGTCTCGAATACCGCCGAACTCGCCCAACCCGTTCACTGGGAAGAACTCTTGGCCTCTGATGGCCGCTCGGTCATCCATGCTCAAACTGACCGGGTCCACTTCAATCGCCTCCGCGCGCTCCAGATAGCGCACACCGTATGCAAAGCGAGAGTTGAGCTCCCGATTTTGTGGATTGGCGCCGACAATTTCGGAAAGCGTCAGAAGCCCCGCCGGGGCAAATCCTCTACTCGGCATCCAGGCAAAAACAGCAAGCTTGAAGTTTTGGGTCGCCATCAGAAATCCAGCTCATCAAGCGCGGCTTTGCCGAGCGGCCGAATGCGCTGAGTGAGCTCGCGAGCCCGCAGCGCAGCCAGGGATGGGTCGGATTCCTGCAATAACCCCAAGAGTGTGAGGCCAGGCGCGATGGCCTCCAGGTAGCGCAGGATTTGCGCCTGCGTACGGCTGAGGTCTCCCTTTTCTATAAGTGCGGCCGTCGAGCGGGCCAATCCAGCGCGTGCAGCAGCATCGGCTTGCAGCAAACGCCGCGCCTTGCGCAGCCGGGAAAGCTTTTCACCAAGCTCGCGCGCTTCCATCACCCTGGCAGGCGATAGCAAAGGGGTTTCATCTCGTTTCATGTCCGTAATCTCAGTCGCAACAGCATTAATGTCCGTGATTACAGACAATATAGCATTACCCACTCAAAAATCAATGTCCGTAATCACAGACGCAATGTAGATAATGCATGCGATTACGGACAAAATCGTAAGAAAAGTTGGTTCGCCTCCGGGGGTATAGGCTGTGCGGGTCTTCATGAACGACCTGCCCCACACGAAATTCCGGATAGCCTAAATGCAGAAGCCCCGACTAGCGGGGGCTTCTGGTCCATCGGGTCCGATTCCTCTTACCTAGCGGTTGCTAGACCAAGCTGGACTTGGCGTGCGACCTCGCTAGTCGGCTCAAGAGGTCCTTTGGTGCAGCTTAGCAGTTGGGGCATACAACGCAAATTTAATGTAGCCAGGGGGCAATACCATCTACGTTCTCCAGCAGATATCGCACAGCCATCTCATTGGCAGTACCAAGACTCAAACCTGCGTAGCTCTTGGCGAGACGGTAGGAAGGGCCGACATGGAGGTCGACCAAGTATGGGCCATTAAGCCAACAGCTAGGTAGGAACGATAGAGAGACCACAAGCAATGCTAACTAGCTTGCCGAGATTTCACGGACGACCAGCTGCTGGATGCCATGCTGGCACATCCCATTCTGATCAACCGGCCGTTTGTGGTGACAACCACCTGTACTCGCTTGTGCCGCCCGTCGGAGCTGGTGCTGGATATCCTGCCCAATCCGCAACAGGGTGCATTCACCAAGAAGGACGGCGAAGTCATGGTCAACGCGGAGGGGCAACATGTCGCACCCGCTCAGTGATCTGCCGAACATCGCGGCAGGCGAGTTCCAAGTCCCGACGATTAGCGATTTCAAAGGAGTCGGCGAATCTATCGTTCCTGCTTAAGAACTTGCAGTCTGGAGATTTGATGACTCCGTGGGGATTGGAAAGCTGCGCTGACCCGGGTTACTATCCATTTCGGTGAACGTATCTCTATGAATTAAACGAAACCCCGTTTACACAAAAATTCGGACACGCCCGACCGAGGCGATGAATATTGGCCCTGGGTCAAGAGGCAATGCAAATCAACAGCTATAAACGCTGCAAATTGCTAGCTATTTCGCGACTGGATGCAGCCGTCATTTCCGCACCATTTAGGTACTTGGCATTGACTGAAATTCGAGGTTTCATTGAAACACTTCGCTCAGTCTTACTTAGTGAAAGTGAGGGACTAACTGAGTGCTCGTATTCGCCCGTGAATTTGAACACACTCATCGTTTGCGAAAGAGTGCGCGCCTGCTCTTTCAAGGATTCTGCCGCCGCAGCAGCCTCTTCTACCAGGGCCGCATTTTGTTGGGTCGTCTGATCCATATGTGCTACGGCACGATTAATTTCGTCTAGTCCGATGCTTTGCTCTTGAGTTGCGGAACTGATTTCGCCGACGATATCCGTGACACTTCTTACGCTATCAACCACCTGACTGATAGTTGCCCCCGCCCGGCCAACAAGCACGCTACCTGCGTCGATCTTTGTGACCGAATCATCAATGAGAACCTTAATCTCCTTCGCCGCTGTTGAAGAACGTTGAGCGAGAGCTCGCACTTCCGACGCCACGACGGCGAAGCCCCGCCCTTGTTCACCAGCGCGGGCCGCCTCCACGGCAGCGTTCAACGCGAGTATGTTTGTCTGAAAGGCGATGCCATCAATGACACTGATAATATCCACGATCTTCTTGGAGGACTCATTGATCGAATTCATCGTATCAACAACTTGTCCCACCACTTGTCCACCCTCGACTGCGACACCCGATGCTGATTTCGCCAACATATCTGCTTGACGCGCGTTATCTGCATTTTTTCTTACTGTAGATGTCAACTGTTCCATTGCTGATGCGGTTTCCTCCAGGGAACCAGCCTGTTCTTCGGTGCGTGAAGACAAGTCTGCGTTTCCATTTGCAATTTCAGAGGAAGCATTTGAAATATTATCGGTCGCAGTACGAATCTTCCTGACGATAGCCTCCAATTGTCCCCGCATTTGGGAGACGGAATGGAGCAAACTGGACTGGTCACCATTTTTCAATGCGACTTGGATCGCAAGCTCTCCTGCAGCAATACGTGCAGTAATAGCTGCGACCTCGGCAGGCTCTCCACCGAGCTGTCGATGGATGCCGCGCGCGATCAGTGTAGACAGGAGAAGCGAAACAAAAATCCCCAGTCCGGCTACGACCAACAATAGCTTGCGCGCTGAAAAATAGTCTTCATGAGCTTGCCTCGCGGCGGCGACGTTCTTGGCAACAATAACGTCGCGCAACTTCCCAAGTTCGTCAGTCCAAGGCTGCAGGGAAGCGCTGGCATCATTCATCGCCTGTTTCGTCGCTGCCTCATCGTGTTCCATCCCTAACTGGCCTACCTTCTCTATTTTTGGAATAACGATGCGCGCAAATTCATCAATGCGACCAAGCATCTTCCGCTCTTGGTCGCTCACATTTGGGTCAGTTCCATAGAGTTTATTTAAATTCGTTACTTCAGATATGTAGACCTGAATTTTTTCGCTAATTCCTTTTCTCTCGATTGCCTTTCGAGCAGGGTCGTCGTTTGAAATCAGTCGCTGCAGACTGATCACGGTTCCCTGTGCTTTCCCAATTCCTCTGGCAATTGCACTAATCTCCTGCGTTCCGTAATCTCCGTTTTGAGTTAGTACATCATTCAAATCGTTGAGTTTAAGCAACGCGATACAGACGACAAACATTAATATCGCCACGACAGCCGCAAAGCCAATGTAAAGTCGTGTTTGTACATTGAGTTTAGCGAAATTCATTGAGCCCCCAATTTTAATCATTCTCGGATAACAGATTTATTAGTTTTTACTTAATCAGGAACTTCATTTTAAATCCAAGAATTCGGAAAATCATATTTCCATAATTTTTACCAATAGCTTAGTTGGGTATCAGAATTGATCCATCCCCGATCTTTAGAAGTTCCGCTCTAACCATACCCATTAATTAAATAATTTGCATACCTTTTTAAGTAATTTACGTTGCTTGCAACGTAAATACAGGGAGGATGGTAGGCTAGCTGCATCAACGTAATGCCCCCAGCAAAGCCTGCTCACCTCATGCGACGAAAGTAAACACTACGCCGCCCCCCTCCAAACGCCTGATGCGACTGGTGTGCTGCAATGTTGGTCTAAAACGAAACTCTGCAATCTGGCAAATCATCCGGCTTTCAAAAGTCAACTCGATCTGCAGCCGATTGGATTTCTCGCTCTACGATGAACATCTCACTGGCACCTTAAAAATTAGTTAAGCAGCAATAAAAATCCAAGGAAAACTGGATTGTCTTGTCGTACTTCACACTAGCTCACCCGCTCGAAGCGCTGTGCCAAAATCAGGTACGCCAGGATGCCTACAATTCCATGCGCGGCCACGAACCACAACGCATTGGTGAAGGAACCGGTGCTGGCAAGAACGTAGCCGATGACGATGGGCGTGATGATGCCCGCGATGTTACCGATGCCGTTGAAGACGCCGCCGCTGAGTCCAACCATATTTTCAGGCGCTGTATCGGCCAGTACAGCCCAGCCGATGGCGGCCAGTCCCTTGCCGAAGAAAGCCAGCGCCATCAGTGCAATGACGATAGTGTTGGAGTCTGAATAGTTGGCCCCCACCAGCATCGTTGAAAGAGCCATGCCGATCACGAAGGGCGTCTTGCGCGCGCGCGAGGGATGCTTGCCGCGCTGAATCAGCCAATCCGATAACATACCGCCGAGGATACCGCCACTGAAACCGCAGATGGCCGGCAACGCAGCTACCCACCCGGCTTCCATGATGCTCATGCCGCGCCCCTTGACGAGATAGATGGGAAACCAGGTGATGAAAAAATAGGTTAGCGCCGTGATGCAATACTGCCCGATATAAATTGCCCAGAGATTGCGGCTCTTGAAGAGAACGGAGACTTCCCGCAGGCTGGCGCGCTGCTTTTTCTTTACCCGGTTCAGCTCCAGATCGACCAGCGCACCTCCTTGACGCATATGCTCCAACTCTGCACTGGAGAGGCCTTTCTGACTGTGCGGTTCGCGGTAGAAAGCGAACCAGACCAGGGACAGTCCCAGGCCCAAGGCCCCCATCCAGAGGAAGACGTGCTCCCAGCCCATGCTGTGGGTGAGCCACCCCATCAAGGGCGCGAACACCACCACGGCCATGTACTGGGCCGAATTGAACAGGGCCGAAGCGGTACCGCGCTCACGGGTCGGAAACCAACAGGCGACAATGCGTGAATTGGCCGGGAAGGCAGGCGACTCCACCAGCCCTAGCATGAAGCGCATGGCAAACAATGCACTGGCGGCGGCCAGTCCCGACAGACCCATCCAGCCCACCGTGCCTTGCAGCATCGTAAACAACGACCACAGCACCAGGCTGCCGCCATACACGCGGCGTGCGCCATAGCGATCCAGAAGCCAGCCGCCCGGCACCTGTCCCAGCGCATAGGCCCAGGCGAAGGCAGAGAAGATCATACCCAGCTTGACCGGATCCAGTCCGAGATCGCGCACCACGCTGGTACCGGCGATGGACATGGTGGCGCGGTCGGCATAGTTGATCACGGTAACGATGAAGATCAGTGCCAGAATGCGATAGCGAAAGCGACCGCTGCCGGTCTGCTGAGCGGCGGCGGCAGCCTTGAGCGCAAAGGCGTCTTGCCCCGTGGGTAAGGGGCTGGTGGGCTTGTTCATATTGTCTCCTCCTGCTGGGTATGGTTGTCTTATGCGGGGTACCTGGCTCAGGTGGTGACGCTGGTCGGCGGCCGCTGGCCGGCGAAGCAGGCAGCCAGGTTCTCCAGCACGATCTCGCCCATGGCTTCACGGGTCTCTTCAGTGGCGCTAGCGCGGTGCGGCTGCAGGACCACGTTGTCCAGTTCCAAGAGGGAGGACGGCACATGCGGCTCGTCGGCAAATACGTCCAGACCAGCACCCGCAATGCGGCCTTCGCGCAGCGCTTTAATCAGGGCGGCTTCATCGACGATCTTGCCGCGCGCCACATTGATAAAGTAACCACGCGGCCCCAGCGCCTCCAGCACGCCGCCGGTGACGATGACCTGGCCGTGATCAGCCGAGGCCGCCAGCACCAGGATATCGACGCTGCCGGCCAACTGGGTCACATCGGCCACGTAGCGATAGCCGCTGTCATCCTGGCGATGCGGATCGCAATAGGCAATCTCCATCGAAAAGGCGCTGGCGCGCCGGGCAATGGCATGGCCTACGCGCCCCAGGCCGATGATGCCCATGCGCTTGCCGGTCACCTTGTTCGAGAGCGGTTGGTTGATCTTTCCCCACTGGCCGCTACGGACGATACGCTCTCCCACCCCCAGGTCTCGCAGGGCCATGATGGTCAGCCCCATTGCCATGTCGGCCACATCATCGGTGAGCACGCCCGGCGTGGTGGTAACGTGGATGTCACGTGCGCGGGCATGGTGCAGGTCAACCGCGTCGGTGCCGATACCGCTGATGGCGATGATTTGCAATGCCGGAAGGCCATCCATGATTTGATTGGACAAGCCGCGGGCGCCGCCGGTGACCACGCCCTTCACAAGGGGGCCGATATGGTTCAGCAAGGCAGCCGGAGCCTCGCTCTGGTACAGCCGGTGCACGCGATACCGCTCAACCAGCTTGGCGTCGATGGCGGCGGGAACCGGTTGTGTCAAGAGGATATCGATGGCCTGGCTCACTATGTTCTCCTTGGGACAAGCCACGCTGATGTGGCTTGCAGGTTATCTTGGTGGCGCCAGTATAGAAAGACGATCAATGTTCGTCTAACATAGATATCGACTAGATCAATACAAAAATTGAATTATGGAACTACACCAACTCCGCTGTTTCGTGGCCGTCGCTGAGGAGCTTCATTTTGGCCGCGCGGCGCAGCGCCTGTTCATGACACAGCCACCACTGAGCCGCCAGATACAAATGCTGGAACATTCACTGGGAGTGGAATTGCTCGAACGCAGCAGCCGCCAGGTACACCTGACGGCCGCCGGCAGCGCCTTCTTGCACGACGCCCGCCAGATCCTGGCCTTCTCGCAGCAGGCGGCCTTGTCGGTACAGCGTGTAGCCAATGGCCAGGCCGGTCGCATCACACTGGGTTTTACCGCCGTCAGTGCCTACAGCATGATTCCCAAACTGCTGCTACAGGCTCAGCAAAGCCTGCCTGAAGTGGAGTTGGTCTTGCGTGAAATGGTGTCGGTAGACCAGATGGAGGCACTGGTGACGGGCATGATCGATGTCGGTTTCATGCGCCAGGTAATGAGTCGGCATGCTCTCTGTCACGAACTGATCCATCGCGAAAAATTACTCGTGGCGCTACCGCCCGGTCATGCTCTCTGTGAGCGCAAGAGGATTGCCTTGCGCCATCTCGAACAACACCCCTTTGTCATGTATACCCAGTCTGAAGGGCGTTATTTCTATGATTGCATCGCCGGGCTATTCGCCAGCCAAGGCGTGACGCCGCGCTACGTGCAGCACGTGGGCCAGACGCATACCCTGCTGGGCCTGGTACGGGCCGGGCTAGGAGTGGCCATCGTGCCGGAATCTGCACGTGAACTGCAATTGGGCGGCGTCGAATTCCGTGCCTTGCAGGAACCGGCAGCCCATGCCGAGCTCTACCTGTGCTGGCGCAGCGATAACGATACGCCAGCGCTACCGGCCTTTCGCGCCATGGTGACTCAGTTTTTCGCTAACTATCGCTGAGGTTTGAGCGACGTTCCAATATTGTTCCGTAAGCCATTATCGCAGGAGTCATTGTTACGTCGATTTCTTTGACGGCCGCCTCTGCACTTTGCGTGCTGTACGAACCATCTAGCTCAAAGACACTAGAACCCATTTCATAAATAGGCGTGAGTGCGAGCGAGTCCCGTTTGGGATGAAGTGCAAGGCGCGATGGCTGGACGGTACTGGCATCGGTGATTGATTGCCATACGGGTGAATTGCTGGGGTAGCATCTGTCGCGTTCCGGGAGGTCGAAAAATGAACCTACGTCCCGAATCGGTACGATACCGAAACCTGTGCGGCTAACGGGCGACTCGGACTCAATGTGTAGTTGAAGTTCGATGCAGACCCGCCAGTGTAGTAGCGCCGATTAAAGACGTTGAAGATGTTCAGTTGCGTCTTCCATGGACCAGCCTGATAAGCGAGCATGAGATCAGTGCGAGCGTAGCCAGCCAGCTTGAAGGTATTAGGCAAGCTCGCTTCGCGTGCACCCATGGCGTAAACGCCGGCACCAGCCTTCAGACCCGGCAGAGATTTGAACTCATACGTCGTCCACACGCTACCGCTATGGCGAGGCACATTGGTGAGCGTGTCGCCCACCGGCGTGCTGGTATCTGCCAGCACAGTCGCCTGGGTATAGGCATAGCTGGCAATCACCTGCCAACCAGTAGCCATTGTTCCAGTGATATCGAGCTCCAGGCCGCGGCTGCGCTGCTCTCCACTCAGAACTTGCAGCAATGGGTTGGCCGGATCGGTCGTGAGGATGTTCTTGCGCTTCAGGTTGAACAAGGCCACCGAGGCAGCAAGCCTGTCCTTGATCAGCTCTTGCTTTACACCTACTTCGATTTGCTCTGCCACTTCCGCATCGTAAGTGACGTTGCTGCCGCTATGCCCCACATTGGGAGCATGGCTGCGGCTCCAGTCCGCGAACAGAGAGGTCATGCGCCAGGGTTGCCAGACCAGACCCAGCCTGGGCGACAGCGCAGATTGCTCGCCCCGCCCTACTACAACATCACTCTGCAGAGACTCATTGACGAAACGATCAGCCCGCAGCGCAAGCATGGCCTTGATCTCCGGGGTGAGCGTAACCTGGTCCATCAAATACAAGCCGTAATCCTTGCCACGTCCCTGGTGAGACTGCAAAGGATCGCTCGCCGTCAATCCCGAGACGTAGCTGGAATTGAAAAGATCCAACGTCATGGTGCTCACTGTCGATCCGCGACTGCCCACTTCCAGATAGCCGTAGTCGGCTCCTGCGAGCAGCTTGTGTTTCAGGCCAGCCAATGTTACATCGCCTGCCAGCTCGGCACGAAGCCCGTATTGGCGCGAAGCCTCGTCCGTATTGCCGTAGACCGAATAGTCCAGCAAGTTGCCGGTTGCGGTGGTGCTATTGGGGAAGCTCTGGGTAGATAGCTGTCGAGCGTTGACGTATTGCATCGACAGCCGCAATTTCCATTGATCGGACAATGCGTGTTCAAAAAGCAGAGTAGCAGCCTGGGTATCGTTCTTCCCGTTGTCGCCAGTGACGCCAGGATATGTGCCATCCACAAGGCCGTAATAACGAGTGCGTGAGAGTGACTGGTAATTTGCCACCGCAGGAATTCCCGCATCGAAACCGTCCCGGCGGAGGTGATTGAATTCGGTCAACAGTGTAATGGAGGTTCCCCGATGATCATCCCAGCGGATCGACGGCGCGACGGACCAGGAGTCGTAGTCCGTATTGTCACGATAACCAGAGCCACGTTCAACTGCTGCGTTGAGTCGCACGCTCAGGTCGTTCCCCAGGGAACGATTGAGATCGAGCGTGGTGCGCGCCAAGCCGTTGGTGCCTGCGGTAACGCCGATCTCGCCAAAGTTTTCCTGCGCGGGACGCTTGGAAACCGTATTGATATATCCCCCTACGGCCCCAATGCCCCCATACAAGGCCCCCGCAGGCCCTTTGAAGACATCTACCTGATCGATATTCTGGATGTCCCGGAACGCATAGTAACCATAGTTACGAAAACCATCGCGCAGTCCATTGCTTTCGCTAAACCCGCGGATGTTGAAGAAGGTCGCACCATTGCCGCCGTAATTGGATTCTGCATGCACACCGCTGACGGTTTCGACCAGTTGGTCAATACGGGTCACCCCACGATCCTTCAGCACCTCTGCGGGAACTGTCTGAATGGATGCCGGATAATCCTTCCAGGCAGTATCGGTATGCGTAGTATCCGCTACGGAATCGACCACACTGGCCGGACCTGCGGAGGAACCGAACACGGTGACAACAGGTAATTCTGGTGCATCTTGGGCGTGAGCCATGCCGCACAGCCCCGAAACAAGTGCTGCGATGATGGTTTTATTCATGAGGGCCGGAAAGGAGAATGTGCCAGTGATGACGGGAGAAATGGCTGTCGGTGGCGCCCTGTATGTGGGCGTGAGCAATCCAACCTCAGTTAGTTTCGATCGCGGCTTTCTCATCTGTTATTGGCGCGACCTAACCCGCAATCTAGAAACCCATTTCATCAATAGGCGTGAGTGCCAATTTATGAAATGGGTTCTAAAATTGGTTCTAAAATTGATTCTAATTAACAGGCAAGACGATACGATATGACGCCTATAAAAAGAATGTGACAATTTGTCGCACGCGTCATCCCGCAATCCTGCGGGCATAATTCGCGTCTTCTCCCATCCCGGGCGGGTCGGCATGGATCGCCTCATGAAGGCTTAAAACATCATGAAGGTCGGCGCTCTCTCGATTGCCCGGTTGTGTCGTGAGTATTGGGAAAAGACGGAAGAAAAGGCCGACGATGGCCTGATGAAATGGTTTAGCGAAGGTGCGGACGAAAGCTTCGATTATTTCCGCTCATTCAACGTGAATTAGTCTGAATTCACGTTTCCTTTCGCTCCGTACCAGGTAGCGCCATATGCACTCGCAAATGAGCCACAGAATTCTCTTTCTACGACTTGTTGGGCCATCCAAAGTCAGATGGCCCCTAAAACTGGCGGCAGGAAAATAGATTCAATGCGCAAGCAGGTCTCTATGAAAAAGCTAATCGGCCTGACCTCCGCTAAAATCTGGTTTTCCTACGTCAAGCAAACAATCAGGACAATTGCTTAAGCAATGCCTTGGCGACGACTTCCGAGCTAGCAGGATTTTGGCCGGTGACCAGTTTTCCGTCTTCAACAAGGAACGGAGCCCAGTCAGGACCTTTCTCGTACAGACCACCCAATTTCTTGAATTCGTCTTCGATCAGGAAGGGAACGACATCAGTCAATTGCACTGCCTTCTCTTCACCATTGGTGAAGCCGGTGACACGGCGGCCCTTAATCAGCGGCTCACCATCAGCGCGCTTGACGTGACGCAACACTCCTGGCGCGTGGCAAACGAAACCGATAGGCTTGCCGGCGCGTTCAAAGCCTTCGATAAGCCCAATGGACACAGCCGATTCAGCCAGGTCCCACAACGGGCCGTGTCCACCGGGGTAAAACACCGTGTCGAAGTCCTGCTCGCGGACTGACTCCAGCTTGACGGTCGATGCCAATGCCTTCTGGGCGGCGGGGTCAGCCTTGAATCGATGCGTCTGCTCGGTCTGGAAATCGGGTAAGTCGCTTTTTGGGTCCAGCGGCGGTTGTCCACCGGCTGGGGAGGCAATGGTAATTTCTGCGCCAGCGTCCTTAAAGACAAAGTAAGGAGCAGCAAACTCTTCGAGCCAGAAACCCGTCTTCTTGCCCGTATTGCCCAGTTGGTCGTGCGAAGTGAGCACCATCAGTACTTTCATTTTGAATTCCTTTCAATGGCCATTAAAGGTATTAGAGGTATTAAAGGTATTAGAGGTATTAAAGGTATTAAAGACTTTAGTTATTCAAGAAATCTTGAAATGCTTTGATTTTCTCTGCGTATGGCGCGCGCAGCCGGAGATTGGAGGCGCCATCTTGGCTCTGCACTACCACCGGCTTGGTGTGAGTAAAGCGCCGGAAGCCATGTACTCCGTGATATGCCCCCATCCCCGAGGCACCGACTCCACCAAATGGCAAAGTATCGATGGATGCATGCGTCATAACGTCGTTGATGACCAAAGCACCGGAAGTTGTCTGCGCAGTGAAGCGTTGCTGCTCATCCAAATCGTTACTGAAAAGATACGCAGCCAGGGGACGCGGGTGCGCATTGATGTATTCAATCGCTTCCTCTGCGCTTTCATACGTTCTGACCGGCAACAGAGGGCCAAAGATCTCCTCCTGCATGATGGCCATGTCATCTGTGACATTCAGAACCAGATGTGGCGCCAGTTTGCGCGAAACCGACGACGATGCAGGTTCGGAGTCTGGCGCCAGGCTGACGATTTTCGCGCCCTTCGACTCAGCATCTGCGAGCAGCCCATTCAAACGCTCAAAATGCCGCTCGCTGATTATCGACGTGTAGTCAGGATTGTTGAGCAAGCTGGGAAACGCCTCAGCAACGAAGCGCTTACTTGCTGCGACAAGCTGCTCCAACTGGTCTTGCGACGCCATCAGATAGTCTGGCGACAGGCAGATTTGCCCGGCGTTGAACGTCTTAATCGTCAATGTACGCTCCATCGCCGTTGTTATGTCGAAGTTCTTTCCGACAACGACTGGTGACTTGCCACCTAATTCAAGCGTTACGGGCACGAGATTTTCTGCTGCGGCCCGCATCACGTGCTTGCCGACGTTGGTGCTACCGGTGAAGACCAAATGGTCGAACGGCAGCGAGCTGAACGCTTGCCCGACGCTGGCATCTCCCAGGACGACGACCAGCTCACTGGGAGCAAAGTAGCGTGCAACCAGCTCTGCCAGCAACTCAGACGTACGCGGGGTCAGCTCGGACGGCTTGAGCATTGCGGTATTCCCGGCGGAAAAGACACCGGCCAACGGCCCAAACGCCAAATTGATGGGGAAATTCCATGGGCTGATTACGCCGACTACGCCGAGCGGTTGCTGCTCAATCCAGGCTTGAACACCCGGGGCAGGACTCTCGACATGCTCAGGCTGCATCCACTGCGCCACATGGTCGGCGGAATGCTTCAGCATCTTGATGGTTGTCAGGACATCGGCCGCCAGCGATTGATATGTGCTGCGGTTGCCAAAGTCCACACTCATAGCATCTGTGATGGCTTGATGGTTATCCTGGATGAGTTTGATGCTACGAAGAAGTCGGTCTTGACGGAGATCGGCGCGCGCTGGCCCGTTGGCAAGGTGAGCGCGCTTCATGCTCCGAAGAACGGCATTCAGCTCTTCAATGTTTGGTTGATGAGACATCATTCTTCCCCTTCTGCTCTTCAAGTCGATGACTCATCTTAGGGCAGGTGACGAAGCAGGAAAAGTAAGGCTATTATTGGTCAGGCATAAATATATTTATGGATACTGTATGTCTCTCGTCCGACTTCGGACCTTTATTGAGGTTTATCGACAGCGGTCGATCAGTGGTGCGGCACGAACGCTAAGTCTCACCCAGCCCGCTGTTTCCCAACACATTTCCAGCCTTGAGTCCGCCCTGGGCCGCACTCTCTTTGAGCGCCAGGCGCGAGGCGTCGAGCCAACCTTGATTGCGATGGAATTGGCTGCAGACATCGGGGATAAGCTGGATTCAGCCGAAGCAGCGTTAGCGTCAGCCCGTGCACGGTCGGTGGAACTGGCCGGTGCCTTGCAAATCGTGGGACATGCTGACTTTCTCGCGGAGGTGGTGACCGCGCAGATTCGCCCCTTGCTAGAAGAAGGCATCAGGATTCGAATGCAGAGTGGCGATCATGAGGTCATATGCCGGATGCTTCTGGAGGGCAACTGCGACCTGGGAGTCACGGCCTCTGCCCCTAACGACGCTCGCCTGCGCAATGAGCTGCTATATACAGATGATGTCGTCGCCGTGGCTGCCCCCAGCGTCGTCAAACGTCTGGCCTCAGCCAACAACCTCCGGGATGCATTGGCCGCAGAGCCGTTACTGGCCTACAACTTGGAGCTGGCCCTCGTAGACTCCTGGTTGAGCATGAATAGAATCGCAATGGAGTCGTCGATGCCGGCGATGGTTGGACAAGACCTCCGTGCATTGCGAAGCCTACTGATAGACGGCTTCGGCTGGACCACCTTGCCGTCCTACCTGTGCAAGAGCCACATCCAACGAGGCGAGCTCCAAGAAATACCGGCGCCAGTTGGTCATGCGCGTCGCGAATACCATTTGGTGTGGACTCCTAGCGCACTGCGACAGCCCAGAGTCGCTCACGCCAGGCAGGCGCTCCTCTGGTACCTGCGCGAAAATCGCCAAGCGCCAGTGAAGAAGTAGTTGGATACTGGCTTCGCGGCACGACACCTTGCTTAACGGGCATCAGCGCCAACAAAGGCGCGGGCATCAAGCATGCCGGGCAGAGCTCCTATTTCCTTTGAAATCTGCCCTAAACCGGCGTCAAAGAATCTATATGGCGGCTCTCCCGCCATTGACATCTGCTCCTCCGTCCCGGCGGGGTGATCCATCACCCATCCTGCCTGAGCGGATGCCGCCGACGGAAATACTCCCGGATATGCTCCACGCAAACCACGACTTTCTGCGGCACCTGCCCCCGATAGTTGGTGGTCAGGAACGCGCAGTAGCCGTCCAGCGTCCACTCCGGGAGCACCCGTTGCAGTCGGCCAGCGTCGAGGTCGTCCTGCACCTTGCTCTGCAGCAGTCGCGCCACGCCATGTCCCTGCAAGGTCAGCTTGTGCAATGAGTGGGTATGATTGACCGAGATGCGTGGCGTCAGGCGCATCTGCACCAGCTTGCCGGTGCGGTCGCGCATACCCAGTTCCATGGTGGAGCCAAGCGGCGAAAAGAACGCAAACTCGTGCGCCATCAGATCCTCGGGCGTACGAATGGAGGCAGATCTTTGCAGGTAGGATGGCGCTGCGCAAAGCACCGCATCCAGCGGGGCCAGAAGCACATCCTCAGGTCCAGGCGCCTTGCCGGCGCGCAAGGCGATATCGACGCCTTTTTCCATCATGTCAACGTTGTGGTCATTGACGTCGATATTGACACGCAGCTTGGGATGGTCGCGCAGAAGGCCTTCGAGTGCTGGCACGAGGTATTCGGAAGACATGAAGCTGGATGTGGAAATACGCAGCTCACCGACCACGTCCTTGTGCAGATTCTCGGCCGTCTGGCGCGCCTCATTGGCTAGCGTCACGATGCGCGCGCAGTTGGCATAGAAGGTCTGGCCCGCTTCAGTGAGGCTGAGCTTGCGGGTCGTCCGATGCAACAACGTCATCCCCATGGCGGCTTCGAGGGCACTGATGTGCTGGCTGACGGACGACGAACTCAGCCCCAAGGCACCGGCCGCTCCGGAAAAGCTACCCATTTCAACCACCCTGGAAAAGATCACCATGCGCGGCAGGTAATCCATGACATCGTTTTTTTGCATTGCGGTTTCCTGGGGAATGCCTTGGCCGAACAAGGGTGAGACTCTAGTGCAGAACGATGCTTTTGATTAGGCGCAGAAAATTAACAGATGTATTTAAAAGAACCGTGGAATAGCGCTATCCAGCATGACGTAAAACGAAGTTAGTTTGAGAAATGCGCAGAGCACCTGTCGCCGAACAGAGCAATGGCCAGCAGGTAGCAGGTAGCAGGCAGCATTCATACATGCCACCGCTGTAGGAGGTCTCGTTATCCACACTGAGGCCCGGACTGATGCCGTGGCGCTGAGCCGACTGCATGGCGAACATGCCATCCTCAATGCCGTAATGCGCATCCGAGCGTGGGCATACGTTAACCCGCACGCCAGCCTCACGCCGGATTTGCCATCCGGTGAGCGGTATAGCGACCGTCAACGAGACTGGTCTCTAGAACCCATTCATCAATAGGCGTGAGATGCGTTCCGCCCAGCAAGGGCGCTGGCGCTTTCTTTCGCCTGCCTACGCGCCTTTGCTGACTGGATGGCCGAGCTTGTTCGCGATGATGAGGCCCTCAGGTCTTGAGTCACGTTGACAATGAACAGTAACGGCTGCCGGTTTCAGCGCTTCAGGCCAGAACGGTTCGTGATCGGGCAAATGCGCCAATGACCGTAGGAGAAAAGTGATAAGGACTTGCGCTTGATGCCAGGACCAACGCACAATGATTTTCTAAACTTCGCAAGTTGATTCGTGCTCAGCCGGCCCATCCGCCCGTGTCAAAGTGGCTCGGACGAAAATAACAATCTTGGCTTTTATCTGGCGTTCTGAAAGCGGGATAAGCTACTTTCGTCACGCATCAAATGAGCAAGCGCAAGGATGGAACGAATGATGCTCGTCCCTAGCGTCCTGGCTTAAGGTCAGGAGCATTGATAGGGGCTTTCACTCTTGAGCTCTTCTCCGCTTGTGGCATCTTTGATTCTAACTATTGCGCGTGGATACTTCGAGCAGAATGCATTTCTTATGGTGTAGATGCCGCTTCCGCTGGCGATCATGCGTGCCTTGTTTCCAAGTTCTGTTCCATTTGCATCGTAAGCGCTAACGACATAGGTACCATTCACGGTCACGCAGCCAGCAAGAGAAGCCAGAATAGGAAGAACAAAGAATAAGTTTTTCATCGTTTTATTGATCTCCAGAAAATGATTTTTTTAAAGTATCCCCGGAGCAATTGTAATGGTTTCCGGAGTTACGTGATTCATGACATTTCCGGCTTGGTAAGTGATCCCCCGGGTTACCGTTGGGTCGCTTCCGTCCAGCAACAGACAGCTCATTGTCAGATGAGCTTGTTAACATCAATGGTCTTCAAGAGCATCCGGCAACTGTCCGAGGACGGCAAAGGCAGCTAAGCAAGCCCGCCTTCCCGCCTTCCAACAGAGGAAAGGAAAAAGCACATGCCCATCTACTGGTCGATCAAACAGATTCCTGAATTGGCGCACCTGTCATCAGCAGAACGCAATGCAGCGTGGAGGCGGGTATATCCCAGAACCTATCGCCACTGGGAGACATGGCTGGGCCTGCTCTTGTGCGCGGGCCTTACGGCGGCAGGAAGTTACATCGGCAAGCTGATCGGAACCCATTATGTCTATCCCGCCATGCTCGCTGGCGCGGCTCTGGGTGGCCTGGCGTCTTCACAGGCGACGATGTATGTCATCTGCCGCTACTACAGGGCTGAGCTATCCAAAGACAGATAACAGGAAACAGGAAACAGGCCGTACCATCCGTTGACGGGAACATTAAAAGAACATGAACCGCGGCACATTCCTGATTTTCACTGCGGCCATTCTTTCGACGCTAACCAGGCGCTTTCACGCTCTCATAACTGCCTGATCATGATCTCGCAACTGCGGATCACATCCGCGCCCAGCAGCATATGGCCTTTGGCCGAATACACCAGGGGTGCTGGCTGGAAGTCGCCGCTGAAGCGGAATCGCCAGACATTTTCAGTGTGCTCCACCCGATAGCCGACACCCTTGAGTTCAAGGCGGCCCTCGGTGACACGCCCCATCAGGGCCTCGGCGATCTGATCATCCTTGCGTCGCAGTCTGACCGTCGAATCCGCGATCTGGACATCAAAATCGGCCTGATACGCCCCATCGCCTGCCTGGCCTCCCTGACGAGCATCACAGCGCATGAGACCATCCCAGCGGGTTGCTGCGGCTTGCGTAACCGGTGGGTTGACTGCCGCTGGCATGACCACTGGTGCTGCGGCTGCCGGCGGCGCGACCGCTACCGGTGCAGCGATTGGCGCGGGTGCCGTTACAGTGTCCATGGCAGCCTTGGCTGCGCCGCTGACGGGAGCAGGTGCAGGTGCAGGTGCAGGTGCCGGTGCGGCTGGCGCTGGTGCAGAAACCGGCGCAGAAGGCGCAACAGCAGCAGGAGCCGACGCGACCTGCACTGCAGCGGCATTCGCAGTGGATGATCTGGCGGCGGAGCGCGCCGCCAGGGCTGCGCGACCGCGTGCTTCTACTTCCCATATCCATTCGGCCGGCACGGCGAAGGACAAGTTCTGCAACGTGGTTCCAGCCAGCATCGCGGTGGTGATGCCGATCAGTTCGCCTTTGTCATTGAACAGACCGCCTCCGCTTGAACCGGAGGAAATCGGCGCGGAGATCTGCAGAAAGCGCAGCTTTCCATCCGCGTCGCGCCGCAGTGCCGATAGCAAGCCATCGCTGATGGTTTCTTCCAGTGCACTGGGAGCGCCCAAGGTGAATACTTTCTGCCCGACCCGCAAGGTACGCGACGGCGCAACGGTGACCGCAGGTGCGCTCATGCCCTCGGCTCTGACCTGGCACAGGTCGCGTTCCACGTCGGGGAACTCCAGTTTCCCAGGCAGGGTAACCTTCCCCTGCCGCAACTTGAAACTGCTGGCGCGCGCCAGGACATGACAGTTGGTGACCAGCCGTCCAGGACCGATGACGACGGCTGAGCCGGAACTGATCACCTTGTCCTGCGCATTCATGGCATTGACGACCCAGACGCTGGGAGACGCCAGCTGGAAAATCGCTTCGGCATCCATCGCGTGGCACGTCGGAATGCCCGCAACAAAGGCCAGGCAGGCGACAAGACGCTTGAGGGAATAGGGTTTCATCGAGGTCACTTCAAGGAGGCGGCAGCAGATATTTCAGATCATCGAGCGTGACCCGGCTTCTGACGGCAGCAGCGACAGGCGTACCAGGCACGATCACCACAGCCGCCTTGAGCAGTTCCTGTTCCGAAGGCCCGCGCGTCTTGCCGGCCGTCTGGATGTAAGGCCCGATCATCTTCAGGATCACGTCAGCCTTCAGCAGGCTGCGCCCAGGATAGGCAGCGAGGTTGTTGACCATCTTGACCGTGCCCTCGTAGGAATACCTGACCACTGGTGCGCCTGGCACGGTGATGTAGATCGGCGCCGAGCGCGTGGCCGCAGGCGTGAGCCGCGACAGCGGATCATCGCCCTCGCCCGCTGAGGTGTTCTGATAGCCAGGGCTGGCACCGGGCGCGGAGCTGGTCTGCGGCACCGGATCGGGCACCGCCTCGCCAGCCTTCAATAGTAGGAAGTGCGTATAGCCTTTTTGCCGGGTCAGTTCCGCGCAGCGATAAAGCCAGTATTGCCGGACCATTTCCTTGCTGGTCAGGCCGTTGCCGGCAAACTTGATGCGATAGATATCGTCTTCGATTCGTTGGTCGGTATACCCCCCGGTATAACCCTGGGGACCGTAACCGGTTGCGCATCCGGCGAGCATGGCAAGCATCAGCAGGATGGAAGCAGTCCGTGGTCGTAGCAATCGGCGCATTGTTCTAATATTGACGTGGGCGAGCGGGCTCGCACGATGGTCATCGGATAGCGGCGTTTCTCGCCGCCCATCACGTGGCCACAATGATCGCGATAAGGCTGGCTTACTGTCCGGAAGCGTTGGAACCGGGATAGCAGAAGCTGCACTCTGGCAATGCGGTTCCAGAGAGAATGGCGCAAAGCGCCGCTGTCTTTGATCTATTCACGTTTTCCCCACTGATTGACCATCAGCGCCGGTAGCGCACTACCATCGCGATGCAATTTCCCCGGAATTAAATTAATTAGTTTTATTGCGCTGCCGCCATTGTGAAATCCGGCTTGTTCGCAGCGCGTCCAGATTACCACATCGAGTGGGCAACTGAGAGCAGGAGCGGGGTCGATTCTTATATCGGAGATATTGGTATGTGGCTTGAATGCAATTCGTCAGCAAAATGTCAGAAACACTTCTCCACGACTGTTTGGATTAGAACCCATTTCAACAATCGGCGTGAGTGCCGATTATTGAAATGGGTTCCAGTTATTTTGCAGTCGCGCTCGTTTCTGAATTCCTTCAGGCCGAGGGCGTATCGCCATCGCGTGGCGACAGCTCACCCCCACCCTATTGGCGTCTATCTATAGCCCGAGTCGTCGGCTGGCAACCATCCCTACGCCGCCACCCGCTCAGCTTGCCCAATCCTGCGCAGCCACTCCTGCCGATATTCCGCCAGCCCGCGCAGTGCAAGCGGATCGGCAGGCAGCAGTGCCGGCAGCGTCGCAGCCGCTGGAGTGCCTTCCCATTGATCGAGCAGCCATCCGCCCAGCGTGGTGCCGCTGGCGTCGCTGGAGCGGTGTACCGTGCGCGCGGCCAGGGCTGCCAATAATCCGGAGAAGTGGGTATTGGCGGTAAAACTGCCCTCGACGACGATCTCGCCCGGTGCGTCCAGCGCATCCAGGCAATAGCCAGTCATCAGCACGCAATACAGCGTAGCCAGCGCATAGCGGCTGCCGGGCTGGTCCGGCATCTGGCCTTCGATGCTGGCGCTGCGCCCGGCAAATGGTCCGCCGCATTCTGAGAAACACGGCAGCGCAAAGACTTGCGCATCGATGATCGCCTGCAACTGTACTGCGCTGCAGGGCGTATCGTCACCGGAGATCTGCGCAAACTCACGTCCGCCCATGAAGCGCATGCAAGCCACCGGTGCACCTAGTACGTTGACGTTGGCCAGCATGTCGGCCTCTTCCCGCAAGTCGCTGACGCGCCCGTCGAGCGCAGCGGCGATGAGCCAGGTGCCGCTGGAGAGAACGATGCGTGGGCCGCCTCCATCACCGCGCAGGTAACGCAGCAGCGACGCATTGCTGTCATGCACGCCGCACAGGATGGCGCAGTCAGCAGGCAAGCCGGCACGCTGCGCCAGCTCGGGGCGCAACGGTCCCAGCCGTTCCCAGGCGGCACGCAAGGGCGGCATCAGGTGCGTCCAGCTGCATTGGGCGGGCAAGGACGAATAACATTGCTGCTCCGGTTGCCACAGGTCTGTGTGACAGCCCAGCGAACTGAGCTCGGCCGCTGCCACACCGGAGAGCCGCCAGGACCAGTATTGCGGATACATCAGCAGATAGCGGGCGCGGGCGAAGGCTTCAGGAAAATGCAGAGACTGCCAATAAAGTTGCCGCCCCAGGTTCAGCCCCATCCCCAAGAGCGGCGAGGCACTCTGCGCAAAGGGCGGGCGCAGCGATTCATAGGGACGCTGGTCGGCGGCGAGTGCGAAGTCATGTTCGTAATCCGCCACCGGCAGCACGACGCCGTCCTCATCCACCAGCGCTGCCGTGGCGCCGTGCGCGACCGGCACGATGGCGCCAATACGCCACTGGCGCGCCAGCGTGGCGAGATTGTCCAGCAGCCAAGTCTCGATGGCGGCGACGTCGTGGTGTGGATAGGGACCGTCCTGGCGCGGCTGGTTGGGACGGCGGCGCACGGCCAGCTCCTGTCCGTGCGCGTCAACCAGGGTGAGCTTGATGTTGGTCTTGCCGATGTCGAAGACGGCAATGGCCGTCGCAGAAGAAGTGGCGCGCATCATGGCAGGTGGAACATCGGGGTCAGTGGCTGCGTCAGCGGCTCGTGGTTGCGCGACGTCTCCATCAGGTCGGCCATCGACGTCCACCAGCGCTGCATCAGGGGATTGAGCGGCAGGCTATCCATGCAATGCTCCGGCATTCGCCGCAGTACCGCAAACAGCTTGCCGCTGTCGGGATCGAGGAAGATGCTGTAGTCGCGCACACCCGCCTGGTGCAGCAGCACCGCGAGTTCGGGCCACAAGGCGTCATGTCGTGCCCGGTACTGTTCGGCGCAGCCAGCGCGCAGCTGCATGGTGAAGGCGATCTGTTCCATCACCGCCCCGCCGCCCGCTTGCCGCGCAGCAGGCGCGGTATCGCGATGGTGGCCAGCAGCAGCGCACCGACCACGATGGTCATGATGATGCCGGGGATGTTGGCCAGCGCCAGCCCATAGGTCAGCATGCCCATGACCAGCACCGACAGCATCACGCCGCCAATCGTCCCGGTGCCGCCGGCGATGCTGACGCCACCCAGGATGACCACCGTGATGATCTCCAGCTCCCAGCCCATGGCGATGTTGGGACGCGTACTGCCGATGCGGCCGGTCAGGAAGAACGCCGCGAGGCCTGCCATGGCACCGGTCAACACGAACAGCGCCAGCCGGTAGCGGTCCACTGCCACGCCCGAAAATCGTGCTGCGACCGGGTTGTTGCCGATGGCATAGAGCTGGCGGCCCCAGCGGGTCGCGTGCAACAGCAGGGCGAACAACGCCGCTGCCAGCAGCCAGACCACGAAGGGACGCGGCAAGACATCGAAGAAGTAACCCTGCCCCCAATCGCCCAGCACTTCCGGATATTGGGTAAAGGCCTGGTCGCCCAGCACCACGCTGGCCAGCCCACGGAACAGCGACATCGACCCGATGGTCACCACGATGGAGGGCAGGCCCAGGCGCGTGACCAGCGTACCATTGAGCAGGCCGCAAGCAGTGCCGGTGCCGATGGCAACCAGCAGCAAGCCCAGCGGCGGCACCCCCGCCTGATTGGCCAGGCCCATGGCCACCGAGGCCAGCGCGATGATGGCCGAGACTGAAATGTCGATCTCCCGGCAGATGATCAGCAAGGCCATCGGCAAGGCGATCATGGCCTTCTCGCTGAAGTTGAAGGTGCTGTCGGCGAGATTGTAGGGATCGAAGAAGTGCGGCAGCAGCAGCCCGTTGACTGCGCAGACCAGCACCAGCAGAGCGGCCAGCAAGGCCTCCCAGTGACGCAGCAGGTCGCGTGGATGGAAGCGGGCTTTCTCTTCGATGCGATAACGGGACCGTGGCGCGGAGGCCGGTTCGATCATGCTGCTCATGCTGTACTCCCGGAGGTGGCGGACTTCTGCCCGTGCAAGGGCAGGATCTGTTTGCGGCCACCCTGCTTGCCGCGCGCATTGAGGACGACGGCGCAGAGGATCACCATGCCGGTCAGTGCGCTCTGCCAGAAGGGCGAAATGCGCATGATCGGCAAGGCATTGTTGATGACCGACAGGAACAGTGCGCCCAGCACCGCCCCGCTGACCTGACCCACGCCACCGGCGATGCTGACGCCGCCGATCACGCAGGCGGCAATCACGGTCAGCTCAAACCCGTAGGCGATCTCGGTATAGGCCACCGCATAGCGCGCCACCCACAGATAGCCGGCCAGCCCGGCCATCGCACCAGAAAGACCATAGGTCCAGAGCAGGCGAGCGGGACTGGCGATGCCGACGTAGGCGGCGGCTGCCGGGTCATTGCCGATGGCATAGAGGTCGCGGCCAAAGCGCGTGTGCCGGGCCAGGAACCAGATCGCCACCACTGCCAGCGCCCCCAGCCAGACCAGGTGCGTGAGACCGCCCAGGCGGGCCAGCGGGAAAGCAACGAAGTCGGCCGGCATGTTGCGCGAGGAGACCCAGGCGCCACCGGAGAGCACGAACACCATGCCGCGATAGACACTCATGCTGCCCAGTGTCACCACGATGGGCGGCAATTCCAGATAGCCGATCAGCCAGCCATTGAGCAAGCCCAGCAGCAAGCCGATCACCACCGCCATGAGGATGAATGCAGCCACCGGCAGCTCGGGAAAGTGCATCGCCAGCAGCGCCGACATCATGCCCGACAGCGCCAGGTTGGAGGCCACCGAAAGATCAATGCCGCGCGTGAGGATGACCAGCATCTGCGTCAGCGCCAGCATGATGGTGATGGCACTGTCGGTGAGCAGGTTGTCCATGCTCTGCGCACTCAGGAACACCGGAGCGCGCAAGCCTACCAGCAGGATCAGCACCACCGTCAGCAGCGCCAGCAACGGCTCGCGGCGCTGCCACAGCGGTTCGCCCGCTTCGCGTGCGGCGGCGGCAGGCGCGCGCCGGGAAATCAGGAAATTCAATGCCATGTGGCGTCTCCGGCAGAGGTTGCGGTGGCTGCATCGGCATGCAGGCCGCCCGAGGCAGCGGCAGCCAGCGCTTCGGCGCTGGCTTGTTCGCGGGTGAAGACCTGTTGCACGCGCCCCTGATGCATGACCACGATGCGGTCCGACATGCCCATCACTTCCGGCAGTTCGGACGACACCAGGATCACCGCCAGGCCTTGCGCCACCAGTTCGCCAATGAAGCGATGCACGGCGGCCTTGGAGCCGATGTCGATGCCCTTGGTCGGTTCATCCAGGATCAGCACGCGCGGCTGGGTGGCCAGCCATTTGGCCAGCACCACCTTCTGCTGATTGCCGCCTGACAGCTGGGCCACATGCTGGTGGAAATGGCTGGCCTTGAGTTCGAGCTGTTCGCACAGATGGCGGGCGATGCCGATCTCGTGGCGGCGATGGCGTCGCAGGAAGAAGCCGATGCCCGGCAGCACCGGCAAGGTGATGTTCTGGAAGATCGGCAGGGAGAGCAAAGCGCCCTGCCGCTGGCGATCTTCAGGCACGTAGGCGAGTCCGTGGGCGATGGCCTGGGCCGGCGAAGTCAACCTGACCTCCCGGCCATCGATGCTGACGGTGCCGCGCGCCTCGGGCGACAGCCCGAACAACGCATGCATGACTTCCGAGCGCCCTGCCCCGACCAGACCATAGAAGCCCAGTATCTCGCCGGGCCGAACGGCGAAACTGACGTCGTCGAATTCGCTGGGGTGCGACAGATGGCTGACCTCCAGCACCGGGGCCGCCGGCGTCGTGGTCTGGCTGGCCACGCGGCTGAACACCTGGCCGACCTCGCGCCCCACCATCAGTGCTACCAGTTGCTGCTCGGTGATATCGGCCAGTTCGCCGCTGGCGATGAAGCGACCATCGCGCAGCACGGTGTAGCGGTCGGCGACGGCATAGATCTCGTCGAACTTGTGCGAGATGAAAATCACCGCCGTACCGGCGCGGCGCAACTGGCCGATGATCCGATAGAGTTCGCCGATTTCATGGTGCGACAGCGCGGCGGTCGGTTCATCCATGATCACCACCTGGGCCTGTTGCGACAGGGCGCGTGCGATCTCGACGAAATGGCGCTGCGCCACGCTCAGGTCCTTGACCTTTGCGCGCACGGGCAGGTCCACTTCGAGGCGGGCGAACAGGGCGCGCGACTCATCTTCCATGCGTCGCCAGTCGATGCGGCGGGGCGTGCCGCACAAAGGCTGGCGGCCAATCCAGATGTTCTCGGCCACGCTCAGTTCCTCGAACATGACCGTTTCCTGATGCACGGCGGTGATGCCAGTGCGCATCGCATCCTGCGCACTGGCAAAGCACACCTCGCGCCCGGCCAGCTGGATGCAGCCTTCATCGGGCTGGTGGATGCCGGTGAGGATCTTGACCAGGGTGGACTTGCCAGCGCCATTCTCACCCAGCAAGGCCATGACTTCGCCGGGACGCACCGTGAAGCCGACATCGTGCAGCGCCACCACGCCCTGGAAACGCTTGCCGATGCCCGACAGCGTCAGTACCGGCGCGGTGCTTTCATCAGCGGCGGCGCGCATGGCGCTGCGCGCGGGCGCTTGAGGAGGATGCAATGCGGTCCCTGGGATGGGCATTACGTGAGTAGACATGAGCAGACCATGAGCGTAAGCAGGGGAAGATCGGAGCGCCTGGCGCTCCCGGTGGGCAAGGCGACCGGAGCCGCCTCATGCCACCACGTCATCGTTATCGTTATCGTCAGAAGATCTTGGCGAATTTGTCCACGTTGCTGGCATCGTAGGTAAAGGGCGGTGCCAGTGCAGCCTCGCCTGCGGCATCCAGCTTGATGCTGCCCATGCGGCCCACGGCGATGCTTTCGCCATCCTTGCCTTGGGCCTTGCCCTTGACGAACTGGTAGGCGGCGTAGGTGGCGGCGTAACCGAGGTCGATCGGATTCCAGATGGCGAAGCTCTTGACCGCGCCGCTCTTGACGTGGCCGGCCATCTCCGAGGGCAGTCCCAGGCCGGTCACGTAGACCTTGCCGACCAGCTTCTCATCGACCACCGCCTTGCCGGCGGCATTGATGCCCACGGTGGTCGGTGCGATGATGGCCTTGAGGCCGGGGTGGCTGCGCAGCAGGCCGATGGCTTCGCGATAGCTCTTGTCGGACTGGTCGTCGCCATAGACGGTGGCCACCAGCTTCATGCGCACGAACTCGGGACGGGTCAGTGCCTTCTTCATTTCACCGATCCAGATGTTCTGGTTGGTGGCCTGCGCGGTGGCCGACAGGATTGCCACGTCACCGGCACCACCGATGGCATCGGACGCCATCTGGATCTGCTTCAGACCAATCAGCTCGGCGTTGGATGGATTGAGCTGCATCAGGCGACCGCCCTTGGCGATGCCGCTGTCGAAGGACAGCACCTTCACGCCGCGCTGCATGGCGCGCTTGGTGATCGGCACCAGGGCATTGGCGTCGTTGGCCGAGATGACGATGGCATCGACCTTCTGGCTGATCAGGGAATTGACGATCTCGATCTGGCCTTCTGCGGTGGGCGTGGTCGGGCCGGTGTAGATGACCTCCACATCACCCAGTTCGCGCGCGGCTTCCTTGGCGCCTTCATGGGCGGCGTCGAAGAAGCCGTTGCCCAGGCTCTTGACCACCATGGCGATGCGTACCTTGTCGGCAGCATGGGCGGGGGCGGCGGCGACCAGGCCGATGGCACCGGCGGCCAGGGCCAGCAGTGCTGCGCGTAGGGGCCGTGCAGCCGCAGTGAACGTGTTGCGGGTCATGTGTTGTCTCCTTGTTGGATGAGTAAGGTGCGGCCCTGTCTGCGCAGGTGCCGTGTTGCAATCAAGCGTGCGTCGTTGTATTTCGCCTTGCGATGCGCGTATTACACGCATTACGTGCAATACGGCTCAGCCCACCAGCGCCAGCCGTTCGTGCTCGGGCGCGACCGTGACGACCTTCACCCCGGCCTGCTCCATCATCTGCGCGGCGGCATCCGAAATGCCGGTGTCGGTCACCAGGCAATTCACCCGGTTCAGGCCGCACAGGATCAGGCCGGCCTTGCGCGAGAACTTGCTGCTGTCGGCCAGCACCACCAGTTGTTCGGCCTGGCCCAGCAGCCGCTTCTCGGCCTGGATCAGCAGCGGGTCAGCTTCCATCAGGCCCAGCATCGAGACGCCGTAGATGCCCATGAACATCTTGCTGGCGTAGTGGTGCTGGGTGATGTCGTTCTCGAACGGGCTGAGGATGACGTTCTGCTCGCGATAGATCTGACCGCCGGGAACGATGATCTGGTTCTCGCTGGTGGTGAGCAGGCGTTCGGCCATCAGGAAGGAATTGGTCAAGATCTTCAGGCGCTTCTGGGCCAGGAATTCGGCCATCAGGAAGGTGGTGGTGCCGCCATTGATGATGATGGTCTCGCCGTTGTCGCACATCTCGGCCGCATGGCGGGCGATGGCGCGCTTCTGCGCCGGCTGTCGTGCCAGGCTGGCCTGGAAGGTCTCGCCGGAGAGCGCAAAGGCGCCGCGCTTCTGCGCCAGACGTTCGGCGCCGCCACGAGTACGGGTGAGCATGTCGCGCTCGGCCAGCCAAGCGATATCGCGCCGCACCGTTGCCGCCGAGGCATTGAGCAACTGGCACAACTGCTCGACGGTGAGCGCCGTATGCTCGCCCAAGAGCGACAGCAAGCGCTTGCGGCGATTGTGATTGATCATCTCTGTCTCCGTGATGATGGCCGGCGGCCCTGGTCTCGGCCAAGCCTTGTCCGGCGTTTTTCGTTATGGAGCAAGACTAAGCGATCGCCAAAAAGCAAGTCAACATTCAATCAATCAACTTGATGATTGATTTGCAAACAATCAGAAAGTTGATTGCAGATCGATTGACTCTGATTGCCGGCTCCTTTT
>Ga0160495_100317_pt1 | contig 31874 bp, 26 predicted proteins | sample DID4MG_4_FD_108251 | JGI IMG/M metagenome (GOLD analysis project Ga0160495, IMG submission 108251) | Enriched soil microbial communities from UW Madison campus, WI, USA - DID2933_E24_FP4 MG | ecosystem: Environmental > Terrestrial > Soil > Unclassified | place: USA: Madison, Wisconsin | collected... | reverse complement strand
CGATGGCCGTCCATTGCACAATGTAAGGCTCAAAGTGTGTTTGGAAAGGTCAAAAGGGCACATCCCTTACGTAAGGGAAAGGCCCGATCGTGGATTTTTACAACCGGTTGCGCGAACCTGCTGAATCAACAGGCTTTACCCGAAACGACGGATTTATTCTCAGCCGAGCAGGCCTTCCACCGCGCCCGCCACGGCCAGAAGAGCGTCATCGCTGTCCTTCGGCCCGGATACCAGAAGACCAACCGGCATGCCGGCGGCGCCCGTACCACGGGGCAGGGAAACGCCGCAGAAGTCGAGGAAATTGCCGATCAGCGTGTTGCGCAATGTCTTGGCATTCGTGGCGAAGAAAAGGTCTTCATCGTCGAGCAGGGGCTGAACGGTCGGCGCGACATGCGGAAGCGTCGGGCTGATAAGGAATTCGCCGGGGCCGAGGCGAGCCGTGAAGGAAGCCATCAGCCTTTCGCGCGCTTCAAGCGTCGCGATATAGTCGGAAAGAGAGATTTTCTCGCCCAGCAGCGTGCGCTTGACGACGCGCGGGTCCATTTCAGCTGCCGCCGCGCCTGTGATGCGCTCGCGATGGAGCACGAAGGCTTCGGCCGTCACCAGCGCGCCGTGTCTGGCCATCAGATCGAAGATCGCGGAGAATTCCGGGAAGGCTTCGCGACGGATGCTGGCTCCTGCCCTCGCCAGCCGTTCGACAGCGGCCTCGAAGGCGGCAACGACTTCGGGTTCCGCCCCGTCGAAAACCACGGTCTCGGGGATGACGAAGGAGAGGTCGGAAGCTTCGACGCGCCTCGTAAGGCCAGCAGCCGGGGCACCGCGCATCGCCGCATCGATCCAGACCGCATCCTGTACGGTATGGCAGAGTGGCCCCAGCGAATCCAGGCTCTTCGCCAACGGGAAGACCCCGTCCATCGAATAGCGGCCGCGTGTCGCCTTGTAGCCGACAACGCCGTTGAAGGCGGAGGGAATGCGCACGGACCCACCCGTATCCGTGCCGATGGAGACGGGTACGAGGCCGGCCGCCACCGCAACGCCCGAGCCGGACGAGGAACCGCCCGGGATACGGTGCTCGCCCTGCGGCGAGGCCGGATTGCGCGGCGTACCGAAAGTCGGATTGATGCCGAGGCCGGAAAAGGCGAACTCGCTCATGTTGACCCGACCGACACTCACCATGCCGGCACCGGCGAGCGCACGCACCACGGCCGCGTCCTGCCTAGCAGGCGCGCTGTCCTTCAGGACGCGGGAACCTGCGGTGGTCGGCAGACCCTCGATATCGAAGAGATCCTTCCAGGCGAGAGGGATGCCTTCGAGGACGCCGCGCGACCGGCCTTCCGCCAGCCGCTTGCGGGAGGCCGACGCCTCCGACCGCGCGCGCTGCGCCAGCACGGTGGTAAAGATGGTCTGGTCCGCGTGTCCGACAATGGCGGCGAGCGTTTCCTCGACGAGATCGACCGGGTCGAGCGCACCCGACTGGAGAAGCACGGAAAGCTGGGCGATCGAACGGGGCGTCATGCTCAAATATCCTTGTCTGCGCGGCCGACCAGCTGCATCCAGCGTCGGACGAGGTAGTTGTGTTCATCCATCGTGGTGTTCCAGACGGCAATGCTGTTGGCACGCTGCCAGTAGGAACCGCCGCTGCGCAAGGCGCCGCGCCTGATGCGGATGGTTCCATCCGGGCCGGGAAGGTCTTCGCGCGCGGGAAGCCCTTCGTACCAGTAGTCCCATTCCGCTGACGTCATGTAGCCGCGTGACCGCTCCGGCGTCGAGATATAATAGCCCTGGCGCGCCACCACCGCGCCCGGCCAGCCGGAAATCCACCAGTTGAGATACTCGTAGGCGACATCCAGCATGCGGCCTGACAGATGCCGCGACAGGCACAGACCGCCATGCCAGGCCCGGTATCCTTCCGCCGGCGCGGCCTGCTCGACGGGCAGGCCCTGGCTGTTGAGAATGCCGATGCCCGTCGACCACATGCTCTGGATATCGGTGTCACCGTCGATCATCAGTCGGGCCGCATCCTCCGCAGTGCGCCAGAAACTGCGGAAGAAGCCCGCCTTGCGGCGCGCCTCCAGGATATCCACCAGCTGATCGATCTCCGCGATTGTCATGTTGCCGATATCGCCGAAGGTCATGAGGCCGGCGGCCTGGGCTGCGAGCGCCGCATCGAAGATGCCGATGGCCGGCTCGTCGACCAGCGCCGCGCGGCCGCTCCAGCGCTCGTCCAGAAGAGCCGCCCAGCTCGCCATGGCCGGCCGGTGCTCGACCGCATCGCTGCGATAGGCGAAACTGTCGAAATTGTGGGTCGTCGGCAGCATGGAAATGCGTCCGGTCGGCGCATCGCCGAGCGCGAGGCTTGGTTGCACATAGAGCTTGCGCGCCGGCACATCGCCCAGGCCCATGCGGGCGCTGGGGCCGATCTGCCCGGTCTTCGTCAGATCGTTGATCTCGCCCCAGAGCGTGATGCGCGCGGTCTCGATAGGCTGGATGGCGCGCCAGTACCAGACGATATCGAGATTATGGAAGCACTGATCGTAGATATCGTAACTGTCCGGCTCCTGCGCGGCCTTGTGCTGGGTCACGATGAAATCGTTGTTGTCGAAGCAGATGTCGATGCCGAGATCGGCCTCCGCCTTCACGCGCAGCTCCTCCAGAAGGGAGATGGCGGTTCCCAGCACGCGCAGCTTTGGGCGCCCTGCGGTGTGGACGGCCGGGGCTGCTGGAACCGCTTTCGGGGAATGCTTGTTCATGAAGGGCTCTAGGCGTTCCGGATCTGCGCTGCGGCCTCTGGCTGTGGACGGGCATCGCTGTTCCCGGCAAGCGCGAAGGCGTTGAACGACCGTTTCAACAGGTTCGCATCGAGACCGTCAACAATAAAGACGAGGCGCGAGATCCGCTCCCCAGAAGGCCACGCATCGAGATGCACCGGTGGGTGCACGAGATGCTGCACGCCGTGCACGGCAACCGGGCGGTCTTCCCCGGCGAGGTCAAGAATGCCCTTCACCCGCAGAACACGCTCGCCGTGGCGGTTAAGCAGCATGGTGAGCCAGATGCCGAAGCCGGTCCAGTCGATCGGCCGTTCGACGGTGATGACGAAGGAGGAGATGGCCGTGTGCAGCGCCACGCCCTCGGCCGTCACCCGCAGCGTCGGCGTATCGCAATAGAAACCGCTCGGCGACTGCAGCTTCGTCGCGCGCTGGGCGGCATCGTCGCCAAAAAGCGCATCGGCATCCGGACTGTTACTGCCGGCAATGATGCGCCGAGCATCCGGGTTGAACTCCGTCAGTCGCGAGAGGAGCCGGGTCAGGCCGGCGTCACCCTTGCACAGATCGGCCTTTGTGATGACAATCCGGTCCGCAATGGCCGCCTGCCGGGTGGATTCCACGTAAGTATCGAGCTGCGCCAGGCCGTTGACCGCATCCACCGTCGTCACGACGGTGCCGGCGCGGAAATGGTGACGCAGAACGGGATCGGATTTCAGCGTGGAAAGCACCGGAAAAGGGTCCGCCAGACCGGTGCTTTCGATGATCACACGCGTGAAGGGGGGTACGAGACCCCGGTCGCGCTTGGAATGAAGATCGCGCAAAGCGTCGGCAAGCTCGCCGCGCACCGTGCAGCACACGCAGCCTGATTGCAGCAGCACCATCGTATCGTCGATGCGCTCGACAAGATGGTGGTCGAGGCCGATCTCGCCGAATTCGTTGATCAGCACGGCGGTATCGGCAAGCGCAGGATCGGCCAGCAGCCGCTTGAGCAGCGTTGTCTTGCCGGAGCCGAGAAAACCGGTAAGCAGGTGGACGGGCGTGAATGCGGGCATCTCAGCCATGGTCGGTCTCTTCCATGCGCGCGATCAGCTGCGGGTCGAGCGGATCGCATAACCGCCCGGAGAGCCGTTCCGCTGCCGGCCAGAGGTGACCGAGATCCTCGATCATCTCGCTCTTGCCGGTGCGCGTTGCCAGCACGAATGCGGAGCCCTGCCAATCGGCAAGGCTCATGCCGAAGACCGACAGCACGCTGTTTGCCGCCGAGACGCGCCGCGCACGCTCGCGGCGACGGTCGAGCCGTTCGACATTGCGCGTGAAGACGCCGGGCCGGGCGACCGCATCCGTCCAATGTTCGTTTCCGCCGATGACGCCGCACAGCGAACACATGACGCCGTTCCTTTCCCTGCCGGGCAAGGGAGCGGGCAAACCCGCTCCCTCGATGTTTACTTCTTGCGCGGGAAGCGCTTGGCGAAATCGTCCGCGATCTCGTTCATGGTCACGAACTTCACGCCCGGATGCTTGATCATATGGGCATAAAGGCGTTCCAGCATCATCAGCACCTGCGGGCGGCCGGCGACGTCCGGGTGGATGGTGATCGGGAAGACCGCATAATCCATCTCGCGATACACCCAGTCGAACTGGTCGCGCCACATCTGCTCGATATCGTGCGGGTTCACGAAGCCGTGGCTGTTGGGTGATTTCTTGATGAACATCATCGGCGGCAGGTCATCGAGATACCAGGAGGCCGGGATTTCGATGAGGTCGGTTTCGTGACCGCGCTTCAAGGGCACCATCCAGTCGGACGGCTTCTTGGAATAGTCGATCTTCGTCCAGCTGTCGCCGACACGCACATAATAGGGTGTGAAGTCGTTGTGCATCAGCGAGTGATCGTACTTGATGCCGCGCTCCAGCAGCAGCTCGTTGGTGACGTTGGAGAACTCCCACCACGGCGCCACATAGCCGGTCGGACGCTTGCCGGACAGCTTGGTGACGAGCTCGATACATTTATCGAGCACTTCGGTCTCCTGCTCGCGGGTCATCGCGATCGGGTTTTCATGGGTATAGCCATGGATGCCGATCTCGTGGCCGGCATCGGCGACGGCCTGCATCTGCTCGGGGAAGGTTTCGATGGAGTGGCCCGGGATGAACCAGGTCGTCTTGATGCCGAAGCGTTCGAACAGCTTCAGAAGCCTCGGGCTGCCGACCTCGCCGGCGAAAAGGCCGCGCGAAATATCGTCCGGCGAATCCTCGCCGCCATAGGAGCCGAGCCATCCGGCCACGGCATCAACGTCGATGCCGAAACTACAAAAAATCTCTTTCGCCATTGGGTATCTCCTTGGTTCCCTACGTGTTTTCGGATGTTCAATTGGCTGGAATGACCGTCGCTTCGGCGGGGTTCCAGCTCAGAAAGACGGGCGTGCCTGCTGGGAAGGTGCCCGGGCGGTACTTGTCGACATGGGCTTCCAGCGAGACGGATCGTCCATCGTCCAGGCGGGCCGTCAGGTGCGCGATATGACCGACAACCTCGGAGCGCTCGATACGGGCGTCGACGCGGTTCTTGGCGCCCGGAGCCGTCCCCTCGCCCGCCACATGGACCTCGATCGCTTCCGCCGGCACGACGAGGTTGACGCGGCCCTTGTGACCAACGGCGCCATTGGCGCGGCCGGACAGCGTGCCGATACCCGTCGTCACGACCACATCCTCACCCTCGTTTCCGGCCACTTCGCCCGAAAGCACGGTGTTGCGGCCGATGAACTGTGCGACGAAAGGCGTGTTCGGCCGGGTATAGAGCTGATGCGGCGGGCTCACCTGCTCGACCCGCCCCTGGTTCATCACCACGATGCGGTCGGACAGCGCCAGCGCCTCCGACTGGGCGTGGGTGACGAAGATGAAGGTGACGCCGAGGCTCTTCTGCAAAAGCTTCAGCTCGTTCTGGATGGCCTTGCGCAGGTTCGCGTCGAGCGCGCCGAGCGGTTCGTCCAGGAGCAGGATATCAGGCTCGACGACGAGGCCGCGCGCCAGCGCGATGCGCTGCCTTTGGCCGCCGGACAGCTTGTCGGGCTTGCGGCTTGCAATGTCCTCGAGGCCGAGCGTCGCAAGGATGCGATCCACCTTGGCGTCACGCTCGCTCCTGGCCATGCCCTTCACATCAAGGCCGTAACCGACATTCTGGCGCACGGTCATGTGCGGGAAGAGCGCATAGTTCTGGAAGATCATCGACGTGGGGCGGCGCTGCGGCGGCACATCGTTCATGCGCTCGCCGCGGATCAGCATGTCGCCGGAGGATATGCCTTCGAAGCCCGCGATCATGCGCAATGTCGTCGTCTTGCCGCAGCCCGAGGGGCCGAGAAAGGCAATGAACTCGCCCTTGGTGACGGACAGGTTGAAATCGATGACGGCGGGCGTTCCGTTGTCATAGACCTTGCCGACGGATTTGAGTTCCAGGTCGAAAATCATAAGGGAAATCTCGCGAATTTTCGGTCCGTGGACCGGGGCCACGCGCGCCCCGGTCCACTCGTCTTGGGATCAGGCGTTGAGGAATTCGTCCCACTTCTGGATGAGGTGGTCGTATTCTTCCGGCCACTGGTGCCAGTAGGCGACGTTCTTGGAGCGCTCCTCCAGCGAGCCGCCGTCGCGCAGGTCGCCTTCCTTGATGCCGCGCTCTTCCGCGCCGACCCAGGGCTTGCCCTCATACCAGAAGGCATATTTCTCCGGCGCCATGACATCCTTGATGTTGGTGGACGGAGAGTAGTAGCCCTGCTCGGAAACCGTAATGCCCGGCTCGCCCGACAGCCAGTAGTCGGCATAGGCGATGACGGCGTCCCGGTTGGTGGTGCCCGCGATCATCGACGGACCGATGGCCCAGCCACGATAGCCTTCCTTCGGAACGGCATACTTGGCCGGCTTGCCCTGCGCCTTGACGGCCATGACGGCCGGCTGCCAGGCGTCGGAGACAACCATTTCGCCAGATGCCATGAGGTTGACGAGCTCACCGAAATCACCCCAGAGAGCGCGGAACTGGCCTTCCTTCTTCTTGGAAATAAGGAAGGCGGCCGCCTCGTCGATTTCCGCCGTGGTCGGATTGCCGGGGTTCTTCACGTCGGACAGGCCGAGCGAGTTCATGGCCATGATCGCCTGACCGAATGCAATCAGCGGATCGGTGTTCAGGCCCGACTTGCCCTTCCACTTCGGATCGAAAATGCAGGCCCAGGTATTGGCCTCTTCCTCGGAAACCACATCCGGATTGTAGCCGATGGAGTCGTAGTTGTAGACGGCCGGGACCATGTTGAGCACGGTCTGCGCCTCGTCGGCCCAGATCTGGCCGACGATCTGCGCGGAACGATCCCACTTGTCGCTGGCCGTGGTGAAGGTGTCGCGGATATTGGCCCAGTTTTTCAGCGATGCAGCCGGGATCGTCTCGACATTGTCGGTCATGACGATGGACGGCAGGCGCTCGGCGATGATCTCCCAGCAGTCATAATCCTTCGAACCCGAAAGGATCTTTGTCTGGGCGTCCGGGAAGGTCGCGGCCGTACCCGAGGTGCCACCGACGCCCGATTCCTTCTTGAACTCCTCGAGGATGCGCTCCTGCACCGTGACCGACAGGCCGATGGTGCGCAGCTGCTGGCCGGCGAGGTCGGCGGCCTGTGCAAAGGCCATGCGCGAGGACAGGAACGGCGTGCCGCCGCCCATTGCCAGCGCCATTACCCCGGCCGAGCGCTTGAGGAGCGAGCGGCGATTTATTTCCGACTTGAACATATCTCTTCTCCAGTTTGTTTGTCGTTCCCCGGAGCCGTTTTGCGGCCCCTGTTCCCCGCCCTTTCGAGGCGGCTAGTACCGGCCCACCAGCAGGCCACCATCCACGACCAGCACCTGGCCGGTCATGTATCTCGCATTGTCGGAGGCGAGGAATGCGGCGACATCGGCGATGTCTTCGCCCGTGCCGAGCCGTCCCATCGGAATGAACTCGGCCGCCTTTTCAGCACCCGCCGGCCCAAGCGAATTCTCCTCGGAGAGAAGCTGCGCGGTGCGGATGTAACCCGGCGCAATGCCGTTCACGCGCACACCGTCGCGCGCCATTTCAACCGCCAGACCGCGCACGAGGCCGACGACGCCCGATTTGGCGGCGGAATAGTGCACATGCTCATCCCAGCCATAGGCGACACCCATGATGGAGGAGAGCGCGATGACCGCACCGGAGCGGCGGGCCCGCATACCGGGCGCGGCCGCGCGGACGAGCCGGAAGATGCCCTTCAGATCGATATCGAAGGTCAGGTCCCACTTTTCATCGGTGAGATCGGCAAGCGGCGTGCGATGCGCAATGCCGGCATTGGCGACTATCACGTCGATGCGGCCATGCCGCGCCTCGATATCGGACACCAGCGCATCCGTCGCGGCGGTGGATCTGACATCGTAGCTGTGGAACTCCGCCGAGCCGCCGGCCGCGACGATCGTCTCGACGGTCTCGCGGCCTTCCTTTTCCAGGATATCGGTGACGACGACGTGATCGCCGAGCGCGCCGAAGGCTTTCGCGGTGGCTGCGCCGATGCCGATACCGGCGCCGGTGACGATGACGATGCGTTTGTTTTCTGCAGGCATTGTTTTCTCCGGTATCAAAGCATCACGTCGCCGGAATTCGGTCCGAGCGTCTGTCCGACGAAAAGGCTGGCGGCGGGGGATGCGAGGAAGGCGACGGTCTGGGCCACCTCTTCCGGCTCGCCGAAGCGGCCGAGCGGCAGGCCGGCGCGTTTGGCATCGCGCCATTCCTGCGAAAGCTGCATGACGAGCGGCGTGTTTATCGGCCCGGGCGCGACGGCATTCACGCGCACCCCGCGGGCGGAAACCTCGCGGGCAAGCGCCTTGGTCATGCCGATGATCGCTGCCTTGGCGCCGGAATAGTGCACCAACTCGACGCCGCCGATCTGGCCGAGCTGCGAGGCGATGTTGACGATGACGCCTTCACCGGCCGACAGCATCGCGGGCAGCACGGCCTTGGTCATCAGGAACGTGCCGCGCACATGGACGGCGAACATGCGATCGAAATCGGCCACGTCGAGGTTTTCGAACAGCGCCTGATGCGCGATGCCGGCATTGTTGACCAGCAGCGCGACATCGCCATGCGCGGCGACCGCGGCGTGATGGATAGCGGCGGCATCCGCTTCGCTCGACACATCGCCTGCGACGCCCACGGCCTTGCCGCCGGAGCCGCGGATTTCGTTTGCCACCGCCTCAGCGCGTTCGCGCGAGAGGTCGTTGACCGTCACCGCATAACCTTCCGCGGCGAGCTTCAGCGCGATGGCGCGGCCGATGCCGGAACCCGCGCCGGTGACGAGAGCAGCACCCGCCATCACGCTTCCTCCTGGATGGCCATGCGCTTGGCGCGGCGCACGGACAGGCCCATCAGCACGGCATAGGTGCCGAGCAGCGCGAAGGAGAACAGCGTGGTGAGAACACCGAAAGCGAAGACGTTCGGATGCACTTCCACAGAGAACGTGCCGTAGATGGCGAGCGGTAGCGTCAGGTCGCGGCCTGAGGCGAACAGGGTGCGCGAGAACTCGTCATAGGACAGCGTGAAGGCGAACAGCATGGCCGAAAGCACGCCCGGGAAGATCAGCGGAAAGGTGATCTTGCGAAAGGTCCGGGCCGGGGGAACGCCGAGCGACCACGCAGCCTCCTCCACGCTCGGATCGAAGCGGTTGAAGATTGCGAGCATGACGAGGAAGGCAAAGGGGAACGTATAGACGACGTGAAGCACGAAGGCCGTGCCCCACCAGTGGCGGTCGATGCCGAGTGTGTTGGCGACCAGCGCCATGCCGAGGCCGACGAGCACACCCGGAACCATCATGCCGAGCACGATAAGATAGAAGATCACGCCCGAGCCGCGGAACTTCTTGCGGAACGCCTGGGCGGCGGTGACGCCGAGCACGGTGGAGACGATCATGGTCATGACGGCCAGTGCCAGCGAACGGAACAGCGCCTGGTCGATGGGCAGCGGTGCGATGCGCGAAGGCGGGGTCAGGCCGAAGAGGTGCTTGTACCAGTAGGTCGACCATTCGATGATCGGGAACTGCGGCCCGCCCTCCGGTCCGGTCTGGAAGGACAGGATGGCAAGAACCACGAGCGGGCCGTACAGGAAGACGATGAACAGCGCGGTATAGACGCCGAGGCCGAACTTGATGCCGGAAGCGTTCATGATCAGAGTTCCTTCCTGAGATCGACGACCCGCAGCAGGGCAGCGACGACGGCGCCCATCAGAATCGTCAGCACCACGCCGGCGACGGCGGCGAAGGCCCATTTCAGCGACCCGACCTGGGTGACGATGATGTTGCCGAGCAGGTTGACCTTGCGGCCGGAAAGCGCGGCGGATGTCGCGAACTCACCGAGCACCATGACGGAAACGAAAATGGCGCCCACCACCACGCCCGGCATGGAGAGCGGCAGAATAATGGTGCGAAAGATACGCCAGAAGCCGGCGCCGAGATCCTGCGCAGCCTCGATCACCGAGGGATCGATGCGGCCCAGCATGAAGGCGATGGGACCGACCATGAAGACGCAGTAGATCTGCGTCATGCCGATGATGACGGAAAGCTCCGAGAACAAGAGCACCTCGATCGGCTGGGTGATCACGCCGATCTTCATGAGGATCATGTTGATCGCGCCCTCCTTGCCGAGCATCGGCCGCCAGGCCAGCACACGGATGAGGAAGGAGGTCCAGAAGGGAATGACGCACAGAACGAGCAGCGCAGTCGACAGGGTCTTGTTCTTGACGAACAGCCCGACGAACAGCGCCGCCGGATAGCCGACGAGCAGCGTGGAGACGAGCACGATGAGCCAGATGCGCACCGTGGTCCATAACGCGCCGAGATAGGTATCGGACGTGAAGAAGGTGACCCAGCTCTTCAGCGTCAGCGTCGGCTCGATCTTGAAGGTGGTCTGCGTCCAGAAGGAAACGTAGACCATCATCAGGATGGGCGCGACCAGGAAGAGCAACATCCAGAGCGCACCGGGGGCGAGCAGCCAAAAGGTGCGGTCGGGTTGCTTGCGGGTGGGACGCTCCGCCGTTTCGACGGGCGTGTCATGGCTGGTGGCGGCCATCGTCATCTCTCATTCTCCGGGTGGGTGGGGACAGGACCTGCGATGGCGGTCTCAAACGAACACAAGGGCGTCCTCCCGCTTCCACACAAGGGCATAGCGGCCCTTCTCCTCATAGGTTGCCGGCGCGGCATGGCTCAGATGGGTTTCCACCTCGAAGACGCGACCGTCGTCGAGCGTGAAGAAGGAGTTGATCGCGGCGCCGGAATATTCGCTGGCCACGAAGCTCGCCTCGATGCGCACCTCGTCATCCGCTGTCGCAGCGTCCGTGGGGCGGATCGCAACGCGATCGTAGCGGATGGCGTATGCCGGATTGCCCGACGTCTGCTTCACACCGCCCAGCGCGAGCGCGCCAACCGGGCTGGCGAAGGCATCGCCGGAAACGGCACCGGGGAAGATGTTGTAGCAATTGAGAAAGCGCGCGACATCGGCCGAGGCCGGACGGCTGTAGAGCGTGTCGGCATCGGTGGACTGGGCGATGCGCCCGGCGTCGAGCACCAGCACCGTGTCGCCCATCGCAAGCGCCTCGGTTTCCGAGCCGGTGACATGCAGAAAGGTGACACCGCAGCGCTCTCGGATGGTGCGAAGCTCGCCGCGCATGCGCATGCGCAGGTTGGCATCGAGCGCACCGAGCGGCTCGTCGAGCAGAACCATGCTCGGTTCGGTCACGAGCGTGCGGGCAAGCGCCACGCGCTGCTTCTGGCCGCCGGAAATCTGGGTGGTGGCGCGGTCTTCCAATCCTGAAAGCCCGACGAGGCCGATGATGTCGCGCACACGGCCGGCCACGACCTTCGCGTCCGTCACCGGATCGACGGCGCGGTTGGTCAGGCCGAAGGCGATGTTTTCGGCAACGCTCAGATGCGGGAAGAGCGCGAAGTTCTGGAAGACGAAGCCGATACCGCGTTCATGCGGCGGAACGCCATCGATGCGCCGGCTGGAAAACAGGATTTCACCGCTGTCCGGCTGCTCGAAGCCGGCGATGACGCGCAGCAGCGTCGTCTTGCCGGAGCCGCTGGGGCCAAGCAACGAGACGTAGGTATCATTCGCAAGGGATGCATCGATGCCGGCGAGCGCCGGAACGCCTGCAAAGGCCTTGTGCACATTCTTCAGTTGGAGGACGGCTGACACTCTGTTCCCACCAGTTTGAGCCGGGAATGTCTATGCGCAAAGCTTCGCACGCCGCCGGATGCGACACGCATCCGAAGGAGCAAGAGCCATCGTTCACGCATCGTCAGATGCGCTGCGCAGCGATATTCCTGAACATTTCACTTCGTTCCGCTTGCGGCACCTCTTACGGGCGCCTTGATTTCAAAACCATGCCATGAATGGTTTTTGTATTCAATAGACTTTTTATAATTTTCCGTTTCATCGTACCGCTGCGTGAAACCAGCAGAACGGCCGAGCGAACATATCGTTTACGTAGCGCTCACGCCTGCGCGCAGCGGCGGAAAAACGCCCGTTGCGCACAATATTCGCAAGCCAGGAGGAAGAACCCGCCATTAGGCGACAGTCAAGACCAAGGGACGGCGGCGCCTCGACGGATCTTCCTAATTTCAAACTTTGTATTCAATAATCATTTATGCCATCCTTTTCTTCCGATGGAGAATGCGGCACAGTGCGCCCGTTATGAAAATCCAGCGATGACGGAATCCATGAAGGAAGAGCAGGCCGCCACGGGCAGCCAGAAGCGGTACGAAATCGCCGAGGAGGTGCTGCGCAGCAACATCGAAGCCGGCACGCTGCCGGCCGGCCTCGTGCTGCTGGAAGGTCCCATCGCCGACATTCTGCAGACGTCGCGCGCACCGGTTCAGCGTGCGCTTCAGACGCTGGAGGCCGACGGGCTGGTGCATCGCTTCGCCGGCCGCGGCTTCCTGGTGGGACCGCCCGGCGACGGTGTCGAGCCGATCCGCACGGATATCAAAGCGCTTGGCCTCGTCGTGCCCCGTCATGCGGACGAGGCGCTGCAAAGCCGCTCGTCCTGGGAGCGCATCTACAATACCGTGGAGGCGGATGTTGCCGGCTGCGTGGTCTTCGGCCGCTATCGCATCGTCGAGATGGAACTCGCCAACCATTTCAATGTCAGCCGCACCGTCGTTCGCGACGTGCTGACGCGCCTGCGCGAGCGCGGGCTCGTGCGCAAGAACCAGAGTTCGCACTGGATTGCCGGCCCCCTCACCGCACAGACGGTGAAGGATCATTTCGTGTTGCGCACCATGCTGGAACCGCCGGCCATACGCCTCGGCGCGCCGGCAGTGAACCGGGCGCGGCTGGAGACGCTTCTGAAGCGGCTGCGCGCTGCGGAAGACAGCGCCGGTGGCCTTGGCAACAGCGAGGCGATCCAGATCGAGTTCATCGAATGCTGCGTCCTTGCCGCACCGAACGAGCGGCTGAGGGACCTCGTGCGCAACAATCTGCTGCCGGTGACGGCGACCGACCGGCTGCTGCGCCGGCTCGGCCTGCCCGGCGATCCCGCGATCATCACGGAACTTCGATTGGTTGCCGAACTTCTGCTGCGCGGAGCGACGGAATCGGCGGTCTCCATGATGGCGACCCATCTGGAAGCCTCCCTCAACCGCACCATCGCGCAGATGAAGATCGTGGCGATCATTCCCGGCCCGGGCGTGACGGCCGCCTATCTGACGCCCGTTCTGGACTGACCCGCCTTGCGGCGGGTCCTGTCTTGAAGGGTGTGCAGCGGCGGTGCGCATCGTCCTCTCCTATGCCAGCGCTTCGCGCAACCGGGACAGCGCTGCCCGGCGGTCACCGCGCGCGGCCAATGCCTCTTCCATCGTCACCTTGACGAAGCGCGTCGGCGTGTGCGGCTGGAGCTGGCCGATCAGGTCCATGTCGGCGGAGATGACGGTGCCCACCATGAAATAGCCGCCGCCGGATACGGCATCCCGGTGCAGGATGATCGGCTCCGTGCCTCCCGGGACCTGGATCGAGCCATAGGGGTAGCAGCTGTCGACGATGTTGGACGGGTCCGAACCGGCGCCGAAGGGCTGTTCGCGCTCGACGAAGTCGAGCTTCCGGCCGCCCTTGAAACGGTAGCCCATGCGATCCGCCTCGTTTGCGACCTTCCATTCGTCGGCGAAGAAGTTCTCCTGCGACTGCTCCGTCACGCGATGCCAGTAGAGGCCGGGCAGAACGCGCAGCTCCGCCGGCATGCCGGGCTTTCGTTGCATGGCTTCGGGAACACTCTTTCCCTCGCTCGCAAGACGACGACCCGTGCCGACCGGCAGTTCGTCGCCGGCAGCCAGCGGACGGCCCTTGAAGCCGCCGAGCGCGCCGATCGGATAGGTCGAACGGCTTCCAAGCGCCTCAGGCACATCGATGCCGCCCGAGACGGCGATGCAGATGCGTGCACCGGATTTCAGGAAATCGAAGGTCAGCGTCTGCCCGGCCTTGACCTTGAAGGCGGTCCATCCAGGCTGAGACACGCCATCGACCTTGGCCGGCATGTCTGCGCCGGTGACGGCGACAAGCGCGTCCTCGGTGAATTCGAGCTTCGGGCCGATGAACACGGCTTCAAGCCCCGCCGCGCCCTCGTCATTGCCGACGAGCAGGTTGGCTGCGCGCATGGCATAGCGGTCCATTGCCCCGCCGACGGGGATGCCGAGGTGGAAGTAGCCGGGACGACCGAGATCCTGAACGGTGGTCGCAAGACCGTGGTGAAGAACCTTAATGGCCATGGAGCAAGCCCTCCAGCTTGGCGTTTGTACCGTCGATATCCTTCTGGTAGTCGCGCAGGTCGAACGTCACCTCGCGGATCGGCGGGGCAAACCGACCCTTGTCGACATCCTCAACCGCCTGGTCATAGGCGTCGCGGTCGATCGGTTTGAACTTCACGATGTCGCCGGGGCGGAAGAACACCATGAAATCGCGCAGGTAGCTGGTCGTCTGGGTCGGATCGAAGATCGGCATGGGCGTGATGCCGAACATCTGGTAGCCGCCGGCACCGCGCACCGAATAGATGCAGCCGAAGCAACCGCCATGGCCGACAGTGAGCCGCGGCGTATCCGTGCGCGGCCTGAGGTATTTCGGCACCTGTATCTGCCGCTGGCGCTCGACCATGTGGTACATGAAGGGAAGGCCCGCGACGAAACCCACCATCGAGACGAACCACGGCGAGCCGGAATGGGCGCCGACGAAGTCGTCCACCGAGCCGTAGCCGTTGATGCGGGCGCCGTAGTCCAGGTCCGTTCCCGTCGGGTCCTGATGGCGCTCGCGAAAGCGCATCAGCGTCTCATGTGTCCAGGGATCGTTGTAGAAGACGGGGATTTCGACGATGCGGGTCTTCAGCACGGGCTCGGCCTTGGCGGCTGCGCCCTCGATGGCCTTGACCTCCTTCAGGACATCGTCCGGATGGATGATGTCAGGGTCGAACTTGATCTGGAACGAGGCGTTGGCCGGGCAGATTTCCGTTACGCCCCTGATGCCGCTATCGCGCACACCCTTGGCCATTGAAAGGCTCTTGAAGAAGGCTTCAAGCGACATTTCCTCGCTGCATTCGACGAACAGGTGCTCGTCGCCTCCGAATGAATATCTGGTCGTCATCAGGCAACCTCCGCCGTCGCGCCGGTCTTTGCGGCGAATTCCGTTTCAAGCCATCGTTCGAGGAAGCGGGTATTGAACGCACCACGCGCCACGCTCGCATCGCTGGCAAGCGCCAGGTGCAGGGAAATGGTGGTGGGAATGCCCTCAATGACGAGGCCGCTCAGCGCCTGCCTCAGACGCTCCAGGCAGGCTTCACGCGTTTCGGCCCAGACGATGAGCTTGCCGACAAGCGAGTCGTAGAACGGCGGGATCGTGTAGCCCTCGTACAGCATGGTATCGAACCGGATGCCCTCGCCCTGCGGTACGACGAGGCGGGAAATCGTACCGGGCGCCGGCATGAAGCCTTTGGCCGGGTCTTCGGCGTTTATCCTGCATTCGATGGCATGGCCGAACGCCTCGACATCGGCCTGGTGGATTGAAAGCGGCGCGCCGCCGGCGACGCGGATCATTTCCGCGACAAGATCGATGCCAGTGATCATTTCCGTCACCGGATGCTCGACCTGAATGCGGGTGTTCACCTCGATGAAGTAGAACTCACGCGTCGTCTCGTCATAGAGATATTCGACGGTTCCGGCGCCACGATAGGCAACCTCGCGCGCCAGGGCCACGGCACTGTCGCAGAGCTTGGCGCGCACTTCGGCCGGAAGGAGGAAGGACGGCGCCTCTTCCCAGACTTTCTGGCGGCGGCGCTGCAGCGAGCATTCCCGTTCGAAGCAATGGATAAAGTTCTGGCCGTCGCCGAGGATCTGCACCTCGACATGCCGCGCCTTGGTGATGACCTTCTCGAGATAGAGCCCACCGTCGCCGAAGGCGGCGAGCGCTTCTGCCGAGGCTTGCGGGAAGTGACGCTCGAGATCCGCCAGGTCGGCGGCGATGCGGATACCGCGACCGCCGCCGCCGGCTGCCGCCTTGATCATGATCGGGAAGCCGGTCTTCGCCGCCACACCCCGCGCTTCCTCGATTGTGGCAAGGCGCCCGGCACTGCCCGGAACCGTCGGAACGCCGGCCTTAGCCGCAACCGCACGGGCGGCGACCTTGTCGCCCAGCAGGCGGATCGCATCGCCCTTCGGGCCAATGAAGATGAGGCCCGCGGCTTCGACGGCGTCGGCAAAATCGGCGTTTTCAGACAGGAAGCCGTAACCCGGATGCACGGCATCCACGCCTGCGGCCTTGGCCGCATTCACCACGGCCTCGATGTTCAGGTAGGATTTCTTCGGTGCGGGCGATCCGATGTCGATGGCTTCGTCGGCGAGCTTCACCGCGAGCATGTCGGCATCGGCGGCACTGTGGACCTGCACGGTGCGGATGCCGAGCGCCTTCGCCGCCTTGATGATGCGCACCGCGATCTCGCCGCGGTTGGCAACGAGGATCGAGCGGATGGTCATGCCTCCACCTCGGCGATGACCTGACCGGCCATGACAGGCTCCTCGTTCTCGACGAGGAAGGTGATGTTCTTGCCATCGACGCCGGCGGGCACCTCCTGGAAGGTCTTCATGACCTCGATCAGGCCGATCGCGTCGCTTGACGCCACGCTGTCGCCGTCAGCTTTGAACGGCGGCACATCCGGCGACGACGCGCGGTAGAAGGTGCCCGGCAGGGGCGATCTGATCTCGATCTTGCTCATGTCTCTCTCCACTCCAGAAGTCAGCGCCCGGCCGAGGCCGAAACGGGCGCAATACGTATACCTGCTCCCACCAGCGCATCACGCATCTGGCGCACGATGTCGAATGCGCCGAGCGTGTCGGAATGGAAGCAGATGGATTCGAAATCGATGTCGATGTCGCGGCCCGTGACGGTCCTGACCTTGCCCTCCTGACAGGCGCGCAGAACCTTGCGAGCGATGGCGGCGGGATCGGGACGGCCGGCATCGCGGGTGAACACGATGGAGCCGCTGTCGTCGTAGTCGCGATCGGCGTAGAATTCGCGCACCACGGGCTGGCCCGCTTCGGTCGCGGCGCGAAACGTCGCCGAACCGCCCATGCAGAAGATAAAGGCGTTCGGCTCGACGGTGCGCATATACTGCACGAAGCTCTGGGACAGTTCCGGATTGATCGCCATCTCCATGTAGAGAGCGCCATGCGGCTTCACATGCTGGAGCCGCCCGCCGTGGCGATGGGCGAATTCCCTGATAGCGCCGACCTGATAGACGAGGTCGTTGACAAGTTCCTTTGCGGTGCCCGCGATCTTTCGACGACCAAAGCCCTGGAGATCGTTGTAGCCGGGATGGGCGCCGATGCCGACACCGTGTTCGGCGGCGAGCCGCACCGTTTCATCCATCAGGTTGGGATCACCGGCATGGAAACCCGCGGCGATGTTCGCCGAGCTGATCAGCGGCATCAATGAGGTGTCTTCCGTGTCGCCGACGCGCCAGCGGCCGAAGGCCTCGCCCATGTCGCAATTGATGTCGACCACCTCACGCACCGTCTCAACCTCGCAGCATTCCTGAATGGAGTGAACGCTAGGCCCTTTAGAGCCCTTTGAAAAATTCTATTTTTCCATATATGAATTCTGATAATCAGAACTCGATGCCTCGTTTTGCTGCGCCGCAAAAACCATAAAAAACAAATTGGTAACCCGATTATGCCCTGAACAGGGCGGTCTTGTGCTCATTTCGGCGCCGTCTGTTCTGATTTTTCGATACCTGCTCGCAACAAATCAGAATGGGAATGACAGCCATGACGCTGAGCCTCCGGCAGATCCGCTACTTCGTCGCGACCGCGGAACTCGGCCAGATTTCGCAGGCCGCGGTCGATCTCTCGATATCCCAGTCCGCGGTGACGACGGCGATCAAGGAGCTGGAGCGCACGGTCGGCGTGAGCCTCTTCCTGCGCACGCCGCATGGCATGGACCTTACGCCCGCCGGACGGCAATTTCTGTCGCATGCCTACGAGATCCTGAAGAAGGTCGATGAGGCGACGCATCTCAATGTCGTCAGCAACGAGATCGAAGGCACGCTGACGGTCGCGGCGACCTACACCGTCATCGGCTACTTCCTGCCGCTTCACATCGAGCGGCTTCGGCGGCTCTTTCCCAGGCTGGAAATCCAGCTCTTTGAGCTCAATCGAGAATCCATCGAGGAAGGACTGCTGAGCAACCGCTACGACATGTCGGTTCTGCTCACCTCCAACATCCTGAACCCGGCCCTGATCACGGAGAAGGTGCTGAGCTCGACGCGCCGGCTCTGGCTGCCGGCCCAGCATCCACTCCTGCAGGCCGAGACCGTGGGACTGCGGGACATCGCCGACGAGCCCTACATCATGCTGACGGTGGACGAGGCCGCGCATTCCGCGCTGAAATACTGGAGCGCGACGCCTTACCAGCCCCGTGTCATCCTGCGCACCTCCTCGGTTGAGGCCGTGCGCTCGCTGGTCGCCAACGGTCAGGGCGTGGCCATTCTCTCCGACATGGTGCACCGGCCCTGGTCGCTCGAGGGCCGGCGCATCGAGACGGTGAACATCAGCGACACCGTTCCCGCCATGGATGTGGGCCTCGCCTGGCGGCGAAACATGGAGCTGACGCCCCCCATGCTCGCCTTCCGTTCTTACTTCCAGCAGGCCTTTCACCTGCCGGAACGTTGAGCGGATAACCGCAGGGATCGCGGCCGCCGGCGCCGATATGCTGCCTGCCATTCCGGTTCTCCCCGTTGCGAGGCATCGCTCCGCCCGCCAGCGGAGCGAATTCTCACTGTTCACGTGTCAGCAGGTAACTGCCGCTCTCGTGCAGCACACTCGTCCAGCCCGGCTCGATGACAATAGTCGTCGTCACCTCCTCGATGATGGCGGGGCCCTGGATGCGGGCGCCGGCGCCGAACTTTGCACCATCGTAAACGGGCGTGGACGTGACCTTGCCGGATTGCTCGAAGATCGCGTCGCGATGCCCCTTCAGCGCGGCCGCATCGTCGCCGCCCGTCACCAGCGTCGGCGGCCGTACCTTCTCGATGCGGCCGTAGATGGTGGATTCGATGTTCACCACCTCCACCGTGCTGTGCCGTTCGGCATAGGTGTAAAGCTCCTCATGCCGGGCGTGGAAAGCGTCCTTGACCTTTTCGATGGTGTTTTCGTCGATCGGGAACGTGCCGATATCCACGGTGCATTCATGCACCTGGCCGACATAGCGCATGTCGAGCGAACGGCGGATGTCGATCGCGTCGGCCGCGAAACCGTCGGCCTCAAGATGCGCAACACCTTTGACCTCGATCTCCTTGAAGAGGGCGTCGATACGCGCGTAGCTCGCTGGGTTGTCGAGCCTCACCGGGGCCGGGGCCATGTAGTTGTATTTCACGTCGGAGATGATCTGGCCGAAGGCGCAGAGACCGGAGGCGAGCTTGGGCAGGATGATCGTGTCGATACCCATTTCACGCGCCAGCGCCGTAATATGGGCGGCCGTCGCGCCCCCTGCCCCGACGAGGACGAAATCGCGCGGGTCGTAGCCGCGCTCGACAGAAACGCGCCTGATGCCGTTGACCATGTTGTTGTTGACGATGGCGAACATGCCATAGGCCGCCTGTTCGGTGGAGATGCCGAGCGGTTCTGCGACCCGCGCCACGGCCGCCCGCGCCTTCTCCACGTCGAGCGGCAATTTGCCGCCAAGCAGGCCTGCGGGGTTGAGATAGCCGAGCACGAGATTGGCGTCTGAGGTCGTGGGTTCCGCTCCGCCCCGGCCATAGCAGGCCGGACCCGGCTCGGAACCGGCCGATTGGGGCCCGACCTGGAGAAGGCCGAGCGGGTCCACCCAGCCGATCGACCCGCCACCGGCGCCGAGCGTCTCGACCTGGATCATCGGCACGCCGATGCGGTAGCGCAGGAAGTCAATGTTCTTGTTGAGGTTGGTCTGGCCGTTGCGGGTGAGCGTGATGTCGAAGGACGTGCCGCCCATATCGACGGTGATGACGTTCTTGTGGCCGAACGGCGCGCCGGCATAGAGCCCCGCCTGCGGCGCGGAAGCCGGGCCGGAATTGATGGCGTAGACGGAGCGGTCGCTCATGACCTGCCCGATGGCAAGCCCCCCATTGGACTGGAAGTAGCGCACCGGCTGCTTGGCGCCGAGCGAGCGGAAATAGGCATCGACCGCGGTGATGTACCGGCGCATGACGGGAGCGAGATAGGCGTTCGTGACCGCCGTCGAAGTGCGGGTGTATTCGCGCACCTGCGGGTAAAGCTCGCTGCCGACGGTCAGCACGACATCCGGCATCATCTCGCGCACGATTTCGGCCGCGCGCCGCTCATGCGAGGGGTCGAGCACCGACCAGACGAAGGAGATGGCGACGGTCTCGACCCCCTCCTTCAGGAAGAGCCGGCAGGCCTCGCGCACATCCTCCTCATGCAGTGGCGTGCGCACGGAACCGTCCGACAGCACACGTTCGCGAATGCCGCGGCGCAGATAGCGCGGGACGAGCATCGTGGCGGCGGGATAATCGGGGTCGTAGCGGAAGCCGTCTTCCTTGTGGCCGTTGCGGATCTCGATGGAGTCCTCGTGCCCGGCCGTGCAGATCAGACCCGTGCGGCCGCCGCGATGGGTGATCAACGCATTGAGGCCGACCGTCGTGCCGTTGATGCACAAGTCGCAATTGGCGATGATCTCCTCGATCGGCCGCTGGAGATCGGCGGCGATCAGGCCAAGACCGTTCTCGATGGCCTTGGTGGGGTCGGAGGGGGTGGAGAGCGCCTTGAACAGCTTAACCTCACCGGTCGCACGGTCGGCAATGACGAAGTCGGTGAAGGTGCCGCCGGCATCGATGCCGAGACGGTAGGAATGCATGGTCATGTCTGTGTTCCTTAAACAGCGGTTCTGAGCCGTTCGGTCTCGGCGGCGTCGACGTCCAGAGTCTCGAGGCTCACGATGGCCACGCCATAGTCGAGCCGCGCGCCTTCGAGAGAAACGAGGCCGTTGCGCACATCGGAAACGACCTTCTCTACCGGCCGCTCGAACGGGTTGCCGAAGCCCCCGCCGCCCGGATTGAGATTGGTGATCGTCTGGCCGGGCTTGATGGTCTCGATGATGTTCTTGCGCTCGACCTGCACCGCGCCGTCACGGCGCAGCTCCACCCGGCCGACCTTGGTATCGACCATGGAGGATGTCGCGCCCGCAGCACCCATCGCCGGAATGCGCCGCCCTTCACCGAAGCCGATGCACAGCATATCGCCATTGAGGGGCTCGACTTCCCAGGCCGTGCCGGAGCCGCCGCGGAATTTACCGGCGCCGCCGGAATCCGTCATCAGCGAATAGCGATGGATGACGATGGGATAGGAATATTCAAGCAGTTCCACATCGCCGGAGGTCAAGGCGCCGAAGCAGCATTCCGGGCCGACAGCGTGCCAGCCATCCTGCTTGGGTGTCGCACCGCCGCCGGAAATGATGGTGGCCAGCACCATCGTCACGAATTCCTCGTTGGTGCGGGAATCGCGGCCGGCGATGTTGAGGCCGTTGGCATGTCCCCATGAGGCCGAGACGCGCGACGGCACCGCCTTCTCGAAGGCGAGACGCACGGCGTCCGTCAGCGTTTCCATCGGCGTCGTCGTGCAGTTCATGTGCGGTGCGGGCTCCTGCGCATTGCAGAGCGTGCCTTTCGGCCCGAAATCGAGGCTGACGCAGCGATAAAGCCCTTCATTGTAGGGCGGCGGCAGCGCCGCAAACATCATCAGGCCCAGATAGACGCCGGAATGGGAATTGCCCTCGTAGGAATTGATGAAATACGGAATCTGTGGCGGGCTATCGATGGCGATATGGCAAGCGTCGCCATCGATCGTCACCGTCGCCTTGATCTCGAAATCGCCGAAACCGTGGCCGGCATCCTCAAGAATGGCGGTACCCTCATAGGTACCGTCCGGCACCGTGGCGATCAGCGCGCGCATGTGCTTGTCGGCCATGTCGAGCAGGGTATCGACGCAGGCATCCACCTGCTCCTTGCCGTATTTGTCGAGCATGGCGAGAAGGTTGCGTTCCCCCACCTGGCAGGCGCCGATCAGGGCGCGGAAGTCCCCTTCCTGATCGCGGCGGGCACGCATGTTGGTCAGGATCATGTTCAGCACGTCATGGCGCGGCTTGCCGCGATCCCAGATCTTCACCGGCGGAATGCGCAGGCATTCTGCGTAGATTTCCGTGGCATTGGGGTTGTAACCCGCCGGCACCGGCCCGCCGATATCGGTGAGGTGACCCTTGCAGACGGTCCAGTAGACGAGCTCGCCCTTGTAGAAGACCGGCTTGTACATGCAGGTATCGATGGCGTGGCTGCCGCCGAAGGCCGGATCGTTGTGCAGGATCAGGTCGCCTTCGTGGATGTCGTCGCCGAAGAAGGCCGCAACCGCCTTCATGGCGGGAATGAGCGAGCCGAGATGGATCGGAATGTCCTGCCCCTGCAGAATCATCTCCGGCCGGGCATTGAACAGCGCCGTCGAATAATCGTGCGCCAGGTTGAAGACCGACGAGCGGGCCGTTTTCTCCAGCGCAAGCGTCATTTCGCGCTGTGTTGTCTCGAGCATGCCGCGCACCACCGAAAGGGTGATCGGGTCCACCTTGGAAGTCTGGGTATGGAGCATCGTGTTCACGCTGGTTGAGGGCGAGAACCGGCGGCCTGGAAACCGTTCGCGTAGCTGAAATGTCTGTTCCCTGGGCCGCCGGTGTCTGTCGCGCCGTTGAAGCCGGGCTCAATCTAGGCAGAGATTTCCGGTCAGGTCTTTGCAGGAGGCGAACAACGGTTTGCGCTCGAGCGCACAAGCTGCCATTTTCGTTGCCTGGCAGACATCATGTGCATACCTTTTAACGAAGAGGGAAAGCCGCATGAAGACGAGCATCACCACAAGCGCGACACGCGCACCGGACCGCAGCCGCCACTGGCACGAGGCCATCGCCTCGGCCTACTTCCCGCTCGACCTGCGCTTTCGCGAGGCCGACCGCTTTTCCGGCGACCTGACGACATGGCAGTTTGGCGACGTCTCGATTTCGCGGCTGACCTGCGATGCCCTGCAATATCTGCGCCTCCCGCATCACTTCCGCGCCGCGAGGGACGAGGAATTCCTCGTGACGGTGCCTGCGAATGCGGAAGTGTTCTTTTCCCAGGGCGGCCGCGAGATGACGTGCCGGCCTGGCGGCTTCTTCTTGGAGCGCAGCAGCGAGCCCTACCAGTTCAGCCATTCGGAGGCGGCCGACATGTGGGTGCTCAAGGTCGAGGCGGAGGCGCTTGGCGGACGCATGCGCGCGCCGGACCGCTTTTGTACCCTGCAATTCGAGGCCAACAATGGTGCCGGCGGCCTGTTTACCGATATGCTGCACCTCCTGCCCGCGCGCTTCGATGGCATGACCCAGGAAGCGCGCACGACGGTCGGCCGCCAGCTTGTCGATCTGCTTGTTCTTGCGATCAAGGCGGATGACCGCGTGTTGACATCAGGCAACTCGACGGTGCGCAGCGCCCATCTCGCCCGCGTCGAGACCTATGTTCGCGCCCATCTCCAGGATTTCCGCCTCGACCCGGAGCGTATCGCCCGCGCCTGCGGCATCTCCACCCGCTACCTGCACGAGCTTTTCAGGGATACGGGTGACACAGTCCGCAACTGGATACGCATCCAGCGGCTTTCTGCGTGCAGCGAAGCGCTGGGGGATCCCGGCAATGTGCAGACCGCCGCCGAGATCGCCTACAGCTGGGGCTTCAGCGACCAGACCCAGTTCTCCCGTGCCTTCAAGTCCCATTTTGGCCTGCCGCCGGGAGAATATCGAGCGAGGGCCTTCGAAGCCCGGGCGGACGGCTAGGGCGTTCACGCGTTCAGAACCGATATGTCAGACCGAGCACCGGGCCGGAAAGGCGCGTGTCGAAGACATGGCCGTCATGCTCGTAGTCGACATCCAGCACCTTGTATCCGGCCGACACGGACAGGTTGTCGGTGAAGGTATAGTTTACCGTCGCCAGCGCTGACCAGGTCAGGTCGGACCCGACGCCGAAACCGCCGATATCGATCTGCCCCTGTATGGAAAGCTTGTCGGTCAGGTTTACGAACAGCCGGGCGCCGATGACCGGATCCACCCAGCCGAAGCTCTCCTCGTGACTGGCGGAAATCCGGCCCAGACCGGGATAGCTCGCGGTAACCGAGACATCGTTGGAAATATACCAGAACCGCGCGCCCCCAAGGGCATCCAGCGAGAGTTCCGGCGTGTCGATGACACGATAACCGCCCTGCAGGGTCGCCATGAATTCACGCGTATCGACATCGGCATCGATGCGCGCGCCAGCAGGGATCGCCGCAATCCCGGGGATCTGCAACGCCGGCAGCGGACCCGTTGCCTTGCTGTCGGTTGTGTTGACATACATGACATCGCCCGACAGCACGAAGCGGTCATAACGCCCCCAGATATTGACGAAGCCGCCGAAGTTGAGGTCGTCAATCACATCGGAGAACGACTTTTCGACAGAAAGCGTCGGCGCGCGGCGGAAAGGCGAGATATCGCCATCGAGACCGGTTGCCCACATATAGGGCGTGATCTGCAGGGCCCAGTCGGAATGCAATCCTGCGGCCGGGTCTGCCTCGACGGCGACGGCACCGTCGGCAGCATGAGCGAGGCCGGCGGCACACAGCACCAGGATGGCGGAAGCCGCATATCTCTTCATCGCGTCGTCTCCCTCGCCGCAGCGAGTTCTGATGCCGCCGCACTGTCATCAACCACCGGTTTTTGCAAGTTTAAGCCGATTTGACAGACGCCGCCAAGCGGGTTTCCCCCGGCGTCTCTGCAAACGCGGAGCGTCACCAGCGCCGATGCTAAATTTCGTGCAACACATTCGCGGCCTTCACGGCCGCGGAAGCACGGTTTTCGACGCCGAGCTTCACGTAAATCTGCTCCAGGTGCTTGGTGACCGTGCGGGCGCTGAGGCCGAGGATTTCGGCGATGTCGCGGTTCGACTTGCCCTTCGCGATCCACAACAGGACTTCGGATTCGCGGTGCGTCAGTAAGAAGTGCTGGCGCAGGATCTCATCATCGGACAGACGGCTTTCTGCCGTCAGGCGAAAGAGGAACTCATCCGCATCGATCCTGCCGAGGAAAGATAATTGCAGGCTCGCCTGCCCCGGCTGGCGGATGACGAAGGTGGTTTCGCGGTTCGTGCCGCGCATCTTCATCCAGTTGCGGATATGGTCCGAGACGACGTCGAGCCCCTCGTCGCTGCCCGTCGCGGCATTGACCAGCCGAGTCGCCTGCGGTGTCGACCAGCGGATCTTGCCCTCGCTGCTGACTGCCAGGAGGTGTCGCCCTGCGGCATCAAGCGCCACGCGCGCGCTCTGGGCGGAGCGGGCATTGGTGAGATGCACGCGGATGCGCGCCCGCAACTCGTCGATGTTGATCGGTTTGGTAAGGTAATCGACGCCGCCCGATTCCAGCGCCCGCACCACATGCTCGGTCTCCGTCAGGCCGGTCATGAAGACGACGGGAACGGGGCTGATGGCGGGGTCGGCCTTCAGCTTCAGGCAGGTCTCGAAGCCATCCATGCCAGGCATCACGGCGTCGAGCAGGATGATGTTGGGGGTGATGCGGCTGACGATGTTGAGTGCCGACGCGCCGGATGTAGCGATCAGCACGGAGAAGCCGGATTGCTCCAGCGCCTCCGTCAGGAAGCCCAGGGCCTCGGGGGAATCGTCGACGAGAAGGACGATGTCGCGGGGGATGGCTGTCTCAGTCACGGGCAGCGGCGTCTTTCCGATCCATGGTTTTCAGGAAGGCATCATAGCCGGCGAGGTCGAAAACCTGAACATAGGCGCGTACGGCTTCCGCAAAGGGCTGATGTTCCGGCACGCCGGCGATTTCGGCGAGCTTGGCCTCGATGCCTCTGATATAGCCGATCTCGCCAAGGCGGATCAGCTCGCGCACATGGTCTTCCTCCGGAATGACGATGCTGGTTTTCGAGCGATCGTCCGCCGCCGCATCGTCGTGATAGATCCAGTCGAGGCCCATCTGGAGGGCGAGCTTGTCGGTGAGCTCCCGCAGATTGAAGGGTTTTGCCAGCATGTCGTTGTGGCCTGAATGGGCCGTCGAGCCATCACCGATATTGGCGGAAAGCATGATGACAGGAGCGGACTGGGCCTGCGCGCGCAGGCGCTCGACCAGCTCCCAGCCGTTCATGCCGGGCATGGAGATATCAACGAGGAACAGATCGGGCTTCAGCCCCTCGACGAGCGACAGGCATTCCTCGCCGCTCTTTGCGGTGAGCACTGTGAAATCGAGCGGGCGCAGCACCTCCTCCATGAGATTGCGGTGGTCCGCATTGTCATCGACGACAACAACGGTGCGGCGCGGGCCCTTGTAACCCTTGATGCGCTGCACGGCGTCCTTCGGGGCCGCCGGGCGATCGATGGCCGACAGCATCAGACGGACGCGGAATTCCGTGCCCCTGCCCCATTCGCTCGTGACGGAGATTTCCCCGCCGAGCGTCTGGGTTAGGAGGCGCGTGATTGTGAGGCCGAGACCAAGGCCAGGCATACGGCCGTGCTCGGCGCCGCCGCGCTGGAATGGCTCGAAGATTCGCGACAGGTCCTTTTCCTGAATGCCCTGGCCGCTGTCGCTGACGGTGAAGGTCGCGACCTGGCTGCGATAGGCGACATCGAGGCGGATTGCACCCTGATCGGTAAACTTCAGCGCATTGGAAACAAGGTTGACAAGGATCTGGCGCAGCCGCTTGTCATCCGTGCGCACATAGCGCGGAAGGTTCGGCGGGCGCGTGTGTTCGAACGCCACACCCTTGGCCTGCGCCTGCGGTCGGAACATCTCGACGATCTGGTCGAGAAAATCGGGCAGATGGATCTCATTGGAATAGACCTGCAGCTTGCCGGCCTCGATCTTGGAAATATCGAGCAGCCCGTCGATAAGGCCGGAAAGGTGATCGGCGCTGCGCTTGATGACGCGGATGGCGTTCTGGCGCTGTGGCGGGATGCTTTCGTCGCGTTCCAGCACCTGCGCATAGCCGAGCACCGCATTGAGCGGCGTGCGCAGCTCATGGCTCAGCCCCACGACATAGCGGCTCTTGGCGCGATTGGCCGACTCGGCCGCTTCCTTCGCCTGCTGGAGGGCGGCGTCTGTCTTCTTGTGTGCCGCGATTTCCTTGAGAAGAAGCGTGGTCTGACGGGAGGACTCCTCCTCCGCCACCACCCGGCTGTCATGGGCAAGCACGTAGAACCAGCAGACCACGCCAGCGACCACAGCAAAGACGAAGAAGACGACAGCGATGGTGCGCTCCACCACGGCCGCTGTTTCCGGGGAGTGGGTCCCGACCTGATGGGCGATCATGGCGAGGATGACGCCCATGCCCGCGATGGAAAGAACGGCGGCGATGCCGTAGCGGCCGAGCCTCGTGCCGAGAGCCCGCACCGCCGTCGCGGGCAATATGGTTTTCGCCACACCGGCGATCTGCGCATTGAACCGTGCCTTCGGCTTGCACAGGTCGTGGCAGCGGCTGTCGAGCGAGCAGCAGAGCGAACAGATCGGCGCTGCATAGGCCGGGCACCAGGCCATGTCCTCGGGCTCGAAGGGATGTTCGCAGATCGAGCAGGTAATGGACTGTTCAAGCGCCCAGCTTCGGCGCGGCTTGCGAGCGAGGTAGTATTTTCCACCCGTCGACCAGGCAATCAGCGGCGAGGCAATGAAGGCGACGATGGCGGCGATATAGGGCGCGAGCGAAGCCGCGATCTCGCCGAACGTGCCGAAATGGGCGGTCAGCGCGATCACCGCCGACAGCGTCATGGCGCCGAGGCCGACAGGATTGATGTCGTAAAGATGCGCCCGCTTGAACTCGATTCCGGGCGGCGACAGTCCAAGCGGCTTGTTGAGGAAGAGGTCCGCCGAAATGGTGCACAGCCACGCCATGGCAATAATGGAGAACACGCCTAGCGTTTCCTCCAGCAGCCGGTAGATGCCGAGCTCCATCAGGAGCAGAGCGATCGCGACGTTGAAGACCAGCCAGACAACGCGGCCGGGATGGCTGTGGGTGAGGCGCGAGAAGAAGTTCGACCAGGCGAGCGACCCGGCATAGGCGTTCATCACGTTGATCTTGAGCTGCGACACCACCACGAAGGCGACCATCAGCAGGAGCGCCGCCATGTCCCACGGCAGCATGTAGCCGAAGGCCGTGTAGTACATCTGTGCAGGATCTGCTGCCCGGGTCGAAGGCACGCCCGATGACAGCGCCAGCACGACGAGGAAGGAGCCCGCGATGAGCTTCGGCGCGCCAACGATGACCCAGCCGGAACCGGCAAGGAAGACGGCGATGCGGTGATGCAGCTTGCGCTGCCCGTCCGGCGGCAGGAAGCGCAGGAAATCGACCTGCTCGCCGATCTGCGCTATCAGCGCGAAGATCACGGCCGAGGCCGCGCCGAACTCCACGAGGTTGAAGGGCGCATAGGTTCCAGGCGGTCCGGAGGGATGATGCAGGCCCGAATAGGCAAGCCATTCGCCCACCTTCTGCCAGTCCGCAAAGGCAATGAACACGAAGGGCAGGACGTTGAGCACGATCCAGAACGGCTGGGTGACGAGCTGGAAGCGCGATATGAGCTGCACGCCGTGGGTGACAAGCGGTATCACCACGATAGACGATATGATGTAGCCGATCCACAGCGGCAGGCCGAGCGCGAGCTCGAGCGCGCCGGACATGATCGACGCTTCGATGGCAAACAGGATGAAGGTGAAGCTCGCATAGATCAGCGAGGTCAAGGTGGAGCCGATATAGCCGAAGCTCGCACCGCGCGTCAGAAGATCGATATCGACGCCGTGGCGGATGGCGTAGCGGCTGATCGGCAGGCCGACCACGAGGATCATCAGGCTGGCGACGAGGATCGCCACGATGGCGTTGGTGGTGCCGTAGGACATTGTGATCGCACCGCCGATTGCCTCCAGGGCCAGGAAGGAAATCGCGCCGATGGCGGTCTGGGAGATGCGGTCGGACGAAAACCGGCGCGCACTCTTTGCGGTGAAACGCAGAGCGTAGTCTTCCAGCGTCTGGTTGGCGACCCAGCGATTGTATTCGCGGCGGATCGGTATGATGCGCTGGCGTGCGGCCATCGTGTCCTGCTGTTCCCTGCGCCGTTTGCCGGCCGTCTGTCAGTGTTCCTAACACAGAAGCGCCGCCCCCGAAATTGGTGCGCCGCCGCAAAAGCTTCCCGCTTACCCCTGCCTTCTACGCAATATGACGTATGTGCAGCGCAGCATGCCTGTCGGATAGTCCCCGCAGCAACGGCCAAAAACAACCAATCCGCCCCGTTGCGGTCAAACGAACAGAGGGGTTCAGACCATGTCCATCAAGAGGCGCGCCACCGGCGCATTGCTTGCAGCCATTCTCTCCACGACAGCCTTCCACGGCGCATTCGCTGCCGACGACACCATCAAGGTCGGCATCCTGCATTCGCTTTCCGGCACCATGGCGATTTCCGAGACGACGCTCAAGGATGCCATGCTGATGCTCATCGAAGAGCAGAACAAGAAGGGCGGCCTTCTGGGCAAGAAGCTCGAAGCCGTCGTGGTCGACCCGGCTTCCGACTGGCCGCTTTTCGCTGAAAAGGCCCGTGAGCTGGTCTCGGTCGACAAGGTTTCGGCCGTCTTCGGGTGCTGGACGTCGGTGTCGCGCAAGTCCGTGCTTCCGGTGTTCGAAGAACTGAACTCGATCCTCTTCTACCCCGTCCAGTACGAAGGCGAGGAAAGCCAGCGCAACGTGTTCTACACGGGTGCGGCACCGAACCAGCAGGCCATTCCCGCCGTCGACTACCTGATGGCGAACGAAGGCGTCGAGCGCTGGGTGCTTGCCGGCACCGACTATGTCTATCCGCGCACGACCAACAAGATCCTCGAAGCCTATCTGAAGTCCAAGGGCGTCGCCGCCGAGGACATCATGATCAATTACACGCCCTTCGGTCATTCCGACTGGCAGACGATCGTCTCCGACATCAAGAAGTTCGGCTCGGCCGGCAAGAAGACCGCCGTGGTTTCGACCATCAACGGCGACGCCAACGTTCCCTTCTACAAGGAACTCGGCAACCAGGGCGTCAAGGCGGAGGATATCCCTGTCGTCGCCTTCTCCGTGGGTGAGGAAGAACTTGCCGGCCTCGACACCGGCCCGCTCGTCGGCCACCTCGCCGCCTGGAACTACTTCCAGTCCGTCGACAACCCGGCGAATGCCGAGTTCATCAAGACGTGGCAGGCCTTCACGAAGAACGACAAGCGCGTCACCAACGACCCGATGGAAGCCCATTATATCGGCTTCAACATGTGGCTGAAGGCCGTGGAGAAAGCCGGCACCACCGATACGGACGCCGTGCTCGACGCGATGATCGGCGTTTCCGTGCCGAACCTTTCGGGCGGCTATTCCACCATGATGCCGAACCACCACATCACCAAGCCGGTGCTGATCGGCGAAATCCAGACCGACGGCCAGTTCGAGACCGTCTGGGAAACGCCCGGCCTCGTCGTCGGCGACGAGTGGTCGGACTTCCTGCCTGATTCCAAGGACCTGATCGCCGATTGGCGCAAGCCCATGGAATGCGGCAACTTCAACGTCGCCACCGGCAAGTGCGGCGGCAAGGGCTCCTGATCCGTCTGGTCACGGCCGCTGCGTCTCTCCTCGCGGCGGCCCCACTCTGCATCCCGGCGTTGGGCCGCCGGGACGTAACCCTTTCAGTCTGACTGCTTGAGGACGTGACATGCACGCGCGGCTCATCCACCGATTCCTGCAATGCCTGCTCGTCGCATTCTGCGTGATGGTGACGATGCTTGCGACCGATCTCAGGGCGGCCGACGATCTGCGCGCCATGGTCAACGCGCTCGGCGGCGGCAATTTTCAGCAGAGCCAGAAGCAGGTGGAAGCACTGGCGAAGACCGGCGATCCGAAGATCGTCCCGGCGCTCGAAGCGCTCTCGGAGGGCGATCTGTACAAGCGCAAGGCCGATGGCACCGTCTTCATCGTCAAGCCGGCCGGTTCCAATTTCACACTTATCGACGCTTTGACGGGTGACGCGGCCGGCGAAGAGGCCAAGGCAGCGCTGGAGAAAATCAAGGTCAACAACGGCCTGCGCCGTACCATTCGCGCCGCGCTCGGCGGCCTGACGCTGATGAGCCCCGATACGGGCGTGCGTCTTCAGGCGGCAAACACGATCCTGCGCACCCCTTCGGCCGACGCACTCGATGGCCTCGATACCGCCCTCGCTGCCGAGACCGACGGCGCCGTTCGGGCTGTGCTCGAAAAGGCCCGTGCAGCGTCCGTACTCGTTTCGGACCTTCCGGTCGACGAGAAGAAGGCGGCGGTCGCGACGGTGGTCGAGACCGGCGGCCGTGACTCGCTTTCGCTGCTGTCGTCGGCTCTTGCCACCGCCGATGAGAGCCTGCGGCCCGATATCGAGGCCGGCATTAAGCAGATCGAGGACCGGCAGGCGCTGTGGGCCGCCGGACAGAACATCTGGTACGGCCTGTCGCTCGGCTCCGTTCTGCTGCTGGCTGCCATCGGCCTTG
>Ga0160495_100315_pt1 | contig 32156 bp, 26 predicted proteins | sample DID4MG_4_FD_108251 | JGI IMG/M metagenome (GOLD analysis project Ga0160495, IMG submission 108251) | Enriched soil microbial communities from UW Madison campus, WI, USA - DID2933_E24_FP4 MG | ecosystem: Environmental > Terrestrial > Soil > Unclassified | place: USA: Madison, Wisconsin | collected... | reverse complement strand
AGTGCCAGCTCACCCGAGGTGGACTTCCGCTTCGAGCAGCGCCAGCTTTCGCTCAAGGGCGAATCCTATCCCGAGAACGCAGCGCAGTTCTGGGGCGAGATCATCGCCACGCTGCGCCGCTTCCTGGCCGATGACAGCGCTGACGCGCCCATCACCGTCAATGTGGCGCTGGCCTACTTCAACAGTTCCAGCACCAAGATGCTGTTTTCCCTGTTCGACGCCCTCAACGAGAAGGCCGAGGCAGGCACTGAAGTGATCCTCAACTGGTATCACGATGAGGATGACGACACCATCTTCGAGTTCGGCCAGGAATTGCAGGAAGACTTTTCCGCGCTGGTGTTCCACGATCACGCGGTATCGAACGGATGAGCAAGGTCGATCTCTTCGAACAGGAAGCGCTGGCCCTGCAACGCGCCAACGATGTGCTGGCCGCAGCTGCGCCGGATCCGACTACCTACCGGGCGGCCCTGCAAGAACTGGTGCAGCACTATGGCCAGCTGATGCGGCAGAGCCGTCGCCTGATCTCGCGCAGCGACCGTACCGAGCGCGAGCTCAACCAGCTCAACGCCCGCCTGCAGCAACTGAGCGACGAGCTGGACTACAAGGCGCGCCATGACAATCTCACCGGCGCGCTCAATCGCGGCGCGGTGTTCGAGCGCGCCCACCAGGTATTGCAGAAATCGTCGATGTCGCTGGTGGTGCTGGACATCGATTTCTTCAAACGCATCAACGATGAGTTCGGCCATCCCGCTGGCGATGCCGTGATCCGCGAGCTGGTCAGCCGGCTGCGCAGCACGCTCGACGGTGAGGGGGTGATCGGACGGGTGGGGGGCGAAGAGTTCACCATTCTCTTGCCTGCCATGGCGCTGGAGCCGGCGGTGGTGCTGGCCGGCAGGATACGGCAGGCCATTGCCGGGGAGCGTTTTGGCTGCTTGCCCGCGCGTCCGGTGACCTCCAGCTTCGGGGTGGCCTGGGCAGCGGCTGGCAGTGATTTCGAACAGGCCTATGCGCGCGCCGACCAGGCCTTGTACCAAGCCAAGCGCAGCGGGCGCAATCGGGTTGAGTCGGAAGAAACCGTCACCGGCTGAGCCGGCGCGGACAATCTCAATAGCGCGTCATCGCCGCCACCAGTTCGGCCAGCGAACCGGCGTACATCTTGCGCATGACCTGCTGGCGATGCGCTTTCACGGTACGTTCCGATGTCCCCAGTTCGGCAGCGATCTGCTTGTTGAGCCTCCCCTTGACCAGCAGCATCAGCACTTCGCGCTCGCGCCGCGTCAGCGTTGCCAGACGCGCCTGGTGCAGCCGGCGCTGCTGCAGTTGCGGACCGGTTTCATCATAGGGCATGAGCGCTTCACGAAAGGCTGCCACCAGCTGCTGTGCCACTTCCGGCTCTCCATTGGCACGGCTTTGCTCCAGCTGGGTCGTGCCGGGTTGGCTGCCCGTGATGACGATGAGAGGAATGCCCAGCTCCTTGTCATCGAGCAGGCTGCGCAACTGCGGCGCATCCATATTCCGCATGTTCACTGCCAGCACCAGTCCTCCAGGACCGGTGGCTGTGGCGTGCTCCAGAAACTGGTCGGCCGAGCGATGATGCGCGACGTGGAAACCGGCTTCTTCCAGGAGGCGCCCCAGCGGGCCACCCAGGCTATCGTCGCCGCCGACGATATGAGCGAGATGTGCATTGGTCATGTGCTATTCCTTGACTGAGACAGTACATTCGAAGAGGGAGGGACCTCATCCGCTAGGGCGAACCGGAGTTGCTTTTGCTCCGGCTAGGCGGAACATGCGGGAAGGCGGAATGAAGTGTCGCCGTGTCTTCGAAAATAGTCGATTGGTTAAGTAAATGACGAATGAAATCTCGAATGAATTCCAACGTTAGTTCGAATAAATTCGACAAATGTGGCGTGTACGTCTCAATGAACATGGCCTCCAGGGCAAAACAAGGAAGCCTGGAAAGAACAGCTGCGGTGCTTGGCGCAGCCGCAAGAGATCAAGCCGACGCGGTTCAGGCCGCGTCGCCGAGCAGTGGCAAATGCTCGGCAAACACCTGCGCCCGGCCATTGGCCTTGGCGGCGTACAGGTTCTTGTCGGCCAGTGCCAACAGAGCCGCCGGGCCGGCATTGTGGTCCGGCGCAGTCATGGTGGCCACGCCAATGCTCAGGCTCACCCAGGTCGATGCCTCGGAGCGCGCATGCGGCAGTTGCAGGCGGATGACCGAGTCGCAGACGTCCTGGGCCAGCTTGATGGCCTGCTCGCGACTTGCCATGGGCAGGATGCAGGCAAACTCTTCGCCGCCATAGCGCGCCACGCAATCATAGCTGCGGTGGAAATTGGAACGAATGGCGTGCGCCACTTCGGCCAGGCAATGGTCGCCGGCCTGATGGCCGTAGTGGTCGTTATAGTTCTTGAAATGATCGATATCGATCAGCAGCAGCGACATGGCCTGGCCGGAGCGCTTGCACAGCTCCCATTTCTCGGCCAGTTCGCTGTCGAACTTGCGGCGATTGAACAGGCCCGTGAGCGAGTCGGTCACGGCGATGTTGCGGTAGAAATCCGATTGCAGCTTCAGGGTCAGGTGGGTTAGCACCCGCGCTTTGAGCACGGTGCCGTTGATGGGTTTGCTGATGAAGTCCACGCCGCCGACCTCGAAGGCCTTGACCTCGTCTTCCTCGCTCTTGAGCCCGGTCAGGAAGATCACCGGAATGCCCAGCGTGAGGGTGTTCTGCTTGAGCCGCTCGCAGGTGTCGTAGCCGTTCAGGCCGGGCATGTTGACATCCATCAGGATCAGGTCCGGCATCACCTTCTCGCTCAGTTCGATGGCCTGCAGGCCGCTGGTGGCCATGAAAATCTCGTAGTCGCCCTTGAGCAGTGCGTTGGCCAGGCGGATGTTGATGGGCTGGTCGTCGCACAACAGGATCTTTGGGCGGCTGCCGCGCAGGGTGGAGAGTTCTTCCAGTATCCGTTTCAATTCGCGTCTCCAAAGTGGCGCTCGAGATAAGCCAGTGCGGCGGCAAAGTCCAGTTTCTCGATGAGCGTGTTCAGTTGCCGATAGGGCTCCTGCGGCATCGGTGCATGGCGCTTGATGATGCTCTCCATCAGGTCGAGCGCTTCCAGGTTGCTTGACGATAGCAATTCGCGCAGACGTTGCCTATCAGGAAAATCGGAAGCTGCAACCATCACCGGTGCCGTCCCGGCGTCACTGGCCTCACTGGCGGGGCCATGCAGTGCCTGCATGGCCAGTTGTTGCTGCACCAGCATGGCGTCGTGCTGGCAGGCGTCCATTTCCGCGCGGCAGCGTTCCAGCAAGGGCAGGTCTGGCCTCTGCTCGGCCAGGGCCTGGCGGCAGCGCTGTTCCAGCGCGCCGAAGTAGGCGGCCAGCCCGCACGCGCCGATGGTGGCGGTCATGCCGCGCAAGGCGTGGCTGGCCTGCAACAGTGCTTCCGTGGCCTCCATGGCCTTCGCCGTCGGGTTTGCCAGCGCGGCGCGGTATTGCCCAAACAGCCGCTCCAGCTCAGGACCGGCGGCGTCCAGGGTGGTACGGTAGATATCGCTGGCCTGCTGGAAGCGGCGCAGGATGGAGCGATAGTCCTCGACGCTCTGGCGATCGCCGGCCATGCCTTGCATCCCAGTGGGCTCGGGCATGGCGTCGGGCGCAGCCTCGGGAACCGGACGTTCATGGCGCAGATGCGCCAGCAGCGCCGGGATCAGGGTGCCGATATCGATAGGCTTGGCGATGTGCCCGGCCATGCCGGCTTCGATGCAGCGGCGCTTGTCTTCCGGCGAGGCGTTGGCGGTCATGGCCAGGATCGGCAGGCCGCGCAGGTCATGCTGGCTGCGGATACGGCGGGTCGCCTCGATGCCGTCCATGCCGGGCATCTGCAAGTCCATCAGCACCAGGTCGAAGTGGCGCGCCGGATCGCTGGCCATGGCCACGCCCGTGCTGCCATTGTCGGCGCAACTGACTTGCGCACCCGACAGCGCCAGCAGTTCGCTGGCCACCTGGCGGTTCACGGGATTGTCTTCCACCAGCAGGATCTGCACGCCTTGCAGGCATTGCTCATCTGGCACGGCCACGCCGGCTTGGTCAGCGCGGGGGGCGGCATGTTGCTGAAGCGGACGCTGGCGCTGCGGCTGCGGTGTGGCTGCATCGGCTACGCCGACCTGGCCTAGCGGGGTGTCGTCATCGACCGGCAATTGCAGGTCGAACCAGAAGCGGCTGCCGCGTCCAGGCTCGCTGCTGACCTGCAACTGGCCGCCCATGAGACCGACCAGATGCTTGCTGATGGCCAGTCCCAGTCCGGTGCCACCGTAGCGCCGGGTGGTGGAGGCCTCGGCCTGGGTGAAGGCGTCGAAGATGTCATCGAGGCGGTCGGCGGCGATGCCGATGCCGGTGTCGATGACTTCGATGCGCAGCGCTACGGCGCGTCCAGGCAGCGGATCGAGCCGGACGAAGCGCACATCGATGTGGCCCTGGTGGGTGAACTTGAGGGCATTGCCGGCCAGGTTCACCAGCACCTGCTGCAAGCGATGGACGTCGCCCACCAGACGGCGCGGCAATTGCGGATCGAGCGAGATGTGCAGGCTCACGTCCGGTTGCGGCGGGCTGCCCGCCAGCACGGCAGCCAGGTCGTGACCGAAGCGCTCCAGTTCGAAGGCCTGCAAGTCCAGCTGCAACTGCTCGGCATCCATCTTGGAAAAGTCCAGCAGGTCATTGAGCAGGTTCAGCAGGGACTTGGCCGAGATCTCGGCCTTGTCCAGATAATCCTGCTGCCCCGCCAGCGGCTGGGTGCGTTGCAGCAGCTGGATCATCCCCAGCACACCGTTCATGGGCGTGCGGATCTCGTGGCTGACGCTGGCCAGGAACAGGCTCTTGGCCGAGTTGGCTTGTTCGGCCTTGAGGCGCGCATCGACCAGGTTGTTCTCGAATTCGATGCGCTGGGTGATGTCCAGATTGATGCCGATCACCCGCACCGGCGCGCCCGCGCCGTCGCGCTCCACGTGGGCACGCGCCTGCACGTAGCGGATGCCGCCATCCTCGCGCACCACGCGAAACACCGGTTCGTATTCGCCGCTGCCGGTCAGCGCGGCCTGCAGGGCGGCTTCGACGTAATCCACATCGTCCGGGTGGACCCGGCGGCGCCAGCCGGCATAGGTGGTGACCAGCGGCGCACCCTGGCGATCGCCCAGGCCATAGATCTCGGCGATCTGGCGGTTGTATTCCAGCGTGTCGCTGTCTTTGTTCCAGACCCATACGCCTAGCTTGGCCACCTCGGCAGCCAGCACCAGCTGGTCGCGCGCTGCCGCCAGCGCTGAGGCCTGCTGGCGTTGCAGGCTCACGTCCAGGGCGATGTAGAGATAGCCCAGGTGGCGTTGGCGACGGTCGAACATCGAGGTCTGCTGGCGCGCCACCGGCAGGGTCGTGCCGTCGCGGCGGCGGTAGAGCAGTTCGGCATGGCTGTCCTGGCCGGGGAGGGCGCTTTCCGGCAGGGCGGAAAACTGCTCTTCCCGGAGCTTGCCCACTACGTCCTCGGCGCGGTAGCCCAGCATCTGCTCGGCGCCGCTGTTGAACAGCGTCACCAGGCCTTGCGTATCGGTGGCGATGATGGCCACGCCCTTGGCCGAACTGAGCACGTTGTTGAGCAGGGTGTTGGCGTCCTGCACCTGGTCCAGCAGCGACTGGTTCTGCGCCAGCGCGTCCCAGAGCTGGTTGCGGTTGTGGGTGATCTCGGTGACGTCATGGGCCACGACATAGAAACCAGCTACCTCCCCCTCTTCGCCGATGTCGGGAATGTAGGTCGTGAGCATGTGCTTGGAGCCCAGCACCGGGTCCTCGAAGGTCCGTTCGAAGGTCTGCCTCTGGCCGGCCAGCACGGCCTCGATATGCGGCAGCGCCTTCTCGAACAGCGCTTTGCCCACCAGCTCGGGCATGTAGGCCCCGTTGAGCTGGCCGGCGCTGCGGTGGAAGGCGCGCTCGTAGGCGGCGTTGGCGAAGTGGTTGATCAGGTGGCGGTCCCAGTAGGCCACCAGCGAAGGCATGACATTGAGCACCGTCTGCAACATGGTCTTGGCTTGATGCAGGGCATGGGTGCGTTGGTGGACCGTCCATTCCAGTTCTTCGTTGATGCGCTGCAGCTCGCGCTCGATATTCTTTTCGTGGGTGATGTCGCGCAGCGTGAAGGCCTTGCCCACCGCGCGCCCGGCCCTGTCATGCAGCGCAAACACTTGCGCCGAGGCGTAGCGCGCCGGCGCACCTTGCAGGCTGACGATATGGGGCGTGGCCTGGGCGCTAGCGCAGGCGGTGGCGCGCGCTTCCAGTTCGCGCAGGTCGGGGTGTTGCGCCAGGGGGGTGTTGAGCGCCTGCGTCGGGCTGGAGTGCAGATAGTCGGCCGCGCCACGATTCCAGGAACTGATGCGGCCTTCGGCGTCGGTGGTGACGATGGCGTCGGGCGAGCTGTCCACCACTGCGGCCAGCAGCGCCTGGGCCTGCTGCAGCTTTTCCTCGCGGCGCGAATAGGTCTGGTAGGCCAGCGCGATCACCAGCACCAGGACCAGGAGGCTGCCGCTGGAGAGCAGCATGGCGCGGTCGCTGATGAACTGGTGCGCCTGGCGGTATTCCGGGGAGGGGCGCAGTTGCAGCTTCCAGGCCCGCCCATACAGCGAGAGGGCCGAATCGAGCCCGCTGTTCTGCGCCAGCGCATCGAAACCGCCGCTGCGGAACAGTTCGATGGAGGCCTCGTCCGATGCCACGTCTTCGATCATTACCTCTAGCGCATGCGTTTGCCAGCGCCGGCTCAGTTCGGAAATGATGTCATGTACCGATAACGGAGCATAAGCCCAGCCAATGATCTTGTCCTGACGCTCCTGCGTGGTCGGCGGCGTGACCGAGCCGGCATAGATGGGCAGCAGGAACAGATAGGCATTGGTCGATGTTCCTTCCTTCTGCACCAGTCGGATGGGATTGGTCAGCTCGGCCCGGCCAGTGAGCATGGCGTGGTCGGCGGCGGAACGGCGCTGCTGCGACGAGGCGATGTCCAGTCCTAGCGCCTTGCGGTTGGCTTCCATGGGTTCGATGTATTCGATCACGTACAGCTCGCCCGGATTGTCGGCCAGCTGGGTGATCGCCGGAAACAGCATGCGTCCCTGGCGCACCTGCTGCTCGTAGGCGGCGCGTGCGGCCAGTGGCACGTGACGGATGAAGCCGAAGCCACCGGCCCACGGAAATTCGGTGGCCAGGTCGCGGCTGTCCATGTAGCGCAGCAGGCGCTCGCGCGTCAGTTTATTTTCGCCGATGGCCAGGATGGCGCCGCGCTCGCCGCGCAGGCCATGTTCGTAGCGGCGCAGCAGCGATTCGATGTCGTCGCCGATCCAGCGGCTGTCCATGGCCAGGCTGTCATGCAGCTCGCGCTCGTTCAGATAGCGCACCACGCCGGCGCCGGCGAGCATGAGCGTGAACGTGATCAGCAGGAAAACGACGGTATTGCGGGTGACTCTGGTCATGATCGACTGGTCTCTCTTGTCTTGGTTTGCTCAGATGTTCGCGTACCCCCAACGCGAACATGGCCTCATGGCCATAGGGTCCGGCCGGCAGCGCCGGCAGACAATCAGGGAATTCCCGAGCCTGCTGCCTGGCAGCCAGGCCCGGTACTGCGGTGCAATGGGCTCAGTGCAAGATGATCCTCGCTTTCAGCGGCATCTCATCGATCAGCTCGAAGCGCCGCAGCCGCGTCAGCAGGGCGTCGTCGAGCACATGGTCCTTGTTGAGCAGCAACACGCCGGACCTGGTGCGCAGGTCTTCGGCCAGTCTCATGCCCACCCGCAGCTCGTTGGTGGCCAGCAGGCGAGTCTGTTGTTCCAGCAACATCTGCTGTTCTTCCATCATGGCGATGAAGCTCTCCACCACCAGCGGGTCGTAGCGATGGCCAGCGTGGGTGCGCAGCATGGACAGCGCTTTTTCGGGCGAGGCATGGAGGCTGGTGATGCCGCCATTGCACAGCCCCTCGAAGTCGCGCACCACCGCCAGGATGCGCGCGCCCAGCGGGATGGCGTCGCCCGACAGGCTTTCCGGCACACCACGGCCGTCATAGCGCTCGTGCTGGTGGCGGATGACTTCGCCGGTTTCGGCCAGGCTGGGGATGGGCGTCAACAGCATCTGGCCCTTGAGCGGATGCCACAGGAAGCGCTGCTGCTCCTCGCTGCTCATCTTCTCGATGGGCTTGCGCACCAGCTCCTCAGGCAGCTCCAGCTTGCCGATGCCGTGCAGCATGCCGGCCATCATGGTGTCGCGGGCGTGATGGGTGGTCATGCCCATGCGCAGCGCCAGCTGTTCGCACCAGCGTGCCACCCGGGCCGACTGGCCAGTGGCCAGGCCGGCGCGCAGTTCGCTGATGTCGGAAAACACGCGCAGCATGGACAGGAAGGATTTCTGCTCTTCCTCCTGTGCGCTTTCCAGGAACATCACGGTCTGGCGCAGCTCCTCGGTGCGCGCCTGCACCTGGCGTTCCAACTGGCGGTTGAAGTCGGCCAGTTGCAGGTTCTGCTCGTGTACCTTGCGTTCCAGCGCCATCTTCTGCTTGCGCAGCTGCTGCTCTTGCAGTGCATGGGAGACGATGAGCAGCAGTTCGCGGTCGTCCCAGGGCTTGGCCAGATAGTGGTTGATGCCGCCATCGTTGATGGCCGAGATGGTGCTGCCGATCTCCGAATAGCCCGTCAGCAGGATGCGCATGGTGGCCGGCCATTGCTGGCGCACCCGGGCCAGGAACTGGGCACCGTTCATGCCGGGCATGCGCATGTCGGAAATGACCAGATCGACCTCGTTGACGGCCATCAGCTCCAGGGCCGCTTCGGCGCTGGTGGCCATGAGCAGGCGGTAGCCCTGCGGCCGGAAGCTGCGTTTGAGGGCCGACAGGATGCTCTGCTCGTCGTCCACCAGCAGCACGCAGGGCGGCGGCAGGGCAAAGGGATCGGCCTGTTGCAGGGTATCGATTTCATGGCTGAGAAGGGCGCTCATGATGCTTCTCCTGAGGTTGCCGTGGCGCTGGATTGCGCCTGGACGCTGGCTGGATCGATGGGCAGCACGATGGTGAAGGTAGTCCCGCAGCCCAATTGGCTGCTGACCCGGATGTCGCCGCCGTGCTTCTTGACGATGCCGTAGGACAGCGACAGGCCCAGGCCGGTCCCGCTGCCCACTGGCTTGGTGGTGAAGAAAGGTTCGAAGATGCGGTTGAGGTTTTCCGGCGCGATGCCATGGCCGGTATCGCTGATGCTCACGCTGACCTGGTCGCCCTCGCGGGCGGTGCGGATGGTGACGGTGCCGCGCTCGCTGATGGCCTGGGCGGCATTGACCAGCAGGTTCATGAAGACCTGGTTCAGTTCCGAGGCCAGGCATTTGATCAAGGGCAGTTCGCCGTATTGCTTGACGATGCTGACCTTGTATTTCAATTCGTTGTTGGCGATGTTGAGCGTGCTGTCCAGGCCGCGATGCAGGTCGGTCATCTGCCAGTTGCTCTCGCCGGTGCGCGAGAAATCCTTGAGCGACTGCACGATGTTGCGCACCCGTTGCAGGCCTTCGTTGGACTCGGCCAGCAGTTCGGTCACGTCTTCGCTGAGGAAGGCCAGGTCAGCGCGTTCCTCGAAGCTGTGCAGCTGTTCCTGGGCCACCGCCGCAGGCAGCGCGCCGCCCTGTAGGCACCGGTACAGCTGGATGCCTTCCAGCAGCGTGGCCACGTAGTTGCCCAGGGTATTGAGATTGGCGCTGACGAAGCCGATCGGATTGTTGATCTCGTGAGCTACCCCGGCTGCCAACTGACCGATCGAGGCCAGCTTCTCCGACTGCATCAGCTGCGCCTGCGCCATCTTCAGTTGTTCGATCAGCTTGCCCTGTTCTTCGGCCTGGCGTTGCAGGGTGTCTTCCATTTCCTTGCGCCCGGTGATGTCGGTCATCAGGCCGATGACTTCCTGCAGCGTGCCGTCGGGATCGCGGATCAGGCGCAGCGTATCGTGCATCCACAGATAGCTGCCATCGCTGGTGCGGAAGCGGTATTCATAGATCTTCTGGTCTTCCACGAACAGCATGGCCAGGCTGGAGAAGATCTGGGCGGTGTCGTCGGGATGGATATGGTTGAACCAGAAGTTGGGATCATCAAGCATTTCCCAGGGTTCGTAGCCGAGCACGCGCGAGGCGTTCTCGCTGACGAAGGTCAGCCGGAAGTCGCCCGACGGGACGCTGCTGTAGATGATGGCCGGAGTATTGCCGATGATGTGGCGGTAGCGTGCGTTGGCCTTGACCAGGGCGCGGATGTCGGGTGCCTCGTCGCTGGCGGCCGGCCTGGAGCTGCTCTCGCTGGCCCTGAAAACGTCGCAATGTCCCATGATCGATTCCCTTGGTCTGCGCCTCCATTGGGTGGGGCCGGAGGCTGGCCCCCTGGGCTAGGCCGCGCGTGCCAGACGCCGGGTGGCCCGGGCAGGCGCTGCTGCGGGTGCGCCGGAATGGGCAGTCTGGGCGTCGAGGTGGAACACGCTCATGGCCTGGAGCATCTGTTGCGTGGAGATCTCCAGGCTGCCGGCCGCCGCTGCGGCTTCTTCCACCAGTGCGGCATTGCGCTGGGTGACTTCATCCATCTGCGTGACAGCTTCGTTGACCTGGTTGATGCCGGTGCGCTGTTCGTTGGAGGCGGCGGTGATCTCGGCCACGGCGGCAGCGGCCTGGCTGACCGAACGCATGATGCCGCCCATGGTGTGGCGCATCTCGCTGGCCAGTTTCACGCCAGCCTCTACCCGCTGCGAGGATTCATCGATGAGCCCCTTGATCTCACGGGTGGCCTGGGCCGAACGCTGGGCCAGATTGCGCACCTCGCCAGCCACCACGGCAAAGCCGCGTCCCTGCTCGCCGGCCCGGGCTGCCTCGACCGCTGCATTGAGTGCCAGGATATTGGTCTGGAAGGCGATGCCATCGATCAGGCCGGTGATCTGCTTGATCTGGTCGGCGCTGCGGTTGATGGCGTCCATGGTTTCGTTGATGTGGACGATGGAGGCCTCGCCGCTGCGCGTGGTGTGCAGGGCCTGTTCCACCAGGGTATTGGCTTGCAGGGCGTGTTCGCTGTTCTGGGTGACGGTGGCGGCCAGCTCTTCCATGCTGGCGGCGGTCTCTTCCAGGCTGCTGGCCTGCGACTCGGTGCGCGCCGACAGGTCCATATTGCCTCGGGCGATCTCGCCGGTGGCCTGGAAGATATGCATGCCGCTACGGCGCACATCGCCCACCGAGGCCACCAGGTTGACCCGCATCTGTTCCTGCGCTTGTAGCAGGGCGCCCATTTCGTCGTGGCGCACGGTGTACTGCTGTGCGCCCAGATCGCCGCCGGCCACGCGCCGGGTTTGCGCGATGGCCTGTTGCAGTGGCGTGAAGACGCGCGCGGCCAGGCTGGTGCGCAGCAGCCCCAGCGTAGCCAGCGCCACACCGGTGGCGGCCAGGGTCGGCAGGCTGTTGGTCAGATTGGAGCAGGCACCGTTGAGGTAGGCCAGCGTGCAGACGCCAGCGGCGACCGCGCCCAGGGCCAGGTCCATCCGGGTTTGCAGGGAAACGCGGCGCAGTTGCCGCAGCTTGCCGGCCACGCCCAGCGGCACCACTTCACCACGATGTACGGAGATGCGGGCATGTTCCTTCTTCAGTTCGGCATAGGCGCGCGCTGCGGCATCGATCTCGGCGCGGCTGGGCTTGGTGCGCACCGACATGTAACCGCTGCAGACTCCCCGCTCCCAGGTCGGCGTGACATTGGCCCGGACCCAGTAGAAGTCGCCGTTCTTGCAGCGGTTCTTGACCAGTCCCGTCCATGGCAGGCCGGCCTTGAGCGTGCTCCACATGTCGCCGAAGGCTTGCTCCGGCATGTCAGGGTGGCGCACGATGTTTTGCGGCGCGCCCAGCAGCTCTTCCTCGGTGAACCCGCTGACTTCGATGAAGGTGGGGTTGACGTAGGTGATGCGCCCCTTGGTATCGGTCTTGGAGACAATCGATGAATGCGCATCAATCTCGCGCTCTTGCTGGGTGACGGGAAGATTCAGACGCATGGTTGACTCCAGGAAATGAATTGTTGGAGTCATTAAAACACAAAAAAACCAAATAAACCAAAAAAATGATTCTTTGTGGATATAAATAATTAATTCGTTGCAGCTATCCAACTTCATGCCGCCGGCTCGCGGCGGCCACGCAGTCCGCTGTGGTGCTGAAATTTCCTTTTGAATAAGTGGATTCCGGGCGATTCGGAGGCTTGTTCCTGCGTGTTGCGAAGAGGCTGGTGCGTAATATATAAATGTTTAAATTGAGTTATTTGATGATTTCATGTCTAATGATGAGCATCAAGCGAAAACATTCGCTTCCATCCGCTCGTCCTTTGCCGTTTGAAGCGACGCGGCAAGAGGCGGGCAGGGGAGAACCTAGTGAGCAACAAGAACAGGATCGTGGCGCTGACCATCGTTGCCACGGCAGTGGCGGCGATTGCGCCGGTGGCGGTGATGATGTGGCTCTCGCGCCAGGCAGTGGCGCAGGCGGAGCACGAGCGTCTGACACGCTATGCCGAGAGCGTCATCGAGCGCGCCGAGCACACCTTCGACGAGACCCAGCGTTCTCTGAAGTCGCTGTCGCCCTTGCTGCTGCTGCCCTGTTCGGACGAGCATATTGCGCAGATGCGCCTGATCAGCGTGAACTCCAGCAGCATCGAGGAAATGGGCTATTACGAACATGGCCAGCTCAAGTGCACTTCCTGGGACCGCAGTGCCGGGGCGCTGCGGCGCGCGCAGGCCGAGCCGGTCTTCGTCACGCCGGACGGGGTAGAAGTGGCGCAGGACCAACGCTCCTTCGTCACCGATGGGCCGACGATGCTGTCGATCCAGTACGGTGCGCATAGCGCGCTGGTGCATCGCCAGCGCTTCGTGGACGTGGTGCTGGAAGAGGGCGTGCATGTGGTGCTGGCGCGCAATGGCTTGGGCCTGGTGGCCCAGTATGGCGTGCCGGTCGCCGCCGGCATCACCGGGCAGGCGTTGAGCGCAGTGGGTACGCAGGACGTGGACGGCTTCTTCATCTCCACCGTCAGCCGCGATGGCTGGATGGCCGCTGCCATCATCGACGGCGAACATGTGATGGAAAAAATGACCGGCCAGCAGCGCTGGTTCCTGCCGGTCGGCATTCTGCTGGGCATTGCCCTGGTGGTGCTGGTGTTGAGGGTCTCGCAGGCGCGACTGTCGCCGCTGGCGGATCTGCAACTGGCGGTGAAGAAAAAGGAATTCATCGTGCATTACCAGCCCATCATCGAGATGGTAAGTGGCCGCTGCGTCGGCGCCGAGGCGCTGATCCGCTGGAAGCGCCCCGATGGCAGCATCGTGCGGCCCGATCTGTTCATTCCACTGGCCGAAGAGAGCGGCCTGATCCTGCCGTTGACCGACCTGGTGGTGGAAACCGTGGTCAGGGAAATGCGCGATACGCTGCGCCAGGACCGCGCGCTGCACATCGCCATCAATGTCGCCGCCCAGGACATCAAGACCGGGCGCATCCTTGACGTGGTCAGCAAGATGCTGGCCAACAGCGACATTCGCCCCGAGCAGCTATGGATGGAAGCCACCGAGCGTGGCTGCATGGACATCGCCTCGGCTCGCCTGACGCTGGCGCGCGCGCGTGAGATGGGGCATTCGATGGCGCTGGACGATTTCGGCACCGGCTATTCCAACCTGCAATACCTGCAGGGTCTGCCCATGGATGCGCTCAAGATCGACAAGTCCTTCGTCAGCACCATCGGCACCGGGGCGGCCACCAGCGCCGTGATCGATCACATCATTGCCATGGCCAAGAGCCTGAATCTGTACATCGTCGCCGAAGGGGTGGAAACCCTGGAGCAGGCCAGCTACCTCGCCGAGCGTGGTGTCGATTTCGCCCAGGGCTGGCTGTTCTCGCGGCCCATGCCTGCCGACGAGTTCTTCTCGTTCTACTGCGCCACGCTGGCCGACTATGGTGCCGGGCCGGAAATCATCCGCAGGCCACATCTGGCAGACCCGACCGAGCGCCCGGCAGAGCTCGATGCCTGATCCGACAGGCGGGTCGGCGCGGCCTTTGCGGGCCTGCGCCTATGCCTGGCCGGCTGCTGCGTCAGGCTCTTCCTGCTGGCGCAAGGCCAGCGCCAGTTCCTGATCCATGCATGACATGTGGCGGATCAGCATGTGCGGAATCATCCCCATCACAATCTCAGCCAGCGGTGCATTGCCTTCTTGCAGATAGGGCCGCAGCCGGTGCAGCAGCGCCAGCAGTTCGGCGTGGTCGCGCCGGTGCGCCTTGAGCGCCGGATAGCCGATCTCGTCCATCATCAGCTCTTCCTGCCGGAATCCTTCTTCGATCTCGTCCACCAGCGCCCCATAGGCCGCGCCGAAGCGCTCCTGCGGCACCAGCATCAGCGCCGCCACGCCATCGAGCACGTGGCGATGTTCGGCATCCATGGCCGCCAGCAGGGCGGGTATGCGGGGGGAAAGGTCGGCCTCTGACATGGTCTGGCTCCCGGAACAGGATGTGACCGCAACGCCGGTCGCTGGCGGAGACGCTCAGCGCAACGGCCTGGCATCAGGCTGGCCGAAGGAGCGCTCATCTCTGATTCTAGAAGCTTGATCTCGAAATATTTTGAGATAGCGCAAGCCGGTCAGGATTCTTCCCGGTGGTGCAGAAACGACAACGCCGCCAGCGGACTGGCGGCGTCGGGGCTGCCGACGGGGTGTCGGCCGCGCGCTTGTAAAAAGCGCCTTCACTGGCTCTGCAGTAGGTGCCGTCAGGGGGGCAGCACCTTGCGCAGCATTGCTGCCAGTTCAGGCGGGGAAAACTTGGCGACATAACCATTGGCGCCCACCGAACGCACATGGTCTTCATTGGCCGAGCCGGTCAGCGAGGAGTGGATCACCACCGGCAGTTGCTTGTATTGTTCGGATGCCTTGATCTTGCGGGTCAGCGTGAAGCCGTCCATCTCGGGCATTTCCAGGTCGGTCAGCACCAGGGCGACCTTGTCGGTAAGTGCCTTGCCCTCGGTCTGCGCAGCCTGGGACAGCTCTTGCAGCTTCTTCCATGCCTGCAGGCCGTCGGTGGTCATGATGAAGGGCAGGTTCAGATCTTTCAGGCATTGCTCGATCAGGGCGCGCGCCATGCGCGAGTCATCGGCGGCCAGCACGACCGAACCCGGTTTGAGCTTGAGTTCGGTGGCTTCCGGTGGGGCGCTTTGCATCTGTTCCTTGACCGGCGAGACCAGGTTGAGGATGTGCTCCACATCCAGCACCTGGACCAGGCGTCCGCCGTTGATGTCCGAATCCAGGCGGGCGATGCTGGTGACCAGGCTGCCCGGCGAATGCGAATCGGCCGGCAGCACCTGGCTCCAGTCCAGGCGCACGATCTCTTCAACCGACTCCACGGCGAAGGCCTGGGTGTGACGGGCGAACTCAGTGATGAGCAGGATGTTGGTGCCATGGCCGGCCTTGCAACCGGCCACCGCCGGCAGGTCTACCACCGACATCACCTGGCCGCGGATGTTGACCATTCCCATCATCGGCGAGCGCATGCCGGCGGCAGCAGTGATATCCATCATCGGGACGATCTCGCGGATCTTGAACACGTTGATCCCATACAGCTCACCCGGCTTATCCGTGGCGCCGTCAGGCGTGCCCAGGCGGAACAGCAGCAGTTCGAACTTGTTGCTGGAGGTCAGGTTGGTGCGTTCGTCGATTTCTTTTTGGAAGGAGTCCATGCGTCTCTCGCTGTTCAGAATTGTTCCCAGTCGCCCTGGTCGTTGCCGGCGCTGGTGATGGTGCTGCTGCTGTTGTGTTGGGCGGGGCGGCTGATGGCCTTGGTGCGGGCCTGTGCCACGGCCGGACGTGCCGGGGTGATATCGCGTGCCGGCATGGTCGCCGCAGCGCTCCGGCTGGCAGTCACCGGTGCATGCTGGGTGTCCAGGCGGAACACGCTGACCGTTTCGCTCAGGCGGCTGGCCTGCTCCTGCAAGGCCTTGGCGGCAGCGGCAGCCTGTTCCACCAGGGCTGCGTTCTGCTGGGTGTTTTCATCCATCTGCACCACGGCATTGTTGATCTGCTCGATGCCCTGCGACTGTTCGGCGCCGGCGGCGGTGATCTCGGCCACGATGTCGGAGACGCGCTTGACGCTGGCCACCACCTCAGTCATGGTCTGGCCGGCTTCATCGACCAGCTTGCTGCCGGTATCGACCTTGGTCACCGAGTCGTCGATGAGCGCCTTGATCTCGTGGGCGGCCGCAGCGCTGCGCTGGGCCAGGGTGCGTACTTCAGCAGCCACCACGGCGAAACCGCGTCCCTGTTCGCCGGCCCGGGCCGCTTCCACGGCGGCGTTCAGGGCCAGGATGTTGGTCTGGAAGGCGATGCTGTCGATCACGCCGATGATGTCCACGATCTTGCGGGAGGAATCATTGATGGCGCTCATCGTATCGACCACCTTGCCCACCACCGTGCCGCCAGCCTGGGCGATCTCGGAGGCGCTCACCGCGAGCTGGTTGGCCTGGCGGGCGTTGTCGGAGTTCTGGCGCACCGTCGAGGTCAGCTCTTCCATGGCCGAGGCGGTTTCTTCGAGCGCACCGGCCTGCTGTTCGGTACGGGAGGACAGGTCCATGTTGCCAGTGGCGATCTCGGCCGAGGCGGTGCTGATGGTGTCGGTGCCTTGGCGCACTTCCCGCACGATGTTGAGCAGGTTGCCATTCATCTGTCGCAGCGCATCCAGCAACTGGCCGGTTTCGTCGCGGTGGGCGGTGGGAATATCGGCGCTCAGGTCGCCGGCAGCCACCTGGCGGGCGATGCCCACGGCATTGGTCAGCGGGCGTGCCACCAGGCGGGCGATCCACCAGGACAGGGCCAGGGCCAGCACGACGCAGGTGATGACCAGCCCGAAGATGGCCACGTTGGCCTGACCGTAGATGCGGTCAGCTTCGGCGTCGGAGATGGCGGCCCCCTTACTGTTGACTTCGCTGAGTTCGTTGATCTGGTCCTGCAGCTTGCGGTACACCGGGGTTGAGCTGCTGTTCATCAGTGCCTGAGCGGCCTGCTTCTGGCCTTGCTCGAACAGGGCGCTCATACGCTCGTGAGCCTCCTTGTACTGGGCGATATTGCGTTCGATCTCGGGGTACAGCTCTTTCTCGCGGGGGTCCGAGACCAGCTTGCTGTAGCGGGCGACTTCCTTGATCAGAATGACGATCTGCTTGTCGGCGCGTTCGCGGGAGGCTTTTTCTTCATCCTTGTCGGCGGCCAGCAGTTGCTGCATGTCGAAGCTGCGCGAGCGCGCCAATGCCAGGCTGATCTTGGACAAGGCATCGATGCTGGGCAGCCAGTTGCGTGCGATATCGGTGGAGCTCTTGTTCACGGCCGCCAGCTGCATGCTGGAAAAGCCGCCAAGGCCGATGATGAATACCAGCACCACCAGGAAGGCGGCGTTGAGCTTGTGAGCAATTTTGAGATTGTAGAACCACGTCATGATGTTGACCCCCCTGAGCAACGTAAGGCATCCGTATGCCTGATGGAGTCATCATAATCACATGCGACAAATAAATCAAATAAAACAATTTAATCAGTTGTTTTATTTATTTGTTGAATTTACTTTTTTACGGCTTTTGTAGCCATTTTTCCACAGCCTGCATCAGCCCGACCTGGGTGAAGGGCTTGCTGAGGTAATCGTCCATGCCGGCGTCCAGGCAACGCTGGCGGTCGCCCTCGATGGCACTGGCGGTGAGGGCGATGATGGGGGTGCGGGGCAGGCCGCGCGCGGTTTCGTAGGCACGGATTTCGGCGGTGGCCTGGTAGCCGTCCATGATGGGCATCATGCAGTCCATCAGCACCAGGTCATAGTGGCTGGCGCGAACCGCTTCGACCGCCTGCTGGCCGTTTTCCGCCTCTTGCAGGAGGCAGCCCTTGCGGGCCAGCAGGATGCGCAGCAACTGGCGGTTGATTTCGGTGTCCTCGGCCATGAGGATGCGCGCACCCGCCAGTACCGAGGGCGGGAGGGTGGCCGGGGCGCCTGGTGGCGGCGGGGAGGCGCTGCCGGTGGCCGCTGGCGTATCGGCCCTGTCAAGTGCGGGGGGGGCATCGGCCGCATCCACGGTCAGCGGCGCGCTGGCCTCAGTTGCCGTGCCGACAGCAGGTGTGCTGGCTTCGGGACAGCCGATATCGAAACTGAAGCGAGTCGATTCGCCGGGAATGCTCTGGCAGGCGATGGTCCCGCCCATCAGTTCTACCAGGTTCTTGCTGATGGCCAGGCCCAGCCCGGTACCGCCGAAGCGGCGTGAGATCGAGCTGTCGGCCTGGGCGAAGGGACGGAACAGTTGCTGCAGCGCCTGCGGAGCGATGCCGATGCCGCTGTCGGTGATGGCGAAGAACAGTCGCCAGCGGCTCGGCCCGCTCTCATCCTGGCGCGCCGACATGCTCAGCCGGACGTGGCCGGCCTGGGTGAACTTGATGGCGTTGCTCAGCAGATTGCCCAGCACCTGCTTGAGCCGCGAGGGGTCGCCCACCACGCTCAGGCTGTCCGGGCAATCCAGGCGCAGGTCGAACTGCACGTCCTTGCCGTGCAGCGACGGGCGGTACAGGTCGGACAGTTCTTGCACCAGCCGGGCCGGGCGGAAGGCCACCAGCTCCAGGTCCAGCTTGCCGGATTCGATCTTGGAAAAGTCGAGGATATCGTTGATGATGCGCACCAGCCCGCCGCTGGCGCCATGAATACTGTCGGCATAGTCGCGCTGCTTGCTGCTCAGGCCCGATTCGATCAGCAGTTCGGACAAGCCCAGGATGCCATTCATGGGCGTACGGATCTCGTGGCTGACCATGGCCAGGAAGCGCGACTTGGCTTCGTTGGCGCGGTCGGCTTCTTCCTTCAGGCGCGTGGCCAGCAAGGCGTCCTGCTCGCGCTGGCGCACCTGGCGCCAGGTCAGCACGAAACCGCCGATCAGTCCCACCAGGCTGATGGCCGCCACCAGCATGAGCGGATACATGGATTCCAGCCATTCGCCGAAATAGACTTCGTCGGTTACGCCGATTTCCAGGTACATGGGCCAGTTGCGCACTGGCCGATGCACGCCCAGCCAGTGCGATTGCATGAACACGTGCGGTTGGCGGCCATCATAGTCGGCCGGCACGCTCGGATGCAGCGCCGCCAGCGGCGTGATGCTGCGGCGCTGGCTCTGGTCGGGTTGCAGATCGGTAGAGGTCAGCGTCTTGCCATCCTTGCGCGCCAGCACGATGGAAAAAGGCTTGTCGCGGGTGACGTTGTCGAAAAAGTCTTCGAAGAAGGCGCAGGGCAGGCCGATGACGATGATGGCCAGCAAGCGCCCCTGGCGATCGTTGACGCGGCGGCTGACGTAGAAGGTCGGCACCCCGCCAGCGCGCGAGAGCACGGTTTCGCCGATGAAGTCGGCGGTGGAGTCGGAGCTGCGATGGTGCAGGAAGTAGTCGCGGTCGGTGAGGTCGATGGGCGGCGCGGGATACACCCGCGATAGCGCCACGATGCGTCCCTCGGCATTGGCTACGCCGATGCCGTTGATGAAGGGCAGGCCCCTGATCTTCTCGCGCATGATCAGCGAGAACTCGGCTGTGCCGACATGCTGCTGCAAATCTTGCTGGTCGGCCGGATTGGTCTGCTCGATGTCGGCCTGGATGCTGTCGATCACCAGTCGCGCCGACGACATGGTCTGGGCGGTGTTTTCCGCCAGCACGGTGGAGAGTGTGGATAAGTCGTTGCGCCAGTCATGGAGGCTGGCGCGATAGATCAGCGTGCCGGAGATGACGACCGTGGCCGTCAGCAGGATCAGCAGCAGTCCGCCCACTGTCAGGGCGGAGATGCGTACGCGCGGCGTCTGGCGCTGGCCGGTGGGGATGGATTCGCTCATGTCGTCAAAGCACGCACAGCGCTGGCCAGGATCAGGCTGGGTCGGCCGACTGCGCGTAGCGCCGGATCTCTTCCAGCGCGCTGTCGAAGCAGGCCTGCAACTGGCTCCATTGTTCCTGCTGCGGCGTGCTGCCGGCGCGCGCCGCAGCTTCGGTCTGCTGCAGCCACTCGGTGAGCGCGCGGGCGTTGAACAGGGCGCTCATGCCCTTGAGCGCATGGCTTTCGTGGCGGGTCGCCTCGGCGTTGCCGTCGCGGGTGGCTTGCGCCAGCCGGGCGAAGATGTCGGGCGCGCTGTCGGCAAAGGTCCTGGCCAGCGACGCGACCGTGCGGGCATCCCCGCCCACGGCTTGCAGCAGCGCACTGGGATCGATGTGGCGATATTGGTTTGGGTCTTGGCCCGGATGCACTATTTCCCCCTGCTCTTGTATTTTTGGGCTGGCTTTTACTTCGGTTCTTGCAATGGCAGAGTGAAGCTAAATGTAGAACCTTGGTGCTGTTTCGACTGTAGCACGAGTTGGCCACCCATGAGCGTTACCAGACGCTGCGCGATGGTCAATCCCAGCCCTGCACCTTCCTGGCTGCGGCGCGGGCTGTCGTCGGCCTGGGTGAATTTCTCGAATATGTCATTCTGCTGACTGGCGGCAATACCGATGCCGGTGTCCTTGATGCGCATGGTCAACTGTTGTGCGCCGCTGCGTTCGACCTCGACCATGATGCGGCCCTGATCGGTGTAGCGCACGGCATTGCTGATGAGGTTTTCCAGCACGCGCTGGATCTTGCGTTCATCACAGACCAGGATCTGCGGGACATCGTCGCCGAAGCGGCACTCCAGTTGCAGGCCCTTGGCCTGGGCCTCTTGGTAATGGCGGGCGATGGCCTGGCCGACCAGTTCGCGGATGTTTTCCGGCTGCAGGTGGACGGCTACCCGGCGGTCTTCCAGTTCGGTCACTTCGAGGATGGCGTTGACCAGGTCCAGCAGTCGGTTGCCGCTGTCGTGGATGGCCGTGGCGTATTGCGCCAGGGGCGACTCGCCCAGCTCCTCGCGCAGGGCATCGGAATAGCCGAGCACGCCGTTCAAGGGCGTGCGGAATTCATGCGACATGTTCGACAGGAAGCGCGACTTGGCCTGGTTGGCCTGCAGCGCCTCGCGCCGGCTGCGCACCAGTGAACCGGCCAGCCACAGCAGCACGGCATTGAAGACCAGCACTGCCACCGACAGCAGGCCCGCCAGGGTCAGGGTACGCTCGCGCTCGCGGTAATACGGTGCCAGCCTTTCCTCGATGTCGATGCCCACCGCAGCAAACAGCGGATAGTCGTGCAGCTTCTGGAAGGCGTAGATGCGCTCGCGGCCATCGACCTTGCTGACTGCTTCGACGGTGCCGCTGCCTTGCGCCAGCATGGCCGCATAGACCTTGCCGCCGGTAACCTGTTCGCCCATGGCGTCCATGTCGCCGGTGCGGCGCACGCGTGCCACGCCGTCGGCCCCCACCAGGGTGATGACGCCGTGATGGCCGACATCGATCTGGTGGTAAAGCCGGGTGAAATATTGCGGGTCCATGGAGACGACCACCACGCCGCCGAAACCGCCGTCGGGGCGGTTGATGCGGCGCGTGATCTGCAGCGACCATTTCTTGGAAACCCGACCCAGCACCGGCTTGCTGATGAAGAGCTGGTCCTGGCCGCCTTGCATGTGGACCTGAACATGTTCGCGGTCGGCCAGGTTGACGGGGGTAAAGGGCTTGCTGGAGAGCACGACATCGCCCTGGGCGTTGGCGATGGAGAAGAGGTTGTAGACATTGCGCGCCACCAGGCCATTGTCGATCTCAGTGGCCAGGTTCAGGGCATTGCCGCGCTCGGCGTAGCGGTAGCGCAGGTAGAGCGCAGCCTGGTCGGCCGCCTCGATGGTGCGGTAAGCGTGTTCCAGGAACAGGCGCGAGAGCGACTGGGCGTCGCGGCGCGCGTCGTCGAGGTAGTTATTGCGACTGTTCTGCAGTTCCTTGAAGGCCCCCAGCCACAGCCCGCAGATCAGCAACAGCGAAAACAGCGAGAGGGCTACGCGCAGATCGATGCGCGCAAACCGGAGCGGGAGAGGTTGTTGTTTCCGGTCATCCATGGACGCACTCTGGCCTTTGCCTGTGGTTTATCGGGTTTCGCGCTCCCTGCGGGCACAGCAGGCACGCATGTAGCCGCGCAGTTCATCAAAATTGATCGGCTTGGGGAAAAACACCACCCCCGCCGGGATACCGCCACGCTGCGCCATCTCATCCTTGCCGAGGCTGCTGGCGATGGCGATGCTCACATCCTGCAGTTGCGGATCGTTGAGGATGGTCTTGACGACTTCATAGCCGTCCATGCCTTCCATGACGATATCGGCCAGCACCACGTCGGGCTTGCCGCGCGCGATTTCCAGCAACGCCTTGTAACCGTTGTCGCAATAGACCAGGTCCAGCGGCAGGTTCCACGAGGCCAGGGCCTTGGCGTACAGCTCGCGCTGCAGCTGATTGTCCTCGATCACCAGCACCGCAGTGCGACCGTTGCCGGCGCGGTGCGCCGCATGGCTGCGGCCATGTTCAGCGGCTTCGCCGGTGCTGCCGGGCGTGGCCTTGTAGGCATGCACGGCGGTCAGCGGAATGCGGCGGTGGCCGCCCTTGGTCTTCCAGGCCTCGATGATGCCGGCCTCGACCAGTTGCTGAACGGAGGACACCGAAATGCCCAGGATATGGGCCGCTTCCTGCGTGGTGCACACCTCGGGGCTGCTAGTCTTTGCGGTTTTCATGGCTCTATGATCAGTATTTTACACAAATAAATCAAATTCATTGGATTGAATTTAAATTCAATATAATCGTTTTTCTTCAAAAACAACAGTGCCGCAATGAGATTCCGTACTTTTGGAGTGATTCGCGTGCCGGAAGGAAATCTTTCTGCACATTATGCAGAGATTTTTTGTGACTTCGTCAGTTTTTATCATTTTGCGGTCTTCTTCCATCACTTCCGGCGAAGACAGCGGGCGCGTCAGAGCTGGTCCAGGTGTTCGCGCAGGTGGGCGGCGCGGTCCCGCAGGCGGGTCAGTTCCTGCGGATCCATCTTGCGCAGTTGTTGATAGGCCATGCCCATGCGCGCATTCTTGCCGAAGCGCTCCTGGTGGCGCAGGAAGAAATCCCAGTAGAGGGCGTTGAAGGGGCAGGCATCGTCGCTGGTGCGCTGCTTGGGGTCGTAGGCGCAGCCCTGGCAGTAGTCGCTCATGCGGCCTAGGTAGGCGGCGCTGCTGACATAGGGCTTGGTGGCGATGATGCCGCCATCAGCCCACTGGCTCATGCCCAGGGTGTTGGGCAGTTCGACCCATTCGAAGGCGTCGATATAGATGCCCAGGTACCACTGGTGCAGGGCCTTGGGATCGATGCCGGCCAGCAGGGCGAAATTGCCGATCACCATCAGGCGCTGGATGTGATGGGCGTGGGCGCTCTGCAGCGACTGGCCGATGGCCTGCTGCAGGCAGCGCATGCGGGTCTGGCCGGTCCAGAACCAGGCCGGCAGAGGCAGCGTATGTTGCAGCTCATTGCGCTCTTCATAGCCGGGCATCTGCGACCAGTAGATGCCGCGTACGTATTCGCGCCAGCCGATGATCTGGCGCATGAAGCCTTCCACCGCAGCCAGTGGCGCGTGGCCATCGCGATAGGCTTCTTCGGCGCGCCGCACCACTTCCAGCGGGTCCAGCATCTTCACGTTCAGGGCGAACGACAGCAGCGAATGGAACAGCCGCTGGGCGCGGCTGCTCATGGCGTCTTCGAAATCGCCGAAGCAGGGCAGGGCATCGGTGATGAAATGTTCCAGGTGCGCCAGCGCCTCGTCCCGGTTCAGCGGCCAGCGCAACTGGCTGGCCCGGGGATCGCCAAAGGTCGGCACGGCGCAGGCCTGCAGCATGTCCCACAGGGTGCCGTGATGGTGCGGCTGACGCCAGTCCACCGGCTCGGCGGGCGTGCCGGGCCAGCGTTTGCGGTTGTCGTGGTCGAAATTCCACTGGCCGCCGACCGGGCTGCCGTCGGCCTCCAGCAACAGTTCGAAGCGCCGCCGCATCTGGCGGTAGAAATGTTCCATCAGCCACTGCTTGCGGCCACTGAACAAGCGCGGCAGCTCGTGGCGATCAGTGAGGAAGTGCTCGCTGTCCACCATGACCGTCTCCAGCGGCTGCGCCTGCGCCCACTGTCGCAGCACTTCATCGACGCGCCATTCGTCGGGTGCCTGCCATTGCACCTGGGTGGCCTGGTAATGGCGCGCCAGGGCGCTGAGATTGTCCACCAGCGACTGGCGGTTGCTGGGGTCGTCGAGGCGTATATAGCGCACCCGATGGCCGGCCGCCTTGAGATGCGCTGCGAAGTCGCGCATGGCCGCGAAGATGGCCAGGACCTTCTGCGCGTGGTGCAGCACATAATCGGTCTCGCTGCGCACCTCCATGAGGACATAGACCACCTGCTCATCGCACTGGTCGAACCACGAGTGCCGGGGATTCAGCTGGTCGCCCAGGATCAGGCGCAGGGTGGCCGCGCGCGGGCGGGTGTCGGTATCGTTGCTCATGCGGGCACAGAAGAAGGAAAGCGGCGGCCATAGCGTCCCAGCACCAGCCAGGCCAGCAGTTTGAGCGCGCAGGGTAGCACCGCATAGACCAGCGGCATGCTCAGGCTAGGCCCCTGGCCTGGGCGGTAATCCAGCGCTGCCAGCAACGGCAGGGCGATACCGGAGAGCGCCAGCGCCAGCTTGCCCAGCATGGTGAGGATGCCAAAGGCCGTGCCCACTGCCTGCGCTTGCCGCACTGCGCGCGCCAGCAGCACCGGCGGTAGCAGCAGGTCGGCCCCCAGCGCCGCGCCAGTGGCCAGGCAGACCGCCAGGAAGGCCAGGCGATCGCCCGGCCCCAACAGCGCCGCGCCGATGAAACCGGCCACCGAGAGCAGCATCGCATAGCGCCAGCAGGCCACCGCACCGACCCGGCGCGAGAGCGCGCCCCACAGCGGCAGCCCGAGCGCCGCCGCACCGAAGTAAGCCGCCAGGAACAGCCCGGCCAGGCGGCCCTGCTGCAATTGATCGTCGATGAAGAACAGCGCCAGCGTGGCCGCAATGGCTGCCGACAGCGCATTGAGCAGATAGGGCGGCAAGAGGTTGCGGAAGGCTTGTGTTTCCCACAGGCCGCGCAGGGCGCTCTGCCAGTGGTGGCCGTCGGCGGCGGGCTGGGGCGGAGCGCTTTGCCGCAGCAGCACCAGTAGCGCCAGCCCCAGCAGGGCGGCAAAGCCGGCGCAGTAGAACGTGATGCGCACATCGATCTGCCCGGCCTGGCCGGAGAGGATGGCGGTCGGGATCACGCTGGCCACGATCACCCCGGCCAGTCCCGCACCCTCGCGCCATGCGACGGCCCGCAAGCCCTTGTCTGGCAGCCGTGACCCCCACGACAGGTAGGCGATGCTGAGCATGCTGTGCGCGCCATAGGCCAGCACCAGCATGGCCACCAGCCAGAGCATGGCGGCCTGGGGGTCAAGCGGCGGTTTCCACAGGCACACGAAGGCCACGGCCAGCACCGCGCCCGCCATGGACATCCAGCGCTTCTGACGGTGCGCCGAGCGATCCAGCAGATGCCCCAACAGCGGGTCTTGCAGCATGTCCAGCAGGCGCGCCGCGAACAGTACCCAGCCCAGCGGCGCCAGCGCCAGGCCGACATGGCTGGCGTAGTAGGCCGGTATCTGCACGAACAGCGGCAGCGCCGCCATCGCCAGCGGTGCGCCCAGCAAGCCGTAGGCGGCTTCCTGGCTACGCGTGGGAGCAGCGTTCAAGGATTCTCCCCCAGCAGGCGGCGACGCAGGCTTTCGTCACGGCTGGGCTGGCCCAGCCAGATGTTGAAGAAGGCCTGCGCCAGCTCAGGGTCGGTGATCTCGGCCAGTTGCCGCTCGCGGTCATAGAGGCGCATGCCGCGCCCCGGCAGATACAGGCCCACCAGCTCATCGCCATCGGCCACGTCGATGAAGGCGCGCGCCAGCTCATCCTTCCAGCGCGCCAGCGTGGCGGTGGCGATGGGCGCGGCGCTCATGCGCTGGATCTCTTCGATGGACGTGCTGGCCAGCTTGTCGCGGCTGATCTTGACCTTGTAGTCCAGCTGGAGAGCAAAGGGCTGGTTGGGATCCAGCGGCCGCTGCCCGGCCCAGAGTGTGGCCTGGTAGATCCGGAAGCCCAGCCAGGTCATGTTGCCGCTGCCAATGGGCTGGGCCGCCGGCAAGGCCTCGCGCCACGGTGCCGCCGCGTGGACCGGCAACGCCGCCAGTACGGCGGCAAGCAGCAGCGTGCAGGCGGCCAGACGGGACAGACGTTCTGAACGAAACGCAGAGAAGAGGCAAGCGCAAGCAATGGACATGGGAACGACTCCTGAGGAAATGGCAGCCATGCGCTAGCTTAACCTCAAACGAATAGGTTTGCTACCAATCAGTATCGTTATTTACCGATAGGTATTTTCCTTGTTTCCTCATTTCCTTGTTGTCTTGTGGGAAGGTCAGCGCGTCCATTTGCGCTCGTAGTCCATCTCTTCGAAATGCTGCACCAGGAAATCGATGAAGACCCGCACCCGCGCCGGCAGATGCTTGCGCCCCTGGTAGGCGATGTTGATGCTCAGGCGGGGCAGGTCCCATTCGTCCAGCACCGGGACCAGCCGGCCCGCCACCACGTCGTCATAGATGATGTAGTTCGGCTGGATCAGGATGCCCAGTCCCTCCAGGGCGGCGGCGCGGATGATCTGGCCATCGTTGGACTGCATCAGGCTATTGATGTCCAGTGTGCGCTGGCTGCCGTCGCGGCCGCCAGGATGCGCCGGGTCGTGGCCAAGCGGCGTACGGCGATGTTGGCATCCGGTTCGAATTCGCGGGTGCGGATGGCCAGGTCGATGTCGCTGTCGAGCAGGTCCACGTAGCGGTTGGCGGCGATGACCTCCAGCGTGATGTCGGGATAGCGCTGGTGGAAGCGCGGCAGCAGCGGGCTGATGTGCTTCATGCAGAAGGACGCAGGGTGCCGCTGGGGGCCACGCTAGCGGCGTTGACTTGTTCCTCGGCCTCCTTCATCTGTATGAGGGCAGCCTTGCAGTGGCGGTAGAAGTCTTCGCCCGCGCGGCTCAGGCCAAGCCGGCGTGTGCTGCGTTCCACCAGGCGTGCGCCCAGGCGCTGTTCCAGCGCCGCCAGCGCCCGGCTGGCGGCAGCGTTGGACAGACTCAGCGCTTCGGCGGCGCGCGAGAGGCTGCCCAGCTCCGCCACCTGGACGAACAGTTCGAATTGGCTCCAGCGATCCACGCGTCCTCCTCACGGCCTGAAGTGGAAAACAGTTTTCCGATTTGCGCATATATCCGCGCCCCACGGCGCTTTATATTACCGCTCACCGGAAAAATAATTCATCCTGCCAAGGAGGAGATCATGCTCAACCTGAACGAAGACACCATCACCCAGGCCGTCCTGGCCCGCCACGCCGGCCTGGCCGACGAACGCCTGCGGCAGATCATGACCAGCCTGGTTCAGCACCTGCACGCCTTCGCCCGCGAAGTGAAGCTGACCGAGGAGGAATGGCTGGCCGGCATCCGCTTCCTGAGCCAGACCGGGCAGCTCTGCTCGGACCAGCGCCAGGAATTCATCCTGCTCTCCGACACCCTCGGCTTGTCCACGCTGGTCATGGCCCAGCAGAACCACAAGCCCGCCGGTTGCACCGAAGCCACCGTGTTCGGACCCTTCCATGTCGAGGATGCGCCGCAGTACCCGTTGGGCGCGGATATCGCCAATGGTGCCAAGGGCCAGCCCTGCTTCGTCAGCGGCAGCGTGCGCGGGCGCGACGGCCAGCCGCTGGCCCATGCCCGCATGGAAGTCTGGCAGGCCGATGAAGATGGCTTCTACGACGTGCAATATCCCGATCTGGACCAGCACCGCGCACGCGGCACCCTCTTCACCGATGCGCAGGGGCGCTACCATTTCCGCAGCATCCTGGCCAATTCCTATCCGATTCCGCACGACGGACCGGTGGGCAAGATGCTGGAAAAGCTGGGCCGCCATCCCTGGCGGCCGGCGCACCTGCATTTCCGCATCCAGGCCGAGGGCCATGAAACGCTGATTACCCACGTCTTCCGCCGTGGCGACCCGTATCTCGATTCGGACGCGGTCTTCGGGGTACGCTCCACCCTCATCGCCGACTGGCCGCAGCATCCCGCCGGGGCAGCGCCCGATGGCAGCCACTGCGAGCAGCCTTTCTATACGCTGGACTATGATTTCATCCTCAATCCCGTGCGCGGCTGACGTCGCTTGCGTCACCGAGGAAAGTTACGTCAGCGGTGTGAATAACTTAACTTGCGCAGGCGACGCGACTTACGTAATCAAGCTAATTGAGCCAACTGAGTCAGATAAAGCATCCAACCCGGCCAACGAGTCCCTTCCATGCAATCCTTCACCTATACCAGCGCCGCATCCCGCGTGATCTTCGGCCACGGCAGCTTGCAGCACCTGGTGCGCGAGACCGAACTGCTGGGTGCGCAACGCGCCCTGGTGCTATGTACGTCCGGCCAGCGCGCCGAGGCCGAACGCGTGGCCGCGCTCATTGGTGCGCGCTGTGCCGGCATCTTCGACCAGGCCGTGATGCACGTGCCGATAGAAACTGCCCGCCATGCCCGCGAGGTCGCCCTCGCACTCGGTGCGGACTGCGCCATCGCCATTGGCGGCGGTTCCACCATGGGGCTGGGCAAGGCCATTGCGCTGGAGTCGGCGCTGCCCATCCTGGCCATCCCCACTACCTATGCCGGCAGCGAGATGACGCCCATCTATGGCATCACCGAAGCGGGCCTGAAGAAGACCGGGCGCGATGTCCGGGTGCTGCCGCGCACGGTCATCTACGATCCCGCGCTGAGCCTGACCCTGCCGCTGGACCTGTCGGTGACCAGTGGCATCAACGCCATGGCGCACGCCGCCGAGGGCCTGTATGCGCCCGACGCCAATCCCATCATGTCGCTGCTGGCTGAAGAGGGCATCCGCGCCCTGGCCGAAGGTCTGCCGCAGATCGCCGCGCGCGCCGACGATATCGACGCCCGCAGTCGCTGCCTGTATGGCGCATGGCTGTGCGGTACGGTACTGGGCAACGTGGGGATGTCGCTGCATCACAAGCTCTGTCATACGCTGGGCGGCAGCTACAACCTGCCGCATGCGCCGACGCACACGGTGATCCTGCCCCACGCCCTGGCCTATAACGCTGCTGCCGCGCCGCAGGCGATGCAGCGCATCGCCCGCGCGCTCGGTGCCGATGACGCCGCGCAGGGGGTCTATGCGCTGGCACGCAGCCTGAACGCCCCGCTGTCCCTGCGCGAGCTGGGCATGCCGCATGAAGCCTTGGCCGAGTGCACTGGGATCGCCTTGCAGAATGCCTACGCCAATCCACGCCCCTTGCAGCGCGAGGCCTTGCATGCGCTGCTGGAGGACGCCTGGCATGGGCGCGCGCCGGGTGGGGGCGGGGAGTAAGTCCTTAGCTGGTCTGGAGGTCCTGTAAACGCAGCAAGGCAAATGGAATCAGTCCACCTCGGGCCGCAGTTCATCCTGGAACTGGGCCACCTGCAGTCCACGCACCGAGCAGCCGATGCGGCTGCCGGGGAAGGCGGGATCGCGCGAGGGTTCGATGACCAGGCTGCGCTCGCCCAGCACATTGGCCTGGCCCCGGTAGTAATCAAAACGGGTGGTGCGGTGCCAGCCGCCGCGATCAAAGATCTCCATGCGCACATAGTTGCCGTTCAGTTCGCGGCTGGTGCGTTTGAAGTTGGGAATGGCTGCGCCCAGGACGGTGGCCAGTTGTTCCGGCGTGGCGGGGCTGTAGAAGCCCCAGCTCATCTTCTGCAACTGGCCGTTGATTTCCACGGTCTCGTCGTAGTAGGCGCTCAAGGTCTGGCCATAAGCCAGCGCGCTGCCGGCGGCGACGACGCGGTCGCGGCCGGGGATGCGGCGGTCAGGCACGTCGATGCTGGCGATCTTGCCCTTGCGGGTGACCACGAAGGCCGGCGACAGGGCCTCCGGGAACTGGCCCAGGGTGGCCGCAAAGCTGGCATCGCAATTGGCTAGCGCCTTGATCACATTCTCGAACGGACCGCGCTGATCGATCACGGCGGTGGTCGGTGTCTTGTTGCTGGCCTCGTTGCGCTGGGCCAGTTGCTGCGCTTTGATTTCTTGTCGCTGCTGCCTGATTTGCTGCTTGGCCGCGCGTTCTTCCGGCGTCGAGCAGGCGGTGGTCAACAGTAGTGTGGCGGCTGCAAGCAGCCAGGTGCGTGATGCGGACATGGATTCCCCTTGATGTGTCAGCGTGGTGGTGTGTTCTTGTGTATTGCCTGGTCCAGCAAGGCTTCCAGCGCGATATCCTCGCGACGGTGCTGCCCGGCGTGCGCGGTGCTGCAGATGCACAGGTGGTAGTGCGCCTGTCGTTCGTGATGCAGCGATGGCTGCGTGATGTCGTTTGCGCAGGCATTGTGACGGTATTTGTATTCGGCTTCCTTGGCACACCACAGGCGATAGAAAGCGTCTTCCTCGCCATCGGCCTGCTGTGCCATCCAGGCCAGCTCGTCCGGCGTGAACGCATGGTCGGCCAGCGCGGCCAGATCGCGTCCGGCCACTGGCGCTTCGATATCCACGCCGATCTGCGTGTCCATCCCCACTGCGCAGGCGATCCATCCACCACTATGCGAGAGGCTAACAGCCGGCAGTGCGATGCCATCGGTCAGTGCTCCGGCGATCCTGACGCGGGGCGCAGCGCCGGGCCGTTCTTCGACCTCGATCTCCTCCAGGCGGCAAGTGCTGGCCTGCATCAGCGCCTGGCGCATCAGCAGCCGGCCCAGCAGGAATTCGCAGGCGCGCTGCGGTCGCAGAAAACCGTGCAGACGCGCACGTTCGCCAGGCGAGAGCAGCGCCGCCAGATGGCCCGGGAGGCCAGCGCGCGCACCGGTCCCGGCCACGCTGCGGCCATCCACGATCCAGGCAAGGGTGGATGGCATGGCAGCTTACTTGCCCAGTTTGACGATGTCGCCCTTGAGCGCGACGCCGGCCATGGTCGCGCCGGCATGGCATTCGAATTCGGTGGCGCTGGCCATCTCATTCTTCTTGTAGTAGCTCACGATGTTGACCACGCCATTGCCGCCCAGCTCCTTGGCCTTCTTGTGCAACTGCACCAGCGCCGACAGGAAGACCCATTTGCAGGCTTCTTCATCGCTCTTGCCCACGGCATTGGTCTTCTGGTTGGTGACGTCGGTGGAAATCTTTTCCAGCACGGCCGGATGCGGCTGGCCGGCGAAATAGAACTTGACCGAGCCGTCCAGGATGCCCTCCTTGTCCTTGAGGGTGCTGGCGCTGTCGAGCGGCAGCAGGTGCTTGGTGTCGCGGGCCTGGGCCGGCAAGGCGGCGCTCAGTGCGAGGGTCAGCGTGAGGGCGAGGGAGACAGTCTTCATGGTGTTGTTGTCCTTATGGTGAGAGAGACAGGGGCTGCAAAGCAGGCGCGCTTCAGGGCCAGCGCTTGAAGATCAGCGAGGTGTTGATGCCGCCGAAGGCAAAGTTGTTCGACATCACGTACTCGCACTGCAACGCCCGGCCATCGCCGGTGAGGTAATCCAGCTCACCGCACTCGGGGTCGGGATGCTGCAGGTTGATGGTCGGGGCGAACCAGCCGTGGCGCATCATCTCGATGGACATCCAGGCTTCCAGCGCGCCGCACGCGCCCAGGGTGTGGCCCATGTAGCTCTTGAGCGAGCTGATCGGCGTACCCTGGCCGAAGATGCGGGCGGTGGCCTGGGTCTCGGCCACGTCGCCCTGGCGCGTGCCGGTGCCGTGGGCGTTGATGTAGCCAATGGCCGAGGCGGGCAGGCCGGCATCGTCCAGCGCCATCTGGATGGCGGCCTGCATGGTGGCGGCATTGGGATTGGTGACGTGAGCGCCGTCGCTGTTGGTGCCAAAGCCGACGATCTCGGCGTGGATGCGCGCACCGCGTGCCTGAGCGTGCTCCAGATCTTCGAGGATCAGGCTGCCGGCACCTTCGCCCAGCACCAGGCCGTCGCGGTCGCGATCAAAGGGACTGGGCGTGACCTGGGGCGTGTCGTTGCGCACGCTGGTGGCGTACAGATTGTCGTACACCGACGCTTCGGTGGCGCACAGTTCTACCGCGCCGCGGGCAACCGTGGCCAGCAGGCGGCCGCTGAGGATGGTCTCGTAGGTGTAGCCGATGCCCT